>Ga0207416_1000237_pt1 | contig 101204 bp, 87 predicted proteins | sample PaiPotPPM11metaG_FD_184107 | JGI IMG/M metagenome (GOLD analysis project Ga0207416, IMG submission 184107) | Iron sulfur acid spring bacterial and archeal communities from Banff, Canada, to study Microbial Dark Matter (Phase II) - Paint Pots PPM... ... | reverse complement strand
CGAGTGTTTTGTGGGCTCCATTGATTAGGCTTGCGAAGGCGTTGCGTGAATTATCCGGGCTGACAACCAGATTGGGATCAGTATATTGCGGAGTACTATGCCCCCAGTCCCCGTTGAAAATTGCAGTGACAGCCTGTACGTCCTGGGCATTGTTATCGATGATACCGTATTCTCGATTGGTTGTGGAGCTGCTCCCACCAAGTGCTGCGCGTGTAAAGTTGCAAGTCATGATGTAGGTCGTCTGTCCATCGATGATCATCCCTTTCTCGTGAGTTAGGCTAAAACTCGAACTGGTGGGCTGGGCTTTGATACCAGCTGCACTGAGTTTATCCAATGTTTCACGGGGTGAGGCGCTTCCTACTCCGTATGGATGCGGCTCCAGCATTACACGTACATCAAGTGCCCGGTGGGCAGCGTCTTCTAGGGCGCGGACAACTTTGGTATCAGTCAGCAGATAGATCTCAAGCCAAACAGATTGCTTTGCTTCATCAATGGCGCTGGTAATGACGCTCTCGCCTGCAGTGGGTTCAACGAAGACCTGTACTCCCTGGGTGCCCTGACCTATGGTAGTATTTCCTGAACTCGGTGAGGTGCCACCTGTACTGGAATAACTACTATTCGAACTCGTGCTGATATCGCATGCAGCAAAACTCATACATAGTGCTAAAGCGATAATAGAGGTGATAAAATTCTTTTTTCTTTGGGGTGTGAATGATAGTTGATTCATCGATACCTCCTTATTAAGCCAATGGACACGCAGACGAGAATGCCTCACAAATATCAAGATAGTTGATGCATAGACATCCCCTTATCTATTGCTACGGGCTATCCCAAGCAACTGTATACAGGCGCTTTCTATGATAACAGAAGAGGAGAGGGAAATGCTATACGCAGAAATGAGGATTGCAGGAAGTTTTCATGAGGATTTACTCGCAGCTTCGAACCCCTTGGGAAATGAGCGAACCGTGAGTTTCAGGATTTCGTAATACGTCTGTATGCCTTCTTTCTCTACCCATTCCTCGTCCGAGTGTTGTCCCCCCCCATGTGGCCCAAAACAAACCGCTGGCACTCCCATCTGCTCATAAAACCGCACATCTGACGCTCCATGCAGCTGAAGCATCTCCGCTTTACTCCCGGTAATTTTCTCGATGCTTGTCTTTAAATGCTTAACATAAATATTGTTTTCATCTGTATACTGCGAAGTTTCATTCGCAATAATTTCTATTTGTGCATCTGAAGCAAGATTTGATTTAATTGTATCCATGATTGTATCTTTTTCTTCCGGCACAAAACGGACATCCAAAAAAGCCGTCGCCTCTTCCGGCACCTTATTAAAGGCGACATTGGGTGTTTCTATTTTCGCGATATTTATTGTCGTTCTCCAAACTGCCTCTTCTGGATCTGGATAGAGCATCTTTAGCTTCTCTAAACCCCTTTGCAGTTTTTCCAATGCATTTTCTCCTTCCCACGGATATGCTCCATGAGCTGATTTGCCGTTTGCTTTTATTTTTATCCAAAGCATACCTTTTGATTTATTTTGAACCTTTAAGTCACTTATATCGCCTGCTATAACGAATTCTCCACTGACTCCTTGTTCAACCTGATACTTCGTCCCATGAAATCCTCCCATTTCTTCATCTGTTACTAATTGCAACGCCAGAGGATAATCAACACTCTTTGCCAGCTCTTTAAACAGAAGAATCATAACCGCAGCAGCTATTTTCATGTCATACGCCCCTCTCCCGTAAAACTTCCCTTCTTTTTCGACAAGCTGATATTTCCCAGCTGGGACTACATCCAAATGCGCATTCAAAATAACTTTAAACTGCCTAGATGTATCGTCTGTATTAGAGATCAGCACACTCGGAATCCCACTCCCTTCAAACTCCTCCACGGCAAATCCCTGCAATTCCATCTTTGCAATATCCAGAGCATGCCGCAATTCCTCCGGATTATCAGCAGTCGAAGGAATTGCTATGAGTTTTTCCCCAAGTTTGCGGGCTTTATGAATAATTTGTTGATCTTGCTCCATACTACTTTTCCCCCTTTAGGACCCTTACGTGAATAGCATGATCATCCCATTTGAAAAAAAATCTTACGGCCCGTAATGTCCGCTACTTTGTCCTTCTGAAGAAGGACGAATGCTGGAGAATCTCTGTGATAGATGGCGGAGGGGCTTGAGTACTAGCCAATCGCATCTGGCTGTCATTTGGGCTATGCCGATGAGAATAAAAGTAAGCCCAGTAAGGCAGACGATTATAGTCACAGGCCACATACCGCTTTGGTATATTGCAGGTATTGAGAGGAGAACCACTATCCCAAGCAAAACTTTTCCCCAACTTATGAGCCATAAGAGACCAATAAGTTTGATGAGGAGCTTGATTAGTCTTTTAATGAGAGAAAAAACAATTTTTTGTAGAAAAAAAGTCATTTGTTTTACCGTCCTTGTTAGTTCTATTCGATATCATTATTAGAAACCTTGCTAAGACATTCCCTCTATCTTTGCACTTTCCAGCCACCATCTTAAGCATACTTGATGAATGAGCTCTTTAGCTAGGGACAAAGGGGACAACTTGGAGAGAAAAAGGGGACAGCTTCCTATTGACTTCCCTTCCCTCAAGCTCACTCCAAAAAACCACAAAGATAGAGATTTCTATAACGTCTCATCGTGCAAGTATTTTATAACATTCGAAGGTCTTTCTTTCCAGCAACTGCTGAACCCGAAAACCCTTCGGATCTTATTAGTGAGTATACCTAGCGAAAAGGTCTTTCTTAGGGGGAAAGAGGGACAGTTTTTGCCTATCTCATCTACATGGTGAGACTGGGTGAAAAACTCCTGATTCTAAAAAAGAGAATCAGGAGTTTTTCAATCTTGACAATGAAGGCTAGGGATGTAAAGCCACGTACAAAGGCGCTAGCACAAGGGTAATTGTGCTCAGCAGCTTGATCAGCACGTGTAGTGAAGGGCCCGCAGTGTCCTTAAAGGGGTCACCAACAGTGTCGCCAACCACGCTAGCTTTGTGGGGCTCACTCTTCTTGCCAAGAATGGTGCCACTGAGGTCTAGGCGATCAACCATCTCACCATCTTTGTTCACGCGCAGATAGCCCGCCTCAATATATTTCTTGGCGTTGTCCCAGGCGCCTCCACCGTTGTTGAGGAACAGGGCTACAACAATGCCTCCCATGGTTGCAACCATCAGCATGCCAGCCTCAGCCTGTGGGCCAAGTACGACACCGATGATAATGGGAGTAAAGACGGCAACAATACCGGGCAGAATCATGGCACGTAGTGCACCACGTGTACTGATATCCACGCAGCGTGCATAATCAGGATCGACACGATCCTCAACACGCTCTGCCATGATCTTGGGATTCTCGCGGAACTGGCGTCGCACCTCTTCAATCATACGCTTGGCAGCTGCCCCAACAGCTCTGATTGCCAATGCACTGAAGAAGAAGATCAGCGTGAGGCCAAGCAGCGCGGCAATAAACACTGAAATGTTTGCCAGATCAACCTTGTAAACCTCAGCCTTATGGCTATGGCTGTAGAGGACGTCCAGGTATGCACTGAAGAGTAGGAACGCAGCCAGTGCTGCAGATCCTATACCATAGCCTTTTGTCAGTGCCTTGGTCGTGTTACCTACACCGTCAAGGGCATCGGTGATATCGCGCACCTCTTCAGCCTGTCCGCCCATTTCGGTGATGCCACCAGCGTTATCAGTAATCGGCCCGAAGGTATCCATTGCGAGAATATACGCGCAACTCATCAACATACCCATGGTTGCAACTGCGGTTCCAAAGATGCCTCCGATACTGACGCCTGGAATAGTGATGATATGCGGGTCAGTAATAGTCACCTGACTGCCCAAGAAGAAAGAGAGCCCTAATGCTGCACTAATTGCTAATACTGGCAGGGCAACGCACTCAAAGCCAACAGCAATGCCAGTAATAATCGTCGTTGCCGGACCTGTCAGGGTGGCAGCTGCGATTTCGCGTACCGGACGCCATGTGCCAGCTGTGTAGTATTGTGTGATGTACACAAAGGCAATGCTAAGCACGATGCCCACAATACCAGCCAAGCCAAACCATAGCCAGCCGGGGACACCATAAGTGCTGTGGATATTCTTGTCGCTGTTGAGGAGAAGGTAACTGCCCACTACCACACCAATAGCAGAGAGGAAACAAGTGATCCAGTAGCCGATATTAAGTTGCTTCATGGCAATTTCGCCCGGATCACGCCCCTCTGCTTTGTTGGGCTCGACGACAACCGAAGGGCGTATCCAGAGTAGGCCGATAGCTGATGCAATCAGGCCAAAGGCACGCACGACTAGAGGAAAGAGTATCCAGCCGACATTCTGAGTTGCTACATAGAGCGATACACCCAGAATCATCGCGCCAATGTTTTCAGCTGCGGTGGACTCGAAGAGGTCTGCGCCACGGCCTGCACAGTCACCAACATTGTCACCCACTAGGTCCGCAATAACGGCGGGGTTTCGTGGATCATCTTCTGGAATATTGGCTTCCACCTTACCAACCAGATCAGCCCCTACATCTGCTGCTTTGGTATAAATACCCCCACCAAGCTGTGCAAAGAGGGCTACAAAGCTTGCTCCAAAGCCGAAGCCAACGATGAGAGATGGGACATTTCCAAAGTCATTGGGGTTAGTAGCACTGTAGGTCACAGGATGGCCGATACTATAGGTGAGGAAGATCAAGGAAACTCCCAGAAGGGAGAGCGCGACTACCAGGAAGCCTGAGACCGCGCCACCGCGTAACGAAACCATCAATGCCTCACCAAGGCTGCGTGTTGCAGCGCTAGCTGTGCGGCTATTGGATTTCACTGCCACGTACATTCCGATGTAGCCAGAAATACCGGAACAAAGTGCACCTATCAGAAATGCAACGGCCGTGCGCCATGCCAGATCAAGACTGGTTGGTACGCTTGCATTACTGAGGTGACTAACTTCGAAGAGAACTGCGCCAACAATAACTGCTGCAAAGATGGCGAGAGTGGCAATAGTACGATACTGACGGTTAAGAAATGCCATTGCGCCCTTAAATATAGCGTCAGCGACTTTCTGCATAGCAGGTGTCCCGGTGTCTTTGCGCAGTACATATCTCGCAAGGGACCAGGCGAATAGAACTGTTAGTAGCCCTACGACAATTGGAATCCAGATATAGTTGTTCACGATAAAAAATATCCTCCTTAGGCGATGAAGATACTAGATGCTAATCACCATTGATTGCAGGTATGTTGTGGTGAGCTTCTACTAAACTTGGGAATTTTCAGTTCTAATAGAGTGTAGCATAGCACATGTGATATGACAAGATCTAAACACGGCGTCTATTCTAGACCACGCCTATTGTATCCGATAGAAGAGCCTGTATCCTTGGTAAGAGTGGAACGACCTGTTTCTTTCGTGAAACTAATCCCTCCACTATAGCTGTGTGTCCATCTTCTTCTAGGGAAACATGAAAGACTTCGGCTACGGCTTTTTCTCCTCCCCAGATCAGCAGGCGACAATTCATGTTGATGATATCGACAATCATGAAGAGAAATGAGGCGTAGTTGCGCTCATGCGAGAGGCGCTGCATGGTGGTGAGTAATTCAGGGATACGACTCTCGATTGAGGATGGGCTGGCTGTTTCGACTGTGCCAATAGCAAATTTCAGGTTGCCTACGGTGAACTCTTTAAAATCAGAGGTAATCAGTGACTCAGCTGATTTTCCACTCAGATCGCTGGCGGCAGCTGTAAAAATTGCTTTGCCGTATTGCTCGATATCTTCGTCAGTGATTTGGGCCAGTTCTACAGCGACGCGTTCGTCACGAGGGGTGCAGGTGGGTGAGCGCAGGATTAGCGTATCATAGAGCAGACCAGCTAGCAACAGACCTGCTACATTGCGAGGAATCGGAATGTCAGCTTCATGATAGAGACTAGTAATAATCGTGCCTGTGCAGCCTACTGGCTCTGCTCGGAACATAATCGGCTTGTTCGTGTGAACATCTGCGATGCGATGATGGTCGATAATGCCCAATAGCTCTGCCTCTTCAATGCCATCGATGGCTTGTGACTGTTCATTGTGATCAACCAGAATCACGCGTTTTGGGCGTGCTTTGATCAAATCAGTACGGGAGATATAGCCCACGAGTCTGCCTTCATCGTCCACCACGCACATCGAGCGCAGGCGTGCTAGCGTTGACTGGACCTCGCTCATATGATCTTCGGGATGGCAAAAGCTAAAATCGCGGCTCATAATCTCTTGCGTTTCGATGCTCAGATTAATGAGGCGTACGGCGGTGAAAGTATGGTGTCCAGTGCTGATAACCATTACGCCGTGTTGACGAGCAGCTGCTAACGTCCGTTCCGAGACAAGGAGATCTCCTGTCACTACGAGAGCTGCTGCTCCCTGTTGAATTGCGACGAGCTGAGCATCCTGACGATCTCCCATCACTACGAGGCAACCTGGTTCAATATAGTCTGCCATGGTCTCGGCTTGCATTGCGCCTACCAGGACGCGATTGCCCATCTTGCGACGTCCCTCTACCAGGACACGACCTTTGAGCACGCGTACCAGATTGTCGCGCTTGAGTGGGATGCGGTTTACCGATTGTGGATTCAGGTCATTAAAGAACAATTTGGCAAAGTCATCGTGACCAATCATGCCGTGGACTCTGTTCTCGTCATCAACGACAGGCATTGATCTGCGATTGTGCTCTTGCAAAAGTTGCCCGGCTTCCAGCAGAGACTGGTGAATATGGGCTGTGATAATGCCTCGCCGCATCACATCGCGAACCTGGAGATAGACATCCTCCAGGGCTTCTGGCGCTTCGACCTGATAGCGGTCGAGGACAAATTGTACTTCAGGTTTGAGGTCGCCATGTCGTGCGGGGATTGCACGCTCTTCTCCCTGGGCTTGCAACAATTTAGCATAGGCATAGGCTGAGGCAACGGAGTCCATATCAGAATTTTTATGGCCGAGTACATAAATGGGTCGTGTCATTTGGCTCCTTCCTCTACGAAATGGACTAGGACCTCCAGGTCATTGATAGCACGTCTAGCGATCGGATTGCTGTTGTATGGAACACTGGCAAGAGCTGCATAGGCAAATTGACATTGCTCACTGAGAAATATGCGGCAGTAATTCCTGGTCTGAGTGCGTTCAAGGATGGTCAAAATAGTGTCTACCTGTTCATGTGTAATGGCTGTCTCTTGCTGGTAGAGAGTACGCAGCGTCTGCTGATCCTGCTCAGATGCATATTCTAGGGCATGAAGGATGGGGAGGCTCTTCTTGCGGCGATAGACATCGCCAGCGGCTGTCTTGCCCAACTCGGAGGTACTCGCCCAAATACCGAGAATATCATCACGCACCTGGAACGCGATGCCGATGGCTAGACCAAAGGCTCGCAGGCATTCAATTGTTTCCTGATCACGTGTTCCCAGCACTGCGCCCATTTCTGCTGCACAGCCCATCAGAGCTGCAGTTTTGCGGCGGATCATATCTACGTACATCGCTACAGAAACATCCTGGCGTGTCTCAAAACTGAGATCCAGGTATTGACCCTCTGCGATGGTCTGCACAGCGCGGTCAAGGATAGTGCCCAGACGCACTACAAGTGTATTCTCTACACCAATGTCCAGGGCATCCCACAGTATCTGGCGAGACAATGCGAACATCCCGTCGCCAGTATTGATAGCTTGCGGTATGCCCCACAGTTTCCACAATGTGGGACGGTGGCGTCGTTCGGTATCTCCATCCTCTATATCATCGTGAATCAAAGTGAAATTGTGTGTTAACTCGATAGCCACAGCAACAGGCAGAACACGCCGTATATGTGTCGTGTCAGTTAAGTCTGTACCAGCAAGTCCCCACGCTCCAGTTGCTTCGTATGCCACGAGCAGCAACATGGGACGTAGTAGCTTCCCAGTATTGCTCCTGACGGGAGCCAGTGAGGCATCTACCCAGCCGAGATGATATCGCATCTGTCCATAGTATACGTCGAGTGCAGGTATTGCCGAGGCATTGCATGCCTTGTCAATAGCTTGACGCAGTGCTGTGTCGATGAGTGGCTGGTAGCGTTGTAGCGTAGATTGGATTGAAGATGATAGAATCATGAGTTTTTTGTAGTGTGAGCTGCTATAGCACGATGGCTATTCCTCTCGTTGCCCTTCCTTTCGTGAGGGCTATGATTGTTTCTTGTTACGGGTGCAAATAGAAGAAAACTACAGCGGCTATAGTGCCAATAATGACCATGCTGCGTGCCAGACCTCTGATTCCACCCAGAATCGATAATGGAGTGCAGAAGTCACAATAGCGAATGATATACTGGTAGCGATGCCCACGCATGCCTTCGCGTATGATGACTACTTCCTCTACCTTGTGCCTGGTATGCAAGTCATCGCAGATATAGCAACCGCATCCCTGGCAATTTGCTTGATCAATATAATGTGATGTCTTCGAGAAGGACCACTGGTCGGGATAGACCTGAGTGCCACAGACGTAGCATGCTTGCGTATGTGCCAATTTCATTTGTTTTTCGACACATGGTGAGTGTTGATGTTTTGGAAAGTGTTCTTGGCAGAAGCCCATGTGACAGTCTGGGCAACGTCCGAAAGCCTCTTCAGTGCATTCATGGCAACGGCGTGCCAGATTTACTTTTTGCTGAGGATTATTATAATCAAAAGGCTCTTTCACTGCTTTTTCTCTCTTCCCCCTTTTATTCTTGTTTTTCTTGCCGCGATCTACCGGAGTATCCTTGTCTAGAAGGACGCTTGGGAATGTGCATGTAGGTAGTATAGCACTAGCGGATTAAGAGGGGGAAGTACTATTTGCTCAAAGCGGGACCTATCTTCTTCAAGCAATGGAATGCGTTTGGGTTGCTTGCCCTACACCGCTTGAGAGGCTGCTGTTCCAATGACAGTAATGGTCTGTCCTGCCATTGAACTAGCCGTCCCGAAGACTTTCTCGGCAGATACTCCGATCAATGTCGGCGCCATTAGCGTCGCAAATAGTGCCAGGATAGGCGGAAATTCCACCAGGAAGCCTTGCATGAGACCCACACTATCAGAGGAAATTTGCGGCAGGGTTGGCAGGATTAATGGCAGAGTTGTGATAATAAAGAGCTGCAAGGCCTGGACAAAGAGCACCGAGAAAAATCCTTTGAACCAAAGGGCCACCACTTTTTGTCCTACTCCCCCTGGTAGTGCCCAACAACTAAACGACAGAGGGGCCATTAGAATGTAGTAATTGAGTACGATAATTCGAACGAACACTTGTGCCCATAGCAGAATTGACAGCACCGTCATGATCATTTCAGCAATGCGGTGAATCAGATCGGGCAAGCTTGTTACATTTCCAGCAAGATGTGCAAAATCGCCAATGATAGGGATAACTGGTGCAACAGTGCCTGTTATAAACTGCTGCGAAAAAAGGCCGATGAAATCATTAGCGGCGCATCCCCATCGGCTCATTGGCACGACTAATCCTCGATACGAGCCAGGGGAGCGGTTAGGAGGCTCGGTGGGCAGCGTGTAAGGGATCGGTGTTCCTTTGATAATGGTTTGAGGGAAGGGGAATTGAGCATGCAGCTGGCTGATGGCAATGGTCACGATAGTTTCTAAATTGATTAGCATCTGGACCAATGTGAAGCTGATACCTATGGCTAGGCCTCCCAGTAGGAAGCGCGAGAGCCCTTCAAGTGAGCCTGCATAGCGAAAGGTGGATACTCCCAACATGATATTGTATGCCAACAGTATGGCTGATGGTATCATCAAAAAAAATGAGAGTCCCTCTATATATCCAAAGAGGGTGGCGATTTCTGGGAATGCGTAGGTATCTTCCGAATAGGTGTAGGTAAAATGGCCTGCATGATGTGGTGCGTTTGGTCCCATAACCGTAGGAACGTCACCAGATAACCAGTCTAGTTTGAGGATATTCTCATTAGGTTGCGTCTTGCCCTGTGGCCCTGGTGTGTCTGAACAAGGGAAACTCAAATCTTGCTCGACACAAGACTCATCAAAGCTAATTACTCCAGCAGGACTCTTACCTATTAGGTGAGCTTGCGGTGTATATGGCGGCTGGCAGTACCACTGATCATTAATTACAGTGGGATCGGGAGCGGCAGTGTTGGCAAGAGGAGCCAGGGATGCTCTTGTTGAGAAAGATGTGGAGACAGAATGGTAATGAGTTGCCGATGATGAGCGAGCAATGTGCGCTTCTGCTGCCCAAGCAGATTGCTGTCCGACTAGAGAAATAATGCTGAAGCCAATAAAGGCCAACACAAAAGCGAGACTGACAAGGGCGACTATTTTCCCTGGGTAGCTCCTGGCAGCATCTTGCATTGCTGTTGCTCCTCAAAGATTACTTGAAAAGGAGAGGTTTGTCTCTTTTGCTTATATGTTGAAGAATAAAGGACTGAAGGGGGGATAACAAGAGGGACGGAGGGACAAATGATTGTGTCGAAAGGTGACCAGATCATCGACTGTGTCAATATCGAATCCCAGGCCAACGCTGGTATAGAGGTCACTACTCAGTTGTCGTATGCGGCTTTCTGAGATATAGCGTTGCAGGCTTCCCAGGCCAAAAGTGTAAGGCAGCGCCAGCGGTGGATGTACCAGCAGTGCATTTGTTCCTGTACGATCTTGTGAGGGAGCAAGGACCACCACAGAGCGCTTAGATTGCTCGATCATGCCGTGTATATCGTTTACTTGCAGTAAGGGAAGGTCAGCGGAGATGGTAAGCAAGGCAGTAGTTCCTTCCGCGAGTTCCCTCGTCGCGGCAGATGTGAGTGCTGGATTATGTCCCGTCTCTTCTTCGACACGTGCATGGGCTCCCCATGCCTGTATCTGCTCTAGAACGCGTCGATCCGAACTGACGACTGAAATACGTTCTAGCGCATTACTAGCTTGTAAAATGCAGAGTACATGGTGAAGCATATCAAGCATCAACGCTGCTCTTTGTGCCTGGGTCAGGTGGGTAGCTAAGCGACTTTTGGCTTCATTGAGAGATTTTACTGGAATAAGTGCTGTGTACATAGGCCCTCTTGTGATCCCTACGATACTGCTTGCAATACAGTACGAGCCAGATTTGCTTTGGTGACATCATCGCGCATAATCGTATTCGTGACCACAGCCGCAATGCCTAGGGCTTCAATTTGCTTGATGAGGTGAGCGTCTTGGACGTCGATGACCATGGCGTCGAGGAACTCACGGTAGCAGTGTGCCACGCCAACGGCAGAGACCTCATGACCCATGCCGCGCATCAGCTTATCGGCAGGACCTTTAATGGGTGCTCCTCCGACGATTGGGCTTACAGCGACCACCTTGCCACTGGCTTGGTGGAGTACGTCCTGGATACCTGGAACGGACAGGATGGTGCCAATGCTGACGATCGGATTGCTGGGAGCAATGAGAATAGCCTTAGCTTGTTTCAGGGCATCGAGTACGCCTAGAGCTGGTTTTGCTTTGTCGACCCCGACAAATATGACATCCTGTACTTCGTCGGCACTGCGGTACTTCACCAAATATTCTTCAAAGTGCAGAAGGCCTGCTGGAGTCTGAATATGCGTGGCGATGGATTGATCGCTCATAGGGAGAATGCGGAGTTTGAGTCCAAAGTGGCAACGTAGGATATCAGTGACCTCGCTGAGCATTTTCCCTTGCCATAACAGGTTTGTGCGATGAATATGGGTCGCTAGGTCGCGGTCACCAAGCAGAAACCAGTCTTCATAACCATAGCTGGTCAATTGTTGCATTGTGTTATAGGTATCATTGCGAATGCCCCAGCCATTGTGCTCATCGACGATACCCGCCAGAGTATACATTATGATATCAATGTCGGGCGACACATGCAAACCATAAAAGTCGTAGTCATCGCCTGTGTTAGCGATAACGGTGATTTGTTCCTGGGGCACAACCTGGACGAGCCCCTGTAAGAAACGGGCTGCGCCGACCCCACCAGCAAGAACTACAATCATAGTTATTCATCTCAATCAAAACGAGCAATTATCTGATCTAAAGGCAAGCGTGGACGTCGTACTGGGTCAGCAGCTGCATAGCCCACAGTGATGAGAGCGTGAGGAATGAGTCGCTCATCGAGATCGAGAGCTGCACAGGCTACTTCAGGACAAAAGAGTGGTGCACACATCCAGCAGGTATCCAGACCGAGGTCATAAGCCATCAGGAGCATATTCTGGACGGCGGCTCCCAGGCTCTGAATGGTCATTGTCACCTCGTTTGCCTGCCGTTTTTGATCAGGATAGTGATCTAGATCTTCCAGATAGAGGCAGGGGATGATGATGGCCGGGGCGCGTAGGATACGCTGGTGGGACTTCTCCAGGCGGATATTGACAGTTTCCTCTGATTGCCCATCCATCTGGAGGTTTGCACGCCAGGTTTCGCCCATTTGCTCAGCAAGCCGTTGTTTTGGCTCCTGTTGCGTGAGCACAGCAAAACGCCATGGTTGTCGGCCATGTGGTGATGGGGCCCAGTGTGCAGCCTCCAGCATCTGCTCAAGTAGTGCTCGCTCGACGGGACGATCCTGGTATGTGCGCACACTCCTCCTGTTGCGGAGAAGTGTCGCCAGATCAGTTGCTCGGTTGGATATCATCATGTATTTGATGCTCTAGCCTGATGCAAAGCGACTTGACATGTTAAGTATTATTCCGTTAGAATTACCCACGTCAGGAGGCGTGGGGCCAGCATCAGGTTTTCTCTTTCTCTTCGATCCGTCTGAGGATACTGCAATGAGGATACTGCAATGAATAGTTAGCGGAACATATCCGTTGCGCTCTCACGCATAAGCGTGTGGGCCCCTCCCTCGCCAGATGTATGGCTGTAGCCGCGAATAAGGGCAACGGGGATATGCTCTATTTTCCCCATGACCAATTCAGCGGCGGCAGCCAGTTCATCGGCTACGCCAATAATGCTTGCTTGCATCTCATACCCATAGCGATCACGCTGTCCGCGATAATCAACTAGGGGCTCCATTCCTGCCAGACCAATAGCCATATTAACCTGTCCATTACGCCAGGGGCGTCCCCAGGTATCTGAAATAATGACAGCGATGTCGAATGTGGTACCCTCTCCTGCCAATGCTTGTAGCCGTGTGCGCAACATCTGCGCTGATTGATCGGGATTAACTGGCAGTAACGTTAGCAGACTCTCGCCATTGACATTGGACTCATCGACACCAGCATTGGCGCAGATAAAGCCATGATGAGTCTCACTGATAATGATACCACGATCCATACGTACAATGCGTTTGCTCTCGCGCAGGACTATCTCGACATGGCGGGCGTCTTTCTGATTTTGTTCGGCAAAGGTCTGAGCAAAAGGAGAGGGCTGTATATCTATAAGATGAACGGTACGCCCCTCCGCCTTGGATACGATTTTCTGTGTAACAACCAGAATGTCGCCTTGTTCTAGTCGGAGATCCTGGTTGAGTAATGCCTCATGGATGATGCTACCCAGGTCAGCTCCTGGTGAAACTTCACCAATGCCTTTTATGGGAATGATACGTATTTCAGTGCTCATAAGTCTCCCTACATGTGCTTGCGTTGTTATTATATCGCCTGGAGGAAGGCTCTGCCAAATCGCAAACCGCAACCTGCAAACTTCTTCGTATCACTCTTGCAGTAATAGGCTATGGTGTGGCATACTATTCACTAGAGACCTTCGGGGCAGGGTGCAATTCCCGACCGGCGGTAATGCGTTTTCTACCGTAAGGATGTAGAGAAGCTAAGCCCGCGAGTCCGTGGCCAGTCCTCTTGCTGGTTATACGACAGATTCGGTGTGATTCCGAAGCCGACGGTACAGTCCGGATGGGAGAAGGTTTTTGCGAATCCGTGATCCGCTGCCACACCGAGGTGGCGTGGGAGTAGTTGAGCATATACACGCTCTACTGCTCTGCAATGGCTTCCCTCTAATCTCCCTTGCTTGTCCCCCGAGTCAGTTAAATTGGCGGTCCTCTATCTCTATGCCGGAGAGAGAACTCGTCCATAGAAGTTTGACTGAGGGATGATTAATGAGTATAGTAACCTCGACGACCGAAGGTGCAGCGGTCAAACTGCGCGAATCTGTTTATGTACCTAGCGGCCCCCTTGCTGAGGTGAAGTGTGTTCAGAATGGAAGCATGCGTCGTTTGCAGGCGATGCAACGTGTCTTCACGGTTCTGCCTCCATGTGTGCTTGGCTTGGTCTTGTTGCTTAGCTGGTATATAAGCACGACCTATGGTCACATTCCAGGTCTGATACTACCAGCTCCAGCTGACGTTTATGCCAGTTTAGTCGATGGGCTTCAATCTGGTGTGTTGCTCACCAATACTCTGATGACTATTCAGGAAAGTGTGCTTGGTTTTCTCTTGGCAACCATTATTGCCTTACCGCTAGGCTATGGGGTGGCCAAGTCGCGTTTGCTGGCGAACACCTTTCAGCCATATCTGGCAGCAGGTCAAGCTATTCCAGCCATTGTCATCGCTCCTTTCCTCTATCTCTGGTTAGGACCTGGCGAATTGTCTGTCATAGTCATCTGTCTGCTGATCGTCATATTTCCTATAGTCATAAATACTGTCTTGGGTGTGCAGACGATTGACCGTGCATGCCTAGATGCTGCTCGTGTCGAGGGGGCGTCGGGGTGGTCTCTGCTCTTTCATATCGAATTTCCGCTAGCTCTGCCTGCTATTCTCGCTGCTATCCGAGCGGCCTTTACTCTCTCAATTACTGGAGCGCTGGTGGGAGAATTTGTCTGTTCTCCTGATAGAGGACTGGGTGGGTTAGTGCAGGTGGCTTTAAGTCAATATAATATGTCATTCCTGTTTGCTATTGTGGTTGTACTGGCTGTGCTTGCTGCGCTTTACTATAGTGCAACTTGGTTGCTGGTAAAAATGGCTGTGGCTATCTACTAATCTAGTAGGTATTTCATGTACTACATTTCATTCATCTGAGTGAGTGGTACGCTATTTGGGAAGGAGATCTCTTACCATGTCTACGCATTATCGATCTTCTCTTGTATTATCTATGATGTCTATTTTGATGGCAATTGCTCTGTTGCTCACTGCTTGTGGTAGTGGGTCTACATCAAGCGGATCATCTTCAACGCCATTAAAGAATGTATCGGTTGGTCTGAGCTATAATCCCGATATCCAGTTTGCGCCATTCTATGTAGCTCTTAGCAAGGGCTACTATAAAGCAGCAGGTTTGAATGTTACCTTGAATCACGGTACAGTGGATACTGCGTTTGCTACGCTGGTAGCAGGCAAGAGTATGTTTGCCTTTGCGGGTGGAGATGAGCTGCTTGGTAAACTCAATAAAAATAAAGATTTGCAGGCCGTAGACGTGGCTACTATCTTTCAGAAATATCCAGTGAGTCTGATTGTCCCTGCTGATTCGCCCATCAAAACGCTGGCAGATCTTAAAGGGCACACGATAGGAGATCCCTTTAAAGGTGGGTCGACTTATACAGGGTTGCTGGCTTTGCTGTACAGTGCAAAGATATCTCCCTCTGATGTGAATGTAGAGGCAATCGGCTTTAATCAGGTTGCTGCACTTACTCAGCATAGGGTAGATGCCGTGATGGGTTATTCAAACAGTCAGCCACTTCAAATAGAAAGTAACGGGATGAAGGTGCGTACCTTTGACGTTTCAGATTATCTGCCTCTCGTCTCTAATGGGATCATTACGACTCAACAAACAAGTCGTACTCAGTCTGGGTTAGTACGTGGTTTTGTGCAGGCGACACTCAAGGGGTTGCGGGATGTAATCAATGATCCCAATAATGCTGTGCAGATCAGTAAGCAATATGTTCCGGGCATGAATCCTGCTCTGGCATTGGGAGTGTTGAAAGTGACCATTCCGATCTATAGAGGAGATGGTCATCTCGGCTATAACGATGGTAAGATTTGGCAGTCAATGGAGCAATTCTTAGTGTCGCAGAAACTGGGTGCTCCAGTGAATAATCTGACGCAGATCTATACAAATCAATATATCTAGTGGGTTGGCTGCTGGGGGGAGTTAACTTATTCTTATACAAGCCCTGCAGCAATCTCCTTGAGGGATTTGTCATATGTATAAGGAGAGAGTAGTCAAGCTGATAAAGAAAAGGAGAAGAAGCAAGAAAAAAACTCAGCAAGGAAGGTTTACGAGATTTGTAAGACCTGGATGGGCATTGCCCGTCCAGGTCTTACTTTACGGAGTACTAAGGTTCTCCCTCCCGTGAGAGTGGGAGTCCTCAAGCTTTTAACTATAGGGAGGATGTCAAGAAAATTTGAATGACTGCAGCATAGGTTGGAAGGCTGTGCTGTCTATGTTGTCGAATGTCGATGTTGGCCCTGCATAAACGATGAAGTATAGCTTCGTACTTGCCGATTGTGCGGGGTAATTGGAGACAAGCGCTACAACTTTTGCATCTATCGCTGCTGGCTGGGTTATATTACCAGTGGCAGCAGTCTCGTCCCAGCTTTGTCCACCAACAGTTGCCTGAGATGCTATGGAAGCCTTTTTATAGTTTTTCACACTCGATTGGAAAGCTGTTGTAGCAGCGGTTAAAGCCGCTTGGGTTGGAATAGCACCGCTTGGATTTGGTATCACTCCTATAGTGAGTGTGTTGGCTCCGAGGCTGTCGGTGAGTGTGGTGATAGGCACCTGTTGTGCTGCTTGACCAGCCACAGCTGAGAACGACTTAATATAGCTGCCGATGAATGTGTTAGTAGGTATGTTTTGTGCAGTATATTTCTTGGGTGTCCAGCCCTTTGGATAACCAATGGTATACCCTTCGCCAGAGTAGCTAGTCAATGCAGGTGCTGGGGTAGGTGTCGGTGTAGGAATTGTGGTAGTACCCTGTCCAGACGTATTGCAGGCAGCAATAAGCAATGTGAGCATAAAGCTACAGCAAACGAGTACTAAGCGGGAAAGTGTATGACGTGTTTGTAATTTCATGGTAGATTCGACTCCTAAAATGTTTTTTCTAGTCTACGTTTCGCTTCTTTAAGTGATTTTGTATAAAGGCGAGCGAGTAGACAAAAATATGGTGTTGAGTATATCATGTTTTGCAACTATCTAAGGGTGAGCAGACCTCCTCTCTATACTTTTTGGGGATACAGGGCTCAAAACTAGTTACGATAATGCATAGATTGCGACATTTTTAAAGGTCACATTAGCACCTTGACCAACAGCCAGACCGATTGTTCCACTGGGATACCACGAGCCGCTGGATGCACCTTGCAGGTTTTGGCCATTGATGAATACGCCGTAGTTATTTCCTTGGATTTGTAAATCAATGGTAATCGTTCTTGGCGTAGGACTGTGTAGCAATGTTGTAGTAGGTGGCACATTAAGTGCTGAGAATGCATTTGTGTTGGGATCCTTATAGTAAATAGTCCAAGTAGCAGCCTCTTGGTCGATCAAAAACAGATAAGCCTTTTGATGATCGCTAGACTGGCTGCGGAAATAGATGCCGAAACTACCGTGTGAGTCCGGGTTAACTGTTACCTGGGCCTGGATAGTAAAGTCATTAGGCATTGAAGTGCCGTGAGGCAGTTGCTCTAAAAATGTACCTGTGGCAGGGCCAGTAATATTCTGTTTAGCGGTTATTTGGGCACCATCTGCCGTACAAGAAATGCTGGCATCCGGTGAAGTGCTCCAGTGCCCTCCCTGTTTATCGCAAGAAGAAGGCGAAGCTGTTCCATAGATCATCCGCCCAACTGATACAGTTGAGGGTGGTGTAGGCAGCACATTTTGTGACGGTTGTGGAGTCGGTGTAGATGCACCCGTCTGCTTTTTCACTACTGATAGCCGTGGAGGATTAGTATTTGTGTTTGTGACCTTGTGTCCGCTGAAATACTGGTAGGTAGCCAGACTGCCTCCGACGATGAACAGGAAGAGAAAGCTAGCAATAAAGACCGTTCGCAGTGGTTCATGTGCCGGGCGGGACCGTGGCCGTACAGTGCCTTTCTGGCTAAATTGACGAGCCTGGAGCTGTTCATTGCTACCTGGACGTTCTACAGGTCTTTCTTGCGCTGGAAGAGGTAGTTGTTCTAGCTCCCATGCCTGTTCTGATTGAATTTCTGGCTCAAGATTGCCTGTAGCTATCGGACTTGGTTTAACTGGCGGCAGCGGATCTGCAACTGTCACAGCCTCGGGCAGAGGGGCAGATGGATTGTTGGACTGTGCAGCCTCCCGTGGCGTGTGTGGATTTTCCTCTGTCTGAGCATTATGGAAGTTATTACCATCAGGATGCATGAGCATAGTTGGTAATGTGGTAACCTCCTCACGCGAGCCTGCAAGGCCTGCCGTCTTAGGGGTTTTTTCGACCTGTTCTGCGTGTGCTTCTACTTCCGGAGGCTCTGGTAACTGTTTTTCGGCCTCTTCCTTTGCTTGAATATTATTCGTAGATACCCTGGTGTTGGTATCGTCATCTACGATCTTTTGCTCGCTTGGTGGCATGTACCGCAGATGAGCTTTTTGCCCTTCTGAAGCTGCCAGACGTAGTGCTCGTGCCAGTTCACCTGCGCTAGAGAAGCGCTCTTCTGGAGCCTTAGCTATGGCCTTCATAACCACTGCTTCTACACTAGGTGTGATATGGGGATTAAATTGCCTTATTAATGGCGGCTCTACCATTGCATGTTTGATGGCGATAGCGACTGGGGACGTACCTGTGAAAGGGACACGCCCGGTGAGCATATGATAGAGAACGATGCCAAGAGAATACACGTCTGTGCGTACATCTAGTAGGCTACCTGTGCCCTGCTCTGGCGAGAGATACTCAGGCGTTCCGACAATAGTGCCGATGCTCGTCAGCATAGCAAGCCCGCTGTTCTCTACATCTTTGAGAACCTTGGCAAGGCCGAAGTCTGCCAGGAGCAATCTTCCATCGGCGTGAAAGAGTATATTGCCAGGTTTGAGGTCACGGTGAATGATACCTTGGGCATGGGCACAGTCGAGCCCAGCTGCTGCCTGGTCAATGATGTGGATGGCCTCTTGTAATGAGAGATGTTGACACTTTTCTAAATGGTCGCGCAGTGTCCCTCCCGTGACATAAGGCATGACAAGATAGGCTGTATCTCCCTGCTCACTGTATTCGTAAATTGGCATAATATGAATATGATCAAGGGCAGCGATTGCGTCGGCCTCGCGGCGAAAGCGGGCCAGGAATTCCTCACGAGTCCTTTCCTCGATCAGGCCAGGTAAGAGAACCTTGACTGCAACCGTTCGTCGGGGCCGTGACTGTCGCGCTAGATACACTGCACCCATACCACCGCGTCCAAGGAGACGTTGGAGTGTACATGTTCCGAGCACTTGCCCTATCAACTCGTTGCTATTGCTGAGCACGCTCGTTGTTCCTCTCGCTAAAATATGTCGAATTGCTAGTATACCGCATAAGAAATAACTCTTCTTTAGAGAATAATACCATATTGCTCCTGCTGATGGTAGTGGTTTCAACGCAATCATGCAATTTGCAGGATACACTATGGTAGCCACTGCGAGTACATTATTACATTATGAATCAATATGAGTGAAAGATGTATCATTGCAAAGCAATAATCAGTGCTTTGTGAAGCTTTCTTCCCCAATTATAATAGACGTTTCGATTTCGTCAACCGTCGCGTTAGTATAGATAGCCTGGGATATTTGTGCCTGATTGTATGCTTGTCATAGATATTCTTTCCTAATTACTGTTCAGGGGGCTCCGTGTGAATGGTGACTGAATTCAGCTTGGGGTAGGCACGGCGCAGTGCTCGCTTGATCTCTTCTGCTTCGACATGTACCTGACTGAGAGGGGTATTTCCTTCAAATGTGGTGTGTAGTACAAGATCGAGGTTGGGTGCATCTTTGCCATCTTTCTCCCTGGCATCGGCTGGTCGATACAGGTGTACCTCGTGAGCGCTCCCGTTGCCTGCAATTGTATCAGCGATACGGCAAATGTTGGTAGCCATCATCGGATAGTGTTCTGTCACATCCTGGCGTGGCACGATTTGAGAGTTTGGGGCTTCTAGGTGTGTAGTCACACGGCACAGGAGCTTGTTACTCTGAAGCACTGTCTGTTCCAGTTGAGTTGCTACGGCATGTGCTTCACGTAGCTCCATATCGGCTTGGACTTCCAGATCAAAATCAGCTTCAAGTTTTCCGTTGACCTCACGTACATGAATGTCGTGAGCGTGGACGCCCTGTAATTCTGCCAGGTAGTGAATCTGGTCTGTGACGGTTTCTCTTGAAGAGGCCATGGGCTCAACGTGGACTACGACATCAACATCACCTTGTTCTGCAAAAGAACGTGCCACTTGCATGGCTTCTTTTTCTACAAGTTCGCTCAAGGTGTGAATCTGTTCGAAGGTCAATGTACGTGGAGCAGCAATAACCGCATCTGTAAAGAATTTGTTGCCAGCGCGCCGTACGCGCACACGCCGGACCTCTGTCACATCCTCGATTTGTGCAATGCGTGCCTGGATCTGTGTTGCCAATTGTCCTGGTGCACGATCAGTAAGTGCGTCAATTGTCTCTTTAGTGAGCCTGAGGCTCACCCAGATGACGATACCGGAGACTCCCAGTGCTGCTATTGCATCGCTCTGGCTTAGCCAGTTGGGCAGATGAAGAACGCGGGTCAGATAAACCACCAGTAAGCCCAGGATCACTACGGACGAACTCCAGATGTCAGTGCTGAAGTGCAGGGCATCGGCTTCCAATGCCTGACTGCCAAGCTTGTGGGCAACATGGAGTAGTGCTCTTGAGCGTGTGATATCGACTATGATCGAAATGATCATCACAACGAACGCCCAAATGGTAATATCAATATGCCCTTCATGGAACAGGAGGCGGCGGATAGCTTCAATAATAACCCAGACGGCGGTAAGGAGCAGGAGCAGCGCTTCGAGAAGGGCTGAGAGGTTTTCGACCTTGCCGTGTCCGTAGTTATGGCTAGCATCGGCAGGACGGTCGGCAACATGGATGGCAAAGAACGTCATTAATGCGGCGACCAAATCTAGCCCTGAATGTGCAGCCTCGGCGAGAATGCCCAGGCTTCCTGTGAGCCAGGCAACGGTAATTTTAAGACTGGTCAGTCCGATAGCAGCTCCAACTGATGAGAGCGCAACAAGGGCTTTTTCGCGGTGAGCTGTGCCCACGGATAGCATAGAAATGAGGGCCTCCTGTTAATTCAGAGATTATCTGAGCATACGGCTTAGACAACGACCATTATTGTATGCGATGCCAAGGGTAAAGGGCAAGAAGTGTCCTGATGGCGCATGTCTTCTGCACATTTTTGAGCAAGATCATCGCGGCATATAGTTATTTTTGCTATATGTTGGCGTGTCTTTCATAAAAAATAGTAATTGACATCAGTGCTGAGAACTGTTATGCTTTTAGCAGAGAACAAATGCATATAGAATAGCCCGCGTTGAACGAACATAGTATGAGACTGTGGTGCCCAACAGAGATCCGCTGTTCGGTGGGAATGCGGAATGGAAGCACTCTCTCAGAACCCTTTCGTGAGCGGCTGACCGAAGAAAGTCCCTGTAGATTATCTGGATGTTTTGTCTATAATCTACTTGATGGCAAGTAGGACAGATGGATGGCTCCCATGCAGCAAAAGAGCCCGAAAAAGTGGTCTTTCCACCTTCGCTACAGTGTAGTAGGGAAGTGCGTCGCTGGCTAAGCCATGCGATTTCTCATTTGATATTGCAAAGAGAGAGAAAGAAAGACAAGCTGGGTGGTACCACGGGAGCATCTGGAGCTCTCGTCCCTTGAGCAAGAAAATAAAGAGGGACGAGAGCTTTTGCTATTGTTTTGAGTTTTTGCGAGGAGGACGGCAAATGAGAACAGTTTCTATTGTGAATGTGACGAGTTATACAGCGTTGGAACTACTACGCTTGCTGGCTCAGCATCCTGAGTTCGTTGTGACCTCAGCTACTGGGCGTAGCGCAGTGGGTAAGCGTTTAGAGGACGTTTTCCCTCAATTACATGCCGTCCTGCCTCCACCTGGCCGGGAGATTCTAGCAGTAGACCCGGCTCTTGTGATAACTGAGGAATCGGCACAGACCGATCTGGCTTTTGTGTGTCTCCCACACACAGTGGCAGCTGAGTCAGCGGTAAGTTTACTGAAGCATAGGATAAAAGTCGTCGATCTGTCTGCCGATTTTCGCTTGCGTGATGCTAGTATCTATGAAGAGTGGTATAAGCATAGGCATCCCGCTCCTGCCCTATTGGAAACAGCTGCCTATGGTCTTTGTGAGCGCTATCGTGAGCGGGTGCGAACCGCCTCGCTGGTTGCCAATCCTGGCTGTCACTCGACTACCTCAATCCTGGCACTGATTCCGGCTATGGCTGCCGGAATAGTTGGTCCCAACGTGATTATTAACTCGATAACTGGTATCAGTGGCGGTGGACGTGCTCCTTCGCTTAGCTACCACTATCCAGAAGCTAATGAAGATGCCTGTGCATATAGTCTTGAAGGCCATCGCCATATGCCAGAAATTGTGCAGGAGCTGGAGGCAGCTGCGGAGGCCGGTGGTCATCCTGTCAAGGGTGGGTTGCGACTAACATTTGTTCCGCATATTGCACCGATGACGCGTGGTATTTTGGCGACATGCTATGCAGATTTGCTGGAAGATGAGCATGGGCGTATTCCTACAAGCCAGGAGATTCGTTCATTCTATAGACAATACTATGCCAATGAACCATTTGTGCATATCGTTGAGCAGCCTCCACATACTAAGTGGACCTATGGAAGTAATCACTGTTTCATCTATCCAATAGTCGATGGGCGAACAAAGCGCTTGATAATTGTCTCTTGCCTGGATAATCTGGTCAAGGGAGCCTCGGGTCAGGCGATACAAAATGCCAATCTGCTCTGCGGATTGCCGGAGACGATGGGATTGGCTGGCCTAGGCATGAATCCTTAAACTGTCGTTTCGTGTTCGTTGCTTTCTTAAATTAAGGAGTATATAAGTGGCCATTTCTTTTTCAAGAACGCCGGAGGGCGATATTATTAGCGACCATCATCTTATTGCGCAAGTACTTACTGAGGCACTGCCGTATATCGATTTTTTGAAAAACAGAATACTCGTGATAAAATTGGGAGGAAGTACACTTGAACATCAGAGGGAGGTCTTGCAGGACATTATCTGGTTACGTGCCCTGGGAGCCCATCCTGTGATAGTGCATGGCGGTGGCCCGTATATTACTCAATGGCTGACCAGATTGAATATTCCCACCCGTTTTGAGAATGGCTTGCGCGTCACTGATGCGCAGGTATTGGAGGTGGTCCGTATGGTGTTATTAGGGCAGGTCAACCAGGGGCTGGTCCTGATGGCATCAAAGATGGGGGGAAAAGCAATTGGCTTGAGCGGCACTGATGGAGGATTAGTACGTGCGCATATTGCTGATGAACAGCTCGGTTTCGTGGGCGAAATTGATGCTGTCGATCCTAGCCCTATCGAGGTTCTCATTAAAGAAAGCTATATCCCTATCATTGCCCCACTGGGAGAAGGACCCAATGGTAGCTGTCTGAATATCAATGCAGATCTAGTAGCAGCCCATATTGCAGGTGCGGTCAATGCAGAGAAACTCATCTTTCTGAGTAATGTTGTTGGCATTTGTCGAGCGGATAAGTCGTTGATCTCGGAACTGAGTGAAGCCGAAGCCAAACGGTTAATCGAAGAGGGTGTGATCAATGGTGGGATGATCCCCAAGGTTACAGCCTGTCTAGATGCTTTAGCTGCCGTGCCGCGTGTGCATATTGTGGATGGCCGTGAGCCGCATGTGCTGCTACGCGAGTTATTCACCGATCAGGGTGCAGGCACGATGATTATTCGGTAATTAAGGTATTGCAGTGGCATATGTTGTTTTGACCTTTCTGGTGAGCATTGTAAGTTGCGGAGTGACCAATTGGCTCATCTGGCTTGAAAATAGTACTTGAGCAACTACTCTTCTTTTGTGATACAATAGGCTAGGAAAGTTGGCTCCTTAATTGTGTCATGCATGTCTTGCCTGACTGATGAGAGGGTACATTGACCTCTCTATTGGCAAAAGATTAGAAAAATTGGCTCATTCCAGATTGGAGGAAAGAATATGATCTATCATGTGAATATTGCCCTGACAGAGGAGGAATACAGTGCTCTTTCAGCAGAAGCGGGAAGAGGCGAGGAAATGCTAGAAAAGCATCTCCATGAGCTAATCTCGCAGCATCTCCATAGGTCGCTTCCATTAGATCGTTCTCTCAGTGAGCGTGACATCCAGCGGTACCTCTCTCACAGAGGAATCACTTACCGTATTCCAACAGACCAACCAGAGACGCCAGAAGAAGAGGCAGAGGACAAACGACTTGCCGATCTCTTCGGTCAGGTAGGGCCAGACGGGAAAACCGTCTCTGAGATGGTGATCGAAGATCGGGGACCACGCGAATGAGAGTCTATCTGTTTCTTGACACATCAGCTGTAGTGAAGAGATATATAACTGAAACAGGCAGTGAGTGGGTAAAAGCACAATGCAAGCAAGCAGCAGAGAATACGATTATTCTCTCATATGCCACTTTAGTCGAGGCAGTAACTGCATTTTGTCGCAAGGCTAGGCAACAGGATCTCAGCCAACGTATTAGTGAACCTGACCGGGATCGTCGTGTCAAGCGTTTTCGTCGGGATGTAGAGCAGCGATATAGTCTTGTCGATGTTACAAAGGAAGTTTATATTCATGCGGGTGACTTGTGTCGTATCCATAAACTACGTGCGTATGATGCTATACAACTTGCGTGTGCACTCAAAGTACGCGACGAACTTGTAGCTCTTGGGAAAACCGCTCCCGTTTTTGTTAGCGCCGATACTGATCTGCTCAGCATTGCTGAAGCTGAAGGGTTGGACACCGAGAATCCGAATGCTCATTGACAGAAGAGAAATGAATATATAATGAAAAAGCGCGTTGAGCGATTGCGTGGTATGTATGATCTGTTACCAGAAGTGTATCAGCATCAGCGCTGGGTCATCGATCATCTCAGTACATTCCTGACGCAGGCAGGTTATGCTCAGGTCGATACGCCCGTTCTTGAGCGTAGCGATCTCTTTGAAGCAAGCTTTGGACAAGAGTTGTGGCAGAAACTCTATGCCTTCCGCTTGCATCATCGCGAGCTGTGCTTGCGGCCGGATTATACGGCTTCTATCTGTCGTCTTTACCTCGACCATTATCAGCAGCAGCCGTTGCCGCTACGCTTTCAATATGCTGGCCCCATCTTCCGCTACGAAGCTCCGGGACGCGCTCGCTATCGTCAACATACGCAACTAGGGGTTGAGCTGTTTGGCGGCGATCCTTTTGCTACCGATGCCGAGATCTTACAACTGGCGTGCGATATTCTACATGAAATGCGTATTCCGCAGTATCGCCTGGAGCTGGGACATATTGGAGTTGTCAGCGGTTTTATCAATCGTTTACACCTGGATACCTATGCTGCACACCTGCTGCTCAGTTTGATGGAGCAGATTAGTCGCTCTAAAGAGGGTGAACGGGTGGCGCAGGAACGCTTGGAAGCTCTCTATCCGCCTGATCCTTCACTTGAGAAGTTGACCAAAGCAGCCGATCAGGCTGTGCAGGCACGCTATGTGATGTCTTTGCTGGATGGTATCAGTGTCTCCTTTGGTGATGATGATATTCGGCATGAGATCGTTGAGCGCTTTCTGTGGAAGATGGGGCGTGGTGAGCAACGGCGCCAGATCCTACACGCTCTGGAATTCCTGCGAGCACTGCATGCAGTTTCTGGGTCACCACCCGAGGTCTTTAGTGAGGTACGAGAGTTATTAGACCGCTATGGACTTGATCCTGCGCCACTGACCGAACTACAACACTTGGTGTCGATTGTAGAACAGAGTAGAGTCCCGCGTGAGCAAATTGTACTGAATCTATCGTTGGGCCGTGGAGTGAGCTATTATACTGGACTTGTGTTCGAGATTCATGCACAAGAAGAGGACGGTTTTGATGCCCAACTCTGTGGTGGCGGACGCTATGATCATCTAATGAGCGCCGTTGGCAGCCCTCGTGAGTTGAATGCTTGTGGTTTTGCCTTTGGTGTGGAGCGTCTCCTCTCGCTGATCCCGCACGAAACGTTGCCTCCTGTTGTCACGACGCAGGCGCTCGTTATTCCTGTGCATGCTCAAGATTTACCCTATGCTTTGCAGGTTGCTCACACTGCTCGCTCGCTTGGTGTGCGTACCGAGGTGGACGTGGCTGATCACGGTGTGGGTGCTGGCTTACGGCTGGCGGCACGGCGTCAAATTCGTCTGGCACTGATTGTTGGTGAAGATGAGCAGCGTCAGGGAGTGGTGACTGTGCGTGATCTTGTTACGGGTGAAGAACAGATGTCGGATGTTGAAGCACTGGCGCTGCGTACACGAGATACCCAGGGTAAGGAGCACTGTCTGTGAGTAGAAATGCGGATATGCGTCTGGCGCTGCCCAATAAGGGGGCACTAGAGGCGGCAACATTAAATTTTCTTGCCGAATGTGGATTGAAGGTCAGCCGCAGCAATCCACGTCAATACCTGGCTCAAATCAAAAGTATGCCGGGGCTGGAAGTAGTTTTCCAGCGTGCATCTGACATTCCCGAACTGGTAGAAAGCGGTGATGCTACCCTTGGTATCACTGGCTATGATATCTTAGCGGAACATCGGGGCTATGGTGACGATGCGTCGGAGGATAGTAGACATGATGAAGATCCCGTCGTGCTCGAACGCGACTTGGGCTATGGTGGCTGTCGTCTTGTTATCGCTGTTCCTGAGACATGGATTGATGTCAGTAATTGTGCCGACCTTTGGCATCTTTCCAGCTACTATCAGAGCCACAAAGGGCGTGGCCTGCGTATAGCGACGAAGTATCCACGACTCACAATGCAGTTTCTGCAGCGTCATAATATTACCCATTGCAGAATATTTTCACCTCATGGCGCTCTGGAAGCGGCTCCATTGACTGATACGGCAGACCTGATTGTGGACCTTACTGAGACTGGCACGACATTGCGTGAGAATCACTTAAAGTTGCTAGAGGATGGCGTAGTACTGCGTTCGCAAGCGTGTTTGATCGGGAATGTATGGTTGCTCAGTCAGCAGCCACAGGCATTGAAGTTGACTGAAACGATATTGGAATTAATTGATGCTCGTGTACAGGCACGGGATCATTCGATGTTGACAGCCTACTTACATGGTGAGAGTATAGAGGCTATGCAACACCTGTGTACTAGGCTGAATCAGCGTTTGAAGTCTGGAGTTTCCAGCATCGAATTTCGTGTCTCAATGAGTGTAGAGCAAGGCTGGTACACGATCACTGGTGTAGCTGGGATAGGCAAATCTGCTCCTGAATTGCTTGATACGATTGCCGTGCTGCGTGATGCAGGCGCAATTCATGTCAATGTCACGCCACTCACCTATCGTTTTGGCGAGGAATCTATCAATGTGCGTGCTCTCCGAGAGCGCTTAAAGAGGTTCTAGTGAACAATGTCATCGTTTTTGATCTTGATGGAGTGATTACCTCCGAAAAGGCTTACTGGGTAACGGCTGGACTGGTGTTGCATGAGCTTCTTTATAGTCCACGTTACTGGAATATCTCTGGAACTGCCACTCCTTATCATCCTGTAACAACAGCCGAAGAGTGTTTTCGCCTGAGCCATGAAATATTGCCAGAGTCGGTGATCCTGAAATTCAAAGCGCGTTCTATTAACTCCAACTGGGACACCTGCTATACAGCAGTATGTATCTGCTTAATTGACTTACTGGCAAAACTGCCTGATTGGTCTCCTCTGTTGCCGCTGCGTCCATGGGATGCCGACTGGATAGCTACGTTCCGGCAAGCCCTGGCACAAGTGGAGGAACCAAAGACATTCTCGGTGGAGACATTCCGCCGTTTTGAAGCATCCATTTTCCAGGAGTGTGTGGGGCTTGAGACCATTAATCGTTTGAATCGCTATGCAAGCATAGTACTGGGCCATCGGATCGAAGGTGTCTTTGCGCGTTACAGTCCTTCGTGGAAGCTCTGCCAGGATATTTTTCAAGAATGGTATCTTGGTGATGAACTCTATACGCAGGAGTATGGTCATGCTCCGGCGCAAACCGGCAAGGGTGGTTGTATCCATTTCGAGCGCCCTTTGTTGCCAGTGGAAAAGCTGCACATGACGCTGGAGACATTGCGCTCACAAGGGTATGTCCTGGGTATTGCGACTGGACGGCCAGGGCAAGAAGCGATTGTCCCATTAAAAAATTACGGTTTATTTGAGTATTTTGACGAAGTGCGTGTTGTCACCCATATGGAAGTAGCTCAGGCTGAAGCTAGATTAAATGGGCAAGGAGAGGTAGCTTCTTTAGTCAAGCCGCATCCCTATCCGTTCTTGGTGGCAGCAGATCCTCAATATCAGCCCGATCAACCTCCGCTGTCGCGTGGTAGCTTTATTGTCATCGGTGATATGCCCAGCGATATCTATGGTGGACGTGCTGCTGGAGCTATTACTATCGCTGTACTGACCGGAGCGCGTACAACTGAGGCTCGTGCTTTGCTAGAACAAAGCCAGCCGGACTTTATCGTGGAAGACGTGACCAACGTTCCGGTATTACTGACACATATTGATAACCTGGCAACCATTCAGCACCTGCAATTTAGTGAACGAGAAAAAGCCGAGCAACTCCTGTTGTTCTGGTTCGCCCGCCATATGAATTTGCGGATTGAGAGTGTGACCTTGATGCCAAAACCGGTCTCTCTCAACTCGTTTAACGGCGTCTATCGGGTTGACGACCAAGAATACTTTTTCAAAACGCATGTTGAAGAACAAGGTATTCTAGAAGAATATTATCATGCAAAAATGCTCTCTAACGCGGGGTATAACATTGTCATGCCGCTGCGTATTATGCATGAAAAGGATCAGCAGATGGTAATCTATCCAGTTGTGGACTGGCCTGTCATGTTTGATCTGATGCGTGTCGTGGAGATGGGAAATACGGCCCAGACCAAGATGGAGGTACTGGTTGCTGCTGAAAAACGCGAGTGTGAACGGTTACTTGAGATCTACCAATCAACGCTGGCGGCCAGTACGGCGGAAGAGCATGCCAAAGCGCCGATTCACCAGCTCTTCTGGCATCGTCTGGCTGGTGGTCGCCTCACCAGCTTTTATGAAGGCAAACTATTTGCTTTCCCTGGTCAGCAAGATGCTACCAAACAAGGGTTGGTTTTCGAGGATCTCTTGCGCTACCGCTGGGTAATCAATGGCACTCCTATCGATGGGCCTCTGCAGACGCTGGGTGATTTAATCGAGCGGGCGAAGGTCGTACTCAACCCGGCTCGTGCTGCCATGACGGTGATCGGGCACGGTGATGCCCATTTCGGCAATGTATTTCTGGAGGAGCAGACAAAGTACCTGTATTTTGATCCCGCCTTTGCGGGTCGTCATTCGCCAATCCTGGATATTGTGAAACCTTTCTTTCACAATGTGTTTGCGACCTGGATGTACTTCCCGCAAGAGATCGGGCGAGATTTACAGATTACAGTTGCACTTCGTGACGAAAGCATTTTCGTTGAGCATAACTATGAGCTGACACCAGTGCGTCAGGCTATTCTGGACACAAAGCTGGAATACCTGCTGAAACCGCTAATTGCCCTCTTGCGTGAGCGAGATGCGTTACCCGCTGATTGGGAAGAGATATTTCGTCTGGCTTTAGTGTGTTGCCCACTCTTAACTGTCAATTTGCTGGATCGTGAGAAGCGGCCTGCCGAGATCTGCTGGCTGGGGCTCTCGCAGGTCGTTCAGATGGGCAATTTTTCGCTTGTAGATCTTAGTATCATAGCAGAGAATTGATTGCTTGGGCTGGTATATAGATAATGAGGTTACTACTATGGGAGAATTTAAAGACTTCTTTCTAAGTAAAAGTAAACAGTTGAGTGAGCAAGAAGCAGCAGCAAAACGTGCAAGAATGCAAGCGGACCAGCAAGCTTCTGAAGCTGAGTTAGATAGACATAGAAAACAACAGCAGGAAAAAATCCAGGCATCGTTGTTGCGAGAAGAAATAGATAATGCGTTAGATATACAGCAGGCTATTTATGAATTATGTGATTATTTAAACACAAAAGGGGAGCAAGAAAAAAAGCACTGGTGGAGTATGCCAACCTGGAAAGTTACTTCTGTTGCAGACGTTGCTATGACAAAAGGCTATAACAATGATTACGCAACATATAGGTATATCTTTTATAAAGGGTATCTTTTATATGGTGGTGGATTTCTTTTTGTAGGAAGGTCTGTTGAGATTGAGAGTTTTGGAGAAAGTCAGATTTGGGGTGATGGGGTGGAAATGCTAAAGAGATATCGTTTAAATTTCAGGCGTGATAATCAAGAAGCAGAATTACCAGTGGAAGAAGTTTTTATCGCATATAGAGAAACTTTAGGAAATCTTGCTGATTGGATACAACAAGAGCATAGGTTTAGCACACTTATACAAATTGATTCATCAAATACTCTTAAGTATCATTTGGATAATGCCGCTAAGGTACAGGAAGCGAAAAACGAATTTGGTCAAAAACTGGCTACTTGCGCTTCTAAACTACATGGTTTTCCACGAGGAAGATAAAGGAGCTATCTCAAGTCACCTGTAGATGAGGTTATTTGGTTTCAGAGCTAGAAAGAAAGTCTCTCACCTTCAATACTTGAAGGACTTCGTCTTTTAGAATATTACATACAGATTGTGTAGTTAAACATTCATGAGTATGTTAAGCAGAGACCTGAAATGCTTCCTAGTTGTCTGAAAAAATCGGACAACTGAAATTAGAATCAGCAGATGGGAAAAAACCTTGAGGTGTCCGAAAAAATCGGACAGTTGAAAATGGATGAATAGAATTTGAAAGGTAAATGAGCTTAGATGATCGCTATTATTGATTATGGTGCTGGCAACATTCGCAGCATCGAAAAAGCATTGGAGCAAGTGGGGGCGCAGGTTCAGGTCACTGATGATCCTGCTGTGGTGGCAAATGCTCGGGCCGTTGTGCTCCCTGGTGTGGGTTCTGCTGGTGCTGCGATGGCTCGCATGACGGAGCGAGGCCTGGATGACGCGATCCATGAGGCAACGCGACAAGGTAAGCCTTTCCTCGGCATTTGTCTGGGAATGCAGTTGTTAGCCGATCACCATGCCGAAGGAGAAGTTGCTGGGCTAAAGTTGTTCCGTGGCGAAGTGCGCCGTATTCCACATGGCCCTAAAATTCCACACATGGGATGGAATCAGATCTCACCTCTTCATGAGGACCTACCCATCTTTGCTGATGTATCGCCAGGGTCATACTTCTACTTCGCACATTCTTATTATGTAGAACCCTCTGATCAGAGTGGTGTTGCCGCTGTGACTGACTATGGCTCGCCTTACTGTAGTGTCATTGCAACCAGTCAGGTGTGGGGGACACAGTTCCATCCTGAGAAGAGCGGCACGATTGGCCTCCAGATACTCAAGAATTTCGTGAAGTGGGTAAAAGAATGATCATATTACCTGCTATTGATATCAAGGATGGTTGCTGCGTACGGCTATACCAGGGAGATTATACTCAAGTAACAACCTATGATACTGATCCTGTCCAGGCGGCATTACGTTGGCAGGATGCTGGAGCATCCTGGCTGCACATTGTTGATCTGGATGGGGCGGCGCAGGGATTGCCTGCAAATGCCGATCTTATCAGGCATATTTGCGAGACGACAACACTACAAATTGAAGTTGGTGGTGGCATGCGTTCTCTGGCCCATATTGAACAGATGCTTCGGCTGGGTGTGGATCGTGTTATCCTTGGCACGATAGCAATTACCGACCGAGCACTATTACAAGATGCATTGGCTCGCTGGGGAGAGCAGATTATTGTAGGGCTAGACGCACGCGATGGCTGGATCGCTATTTCTGGCTGGCGTGAGACATCGAAGGTAAAAGCTGTCACGCTAGCCGCTGAATTATATGAGACTGGTGTACAGCGTTTCGTTTATACTGATATCTCCCGCGATGGAGCGCTCACTGGTCCCAACCTGCCTGCATTAAAAGAGATGCAGCATGCTATTTCCTGTGCATTGATTGCATCAGGTGGCGTCAGCTCGCTTGCAGATTTACAAGCATTGGCAAGCCTGGGAGTGGAGGGAGCAATTGTAGGCAAGGCAATTTATACTGGTGATGTAGATCTGGCCGTTGCCATTCGCAACATTGAAAAGCAGGGAAAACAAAATATATGAATAGCGACCAATGTGATAAAACGAAGAATGTAGAAGAAGAGCGCGATTTATCGCCAAGGGTAGGGGCCCGATTTATCGCGCCCGCCGTTCCGCCGACGAGCGATTTATCGCCAAGGGTAGGGGCTGCAATTCATAGCGCCCGTTCGTCCCTAACCAAGCGTATTATTCCTTGTCTGGATGTGATGAAGGGACGGGTGGTCAAAGGCGTGAGTTTCGTGAACCTGCGTGACGCTGGTGATCCCGTTGAACTGGCTGCCTATTATAATCAAGAAGGTGCTGACGAAATCGCCTTTCTCGATATCACGGCTTCGTATGAAGGCCGTGCGACCATGCTTGATGTCGTGCGGCGTACGGCGGAGGAGGTTTTTATTCCTGTGACTGTCGGTGGAGGAATTCGTTCGGTAGAAGACATCCGTGCGACTCTGGGCGCGGGTGCTGACAAAACTTCCCTCAATACTGCGGCGGTACAAAATCCTGATCTGATCCGGGCTGGATCTGAACAATTTGGGGCGCAATGTATTGTTCTGGCTATTGATGCTCGTTCTAATGCTGAGATGCCGAGTGGCTATGAGGTATATATTCACGGGGGACGAACTCCGACTGGCTTAGACGTTCTGGAGTGGGTAAAACGTGGCGTTGAGTTCGGAGCTGGTGAAATTCTATTGACAAGCATGGATCGCGATGGGACACGGCAGGGTTATGACCTGACACTCAACGCTAAAGTATCCGCTGCTGTCTCGGTCCCATTGATCGCATCGGGGGGGGTTGGGACATTAGAGCACCTGTATGAGGGATTCAGTATTGGTGGAGCCGACGCTGTGCTAGCGGCCTCGATCTTCCACTTTGGTGATTACCGTATTCGTAATGTGAAGCAATATTTGCAATCAAAAGGGGTAGCAATTCGACCGTGCTAAAATTCGATCGCCAGGGCCTGATCCCGGCTGTTATTCAGGATGATACCACTAACGAAGTGTTGCTTGTAGCATTTATGAACGAGGAAGCTTTACAACGTACGCATGAAACGGGTTATGCCCACTTCTTTAGCCGCTCACGTAACAAAATCTGGCGCAAAGGTGAGCAATCGGGCAATGTTCAAGAAGTGTGTAGTATCTTCCTCAATTGCGAAGAGAATAGCCTGCTGATCCGCGTGGTGCAGCATGGAGGCGCGGCCTGCCACGATGGCTACAAGAGCTGTTACTATCGTCGCCTGTTGCCCAATCATACTTATCAAACGATAGCAGAACGTGTCTTTGATCCTGCTGAGGTCTATCATACTGAAGAGAAATCCGACGCTGAATGAGGAGTATTATCGAGATATGAGCGAAACATCTCTGGAGACTCAGCAGAAGCTGGAGACGACCTTGCGCCAACTCTATAGTGTATATCTCTATTTGCGTGATCATGATCTGAGTGAAGAATCCAACACATCACGCCTGCTACACCAGAAGAATCATAGCTATCTTGTCTCGCGCTTGGCAGATGAATTACAGGAGCTGGCTGGAGTACAAAGTGGAGAACATATCCATACTGGGAAGCAGGATGATACGGTTCTAGAGGGAAACCAGGTCAGCTACTGGCTCTTTTTGCTGGCAGCCACCAACAACCTGCTTTTTGACGATTTTGCTCCACATACGGCTCTCTTAAAGGGCTATACCAGTCAGTATAGCGAAGAAGCCCCTGTAGAGTTGCAGCAGGAATGCTTGAAGCTGCTAACAAGGGACCACTCTGTGCAGATTGTGCGCGGATTACAAACTGGCTTCTCTTTTGTCGGCTGGGCTTGTTCAACTGCTGGAATTAGTCCGCTTGCCCCTGCGGAATTTGATCTGGCGCAGATGCGCCGTAAAGGGCTGGTTGGGTGAAGAGAGAGCCCAGAATAGCCCTGAAGCTATGATAAAAGGCATCTTGCGGTTTGTGAAGAGTATTGTGTCCAGAGATATTTTCGCCAGTTATATGTCTTCTTGGACGTGTTGGGCACGTAATAAAGCGCGTAACGCGTTGGCTTGGCCCAAGTTCCAAGCTGCTGAACGTACCTTCTGTCCAACAATGGGGAGTGAGCTTTTCTGAAAGATAAGTGCTGCTCGTTCGCGTTGAATGATTTCGTGAATGAGTTGGCGATCACTAAGTTTCCAACCTCGCAGTTTGGCATACTCATGGAAGCGCATAACGCTCGCAAATCCCGCCTGATAATCCTCTTCTGCCCTATCATTATCCATCAGTGCATCTTGCATACTATAGCCTCTTATTGCAATAGAGAAATAACATAGTAATCTCTTATATACTGAGATGATTACACTTTCAATTATGGCAGAAAATGTATAGGTATGTCAAGAAAACGAAAAACGCCTTCTACCTATGACAGCAATGGCCATTCGTCGTGCCTTGATGTGTACATGCTCACCGAGCTATCCGGCGTCCATATGCCCATACTGCCAGTGGGATGAAGACGACAAAGATGCCTATGCACCAAACGAGCGTCTGCCAGATCATTTATAAAGGCCAACACTGTCAAGCAGAATCGGCCCCTTTTGACGCATACTTTAAAGAACCGCAAGCTACCTCTTTGTCGTATACCGACAATGCCATAAGAACATTCATGCAGGTACATCAACCGTGATTTTTCGGAAGGAACCGGAGAGCCGCATGACATGGAAACGGTCCAGTCCAGTCCAGTTCGGAAAGGGGATAACGCAAAAGGTCTGTAAGGAACCTCGGCGGTATCCTACTTCATTCAGAGGGGGACGGATGGAACAGGACTGACATTTCAGCACCTCGCCAGCCGTCTACCCTACCATTTTACCCCAATTTCTATCCGTACAATTCAGCTGAGGAAAGTGAATTACTATTATCCGTACCTCCAGATACTAACACTTTGCTGTTTTGCAGTAAAGTTGAGGTATGATTGTAACGAGCCGTTATCAAATTACCAGTTGGTGACCAGATGCCGCTTACTGGATCATACAGTTCCGCTGAGGAAAGTGAATTGCTACTACTATCCTGTCCTCCTGTGACCAACACTTTGCCGTTTTGCAGCAAAGTTGCTGTATGCTCCTGACGAATTGTTATCAAATTACCAGTAGGTGACCATGCAGTATATGGACTACTATTCGTAGAAGTTGTTCCGGTATTTGAGCCTCCGCACGCGCTAAACATGATTGGTATAGCAAGCAGCATTAAGAAAATTACTGCAATGGACACTAATTTTTTCCGTAAACTTGTAGCAGACATGGTCTTACCTTTCTTTGTAGCCAACTAAATCGTTTACTGGGTATAAAAACGGTAGTGGCTCTCTTGAGAATGATCAGCCTGATTAAGACCGGAACTGTCCTGAGGAGACTCCAACGTCTTTATATTATTCCTTATGCGTGGCAAGGCATTGGGGAAGGTGGGACGTTCAGAGCGTGTGTGAGCAATGGATGGAAAGGCTGGTGCTTTCGTGGGTTTGTGTCGCTCTTGCTTCACTCTGCCAAGTAACGTGGCCTGAACTGCTTGTTCGCCCTGACCAATGAGGTCAATGTACATGATTGGTCCGAGTAGCCGCTCGACATCGCAGAGTCGCACACGCACTGGCACAAGGATACCCTGTTCCCCTGTAGGATCACGACGGAAAGCCACCGCCCATTCAGAAGGCGTGAAGCTAGAAGTGAAATAATCCTCGGACAACACGGCAATGATTCGCTTGGCTTGTTTGGTAGCGGTATCCATGTCCAGCACGAAATTGCCGCCAGCATGGAAATCCCACGCCTGAAGGACAGTCGTATAACCTGCTTCCTCTAATTGCCAAGCAATCCACTCGGCCCATTGCTGATCAGTGTGTGTATAACTGATAAAGAAGTCTTTGGACGAGTGGTAGCTCTTTTGATCTTTATGCGAAGGTTTAGAAATAGTCACATTAGCTCTTATGCTTGTATCTGCATGATGCCACCGACTAGCTCTGTAATGGCTCCGATGGCATACAACCAGAAACCTGTACCCAAGAAAGAAGTTGCTGAGATACTAATACCAGCATTACCTTGCTGGCTCAAATAAGTATAGGAGACGATTACCACGATAATTGAGATCACACTACAAATGATGATTCCAGCTGATGCTGCTCTTACCTCTCCACTTGATTTCATCTGAGTATATCCTGTAGTCGGGGCAGGTGGATATGATGCTTGGTACTGCATGTCTTCCGGATTATGTACCGGAGGTGGTGCTGTACTACCCTTATTGAACAAAGGCACCAGGGCTAGCAGGCAAACTACCAATGCGAGAACGGCCGCAATCCAGAGCCAACTCCATGATTGAGAACTACTGCTTCCATACCCAGTATTATATCCATATCCAGTGTTAAATGATGAAGAGGCAATTTGCTGTGCAGTTACAGAGAAGAGTCCAAAGACAAACAAGGGTAACGCAAAAAAGGCGAACAAGGCCAGAATACTGCCACAGAGAGCGACGATCGCTCCTACTTTGCGAGATTGAGTCATCTGCAATTTTATCCTTTCCAGTTGTAAATTAGCCTATACTTATTATAAGATATATTTTCCTCTATAACAAGACCTTTCTTAAAAATTGTGTAACTATCCGGGTAATTCCTCTTTCCTCTATTGAAAGGCATTGTTAGAAAGAAAGACTCTCAAGCTGTGATGAGATCATTCGGAAGGTAAAGGATGGAGCAGTATAATCGTATGGGGTGGCGGTGTTAATTTCAGAGGCCGAAAGCTACCGTTGTAATTCCCAGTGCTGTATATGCGTTGTTTTATCGTAGACTGGGCATTGTATTGGAAAAATGAGAAAAAGTTAATAAGATACCTAATCTTAGCTCTAAATAAAGGGCACATTTTTACCAGCAGTAGTGGTGATAGAGGTCTTTTGAGCGTAGCATGATAGTGAAGCCAGGGAAACTTGCGGAATCTTCATTATCTCTATTTGGAGATATAGCCAAAAAGTATATCATAGAATATCTCATAAAATCAAGGTTTTGAGTGGCAGATATGTGTGCTAAATATACATAGCACTTGATCGTCAACTGTATGCATTCTCCAGTATTTTAGAAATGTCAGGAAAACACTCTTAAGCGGGTTGACAAACATTTATCAGGTGGTGTATTCTCAGAAACAATGAATGAACTACAGAATGCTCCAGCAAGGTGGCTGTCGTAGCTTCTGTAGACAAAAATTCTCGATGTGTTTTTTGCATATAATTTGAAGCTTAGACGGAGTCAGAAAAGTGTTCGCAGCATTAAACGGTTTACAAACAGCAAAGATGAGTTATGAGCGCCGTTCTATGTGTGCGTCTTTTTCTATGCCCGCAATGTGCATGTTTGCAACCATCTGCGCAATTCTGTTAACCGGCGTTCTAACGTCGGTTTCTTTATTTGCGCTCTTTATTATGCTCCTCCTCCTTGTAGTAGTACTTGTTGCCCTCATTAGCCTCGTGCTTATCGGCCTTACCAGACTCGTAAGGCTCGAGAGTCTGGTAAGGCTTATAAGGGGATCGGCCACAAGAACAGCGCAGGGAGAATAACGGGAGCAACGAAGCTAGCCCAAATCCAAAGAAGGTAACCTAAAAGGACCTCCCACGCTGGGGGGTCCTCTTTTTCGTAGTTATTGTATAGCAGGAGGATTTATGGCAATCGCTGCAAATGCCGTTCAACTGCCAGATATTACATATCAGGCATATCAGAATAATAATGAAATTCGAGAACTTACTGGTAGTGAAATTCTATGTGAGGCATTGGTTCGTGAAGGCGTAGAGCTGCTCTATGGCTACCCTGGTGGTACCATTATGCCTTTCTATGATGCACTGACATCCTACCCGTCTCTGCATCATGTTCTGGTCAGACATGAGCAAGCAGCAGCACATGCTGCCGACGGCTATGCTCGTGCGACTGGAAAAGTTGGTGTGTGTGTGGCGACTAGCGGCCCCGGCGCAACGAATCTTGTTACTGGTCTGGCAACTGCTTTTATGGACTCAACACCTATTGTGGCAATTACGGGCCAAGTAGCCCGCCCTGCTATCGGGCGTGATGCTTTCCAGGAGACCGATGTGATTGGCATGACGCAGCCCATCACTAAACATAATTTCCTGGTACGTAATACTGAGGAGTTGGCGGCAGTTGTTCATGAGGCCTTCCGTATTGCACGCAGTGGACGTCCCGGACCAGTGCTGATCGATGTTCCTAAAGATGTACAAATGGTCAAGGCCCAATATCGGCCTTCCGATTATACGACCTCAGAAGAGTTTTTGCAGGCCAGTCAGGCTAATGCACCACGCCCAGCAGACCACTTGCTGTCACAGGCTACCGAACTCATTGCTCAATCTCAGCGCCCTCTGATTATGGCTGGACATGGCGTCATCCTATCAAATGCCTATAGCGAGTTGCGTGCTCTAGCTGAGAAAGCATCTATTCCTGTGATCACTACTCTGCTTGGACTAAGCGCTTTCCCTGCATCGCACCCATTGTTTATCGGTATGCCTGGCATGCATGGACCAGCCCATACCAATCATGCTATTGATGCAGCTGATCTGATCATCGGTGTGGGCTTGCGTTTTGATGATCGTGTCACAGGTGATGTGAGCGCTTTTGCGCCTAATGCACGTATTGTTCATATCGATATCGACCCCTCAGAGATGCACAAAGTCAAGGTGGCGGCTGTGCCAATCGTCTCCGATGCAAAAGTAGCGCTGGTAGCCCTGACTGAGGCCGTGGCTCCCGCTGACAAAAGGGCCTGGCTTGAAGAAATTCGCTCCTGGGAAGCTGCTGCTAACGAGCGTGGTCAGAGCATTCAACATGACGAGGCACTGCCTGACCCTGTGAGCATTCTGGATGCAATCTATAAGGCTACTAATGGTGAGGCGATAATCGTCTCTGATGTTGGTCAGCATCAGATGTGGACTGCACGATTCTATCGTTGGGAACGCCTCAACAGCCATATTAGTTCTGGTGGCCTGGGTACTATGGGCTTCTCGCTGCCAGCTGCTATGGGTGTCAAGATGGGTATTCCTGATGCGCCGGTTTGGGCTGTCGCAGGTGATGGATGTTTCCAGATGAATCTACAAGAACTGGCGACACTACAGCAAGAAGGGGTAGCCGTCAAAGTGGCAATTATGAATAACGGCTATCTGGGTATGGTACGTCAGTGGCAGCAGTTCTTCCACTCACGCAACTACTCTGAGACTCCTATCACCAGTCCTGACTATACCAAGCTGGCTCCAGCTTATGGTCTTACCGGTATCCGTGTGACTAGCCGCGACGAGGTAGAGGCTGCTGTGAAGCATGCGATGGAGACTGAAGGCACCGTGATTATCGATTTTGCTATCGAGTCTGAGGCGAATGTTTTTCCAATGATCCCTTCTGGAAAGACAGTAAAGCAGATGATCGAAGAGCAGCCTGAATAGGGCTAGGAGGGTGTTACCATGACAAATGCTGCTATGCCGCGTGCAGGGTATTCTGATCTGCCCCGTGGCGCTGAAGCTGTTCATGTTCTGATTATGCTGGTTGAGGATCGCCCAGGAGCCGTCGATCGAGTTGTCGGCGTGCTCCGTCGCAAGCGAGCAAATACCCAGTCGTTATCCATGGGACGAGGTGATGCGCCGGATCTTGTTCGTATCACTGCCCTGGTCAAAGATTCTAATGTGAGTGTCGATAATCTTGCCGAGCAAGTGCGCAAAGTCGTCGATGTTCGACAAGTTACCAATCTCACGGTCCAGCAAGCTGTGATACGTGAACTGGTTCTAGTAAAGGTCAGTACAACTGCTGACAATGTTCACGAGGCAATTGCAGCCGCTGATCAATTTGGAGGCACTGCCGTTGCTATTACACCAGATACGGTCACATTCGAAATATCCGGTAGTGAGGAGAAAATCGCGAAGTGTATTGATGCACTCCAGGCATATGACATTCGTGAAGTTGCTCGTTCTGGGTGTATAGCCACGGTGCGTTAAAGCGGACGCGCTAAAGCGGGTCCGTACGCACTCTCGGGCTAAAGCCCTTTGGATATGCATGCCAATACATGGAGCGCTTTAGTGCGTGAATGGGGTAAGGACCCGCTTTAGCGCGTCCGTGGGTGGGATGGGGTGGAGAGACGCTCGTTTGCAAAATCGTCCTTGCACTCTGCAATTAGTAGTTTTTTAGATTCCTAGATTTAGGAGTATTTAGTAATGGCACGTGTTTATTACGATTCAGATGCAAATTTAGAGCTTATTCAACGGAAACGTGTTGCGGTGATTGGTTACGGCAGTCAGGGGCATGCTCATGCACTCAACATGCGTGATAATGGCGTTAACGTTATCATTGGTTTACCTGCTGGTAGCAAGAGCCGCCAGAAGGCAGAGGCAGAGGGATTGCGGATTCTCACTCCTGCTGATGCAGCTCAGCAAGCCGATGTTATCATGCTGCTTATTCCAGATCAGCACCACCGTGAGATTTTCGAGCGCGACATTCGCCCTGCTCTCGCTCCCGGCAAATTGTTGCTGACGGCCCATGGTTTCAGCCTGCATTTTTCGCAGATTGTTCCACCTGCTGATATCGATGTTGCAATGGTGGCTCCTAAGAGCCCTGGTCATATGTTACGCCGCCTCTTTGTTGAGGGTGTCGGCGTTCCCGCGCTCTGGGCGGTCTATCAAGATGCGACTGGTCAGGCCCAGGCTTTGACACTGTCCTATGCTCGCGCAATTGGGTCCACACGAGCTGGAGTCTTGCAAACCACCTTTGCCGAAGAGACCGAGACGGATCTCTTTGGTGAGCAGGCTATTCTCTGTGGTGGGCTCACCTCCCTGATCAAGGCAGCTTTTGAGACCCTTGTCGAGGCAGGTTATCAGCCAGAGATTGCCTACTTCGAATGCTTGCATGAGGTAAAGCTGATAGTGGATCTGATATATCAGGGCGGTATGAGCTATATGCGCTATTCGATCAGCGATACGGCTGAGTATGGTGACTATATCACTGGTCCGCGCCTAATCGATGAGCATGTTCGCAAAGAGATGCGCGAGGTACTCAAAGAGATCCAGAATGGTAGTTTTGCCTCACGCTGGATTCAGGAGAACCAGGCAGGACGTCCTGCCTTCCTGGCTATGCGCCGTCTAAATGCCAATCATCAGATTGAGCAGGTAGGCAAAGAATTGCGTTCCATGATGTCCTGGCTGAATCCTGTTCAGAAAAAGTCTGAGAACGCTGAAGTGAAAGTAGAGACAAAGTAACTACTCAAGTCCTTTTCTACTTCCTCACTGCCTCCGGCAGTTCGCAGGTCAGAGTGTGTGAGGAGGATGTGGCAGCCTGCGGCTGCCACATCCTCCTCACACAGAGAATCCAAGCGAGCCACCACAGGTGGCGAGGTGACCTGAGGGGTTACACATGGTCACACATATTAAGGAGGAAATATAACGATGGGAGATCCTGCGGTAGTCAAAGTTTTTGACACAACTCTGCGCGATGGTGAACAATCTCCTGGCGCCACAATGACCACAGCCGAGAAGCTGCAAGTTGCCGATCAGTTAGTGCAACTCAATGTAGATATCATCGAAGCTGGTTTCCCTGCTGCCTCTCCTGGCGATCTTGCGGCCGTCAAAGAGATCGCGAAGCACGTACATGGTGCTGCTGTTGCTGGCCTTGCTCGTGCTAATACTGGCGATATCGATACTGCCTGGGAGGGCGTTCGTGAAGCTGAGCAGCCAGTTATCCATGTGTTTCTTGCAACCTCTGATATCCATCTTCAATACAAGCTTCGCTTGAGTCGAGAAGAGGCGCTTCAGCGTGTGCAAACAAGGGTTGCCTATGCACGCAATCTCTGCCCGACTATCGAATTTTCGGCTGAGGATGCCACGCGCAGTGATTGGGACTACCTCTGCCGGATCTTTGAAGCCGCCGTCAAGGCCGGAGCGACGACCGTCAATGTGCCTGACACGGTTGGCTATGCATTCCCTCATGAATATGAAGCGCTTTTCCGCTATCTGTATGAACGTGTTCCTGGTATGGAAAATGTGACCATGAGTGCCCATTGTCATGATGATCTTGGCATGGCGACCGCTAATACACTTGCTGCTATTAAAGGTGGTGCACGACAGGTAGAAGTGACAATCAACGGACTGGGTGAGCGTGCTGGCAATACGGCTCTAGAAGAGGTGGTAATGGCCTTACGCACACGCCCGGATGTGTTTGGTCGTGTGGATACGGGCATCAATGCGCAAGAACTGCTCAAGGCAAGCAATCTTCTGAGTAGCGTGACCGGTATTCCAGTGCAGCCTAACAAAGCTATTGTCGGTCTCAATGCCTTTGCTCATGAAGCTGGTATCCACCAGGATGGCATGCTCAAAAATAGCCTAACGTACGAAATCATGACCCCTCAGTCGGTAGGTTGGAACGGTACCAACCTTGTGCTGGGCAAGCACTCAGGACGCCATGGTCTGGATGCTCGTTTACGCAAGCTTGGCTACAGACTAACCGGTGAACAGCTCAAGGTCGCTTACAGCCGCTTTGTTGCCCTGGCCGATGAGAAGAAACACGTCACCGATGTAGATTTGATCTATATTGTCGATAGCAGTATGGAGACACCAGCTGCCATCTAGACTATGGGGCCTTCTGTAGGCAACGGGACTATCCACCTCGGAGTTTGATAGCCCTGTTGCCTAAATATAACAGGACTTTGGTACTCCGACAATCACTACAAAGGCGATCTATGGTAGAATTAGTGTAGTACAGAAAGGATGAACTATGTGTACTTCATCAGAAAGGCAGGTAGCCGCCGATGGCACTGGCATTACCTGTCATGGTTACTGTTTTAACTCCAGCTACGTCAGCTAATCTGGGTCCAGGCTTTGATAGCCTGGGATTGGCGTTACAACTCTATAATCGTTTTGAAGTCGAGGAATGTGAAGGTGATCCCCTTCTTCCTATTATCGAGGTGCAGGGACGGTTAGGCGCGGGCTTATCGACTGGGCCGGACAATCTGTTTTTCCGGTCTTTTGTTATGCTCTTTGAGCGTCTTGGCGTTCCGGTTCCCTGTGTACGTATTCGAATGACTATTAATATTCCTCCTGGCTGCGGCTTGGGGAGTAGTGCTACGGCCGTTGTGGGAGGGCTCTTAGCTGCAAACGAATGGGTGCGGCCACAGGAATTAGCAGTGCCGAAAGAGGATCTGTTAGATCTTGCTGTAGAAGCTGAGGCTGGCAACCATCCAGATAATGTTGCCCCTGCTCTCTTGGGTGCGCTGGTTGCTACTACTAATATCGATGGGAACATTCATGCTATCAAGACGCCCTTTCCGGATGTGCTAAAAGCTGTAATTTTTACTCCATCCTTTCCGATGGATACTGTAGCGGGAAGAAAGTTGTTACCAGCCAGTTATACAAAGGCTGATGTGACCTTCAATACCGGGCGGGTCGCTTTATTGCTGACAGCCTTGCAGACTGGTCGTTACGAGTTGATTGGCGAGGCGATGCAGGACCGTCTTCATCAGCCATATCGTCAGGCGCTTTTTCCGGCTATGCCCGATATTATCAATGCCGCTGTTGCTGCTGGAGCGCATGGTGCTTGCCTTTCTGGTGGTGGTTCATCCCTTATTGCACTGGCCAGTTCGCGGTTTCATGGTGTGCTGAATGCGATGCAGGATGCTGCTCATGCTGCAGGCATTAAGGGAACCGGGATGGTTTTACGTGCAGATCAGAATGGAGCGCGGGTACTGAGTACGTCGCGTAGTCGCATACGAAAGGAAGTTAGTGCGCGTCATGGCGATCAATTCTACTGGTCTCCAGCCAGGCCAGGGAGCAGGTGGTGAGCATAATTGTTCACTTGCTCCTCTACCATCCGATGTCGCTGAGGCTCTGTCTTCAGTTTCGCTACGGTGCGTTGAATGCTCAGCCCTCTATCCAGGGATAGAGGCTGGGCGATCTCCTCGCTATCGTTGTGATTGTGGCGGTGTTCTAGACGTTGAGATGGCGTTTCGTATCCCCGGGCATTCATCACCAGAGGCTCAAGATCTTGAAGCCTCTGGTGATGGTCCTACTACTGGCGGTCTATCGCATGATAATATGCCTTCTGCCGGGGCTAGTTTGCGTCAGCTTTTTGATGAGCGAGCCGCTAATCCTCCCATTTGGCCGATCAGTACTGATAAGCTCTTGCTTGACTGTAGCGGCGTCTGGCGCTATCGCGAACTCATCTTGCCAGCACCAGAACGGTATGTTGTAACGCGACCAGAAGGTAATACAGGCCTCTATCCTGTCGGCGTCGAGAACTGCGGTGGTGGTCGTGCTGGACACCGACAAATTGGGGCCTTTGCTGGGCTGGAACTTTTCTTTATCAAACATGAGGGTGAAAATCCGAGCGGCAGCTTTAAAGATCGTGGGATGACGGTTGGGACGACGATGGCTCTGATGCTGGGGGCAAAGGCAGTTGCCTGTGCTTCTACTGGTAATACTTCTGCGTCTCTTGCCTCTTATGCAGCACAAGCTGGTATGCGCGGGATTGTGTTTCTTCCGGCTGGCAATGTGGCTGGTGGCAAGCTAGCACAATCTCTTGCCTATGGGGCGCAGATTGTCCAGATCGAGGGTGATTTCGACGATGCGATGCGCTTGGTCGAGCAAGTCTGTAACGAGCAGGGCATTTACCTGCTTAATTCCCTCAATCCATTCCGGGTGGAAGGTCAGAAAGCGATCGGCTTCGAAATCTTGCAGCAGTTGGATTGGCAAGCTCCCGATTGGCTGGTTCTTCCGGCTGGCAATCTGGGGAATACCTCTGCAATCGGTAAGGCTTTCCGTCAGGCCTATGAACTTTCGCTGGTTGATCAACTGCCACGTATTGCTTCTATCCAGGCGGCGGGGGCCAACCCTTTCTATCGCAGTTTCAAACAAGGTTTTGCGCAGCGCGAGTCTGTGTATGCCGAGACAGTTGCGACGGCGATTAAAATTGGCGATCCAGTCAGCTATACCCGTGCCCGTCGCGTTATCGAGGAGAGTGATGGTGTTGTAGAAGAGGTAAGCGATGCGGAAATTCTAGAAGCAAAAGTAGTAATTGATCGGGCTGGCATCGGTTGTGAACCTGCCTCGGCGGCTACGTTGGCAGGCGTGCGCAAACTTGTGGCTCGTGGCGTTATTAAGCGTGATGAGTGTGTCGTCGGTGTTCTCACGGGCAATCTACTCAAGGATAGCAAGACTGGCATCCCGCAAGAGGTTGGGGAAAGTGTGGTGGCGGCCACTATTGAAGCAGTCAGGAGTGCGCTCGCAAGATGAAGCTTGGTTTGCAAGGAATGCCAGTTGCTGATTCATGTGATACGAAAACTGGCGATAAGTTTGTGATGCCGGGGCACTGGCTCCGTTCATGGTTGTCTTGCTGGGAAATCTGCCCGATTCTGCTCATAGCGTCGGTACTGCGCTTCTATATGATCAATGTGACGGAATTTGATGGGGATCAGGCAACGATCTTTAGTATGGCTTACGACGCTGTAAGCCATGGTTACTTGGTTGCTACCAGCAATGTAGCCTCCATTGGCATCGTCAATCCGCCCGCCATCATTTACATCTTGATGTTGCCTGCAGCCTTCAGTGCCAATCCTATATGGGGGGCTGTGCTGACTGCGCTTTTGGCGACGTTGTCTGTGCTGCTCACCTACATTTTTGTTCGCCGCTATTATGGGCGGCTTGCAGCAACTATTGCAGCTCTGTTGTATGCCACGGCAGCTCTGCCAGTTTTTTATTCGCGTTTTATATGGCAACAAAATTTATTGCTCTTCTTCGCTCCGCTCTATATTCTTCTGCTTTTCCGTGGTGCGGTTGCTCGTCGTCAGGGATGGTTTGGTCCAGCTCTTTTCTTGCTAGGCTTGCTTTTTCAGTTGCATGGTTCGGCATTTCTGCTCGTTGTTCCTCTTCTCATTGCTCTGGTCGTGGCGCCATATACGGTTCGCTGGCGTGATGTCGCACTGGGGATGCTCCTTCTCGTGCTTATCTATGCACCGTATATGCTGTGGGAAGCCTCTGTCCATTTCTATGATATCTCTGTGCTATTCAATACGACAGGGCGGCCTAGCAGCTTTGATACGTGGGCTCTAGTCTTGTACCAATTTTTACTAAGCCCATACAACGTCCTTTCTATTAGCCCTCATTCTTTACTTTTCCCTTTTGTACCATTGTTCACCGGAATAAGGTGGGTGGTGACTGCCCTGATTGTGGGCGGTGCTGTTCTGGCTTTAGGACTGGTACTTGGCCTGCGATCTGCTCCTAGTCAGGTCTACGAGTCTCGCAATGTGGCCTTTAGGAGAGTGAAGCTCTGGTGGAGTGATTTATGTACTTCTCCTTATCGCTGTGGTCTGAGCATCTTGCTATCGTGGCAGATTGTGCCACTGCTTGTTCTCTTACGCCACTCCATCACATTGTATCCCCACTACTTTATTATGTTCATGCCGGGGCCATTTATTCTTGCTGGCTTTTTTATTGCTGAAGCAGTCGTGTGGTTTCGGCGACGTAGTGGGTGGGCTATTATAGGACGCAGCATGCTTTTGGGTCTGATGACGGTGATTGTGATTGCTCAGACAATAGGTGCTGCTGTGTCTGTGGTTGATCTGACGAACGGGAACTTCATTGATTCTACCCATACACTAGCCAGCGCTTATTATAATGATTTGAACTCGCTGCAGCATGCCTTGTCTGAGACAGATCAGATTGCTCAGGCACACCATTTAAATCATGTATATATCGATGCAGATGGGGCTACAATAGATGCATTTCATTATTTGTCAGCGCAGATGCATACTCCTACAACTATCTTTTCTGATTCGTGTGCTTTGTTGCCCAATCTTGCTCATGGGCCTGTTGTCTTGCTAGTTGGAGCCTATAGCGGCCTCACAGAGAGTCTGCTTCCTCGCTTTGTGACGGCATCACTCATTGCTACTCCTGCACGCCTGGGCGGTCCACCATTTCGTGTCTATATCCTGTCGTCTGTCAGGCAACCTCTCACTGTGGAAGACACCCTTGCTCCCGATTTGCAATTGGTGGACACTCAATCTTTCACGTTTCAGCATGCACCTTTTCTGTTGACTCGCTGGCGTCTTTTGCTTTCCCAGCCATCTGTTGATGATGCCCTTTATTCCTATAATATGGTCCCTATGCCTAATGTCGCTAGCGTTGTACCTCAGCATCAGAGTGGTAAGGGACGTACCGTTCATCGTGTAACGAGTAGGGTGAAAACTGTGAAGTGTGCTTTGACGTCGGTACAAGCTGGTGATCAGTTGTTGGTGAGTTTCCAACTTCCTTCTGGGCAGCATGCACCATTAAAGCTTAAGGTACAGACCTCTACAATGAAGGGGGATGATATTGCTCTTAGGCTCCCCTCTTTTACGCTTGCATTCGAGACGTTTCGCTCGTCGCATAGTACTCAGCAGACATTGTTAAGCAGCACTGGAAATAATTTCGTTTCTATCTCTACTTCGTCGATTGGCGAGATGGATATAAAACCTACACAGAAGTAGGTGTATGTTATAGGTGTGGTGCTCGTTGAGCTATCATTTTTGCTCTCAATTAGGAATCCTTTTTCAGCTTTTAGTGATATAATTCGTACATAAAGGGAGTCCGTGAGATAGAGAAGAAAGAAAAAAGCGCAAAGAAGGGCTGATATGAGTAAAATTGGGATTAAACAGCTGAAACAACTGATTCCTCCCTGGAATATGCCTGCAGATCCAGTGAAGGCTGTATGGTGGTTTATGCGCTGGTTACTAATAGTCCTAGTCCATTTCTTCTGGGTTCCCATTCTAGCCATGGTCATTTTTGAAACATCGCTTAATTGGAATACCTCTGGGTTCCTGAGCGGTCTAGTGAGTGGTATTGTTACATTGGTGATTGGGCTTGTCATCTGGGGCTTATTATATGGCCTTCTAGCTATGATAAACGTTGTAGCGGGTGTTTCTCACATTATCTCTGATGTCAAGCAGTTTCAGAATATTTATACCCATACTCGCGACACTCTCTATCCATTTATACGTACCGATACCACCAATTTCAAGTCTGACCCCAAAGTTGTCGAAAGTACCGTTATTGAGATAGAAGAAGAGCAGAAGTAACTTGCTTACATCAAATTGCTGGCCTGCCACTGCTGCCAGACTTTGTCTGCTGGTTCGGGCACGTACGAGAACAGCAATGCGCCGTTCCCTACAAGGCGATAGTGTCCCAGTGCCGCTGGTAATATCACCGTCTCGCCTCGTGAGATCGACTCGCTCTCCCTGAGGCTATCTCCATAAAAGATCTGGGCTCTTTCTCCTAGGCAGGAGAGAATGATGCAACTACTCCTTGTTGTCCCCTCAACGGCGGCATGTTCTTTGAGCTGTATCTCGCGTGTCAGGAAATAGCGGCAGGCAATTAGGCAGCGATCTTCGTGCCCGTGGGTGTTTGCCAGAGATACTGGCTTCATCTTGATCTGGCGTGGTACGTCGTAATGGACTACGTCGAGGGAGCGTTCGATATGCAGTTCGCGGGGTTTCCCGGATGCTGATAGACGGCCATAGTCGTACATACGGTAGGTGACGTCTGAATATTCTTGCAATTCGTAGAGCATGACGCCACTCCCAATCGCATGGACTGTTCCGGCTGGCACGTAGATGATGTCTCCTGCCTGTACCCGTTCTTCATGGAGCAGGCGATCCAATGTCACATTTTGAATGGCCTGTGCTACCTCTGCCCGGTCGGTCGGAGTTTTGAAGCCGTAGACAATGCGGGCTCCTAGTTCCGCTGTGAGAATGTACCAAAACTCTGTTTTCCCCAGTTTCCCGCCTTCATGGCGGGCTGCGTAGCTATCTTCGGGATGGACTTGCACTGAGAGTTGTGCGTTGGCATCGATGAACTTTGCTAGCAAGGGGAAGCGTTGGCCAAAAATAGCAAAGGCCTGTTTTCCAAGCAACGAAACACCAAGTTCTTCAACCAGCGTACCTAATGTTTTTCCTGTGTAGAGGCCGTTCTGGACCACGTTGCTGATCTCAGTTTCCCACGACTCTCCAATGGCTATATCACCTGGAGGAATCTGTTTCCATCCGTCACGCTCTAAGCGACGTCCTCCCCAGATAGTTTCGTGCAATGAGGCACGCAGACGAAGGGGATAGTAATGAGTCACAATACACTCCTAGAATTGACATCCTCTGTTCATGTACTATATAGAGTTATTGTAGCATATCCGTCAATATATCACTATTTAGGTAGCAAGAATGGAGTATGGAGCTATTGATCCCCATACTTACAAGCCCATCCCCTTTAGGGGATCGGGTTCCTGACATGTAAGCTCAGTGGTCTTCTGAGACTAGTATGGATTAGTTGGCTAACAAGACCCCTTCAACCTGACGGCGTAGTCTGTTACGCATAACGATGCCAGTAATACGATGGATCTCGCTGCCCCCTTTAAAGAAGATAAGCGTGGGGACATTGTCGACATGCCATTGGTTGGTAAGTTCGTTTTGCCCGCTCAGGCGCAGTTTGGCGAAGGTCACTTTGTTATAGTATTCTTGGCTGATCGCCTCAAACTCTGGGTCCTGTATCTTGCACGCGGTACTTCGCTCTGCTGAAAAGTTCACAATCACTAAATTAGGAGAGCTTAACACCTTTTCAACAAAATCTTCATTTGTTACATCAATATAGCTATCTGCCATATTATCCTCGTGTAGTCTACGAAATATGATATTCTTACCTTGGCAAAGTATCACGGAACTCATACTGATGTCAAGTTAAGAATTCACTTTGCCAGAGTGAAATTTTCTACTGTCTCTGCTTCAGGTCCTAACTGCCAGTAGATTTTCAGCATCCTCAATCACATAACGATAGCCCTGCTCGGTCAGGAAGAGCTGGCGATTGGCGGAGAACTCTTGGTCTCTTGTATCCCGTGTGACGATAGAGTAGAAGTATGCCAGTCCTCCGTCACTCTTGGGTCTGAGGATGCGGCCGAGCCTTTGCGCCTCTTCCTGCCGTGAACCGAAGGTGCCCGATACTTGGATGGCAACATTGGCATCAGGAAGATCAATGGCAAAATTGGCAACTTTGCTAACAACCAGACGTTTGATTTCGCCACGGCGAAACTGTTCGTATAACTTTTCTCGTTGTGTCGTCGAAATACGGCCAGTCAGCAGTGGGGCTTGCAATTCATCTGCCAATAGTTTGAGCTGGTCCAAGTATTGGCCAATGATGAGCACCTGGTCATTCTGATGGCATTCTGCGAGATAGCGTGTAATCGTTACTTTCTCAGGATTTACAGCAGCAATGCGGTACTTCTCGCGAGTTTCTGCCATAGCATAGTTCATTTGCTCGTCTTCCGTCAATCCCACGCGGATCTCATGGCATTCAGCGGTAGCGATCCAGCCCTGCTGCTCCAGTTCGCGCCAGGGAACATCGTACTTTTTTGGACCGATCAGGCTGAAGACGTCTGCTTCACGGCCATCTTCACGTACCAGAGTTGCAGTGAGACCAAGTCTTCTTTTGGCCTGAATTTCAGCGGTTACGCGGAAAACGGGGGCAGGGAGTAGGTGAACCTCGTCATAGATAATGAGACCCCAATCGTAGCTGGTGAATAGCGAAAAGTGTGGATAATCCTCCTCATCAATCCCAGTTTTGTTGGCAGTACCAGCACGCCGATAGGTTAAGATCTGGTAGGTACTGACCGTAATAGGAGCGATTTCTTTGCGGTCTCCGGTATATTCGGCAACCATCTCTGGTGGAATATCTGTTTTATCAAGAATTTCGCTGATCCACTGACGTACGGCAACGGTATTGGGAGTAAGAATTAAGGTAGCACGCTGAATGTCGCCCATTGCAGCTATGCCCACAATAGTCTTACCTGCTCCGCAGGGGAGAACTACTACACCGCTTCCTCCGTTAAGTGCGCCACCGGCATAGAAAGCTGCAGCAGCTCCCGTCTGGTATGCTCGTGGCTCAAAGGTTATTCCCTGTAGTGTTTCACTGCGTAGCTTCATTGGCAGTGGTGAGCCATCGCTATAACCTGCAAGGTCCTCTGCCGGAAATCCCATGTGGATGAGCGCCTGTTTGATATGTCCGCGTCGTGATCCCTCGACCAGTAATGTATGGCGATCCAATTGTTGGAGGACATATGGCTGGGTGCGCTTATGATGTAAGACTTCTACAATTAGCGCAGGATCATCCGATGTGAGCAGGAGCATGTCTTCGTTGCGTATGAGCTTGAGACGTCCATAGCGGTTAATATACTCGCGAATTTCGGTAACAACATTACTGGGAAGTGAGTATTTGCTATAGTAGGCCAGCGATGCGAGAATGGCCTGAGCATCCATTCCTCCTGCGGCAGCATTCCAGAGTGAAAGTGGTGAGAGACGATAGGTGTGAATATGTTCCGGCGACTTTTCTAGTTCTGCAAATTGGGCCAACGCATCACGTGCTTCCGCATGCAATGGGTGATCGACCTCGAGCAAAATAGTACGGTCACCTTGTACAATAATCGGATTGTTTAGATTCATAAGCTTATACTCCGGGCATCTCGGCCCATGTCTTTACATATTTGAGAACAGCACTACTGGTAGCATCTTCATATCCACGCATAAGGTGGCGGGCTCCAATAATCACTTTGATGCCCTTGGGCCCCCGCTGTTGCTCTACAAAGGGTTCTAGTTTATACAATGGACAAAGCTCGTCAAATTCTGCCGTAACAAACAATTTGGGACGCTCAAATGGTCGTGGAAGACCACTGCTGGTGCGGAAAATAGGAAGGCTAATGGCGACAAGAGTGCGTATTCGCAAATCAAAAGGTGCATACAAGAGAGAGATGTAAGCGCCAAACCCATGTCCAATGATACAGACTTTCGCAGGGTTTGCTCCAGGTTGGGCTAGGGCTGCATCGATAGCTCCAGCTAAATCGAGCGGTTCTAAACGCCCGTCGGTTTGTTGTCCCTGGCTCAGGCCAACTCCTCGGAAATTGAAGCGCAACGTGATCATACCAGCTTCAACAAGACTTTGTGCTATTGCAACAGTGAGCGCGTCATTCATGTTACTGCTTGCAGGCTGAGGATGGCAGAGAACGACGACTGGTGCCTGTTCGGCCTTGCTGGGAGTATGAACTACACCTTCGAGAAGAAGTGCTGGTTGCCCCTTGCTGTAAAACGTAATTGGTTGTTCGGCTAATGCTGATAAGGTCATGGGTTATCCTTTTGCTACCGAGAATGATGCCGTTGCTTCTAAATATTATCTCATGATGGGCTGCACGTCAACTCTCTTTCGCAAAGTACCCGTGACATTATTTGAGATAACTATGCTATACTGCCAAAGAATGATGTTTCATGAGATTTCAAGGAGTTTTTATGAAAAATTAGTGATATGTGCAACAAAACCTTTGCATATAAGCTCAAGGATGTTATACTAATCAATGACATATGTCTACCTATGTTTAAGTATGTTGGTATGGTGTGTCTCATAAGGAAGGCTTCTTTTCCTATCTTTGCTTCCAGCGAGAAATATTGAGTTGCGGGAGTGTGCGAGGCGATGAGAGACTGCCTGAGGAGGGAAACTGTCGGGACTACTCAAAAGTAAGAATTGTCCCTGTTTCCCCCTAGAGATGTGTGCAAGTTTCTGCTACTCTGTACTGGGGCTCTTTAAAGTCGCTGGAGTTGTTCGAGCATCGAGAGGCAATCAGGCGCATAGGATCAGATCTTGGGCTCTTAAACGCTATTCTCTCTTGTACCTGTAGTGAGGTACAGAGAGCAGCATATGTATAGGGGTAGGGTCGTTTGTTTAAACCATTTCGAAACCTATCTGCTGGACAGACGCGGTACCTATTCTGCAAAATAGGTGTGCGTTCCCGATGACAAATATTACCTAACAGGGATAAAGAAGAGTGAAAATAGAAAACTATGGTCTATCAAGCGAATACGGGATGCCCTTTTGTCTATCAGCTCTTTTCTTATAATGCATTTTAAACTGCATAATAACCTGATAGGTCTTTTGTCTATGCTGATTATGATGCCCTTTTAACAGTTACTGCCAGCTATGCTCCGATGATGGATCATTGCAGACAATGGGGGTCTGTATGCGATATGATCCATACCCATTGCGCCTCTCAAGCATAACCTATGAAGTATCCCTGTCCATCTGTCTTAGCTTTGTGTCAGACTCAATCACTGGCAACACAATGCTGAGATCGCGGGAGATACTTTGCCATTTTATCAGGGTGCGGAGATTGTGTAGCAAGGGAAAGTATTGAAAGGCGTAATAGTGTATATAGAAAAGTGTAGAGGTAGGAGTACTATGTTCAGCATTTTGGTCGTCGAGGGTGAAGGTATGATTATCGATTCTATCAAGAATCATTTAGCGAGTGAAGTATGTCAAGCAGTCACGGTTCTCAACGACGAGGATGCTGTACAGTTTGCATTGCGTGAAATGCCAAGTCTCATTATTCTTGATGTCATGCGATCTGCCTTCGACGTGTATCAAGTTATCCAGCAGTTACGTGATCATCCTAAGTGTATGCACATCCCTATTATTCTGTTGAGTCCTCATGGCTCTGTTGTAGAGAAGGTACGTGCCTACGAGTTAGGTGTTGATAGCTATATTGCCAAACCTTTTAGCATTGATGAACTGCTTGTTCATGTTCGTTACCACCTTCGCCGTATACAACAAACAACTCTTTCTCCTCTAACACAACTTCCTGGTGGTTTACAGCTTGAACGAGCTATTCATTATAAACTACGTGGCTCTGATCCCTGGAGTGTCCTCTATCTGGACCTAGATAATTTTAAGGCGTTTAATGATGCATATGGTTTCCTAGCTGGTAATGATATGATCTTGCTAGTTGCCCATATCTGCCAGCGTGTTGTCTGCGTATATGGGAATGCCGATGACTTCGTCGGGCATATAGGGGGTGATGATTTTGTGATTGTGACAACGCCTGAGCGCGAAACGGCTCTTTATCGCCATATCCTGACTCGTTATAAAGACGAAAGCGTGGCGCTCTATCGCAAAGAAGACCTAGAACGTGGCGCAATTAGAGGGGTTGATCGCGAAGGACAGCCCTTTGAGTTTCCTCTCGTCTCTCTCTCTGTCGGCGTTGTGAGTGATCATTTCCATGGTATACATAGGATTGATGATATTGGTATCCTGACAGCTGAAGCGAAGCGGCGTGCGAAGCAGTCCTCCAATAATATCTCTCACATTTTGTTTGAGGGCCAGCAGCACTTGAGTGGCCATTTCCTTGGCTCGCATGCTACCTATCCTTTGAATCTGGTCGCACCTTTTCGGCACCATCTGTTTCGTTTTGCTGAGGAGGAGGCGCACTGCTGAATTTAAGTGGTAGTAGTCTAGTAGCTTTTAGCACAGAGGGGTTTGCTCTCTGGTAGCCCTACTCGTTTATGTGCTATGCTAGTGCTACTTCTGTTTTTATTCAGTATGTTTGAAGGGGGAGGATTGTTATGCAGACCCATGATGAAGATGATCAGCTGTTAAAGATAGATACCGATCTGGGTCCACAGGAGCAAGAGGCCAGACGACTGGCTGCTCGTGAAAATGCCAAGCACATTTTGCGCGAAAGTGGTCTGGCCGAGATGCTTCAGGCTATCAATAAAAATCTCCTGAAGGGGCGAGGCCATTTTGAAGAATATAACTCGATGATCCTTTTCAGGTGGGGAACCCAATCGACACGCCGTCATATGTGGATTGAAGTGCGGGACAATACCATCCGTTTTAGGTTGCAGGAGCATCGCAAATGTGCCAGCCTTGCTCCTCTCTGTGATGGAGAATATCACACGTTCACCAGAGTGATGTGGTCCAATAGGCTTTTCTTACAATCTGAGTTGAAAAAGTACTACGATCATCCTGTGGCTGAAACATCTTCTGACTAGTACCTGTCAGACCTGCTCTAGTGGTAATATACGCGTTACAGCTAAACTTTCTAGCAATTTCTTGATGGACTGGTAGTGGGGGTCCCTATAGAACTCTTCCCGTTCTGTTTCACTGGCCCAGCTTAAAAAGTTGAGTAGGGTGGTGCCTTGGTAGTAAACAAATTTCTCCTCCGATCTTGCCTCTACTCGCAGCGGTTTGACTGTGCGGAACTGTGCCGTTGCATCTCTGTCTATTTCCTGGGCCAGAAAGGCAAATGCCAATGTTGGCTTCATTGTTTGCTTTCTGAGGCCCGTGATCCATTCACGTTGCGCAAGTCTGGCCTGATCTGGACGGAGCGTTGTAATATGTGCTGCAGATACGGTTGGTTGTTTCGCGGGACGGCTATATCCCCACTGGTAGTGCATCAACCATTGTTCTGGAGGAGATAGCAGTAGATCAGCCGTTGCCAGGAGATGTTGTCTAGGATCATGATGCTCCTGCGCTTTTTGCCAGCTTTCAGCATCTTCCCATGTTGTGAGCATAAAATAGTAATTATCTTGTTCTCTTCCCCTATACATGTGCGAAGTGACCATGCCCGGTGCATTTCGTACTGTATCTGCAATCTGGCGGATGCGGGCCAGGATATCTGCATCTCTGCCTGCAATGATATGTGCTAATGTAGCGACTAGTAATTCCATACTTCACACTTGCTGTCTTGTCTTAAAATAGCATTCCACCTGCTAGAACGTTGATAGCATAGCATAGGCCTCCTATTAGTGCAATAGCGTACCACCTTTCCATCTTTCCTGTGAACAGGCTATCGTAGAGTACATACACTTTATTCTTAATTTTAAGTATTTACATTTACTAAACTCCATGTTATCCTTCCAATAGTGGTATGTGCATATACGTCAATAGATCCTGCACTTAAAAGCATGGGCTTGTTCCGCAATCAGATGGAAGGGGACAGAAACTCATGGCACAACGTCAAACGCAGCATAGGTTTGGCCTATTACAACATCACTTTTCACAGCAAGAGACAGTTCCAGTTCCAACTGTTAGCCTTTCAAACATCTTACCAGACAATGTAACCACACAGACGGATACTGATACTGAATATACTGGTTCAAGTATACTTAGTATTACTCGAGGTAGACCAATACCAACTCATATGGATCTAACAACATGTCAGCCAATACCTACTATACACGATCCAATGCTAGATCAATCAATGCGTCTTGTACATGATATATTGCAAGATCAATCAATACCTACTGAGTCTGATCCAATGCTAGATCAATCAATGTCTATAATGTCTGATAGAGAGCCAGACCAAGTAATGTCTAAAAATGCACATACAAAGAAATCGCGCATATTGCGTATAGTTGCTGTTGCGATTGTCCTGGCATTAGCTCTAGCTCTCTACCTTATCTGGCGTCCGGCACCTTCGGTATCATCTTCCTCCCTCATTACACCGCAAAATTTCAGTGGGGCTGCTCCCAAGATAAGTTCTAGCAAGAGTGGCACAACAACCGATACTGCAACCAATAGCGGTGGAAACATCCAGGCTTATATTGTAGGTGCCGTGCAGCATCCTGGAGTATATACACTCCCAGTCAACGCACGTGTCTATCAACTGCTGCAGTCTGCTGGTGGACCACTGCCAAATGCCAACCTTGTAGCCCTCAACCTTGCGGCCAAATTGAATGATGGGCAAGAGATCTATGTGACCGCTATAGGCGAAAGCCCACCACCAGGTATCAACAGTCTATCAGGTACCACTTCAGGTGCTAGTTCCTCAGGTGCTAGTTCGACTGGCAGTAGCCCGAATCAGCAGTTGGTGAACATCAATACTGCAAGCGCAGATGAGTTGCGCCAGAAACTATCGGTCAGCAGTAAGACTGCACAAGCTGTTGTCAGTTATCGTCAGCAGCATGGACTTTTTACATCTGTAGATCAGTTATTGCAAGTGGTCAGTAAATCAATTTACGACAAGATAAAGAATAAGGTCACTATTTGAACTTTAAAAAAGATTTTAACCACTTGGAGAAGTAGGAAGGGTGAAGTATGAATTTACAGCAAAAAGATTCAATGCTTGATCTACGAGGATATTCTCTTGTTGCACTAGGAATAGCTTGGTTAGCAGGCATCCTGCTAAACTCTATGCTTTTGCTTCCTTATCTAGTTCTATTGGTTGGTGTATGTCTCTTCGGACTTCTGATCATTGTGTTCTATCAAGATCGTCAGACGCGTTTTGTCATGCTGCTCGCGCTCTGTGCCTGCCTGGGAGCGTGGCGGTATAGTGTTGCTTTACCCAGCAACGATCCTCACTCTATCCAAACCTTCATAAGCCCTAATTCGCTAGAAGTGCGTGGTACCGTGGCCGATGAACCGCAAGTTCAGGTTCGTACTCGTCTGTTATTTGTAGATGCCAGCGATGTTAGCCAAGATGGCGGCAACCACTGGGAAGAAGCACATGGGCAATTAGAGGTCCAAACATTGGATACATCTCTCGAAGATCCTTATGGGGCAAACTATGGCGATAGTGTAGAACTGCAAGGGAAATTACAGCCACCTCTACCGTATGGTCCTGCTGGTATTTTTGCCAGCATGTCGTTTCCTCGTGTCAGCGTCACAGACGCAGGCGGCAATCCAGTGATCGCTTTCTTGTATCACTTGCGTGTGACATTGGCCACTGTGATAGAACAAGCACTTCCCCAGCCAGCTGCAGCGCTACTTGTCGCTGTAGTTCTAGGTCTACAGACGCTAGACCTCCACCCTCTTAAGTCCGCTTTTAGCCTTACTGGTACTATACATCTGACTGTGTCATCAGGCTTTAAGGTGACTATCCTGGCTGGCTTGGTTGCTAGTAGTACCAGGATATTCTACAAAGAGCGAGAGGCGCACCTCCTACCAGCTGAGAAGCTCAGTGATTGGCGTTCCTGGTTGACAACCGGGTTTGTTATTGTGAGTATTGCTGCTTACACAGTGCTCAGTGGAGCTGGACCTGCAGCAATCCGTGCAGGAATTATGGGCATTCTGATAGTGATTCCACCACGCCTAGGTCGTGTTTACAATGTTTACACAGCATTGGCATCGGCAGCTCTTGTAATGAGCTGCATTAATCCTTTTGTGTTATGGGACGTAGGCTTCCAACTATCCTTTGTGGGCACGCTGGGTATTGTATTGCTCACGCCATACTGCCAGTATCCGCTTCGTCCCCTCATGCGTCTGCCATTTGGTCACATCGTTGGCGAGATCATGGCCGTCACTCTAGCTGCGCAGATAGCCACCTGGCCAATTGTTGCCATAACATTTCAGCAGTTTTCATTGATTTCCCCATTAGCTAACATTTTGACTGTGCCATTGCTAGGAGTGTTAGTCATGCTGGGTATCCTTATCTGCGCTGCCGGCCTCTTGTGGGCTCCGTTGGCATGGTTTTGTGGTTTAGTTGCATGGCCTATACTTTGGTATACCTATACGATTGTATCATGGTGTGTGCAGGTGCCAGGAGCATATAGACCCTTGAGCCCAGATCCATGGATTGCATGGGCCTATTATCTCCTTCTGGCTCTGCTGGTAAGTATGTTGCTCCGGCACTGGCCCGCTTTATCCACGGATGCCTCGACACATGCAGGCAGCGAGACGGCATCTCAACTAGCGAGGGGATTGTCTCGACGCACATGGCGCCTAATACAGCTAGGTGCAGCAATCTTGATCATCATAGGCACTGGCATAAATATGTTGATGACGCAACCCAACGGCGTTCTGACCGTTACATTTCTCTCCGTTGGCCCGGCAAATCAACCACCACAGGGGGAAGCTATCCTGGTGCGCACACCTGAAGGAAAGACCATACTGATTGATGGTGGAATGGATGCCGCATCGTTATCACAAGTCCTGGATAGCCAACTGCCATCCTGGCAACGTTCCCTCGATATCGTGTTACTCACCTGTCCCAGACAAGATCATCTAGCAGGCTTACAGGATATTGTGACGCGCTATGCCATTGGAGAAGTAATCGATGCAGGCATGCTCTATCCCAATACAACCTATACACGCTGGCGACGTACTATAAGTGAGCGCAACCTTCACTATACTCAGGTTGTCCAGGGCGATACTATCTCTTTGGGGACTGCAACCAAACTTCAAGTGCTGTGGCCAACTTCGCCATTGCACTCTGGGAGCAATGAGGTGCGCGATAACGGGTTGATCATACAACTTAGAGCGCCGGGTCTGCGTATGCTTCTCTTAGGGGCGAGTGCTCAAAGTAACTATGCGCTTGCAGGTCTGATGGATAGCATAGATGCCAATGCACTCCAGTCTGACGACATTGTGCAGATAGTAGGGGAAGCAGGGAAACCTATCTCTCAGGCTGTAGTGGATATATTGCGAAGAGTGCATCCTTCTCTGCTCGTTATTACGCCTGCTGAATTGAGTGCAGCACAACGTAAGGCGCATTCGTCACCTGATATACTGCTGTCTGGGGCGATACCAGTTACCCAAACAATACAGACAGCTCAGGGCGGCACACTCGAAATCACAAGTGATGATCGTGGCTGGAGCGCAAACTTGGTGGATACATAAGGAGTGGAATTGCCCCCCATATTCGGGGCAATTCCACACAAGGATACAACATCACCTTGCAGCTTGCCTTGCAAAAATTGTATACTCATGGGGTTGAAGACTCCCTGTGATGCTGATGTTTTCTTTACCTTACCACATGGAGACTCTCTTCAGGCTCCTTTTCTCCCGCTTCTCCACCCTTAGTACAGGTGGGCGTAAATACCTTCCGAGTAGACTGTGGCAAATGGCCTTGTGAGAAGAGAATCAACTCGGAATCCATTTATGTCTCTATGTACTTAGGGATGGATATGGTCTCATTTTTGGAGATATCCATGGATGTGCGTCCTACAACATCACAGAGGCAAGGAGTGCCGCCCGGTGGCAAGGCAAGGCTCAGGAGACACGTGCATGTGGGGAGGTGGCTGGCTCGCCTGACGCTGGCGCTCTGCTTTCTGACCGGTTTCTCTCTCTCCATGTTTCCTGCAGGCCGCGCTCTGACACGTGCGGTAATGATTGTGCCGGGGTTGATCAGCGCGGCGCGGCCATCGTGGGAGGCACCCGTTGACGAACCCATCAAGCATGTCCAGGAGACGATCTCCTCAAGCGCCGGAGCTGTGTACCTGGATATCTATGAACCAACCGACAGCCCACCCCCTGTGCTAGGCACCAGGGAAGGAATGCTCATGATTCCCGGCGTAGGCGATCAACGCAAGCAGCCACAGGTGGTCAATTTTTCAGAGACACTGGCGGCCTCCGGGGTAGTGGTGATGGGGATGACCACGCCTGCCACGGCAGCCAACCGCTTGAATGGGGGTGATGAGGCAGCAGTGGTGCAGGCTTTTCACACGTTGCAGCGCTGGCCGAGCGTCAATCCTGCCCATGTCGGCCTGTTTGGCATCAGCGGGGGGGGCGCGTTGCTATGCCTGGGAGCAGCGGACCCACGCATCCGGGACCAGGTCAGGTTCGTGGCGCTGCTGGGCAGTTATTTCAATGCAACAACGTTCTTGCAGGCGATTGGTCAGCACGCCTTGACGGTCGATGGTCAGACACAGCCTTGGTCTCCGATAACTTATCCTTTACAGGTTCTGGCGAACACGATTGCGCCATTATTGCCCAAGCAAGACGCTCAACTGCTGACGAAAGCTTTCCTGACGAAGAGCAGTGGATCACTGAGCCAGGAGCAGAGCAGCCAGCTTGCGCCCAGCAGCGCTGCACTCTATCATTTGCTGGCTGGCGACGAGACGCAGCAAGTGAGCGCGAACTTGGCGGCGCTCTCGCCAGAAATGAAGGCGCTGTTATCAAGCCTCTCGCCCTCCCGTGTGGTGGATCGGATCAGCGTGCCCATCTATCTGCTGCATGATCGCACCGATCCATCCGTGCCCGTTACTCAGGCGAGCGATTTTGCAGCGACCCTGGCGAGCCTTCATCATCCTTACGATTTCGCGGAATTCGGTATTTTCCAGCATGCTGTAGTGGTCTCGAACCCCAGCCTGAGCGAGGAACTGGATGATGGCGCAAAGCTGGTACACTTTGTCAGCGAGGCTGTGCAGATCGGTTCTTAGAGCGTGTCCAGTTTCCTTGAGAGGTTGATCGAGACGACATCGAGCACAGGTCACCCATGTCAACAAACTGCCAGTAGATATAACCCAAATGAGCGGCTCATGTCCTCGTTTGGTGAATCAGGTTGAATTGGCAAATATGGCAGAGCGAGCTTTCCACTCCTTCGTCAACGTGTTCTCCATGCCCTGTAGTCCATTCCCTTTGATCTTTCAGTGAAAAGATGCCTCCACGCCGATCCCACCGTAGCACCCCTTCGTTAAGACGGCGGGAGCACATTCCCATAGTCCTTTAACCTGCTGGGCCTTGAGTAGGACCTGGGGAGCAATCTCCTCCCGCGCTCTATTGCCACTAGCAAAGGCGGCAAAAGCCTCGGGAACAAGTGCGTTTTCACCCACAGGCCCAAAGGCGTTGCGGGAACTAGGATCCTGGCATTTGCTCCAGCCTTTTTTTGCTCCTGTCTGACCACGGGCCTGAAGGCCTGTTCGTACTGGGGAAACGCGAGCTTGTGATCGCCCAGCGCCACCTTCAGTTCTCCGGCCAAAATATAGGCTCCCATCATGGCCAGGGTCGAGCCTTGCCCAGTCAGTAGTGCCGGGCAATAGCCAGCATCTCCCAGCAGCACCGCTCGTCCGTGGGACCACCTCTCCATCCGGATCTGGCTCACCGCATCAAAATACAAGTCGGGGGCCGTCTGCATTTTCTCCAGGAGTCTAGGGACTTCCCAGCCTTCGCCGGCAAACACCTCAGCGAGCAGTTGCTTGTGCCGCTCCACATCATGGTAATCATAGCGTAACTTGGTGGGTTGCTTGAACAGGAAAAACGCGGCCAGTGTCTGGCTGCCTCGTGTACTGCGTACCGCAACCAGTTTTCCAGGAACCCCATACAACTGTATGGAGGCCTTGCCCAGTCCCAGATAGTTGTCGGTGGTGAAGACCCCAACCTGATAGCCGCAATAGCGCTCAAATTGCGCTTCGTCTCCAAACACCAGGGTGCGCACGATGGAATGCAACCCGTCGGCACCCACCAGCAGGTCGAAGCGGCGGGAGCCGCCCCGCTCAAAAGTCACGTCGACTCCTTCCTCGTCCTGCTTGAGGGCTTGGATGGAGTCCCCGAAGCAGTATTCCACCTCGTCCTTCGTGAGTTCATAGAGCGTCTTGGTCAGGTCGCTCCGCATGATCTCCACCACATCCCAGCCCAAGGCCTTGGGCACAGCTTGGATGTTGACTCGGCTGATGCGCTGATTGCGCTCGTTGACAAACGACATCTCCTCGATGGTCGTCTTCTCTTGTTGCAGACGCGGCCACATCCCCATCAGCTTGGCCACCTGCACGGCCTCAAAGCGCACGTCAACCGGGTACCCGCCTTCTCGCAGGTGTGGCGCACGCTCGATCACGGTCGGGGTAAACCCATAGCGCTTGAGCCAATACGCCAGCGTCGGCCCAGCAATACTGGCTCCTGAAATGAGGATGGTGGTATTTTTGGTGCTCATCAGGGTTCTCTCCTTCCTATTCAGATACATCCCTGCAAACATTATCGCATTGAACGAAGGAGAGAGTATACTAAGCAAGCACTGTTTCACCAAAGCGGTGTATGAACCGTTATCTGAGAAATATCATCAAGCTCTGTGCTGCTTTGCGCGTACTTTGCCCCTCATGGTTCAATTATTGGGTTTTTAGGCCTTTGTGGGCAGTTTACCATACTCTTATTCCCTCCAACAGGCGGTTGTCAGCCACCGCTTACACAGGCTTGCAGTATAGCGTTCATCTCATCGAGCATATACCTCCAATAGCTAACTGTGAAGAGTTGTCCAGTTTTCATTTGGAGAAGTAATCGATGCAGGCATGCTCTATCCCAATACAACCTATACACGCTGGCGACGTACTATAAGTGAGCGCAACCTTCACTATACTCAGGTTGTCCAGGGCGATACGATCTCTTTGGGGACTGCAACCAAACTTCAAGTGCTGTGGCCAACTTCGCCATTGCACTCTGGGAGCAACGAGGTGCGCGATAACGGGTTGATCATACAACTTAGAGCACTGGGTCTGCGTATGCTTCTGTTAGGTGCAAGTGCTCAAAGTAACTCTGCACTTGCAGGTCTGACAGACAATATAGATGTTAACGCACTCCAGTCTGACATTGTGCAGATAGTAGGAGAAGCAGATAAACCTATCCCACAGGCCCTAATGGATGTGTTGCAGAGAGTGCATCCTTCTCTGCTCATTGTCACACCCGCTGAATTGAGCACAGCCCAGCGTAAGGCGGGTTCATCATCTAGTATACTTCTACTTGGGACAATAGCAGCTACCCAAACAATACAGACAGCTCAGGTCGGCACATTCGAGATTACAAGTCACGATCTTAATTGGAGCGTAAACCTGACGAGAGCAGAGTAGCCAGGTAGTACACAATAAAATGTGTGTGTGGAACTTATGCGAGATTGAAGAGAAATTGAAAGAAAACACAATAAAACTGGTATGACTACTCGTGGATGAGGTGTGTGGGACTCAGTCGAGATTGAAATGAATGTAAAGCGCATACCAAGAGGGAGCGGGGTATCCATGATTTGTGAACGTTGTGGTCATGAGATAACGAGCAGTTCCAGCAGCGTTCTTTGTCCTGTCTGTGGAACAGTGATCAGAAAACATACTAGGGCGCAATCATCCGGCAATTATGTTCAATCTGCCCAGAACTATGCTGGTGAGCGGCCTGTACCTCCGCCCGGAGACTCGCCCACGTCACAAACGACCTCGCAGTCTCATGCACAGTTTAGTAGCCATGAATCAGGATACACTGCTCGGTCGTTCCATGCAATAAATACTGTCAATGCTCCTGAAACGGCAGGTTTCGCCTCAGCACGCTCATGTGATAGTGCCTTAGCGGTAGAATTCGTTCTCTCACTACTTGGTATTTTTGGCATAGGCTGGCTGCTGGCTGGCGAGACGCTAATCGGTTTCCTGTTACTTGCCTGTAGCATCCTGATTTACTGGCCAATGATGATTCTGGGCACGCTTTTAACGCTTGGGTTTGGCCTAATGTGCCTGGGACCATTGGCTGTCAGCTGTGTTATTTGTAATGCCCTGCTGTTTAACCTTTGGCTGAGGCGCAAAAGAGCTCGTCGGCGGTGAAACAATCAGGCATTAGCCAGCATATAGGTACATGCAATGTTGATTGCACCTATACAATTGAACTACTCTTCAAGTTCTGAAAAACGTATGGAGGAGTGAATGAAACGTGGGTCATTTCTAGAGGTCCTGGGCATCTTTACCCGGCTTGGTTTAACCTCCTTTGGAGGTCCTGTCGCTCACCTTGGCTATTTTCGGGAGGAGTTTGTCACGCGCCGAAAATGGGTGGATGAACGGACCTACGCTGATCTGAATGGCTGGATGGGAGCACTAATCGCCTTGGTGGGTATCTTTCTCCCATCCTTTCTCCTGCTGATTGGCATCCTCCCATTTTGGAATGCCCTACGACGTCTGACCTCCTTTCAAGCAGCTCTGCGAGGTATCAATGCTGGAGTAGTTGGGCTGCTCTTAGCTGCTCTATATCAACCTGTGTGGACGAGTACCATCAAAGTGCCGAGTGATTTCATCTTGGCATTACTTGCCTTTGGTCTGCTTGTACTGTGGAAATGCCCTCCGTGGCTAGTTGTGCTCCTATTAGCGCTCATTGGAGCTGGGCTGAGTATCTTCTAGGGAGGTCGAGTCTGCCCTTCAGAGTGTCGAACAGTCTGCTATTCAGGAGAGCGTTGCCTTCATTGTCTTTGTCTTTTTCTGTCGAACTGGGATGCCCCAGAGAAAGTGCTCTCTTGTCATGCATACTTGAAAGGCTATGAGATGAACTTGAAGGAGATGAGCATAGGCTGAATATACTCTTGCATTGCCTGTTGGTAGAGGCTTTCGGGCACGACAAAATTGATATTGTAGTAATTTTGATGATTGTGCAAGACTGTCATAGTAGTAAAGTGACCCTTCGTATGGTCCTGGCTCATGTAGGTAGCATCCTGTTCCATCCACTGATCGCTACCAATGGTTGGGTTGGCATTAGGGATTGGAATGGGCGTGACGCCGGAGAATTGCTGTGATATTTGCCCAATGAGCGCACTATTAAGCTGATCTGGTCCTGAAATTTGCGATGACAAATTGCTTGAAAACCGTGCGATGTACATACGGACCAGATGGCCCGGTTGAGTAATGGGATACTCAATTGGATCGCTGGATTGATCAGCAGGCCCGACTGTCCAATCGGAAGGATATTGCATTGAGATATTCATGGTAGCATCGCTGGTGAACTTAAAAGGTGTTGGCTTGGGCAATAGATTAGTAGTAGCGGTGGCGGTGGCGAAATGGGCTACCTGGACTGTCGCTGTAGCGCGTTGGGAGACCTGCAAGTGCTGTTGTGTGAGAACGGTCCATGCTCCTCCTCCAGCAAGACCAGCTAATAGAATAAAGCACAATAGGATTACCAGAAGTGTGCGTCCAGAGAACTTACTGTTATGGGAGTGAGGGAGCACAATTGGTGCAGAGGATATTTCTGGTAGGAGAAGAGAACCTGAGGGTAGCTCTGGTGGCGTAGCTGTGTTGGTCAGCTGGATCATCTCCGGTAGATATGGATTTGACAGGATAGGAGAAGCTACCTGATCATTAGCAGTCGAAAGCTCAGGAGATGGAGAAGACTGAATGGATGGCTGTAAAACAATGGCGGTGGGTAGAATATCGGGAGGCTCATTGTTTGGTTGCGTCATTGGCTCCGTTGAATAGGTCATATGTGTCACTGAATAGGGTGTGTGGAGAGCAGTTTGCAAGGTCTGTGCAAACTGCTCAACTGCATGAAAACGCTCTTCAGGATTTTTCTTCATTGCCTGCAAAACCACCTGGTCTACCTGGATAGATAGTTCCGGACACAATCTTTGTAGTGAAGGTGGTGCATCGACCCGATGTTGCAACATAACCTCTAGGGGAGCACCCTGGAAGGGGAGTCGACCCGCAAGCCATTCATAGACCATGGCAGCCAGTGCATACTGGTCACTGGGTGGACATGGTTTTCCCTGACTCTGTTCAGGAGCCATGTAGGCTGGTGTGCCAACTTGTGTGTGTAGGCTGACGAGGGAACTGTGCTCAAGCACTTTAGCAATGCCAAAGTCACTGAGCAGGATGGTGCCATCGGCTCGCAATAGCACATTCTCTGGCTTGACATCACGATGGATCACGCGGTGATCATGGGCATACTGTAGAGCTGAGGCTAGTTGCATGACATAGCTATCGATAGTGGCTAATGGGAGCTTGGTTCCTTTAGGGTAGCGCTGCCGCAGCGTGCCCCCTGCCGCGTATTCCATCACCAGATAGGGAGTATCGTCACGAGTGAGGCCAAAGTCGAGCAGGGGGACAATATGCGGATGACGCAGGCGCATCATGGTACGTGCTTCATTGAGAAAATCTTTGAGGTCCTCGCGGCTGGTGAGCTGAAGTCGGAGCAGTTTGACGGCGGCCTGGGAATGATCATGGAGGTGTTCGGCTAGATAGACCGCTCCGAAGCTACCTCTGCCAAGCTGCTGGAATAGGCGGTACTCGCCAACCTGCTGACCAAGATGTTCCTTTTGCTCTGCCATCGCCGTTCCTCCTGCCCTCTATGTGTAGAGTTGATCAATACATCGATAGTAAAGAATACCGAGATGTATTGTAGAGGTATAGCGTATTTACGTCAAGTGATGTGCTTCACTCTTTTATTTATGCTCTCTCTTTGCGCCTACTTCGGGAAGGCGAGACGGCGATATTTTTCCTTGGACTCCAGCCAAGCTTCGTCCGAAAGGCCGAGCTTCTCACGCAGAGCCTCGAATGTGACTTCAGACTGCAATTGCTGGACGGCAAAGGTGTCACGGAGCAATTGTAAGGTCACGCGCTTCTTGATATCAGCAGCTTTCACAGCTCTGCCGAGGATATAGTTTAGATTGCGATCGGTACAGGAGAAGACGGTATCGGTGACATAATAGGCCTTTTGATATTTTTGGAAAATGGTGGTGAATTCGGCTGGGAGAGCTAGCTTGCGCTCTCGGTGTTGCTTGCCCGTCGAGGCCGGAAAGTGGACTGTGAGCATGGGCATCTGGGGATCAGTAAGGTCAATATGGTCTACCTTTAGTGCCATTAGCTCTTCCTTTTTTAGACCTGCGTACAGAACGAGGTAGACAAGGCAATGGCAACGGGGATCAGTAGCGGCGGCGTCGAGCAGGCGTTGTACTTCATCGGCAAATAGTAATTGTGGTAGGGGAGGCAAAGGACGTTCAAGCGCTAAGCTGGCTGAAGGATCCTCGAGAATGACGCCTTCGCTGGCAAGCCAGGAGAAGAAGTTTTTGAGGAAGGTGACCCGACGAGCCATTGTCTTGGGTGCTGGCGGCTGACCTGACGTTCCGAATTTCAGCTTCATCAACCAATCCGTCAGCTTCTCTTTCGTGAGACGACCGACGGGTGTGTCTTGACCAACGAAATCGCTGAACATTTTCAGGTCTGAGAGGAAGCATGTCACAGTATAGTTTGATTTGCCGCGTAACGTGAGTTCTTGCCGGTAGGGAAGCGCACAGGCCGCAAGGCTAGATTGATCGGTAAGTGGATTAGTACGCACCAGTGGCGGATATGGTGTCTGTGCAGGGTCCGGAGGTTCTGCAATTACGGTCGAAGTCCCAAAGAGACTCGATTGTAAGACCATACTATCGTCACTCAGAACTGGCTCAGATTGCTTCTCCTGCTCAACGTCTTTCTGCATGTCGCACTCCTTGACAACTATATTTCCTATCGGAATCATGATTAAGTACCGATTATATCAGATTGCCTCTGCATTTCATTATAGCAGAAATCAGCCCATCCAGTATAGGAGGATGAGCTGATTTTTACCCAATTTGAAGCAATGTTGTGAGTGAACAGGTACGTCTTGCGAGCGTAAAGGACTGCTGTTGTTAGCAATCCTATCTTAGGTGCCAGACTCCCAGGAGTTGAGGTACTTCTCCTGCTCGGGAGTAAGCGTATCGATGCGGATGTTCATAGCCTGGAGTTTCAGACGTGCGATCTCCTTATCGATCTCGGCAGGCAATGTGTAAACACGCGCCTGCAAGTCTTTTGCATGGTCGAGCATATACACGGAGCCGAGTGCCTGATTTGCAAAGCTCATATCCATCACACTGGCGGGATGACCTTCCGCAGCTGAGAGATTGACGAGGCGTCCTTCAGCTAGCAGATGGACCTGACGACCGTCGGCATAGGTGTACTCATCAACGAAATCGCGAACCCGGCGCTTGCGCACGGCCAATTGTTCCAGGGCAGGAATGTTGATTTCGTCGTTAAAGTGCCCTGAGTTGGCAATGAGGGCGCCATTCTTCATGCGCTCTAGGTGGTGACGATCGATGGCATTGATATCGCCAGTGACCGTCACAAAGATATCGCCAAGTGCAGCGGCCTCCTGTGATGGCATGACACGATAGCCATCCATGACTGCTTCCAGCGCGCGGGTGGGATCAACCTCGCAGACAATAACGTTCGCTCCCATACCGTGAGCACGTGAGGCGACACCACGACCACACCAGCCATAGCCAATCACGACAATGGTACGGCCTGCCAGCAAGACGTTGGTTGCACGAATGATCGCATCTAGTGAGCTCTGGCCTGTGCCATAGCGATTATCGAACATGTGCTTGGTATCAGAATCATTCACCGCGAGCACCGGAAATTTGAGAATACCCTGTTTCTCCATACTACGCAGACGAATCACACCAGTCGTTGTCTCTTCCAGACCACCGATAATGGCCGGAACGAGATCTGTACGTGTGGTATGAAGAGTCGAAACGAGATCACAACCGTCATCCATCGTCATATTCGGTTGGTGATCAAGAACAGCATTAATATGGCGATAGTAGGTTTGCTCATCCTCACCTTTAATGGCAAAGGTGGGAATGCTATACTCGCTCACCAGGGCAGCGGCAACCTCATCCTGGGTCGAAAGTGGGTTGGATGCGCAGAGTACGAGATCTGCTCCACCAGCCTGCAAGGTAATCGCCAGATTCGCCGTCTCAGTGGTAATATGCAAGCAGCCCGACATACGAATCCCCTTGAGAGGCTTCTCTTTGGCAAACCGCTCACGAATGAGGCGGAGCACTGGCATGTCTTTTGCAGCCCACTCGATGCGATCTTTACCGCGTGGAGCTAGAGAGGTGTCTTTCACATCTCCATGAGTTGAAATAGTCATTTTGTCAGAAATTCCCTTCTATATTGGTTACCCTATTTTTGAGGAATAGGCCATTGTTGAGTAAAGTAAGAAAAATCCAAGGAACTTTACTCGAATGGATTTTATCACATTGCAGCACTATCGTATCTAGGTGAATATATGGCGGTACATTCGAAAGGATATAGTGTACAATGATGAAGGACTCTCAGTTGCGGAAATCAATACATATTCAGATATTTTGAAAGGCAGGCAATAATGCAGTTAACCTCACGTGAACAAGAAAAACTCCTCATCTTTGTTGCCGCTGAACTGGCACGTAAACGTCAGGCACGTGGCCTCAAACTCAACTATCCCGAATCGGTCGCCATTCTAACTGCCGAGATTATGGAGGCTGCACGCGACGGTAAGAGCGTTGCGGACATTATGACCTTTGGCACCACTATTCTCACACGTGAAGATGTGATGGAAGGCATTGCTGATATGATCCATGAGGTTCAGGTTGAAGCTACCTTCCCCGATGGCACAAAACTTGTGACTGTTCATGATCCCATTCAATAGCTTGGGAGGAATATATGAAGCCGGGTGAATATTTGCTAAATGAAGCTGCGGGCGATATTGAACTCAATGTCGGTCGCAAGACTGCCAAGGTCCTAGTCAAGCATACGGGAGATCGTCCTGTACAGGTCGGGAGCCACTTTCACTTTTTCGAGGTCAACCATGCCCTGAATTTTGATCGTTCCGTCGCTTATGGCATGCGTCTGAACATCCCAGCGGGAACGGCTGCGCGTTTTGAGCCGGGCGAGGAGAGAGAGATCAGTCTGGTGGATTTTGGTGGGCTACGCAGGATTTATGGTCATACAGGCGAGGTGAATGGCCCTTTATAGTTCCCAGCACTAGCGGCGAAAGATCCATAGGAACAGATTGATCAGGATGGTTAGCACAATGCTCACAATGATGCTCGTGGCGATTGGAAAAAAGAAAGTGCCGTTACCGCGACGTATCACCACATCGCCTGGCAGTTTCCCAAAAAAGGGAATCTTTCCTAGTGCTATCAGCAAGAAGCCAACGATGGCGATGATGACAGCAAAGAGCACTAGGATTTTTCCCAGGTTGCTTGGATCAAACGGTGACATATGTGTTTACCTCCTTTTCGTCCTGTTATTCAAGCTACCAACGAACGCCATTTTCCCCTGACCAGACGGTCTGCAAGTACTAGCTTGTCTTTCTTTCCATTAGTATCTACGATGGGCAAGGCAGCAGGTTGTCTCTTGATATGTGCTGGCACTCTTTGTTTGCGTCGATGGGGCGATATGTTGTGTGGATGATAAGGAGAATTTTATCTGAGGGGAAAAAGAAAGGAAATGCTTAGCCTTTCGGGTAAAGATCGTCTAGCAATTGCTGAACTGTCACAAGGCAGAAGCCACGCTGCCGGAGCTGCTCAATAATCGTTGGCAGAGCTGCCACCGTTTGTGAACGATCACCTCCGCCGTCGTGCATTAAAATGATCGAGCCGTTTTTGGTCCGGCTGAGCACACGCGAAATAATCGTACTCGTTCCAGGCCGCGTCCAGTCGGTCGAGTCGGCATCCCAGGTCACAGTCGTCAAATTGAGATTTTTCGCTGTATTCAACACGGTTTGGTTGTATGCTCCATAGGGTGGGCGAAACAGTGTTGGCCAAATATGTGTGTTTTTGTGTACTGCATCATTGGTTGTTGCCAACTGCCAGTTCATGCTGGTAGCAGTCAGGGTAGTAAAATTGGCATGGCTCCAGCTATGATTCTCTACTAAATGCCCTTCGTTGGATTCTTGCTGCTCTAGGGCTGGATAGGCCTCGATCTGCCATCCGACTGTAAAGAAGGTCGCATGGACATGATAGTTTTGCAGAGTAGCCAGAATTTGCGAGGTATAGGGTGGATTTGGCCCATCGTCAAACGTCAATGCAACCTCTGGAAAATCCTGCCGTCCGTTCGTAAAGGGGATCTGTAGGGGCACGTTGCTCGCGGGTAGTGGGGTGCCGTTACAGGCATCTGGAAATGGTGTCGGAGTCGGGGTTGGCAGGGTAGGGGTAGGTGTGATCGCTACACTGGTTAGTGTGGGTGGTATAGTCGTTGCTGTGTTCGCATGTACCAATATATGTGGGGTAGGTGTAGTTGCTACATTAGTTGGTGTGAGTGGCATAGTTGTTGGTGTATTTGCATACGACAATAGAGAAAACAGATAATTGCCCTTAACAATAGCTTCTGCACTATACGCCACTGCTCCCACTATACAGAAAAGCAGTGGACAGGCACAGGGAATCAACAGAACACGCAACGATGGTTTCTTGCTCCGACGCAACGGCGGTAGCGGGACCGTTGGAATCCGGTCAATATTTTCTGCAGGCTGAGGTAGCGGGACCGTTGGAATTCGGTCAACGTTTTCTGCAGGCTGATTTTGTTCCATAAGTTCGTAAAACTTTCATCACAGTCAAATAGCCATCATATTACATCAAGCATACCTGACGAGAAAGATTTTTTCTAGGGAGGAATAGGTACAGTTTAAGTACAGAAGAAACATGTTGATATTCTTTTAGGTTATTCTCTCGTCGAACCGCAGGCTGTCGTGACCATTTTGCCTGTTTGCTGAGTCACCTTATATGCTTTCAAAGAGCAAATTTGCATAGATATAATGTTCTATTTGATAAGTTTGTATCCACGTGATACAATTTTCTGTATGCAAGTACCTGAGATGCCATCAAAAAGAACAAGAGCGCCTTCTGATAAGGAAAGTACAACTACAAGATCTTTAAGATGAATTTGGAGGGAAACCTGACGAATTCTATGCGTTTCTTGGTGCGAAAGAGAGCTGAATCATGCTGAATCCCCTTGATAACATAAAGCAGTTCATTCCTCTTCATAAACAGATCGAGATACAAGACCGCATTATCGATACACTAGCAAGAGCTTTTCCAAATGAGCATTGGCGCAAACTGATACATGCCTATCGTTCTGATGCGGCATTCCAAGAATCTCTTGCAACTGCCTTGAAGCGTGCCGTTCAGAAATTTGCTATCGATTATGAAGACAGCGAACTTGTGGAAGCTGTGACTCAAGGCCCGCACTTTTGGGACATATCCAGTGTACAAAGTGCCTTACAGGAGATTATTACCAGGCCATCATCCTATCTTCAAAGAGAGCGTAAGGCACTATTCTACTCCTTCGCTGATGTTTTACCCACAACAGAGCCAGAAAGAGTTGAGCGGGCAGTGCACTTCTTTCTGCGTTGCTTAACAGAGGAAGTCATTACCATTCCCCAGCTTGCTCCGATTTATCAAGTACAGTTCCAATGGGCTTCGCTTGAACAATCTCATCAACTTGTTGGCCTGCAACGTGATCACAACGAGTTGATGACTGCGCTAATAGAAACTGTCGCTCAAAATCAGTTGCTCCTCACCACTCCTACTGCTCCAACTCTCCCAAAGGTACATGATAACCTACCATCTCAACATGGCGAATTCTTAGGCCGAGAGAAGGACATAGAACGCGTACTCAATGGCTTGCGTTCGCGCTGGTCACTCATTTCCATCGAAGGACTCGGTGGAATGGGCAAGACAACCCTTGCTATCGAGACAGCCCATTCCTGCCTATCAGGACCGAAAGCGGTTCTCGATCCACCATTTGAGTATGTAGTATGGGTTTCAGCTAAAGACCAACCAGAGCAGAAGCTCTGGCTGAATGAGGTGCTTGATACCACAGCCCGTATACTTGGCTATCCCTCTCTCATGAAACTACCTTCGGAGCAAATAGAACAGAAAAAAGCAGAAGTCAGTCAACTCCTCCACACCTACCGCACATTGCTCATCATAGACAACTTCGAAACCATTAAGGACCGCGCCCTCGAGTCCTGGATCCAGGATATCCCAGATCCGAGCAAAGTCCTGATCACCAGCCGTACCAGCCAGTTGCGCAGTACACGTCCTATCAGCCTCAAAGGCTTGGAGGACCCAAAGGCACTGGAACTTATCCGCAGTTATGCCCAATCCTTGGGACTAGATGCGTTAGAGACTGCTAGTGAGGATACATTGCTCCCTCTTGTCCGAGTCACTGGAGGAAACCCCAAAGCTATCGGAATAGCATTGGGCTATATCAAGCGTGGCAGGTTGAGTTTGAACGAGGTCATAGAACACTTACATGTCGCCAGTAAAACCGTGAATAATGTGTTTGACGATTTGTTCGCTCGAGTTTGGGACGTGATGACACAGGATGCAAAACATGTTCTGCTCGTCGCTCCCTTCTTCGTGGACTATGCCAGTAAAGAAGCCCTAGGTGCCACTGCAGGATTGACCGAGTATCACCTGGACAATGCAGTGGAAGAGTTGGTAGAACTGAAGCTGTTAGACATTAAAGAAGCCTCGGTAGCATTCAGCCAGAGCTATAGCGTGCATCCACTGACGCGAGCCTTTGCAGGCGCCCAGTTGGGGAAGAGACCAGATTTTAAAGAGCAAGCGAGGATGAGATGGAGCAAATACTACATGGATTTTGTTGCCCATAGCCTTGGACCAGAGAAACTCAAAGATCCTTACTGGGACTCACTCTCAGCTTATGGTCACAAGCTCATCGATCCAGAGTGGCTCAACCTGCGAGAAGTATTAATATGGGCAGATCAACAAGGACAAAACCACATTTTGGTTGAATTGATGTTATTATTGACTCACTATATGTGCACTCGCATGCTATTTTCTACACGCCTTTACTACGCTCAGAAGGCTGCAGAAGCTGCTAACAAATTGGGTCGAAAGGAAGATGCTGCCTTACTCTATATCGATGCCCTTGGCTGGATTCTCTTTGAACAAGGTCGCTTAGTAGATGCAATACGGGAAATTACTACGGGATTACGTATTGCCCAAACCCTCCATGCTTCCAGTACCGACGCTACTGACCTCATCGCTTTAGCAAGTACATTCTTGGCAATGATATTTCTCGGCCAAGGAGATCTGGCAAAAGCATCAGCACTTATGGATAAGATCGCGTCTCTTGAATACAAGCCCGTAATCCAATACCGAGTCATTACTTTGGCTGGCGATATTGCATATAAGAAGAATAATATTGCAGAAGCCATAAAAATTTATAAAAGTGCCTATCAGATTAGTATGCCGTATGGTGGAGAAGATGTAAGCTCCCGTTTAGGTAATGTGTACCTTGCTAGTGGGGATCTTATACGAGCAGAGGCTTATTTCAACGAAGTGCTAGATATGGAACTACACTTTGGCACCAGTGCAGCGCCACATGCTAAATATGGGCTTGCTCGTGTAGCCCAGGCAAAAGGTGAAAAAGACAAAGCTCGTCAAATAGCCCAGGAAGTCTTGAACGATCTATCGCGTACAGTTACTTCCCATAGGTTGTTGAATGAGATACACAGTTTCTTGAAGAGCTTGGAGGACATTTCCTAGTTTGAGAACACAGAAGGACCGCATCATGATCGGCTTATTCAAATCACATTACGGCGAAGGGGGAGTGCAATCCTGAGATGATGTTCTTTGGAGAAGAATGGAATTTGGCAAGGCTTCTTTCCAAGGATAGCCATATTGACCGGTTAAACATGAAATATCGCTTTTCTGCTGAAGCTATTGCAGATGGTGCGTGATTTTTGCTAATAGCACATCAATGTCAAATGGTTTCTCCAAGAAATCATCGGCTCCTGCCTGCTGCACCGTCTCCTCCGCACTTGGATGCGCCGAGAACATTATGATAGGAATCTGTTTCGTCTCCTGCTGGCTCTTGAGGGATTTCACCATCTCGCGTCCATCCCTGCCTGAAAGCAGGACATCTATCAGGATGAGGTCGGGGAGGCCGCCGTTGTACAGGCTTTCAATGGAGCCGCCCTTGTCCGAAGTTACCACCTTATATCCTTCCTCTTGCAGGATGACCTGAAGGAACTCAAGAATATCCAGCTCATCGTCCACCACCAGGAGCCGTTTAGGAGTACTCTGCATGAAGACATTCCTCCTTTTCCCTGCTGATTGTTTGAGCTTTCTCGTTGGATCGAAGGCAAGGCAGGGCGACAAAAAAGGTTGCACCTTTCCCTTTGCTGCTTTCCACCCACATTCGGCCCTGATGCCGCGCGACAATCTCATGGGAGATATATAGGCCAATGCCCAGTCCCGGATAGGTTTTTTCCTCCGGATTGCTGACTTGATAGAAGCGCTCAAAGATTTTCTCGTGATACGCTTTGTCAATGCCAATGCCAAAATCTTGGACGCTCACGATGGCCTGCTCCCCATCTCGCAAGAGACGCACTAGCACTTTTTCTGCTCCTGGAGAATACTTGATGGCATTAGTGAACAGGTTTATGAATACCTGCCCCAGGCGCTCTTGATCGCCCACTACCTGCACACCTGTTCTCCCCTCGATGAGCAGGCGATGGGTCGAGGAGGTAGCTTGCACATTTTCCACTGTTTCGTCGATGAGCCCATCCAGGTCAACTGGCTCCGTTCGCAGCGCGAGTTTGCCCAATTGCATCCGGGAGGTATCCAGCAACTCGCTGATGAGCCTGGTAAGCTTATCGAGCTGGGCATCCATCCGAGAGAGGTAATGCAGTCCTTGCGCATCCCCCTGTTTGGTCAGGCGGCGCTGCAGGATGTTGGTAAAGCCTTTCAAGCTCGTGACCGGGGTTTTGAGTTCGTGACTCATCATGCTAATGAACTCATCTTTGCGGCGTTCGACTCTCATCCGCTCCGTGATATCGTGCACAATAGTGATAACCATCGCCACCTTCCCGTTCTCGCCCAGCACCGGACAAGATTTGACGAGTGACCAGCTTTCGGGTTGCCCGCTTCCTACCTTGGTGTAGCCAATAATGGCCTGGGCCTCGCGTTCTCCAGCAAGAACACGCAGGTGGGTGAGTTGGGAGCGAGGAAAGGGTCTTCCCTGTTCATCGATAAGTTCATACCGACTGACAAGACCGGACTGTGGTGTTGCCTGCACCTGCTGGATCGAAGCTGAGTCGGTCATCCGCGCTGCCGCCTCATTAGCATAAATGATCCGGCTGTCGGGAGCGTAGACGAGAATGCCATCAGCAACCCCTTGCAGGATGATATCTAATTGATCGCGGGATTGCTGGACTTCGCGATAGAGCCGTGCATTATCCAGTGCTATGCCTACCCGTCGCCCGACTTCTTCCGCTAGGACGAGATCGCGTTCGTCGTAGCGTTTGCCCGATTCGGTCGCCACAAAGGAGATCACTCCGACGGTTTTCCCACGCGCTACCAGGGGCACCAGCATGGCAGACGAATAACCGATCTGCCGCAGAAGGGCCAGTTCCTCTTCGTTTCTTGCTCTAGCCTGGAGGAGTTCATCGGGGATCTCTGTGTAAAGTTCTGCTTGTCTGGTGCGGGCGACACGAGCAGCGCCAGCAGGCGCATTAGGATCGATGGGATAGCGCTCACGCATGGTTCGCGCCCAGCGCACTTGCTCCGGGTCTTTATGCGCCAGTTCAGTCAGCTCAAAGTGTCCGGAGGCATCCACCAGATCGACAACATACCAATCGGCAAGCTGCGGAACGACCAGGCAAGCCACATTGGCAAGCGTTTCCTGGTAGTCGAGGCTAGAGGCCAACATGCGACTCACCTCGGAGAGAAACTGCTCCTGTGCTAGGACGCGCTTGCGTTCGGTGATATCGCGGGCAATCTTTGCGGCACCAATAATCTTGCCTGCACGATCTTTGACCGGGGAAATACTCAACGACACCTCAACCCTGGTTCCATCTTTTCTCAGACGAACGGTTTCATAATGCTGGATGCGCATTCCCTGGCGCAGTTTCCCAATGATGTCTTTCTCTTCCAAGTGTAATTCAGCAGGAATAATCAGCGTGATCGGTTGCCCAACCGCTTCTTGTGCGGTGTAGCCGAACAGATTCTCTGCTGCATGATTCCAGCTTGTAATAATCCCATCAAGTGTTTTACTCACAATAGCATCATCAGAAGAGGCGATAATAGCCTTGTAGATTCCCAGTTCCTCTTCCAGGCGTCGGAGCGAAAGAAGATCAGCGGCAGTACTCGGCCACGTGCTACTGCGGTCTTGCGCATGCTGCTGGCGTTTTGTCATGGGCGGATGACCTCCGGGTTTGTGGTTCAGGAACGCATCAGAAATGTATTCTGCGGCTTTTGCACTCATCTATCGTCACGAAAGTCGTGACGGTCCAGTGGATAGTAAAACGACTACCTGTAGTACGTCTGAGAATACCTGATCGTTTCACGCAAGGTGAGCACGCGGTTCGTTCTGCTTTATCAAAATAAAAAGTAGCGTTGCGTCAATGGGAGAGCCGTTGCTGGTTCACAGGTAAGTAGTTCACCATTAGCTCGTACTTCATAGGTTTCGGGATCAACTTCAATTGTTGGTATTGCATCATTGTGAATCATACTCGCTTTTCCAATAGTGCGACAGTTTTCAACGGCAACAGCAGTTTTGCGTAGTCCGAGTTTGTCTGGTAGCTTTTCTTCAAGAGCTATCTTCGACAGAAACGTGAGGCTAGTGGCGGCAGTTGCACCGCCAAACGAGCCAAACATGGGGCGATACAAGACAGGCTGTGGTGTGGGAATGGAGGCGTTGGCATCACCCATCAGGCTCCAAGCAATAAATCCGCCTTTGACTATCATCTCTGGTTTCACACCAAAGAAAGCAGGGCGCCATAAAACCAGATCAGCCAGCTTTCCTGGTTCAATTGAGCCGACATGCTGAGCTATCCCGTGTGTGATCGCAGGGTTAATCGTGTATTTAGCAACGTACCGTTTGGCACGGTAGTTATCGTTACGCTCTGAGTCCTGTGTCAGAGGACCACGCTGAACCTTCATTTTGTGAGCGGTTTGCCAGGTACGTGTCACAACTTCACCCACACGACCCATCGCCTGAGAATCACTGGAAAGCATGCTGAATACACCCAGGTCATGTAAAATGTCTTCGGCGGCAATCGTTTCAGGACGAATCCGGCTTTCTGCAAATGCAACATCTTCAGGTACCTGTGGATTTAGATGGTGACAAACCATCAACATGTCTAAATGCTCAGAAAGCGTATTTGAAGTAAAAGGCATGGTAGGATTTGTCGAGGATGGCAAGATATTCTGGTGCGAGGCGATACGGATGATATCTGGTGCATGACCTCCGCCAGCGCCTTCTGTATGGTAAGTATGAATGGCACGCCCGGCGATTGCGGCAATCGTATCTTCGACAAAGCCCGCCTCGTTAATGGTATCGGTATGGATTGCCACCTGTACATCATACCGATCGGCAATCTTGAGACAGGCATTGATCGCAGCGGGAGTCGTGCCCCAGTCCTCGTGTAGTTTGAGGCCACAAGCGCCTGCTCGCACCTGTTCTGCCAGGGGAGCACCTGTTGCGGTATTTCCTTTGCCCAGAAAGCCGAAGTTGACTGGCCAGGCTTCGGCGGCTTGCAACATACGAGCCAGGTTCCACGCACCTGGCGTGCATGTTGTCGCATTAGTTCCAGTGGCCGGGCCAGTACCGCCACCGATCATCGTTGTGATGCCATTTGAAAGAGCTTCGTAGACCTGCTGAGGAGAAATAAAGTGAATATGTGTATCAATGCCCCCAGCAGTTACAAGTATATTCTCACCTGCAATTACCTCGGTACCAGAGCCGACAACCAGTTGCAGATCAACCCCATCCATGGTATCGGGATTACCAGCCTTGCCAACTTTGACGATACGCCCGTTTTTTATCCCAATATCGCCTTTGACGATCCCCCAATGATCAATGATCAATGCATTGGTGATCACCAGATCGAGCGTACCATTGACTCCTTCACGTATGGCACGGCTACTCTGACCCATCCCGTCGCGGATGACCTTGCCACCGCCGAAGGTGATCTCATCGCCATAGACGGTAAAATCTTTCTCGACCTCAATGATCAAGTCTGTATCTGCTAGGCGCACGCGATCACCTGTGGTTGGGCCGTAGAGGTCAGCATATGTCCGACGTGGAATGTTGAAGCTCATACCTGTTGCTCTCCCATCTCTTGTATCTTCTAGTGACTAACTTGAAATATTCAATAAGGCAGGAAAAATCTTCTGCTTTCGTACCTTATAGTATACCATTCATACTAGCAAAAAGTGCAGATAATTGTCCCGACAACGCTAGCATCAATGGCAATCATTGTGTCCATGCCCAAATACGTTGCATAATAAGCTTATCTATCAGAAAGGATGGTCTTGTCATGTCCGATAACAAGGTTGTGCCTGCATTCAGAGTTGGGATTGCTGGCCCAGTCGGCTGTGGTAAAACAGCTCTGATTGATCGGCTGAGTAAAAAGCTCTGGCCTCGCTATAATCTGGCTGTAGTCACCAATGATATTTATACAAAGGAAGATGCCGAATTTCTGCTCCGCCAGGGCACGTTGCCCCCAGAACGTGTTCGCGGCGTTGAGACAGGAGGCTGTCCACATGCAGCTATTCGCGAAGACGCCTCGATGAATCTAGAAGCCATCGCTGAGCTGGAGGAGACCTTGCCAGGTCTGGAACTGATCTTCGTGGAGAGCGGTGGTGACAATCTGGCCGCAGCCTTCAGTCCAGAACTGGTCGATGTCTTCATTTATGTCATCGATGTTTCCGGTGGTGACAAGATCCCGCGTAAAGGTGGTCCTGGAATCATGCGCTCAGATCTATTGGTGATCAATAAAGTCGATCTGGCCCCTCTTGTGGGTGCATCGCTAGAGGTAATGGAGCTGGATGCACGCCGTCAGCGTGGTTCTCGTCCTTTCGTCTTCACCAATCTCAAAAATGATACTGCCCTGGATGAAGTGATTGTCTGGCTTGAGCAGCAGATCAAAATTCCGGCTGAATTGCGCCATAACATTATCGATGCACATGCTTCCTACGTGGGGCGACCACATCGCCATGATCATGACCACGTGCACAGCCATGGATCTTAGAGATCCAAGGCATTCGTACACGTCGATGGTGAGGATTGTTCTCTTTTTACAGTAGCGGGAGCGTGCAAACTTTTGTTACAATTATTAGTAAAAGGTCATTCTTTTAACCATATTTTACGGTTGACATTTGAGAAGCCTTGGTATGACAATGGTTCTGGTTGCGCTGTCTGCCTAACTTTGGTAAACTGACGGGTGTTCGGGGCATGCACGTTGTGTGCTACTCTGCGTAGAAGAGTAGCACATTGCCGTTTTGAGCAGTGTGGCTAGAGAAACAAGCCCCAAAGGAGAAATAAACTATGACAATAATGATGAGCAGGAAGGCGTTGGAAGAGTATGGTTTAGTTAATCTGGGAACTATCCATTGGAATCTTTCGCCTAGTGTTCTAGTTGAGCATGCGTTGACACGCAGTGAAGGCAAGCTAGCGGCTAACGGAGTATTCTGCGCGACAACGGGAAGCCATACGGGACGTTCTCCCAAGGATAAATTTATCGTATCCAATGATGAATCGGCGGCGCGAATCTGGTGGGGGGAGAACAATCATCCGATGTCACATGAGACGTTTGAAATTGTGAGGCGGAGTCTGGCTGATTACTTGCAAGGACGAGATGTCTATATAGTTGATGCGGCAGCTGGAGCTGATCCTCGCTATCGCCTACCAATTCAAGTGATTACCGAACTGGCATGGCATAATTTGTTTGCTCGGCAATTATTCCTTCGCCCACAGGAGAGCGATCTGACCAGTGAGCGACCTGGTTTTACGATTCTGTGCGTTCCGCAATTTCGTACTAATCCTCGCACTCATGGAACGCGGTCTGATGCCGCGATTATTATTGATTTTCAAGAACGTCTGGTCTTGATTGCCGGTACGCAATATGCTGGTGAGATGAAGAAGTCAATTTTTACTGTGCTTAACTTTATTCTTCCAGCTGAAGGCGTACTGCCAATGCACTGTTCTGCCAATGTGGGGCCAGAAGGAGATGTCGCGCTCTTTTTTGGTCTCTCCGGCACAGGCAAAACCAGTCTCTCGGCTGATCCCAGCCGTCAGTTAATCGGTGATGATGAGCATGGCTGGGGCGACAACGGTGTCTTCAATTTTGAGGGCGGCTGTTATGCGAAGTGTATCAATCTCTCGCAGGAGTATGAGCCACAGATCTGGAACGCAGCACGCTTTGGTGCAGTGTATGAGAATGTGGTGTTGAATGAGAAGACACGTCAGCCCGATTATGCAGACGCTTCGTTGACGGAAAACACGCGTGTGGCCTATCCCGTTGACTATATTGACAATGTGATTGCCTCAGGGATGGCAGGACAACCCTCTGCGGTGATTTTCTTGTCAGCGGACTCATTTGGTGTGCTGCCACCTATCTCACTCCTCTCAACCGAACAGGCAATGTACTATTTTCTGTCGGGTTATACCAGTAAGTTGGCTGGGACCGAAGCAGGGGTAACGACACCGCAGGCGACCTTTAGTTCTTGCTTTGGCGCTGCTTTCTTGCCACGGCGGCCCGGAGAGTATGCCAATCTGCTACGTGAGCGTATTGAGCACCATAAAGTACGCTGTTATTTGATCAATACAGGCTGGACTGGTGGTCCGTATGGAACCGGGTCGCGTATCAATATTAACTATACGCGGGCAATGGTGCATGCGGCAATCAGTGGGGAGATCGACAGAGGCGATTTTGTGACGGAGCCGATCTTTGGTCTGCGTGTGCCGACGTCCTGTCCTAGGGTGCCTAGAGAACTGCTCTTCCCGCGTAATACCTGGGCGGAGCCAGATGCATATGACTTGCAAGCGAGAGCACTGGCTGCTCTCTTTAAGAAGAACTTTGAGCAATTCACATTGCCATCCGACGATGTACGCAACGCCGGGCCTCGCTAGGAGAGGAACATCACGCATCTTTTTGATTTGAGCGTAGCTGTTTAATAAGGGGAGAGCAGTGGAAGTCTACTAGGGCTTCTATCGCTCTCCCCTTTTTAGTATTGCAAGGACGGGTATGGCAGATCTTTCAACAACAGTAGAAAGATGATATTCTTTCAAAGAAGGAACAGCAGTGTTCCTTACCATTATGCTTAATGAGGAGAGGAGGTTTTTCGCATGACACGTCATTCTTTGAAACTTGGCTATAAAGCTTCTGCAGAACAGTTTGGTCCACGTCAATTACTCGACTTCGTCGTCGAGGCTGAAGCTTGTGGCTTCGACAGTGTGTGGATCAGCGACCATTTTCAACCCTGGCGACATACGAATGGCCATGCGCCATTTGCATTTGCCTGGTTAGGCGCAGTCGGTGAACGCACTAGCCGTATACTGCTCGGAACAAGCGTCCTGACCCCTACGTTCCGCTACCAGCCAGCAGTTGTCGCTCAGGCTTTTGGAACACTCGGTGTGCTCAATCCTGGCCGTATGATCCTGGGTGTCGGCTCCGGAGAATCACTCAACGAGGTTGCGGTTACCGCCATGGAATGGCCACCAGCTAAAGAGCGTTTAGCTCGTCTACGGGAAGCAGTTGTGCTGATCAAACGTCTCTGGACGGAAGAACTGGTAACGTTTAATGGCGAATATTACCACACACGCAATGCAACCATTTATGACCGTCCAGATCAACCCATTCCCATCTATATAAGTGCTGGGGGGCCCGTTGCAGCGAAATTTGCAGGCCGAGAGGGCGACGGCTTTATCTGCACATCCGGCAAGGGTGATGAGTTGTACAAGGACCAACTTCTGCCAGCCGTTGAGGAAGGCGCGAAGGCGGCAGGTCGAGATCCAGAAGCTATCGAGCGCACGATAGAGGTCAAGGTCTCGTTTGATACAGACCGTGAGCGTGCCCTGGCCGATACGCGTATCTGGGCCGCGTTAGCCCTGCCAGCAGAAGACAAGGTTAGTATCCATGATCCGCGTGAAATGGAACGGAAGGCGGCAACTGTTGCTGATCAGTCCTACCGTCGCTGGCTTGTCTCCAGTGATCCAGAAGAACATGTAGAACAGATTCGTCCCTATATCGAGTTCGGCTTCACGCATCTGGTCTTCCACGCGCCAGGAGATGACCAATCGCGTTTCCTGCAGCTCTATGCAAAGGAAATCCTTCCCAGGATCAGGCAGCGCTGGAGTTGAAATTGGGTTGAAATAGTACGAAAGCGGACGGCAATTTCATTGCGTCCGCTGGTTAGCATTCCATCTCGCGTGCTCCGCAGATGGCACGACGCAAAAAAGTGACCTCCACCTCAAAATCGCCGATATTCTTGCCTTTCTCTGTTGTTTCTGTTACCATATCCGCGTTCTTGTATATCATCGCAAGTGCCAAATCAATGGGGAAGATCTCCAGAAAGGATTTTTATGAGTGAGCAGGAGATGCAAAATCCGTTTCTCATTGGGAAACGTCTCTATTTACGCCCCCTAGAGCCCGATCAGGACTATCACAAGCTTTCCTGGTGGAACAATAGCGAAGATGTGCGCCGCTATTTCAACGTTTATCCGCTCAACCATACTCGCTATAAAGAGCGTCTAAACCAGCAATATAAACAGTTCGGCCATATTTTCTTTGGTATTGTATCGAAAAGTGACAATACGCTGGTTGGCGTTGTCGGCCTCAAGGACATCAACATTCTCAATCAGACTGCCGAGTTCTACAATAAAGTCGATCCAGAGGAGCAAGGCAAAGGCTATAGCACCGAGGCAACAAAATTAATGTTGCGCTATGGTTTTATGGAACTGAACCTCAATCGTATCCAAACTCTGGATGTAGAGGAAAATATTCCTGGTTGGAAAGTTGATGAGAAATTGGGCTTTCAGTTCGAAGGTATCCAGCGCGAAGTGTTTCCACGCCACGGTCGTTTCTACAATATGCGCATTTATAGCATGCTACGGCGCGAGTACATAGAGCTTTTCGCTACTAGCCCGGTATACGCAGACCAGCGTGAGCTTTTTGGGTCTCAAGACAATCCTATTTTGGCAACCGCTCATGAGAGGTGCCAAGGAGCCTGACGGGGGGTCTTGGTAGGGTGGGTAACACTTGCCTGGGGCAAGTTCATCCCCACTCTTTTTCTCTATTCCCCTTTTGTTAAGATCTGGCTGTCCCTTATTACTGAAACAAAAGAAGTTCTGCACTAGGGTAGGTAGCAGCGAGGAGAAAAGAAAATCGCAAGAGATAGTCAGGAACTCGTTACACTCCTGCTGGCAAGCGCCGAATGGTTTCAGTGCGTAACAAAGTTCCTGAGGGCCTTTCAGAACGAAAGGCAAAGCGATGTTACGGTTAGGTTATGCCTTCTGACTGGATAGGATGCGGGTCAATTTGGTTCCGCAAACAACACAGGTTCCCTGCATGGCGGGTTTACCATTCTTCATGGTAATTTGATGAGCATCTTTCATTTCCCGCTTATCCTTACACTTCACACAATATGCTGTATCTGTTCCTGGATTTGATGCTGATTCTGCCATGGTATTTCAGCTACCTTTCAAAACGTGGTGAAACGTGTTGATTTCTGCAGGACAGCTATAGATAGACCTCAATAGCCTTACAATCTATGCCGACCGTGCAGCACACCGTAAATTCTGTTTCGGATGGGTGACCCGAACTGGGCAAGAGTCCACAAACGAACGTCTTAGTGCGAACAGATACGCCCTTTTCAGGGGAAGAATGGCTTTTTATAACCGCTTCATCCTTTCACGCATCCGCCAGACATTTTACCACACGTTCCTACAAATTCAAGAGCTGTAATTCAAGACCTATCAAAGGTTCCTTGCATTACACCATCAATTAGTTTCGAGATCGTGCGCCTGGCCCTATGAAGTGCAGGCGTGCGAAGCTCTCATGTATGTAACGAAGCACACTTGCAATAAGACTCACAGTATAGGCTGAAATGGTGCTGGAATATGAGCTATGAGAACGCCTAGCCGACTTTGTCCCAGAAGGCTGTCCTGACCAATTTTGCGACCCTGGTGGTTGGGTGGCCTGGGAGTTGCTGTTACCGGCCATTTGGTTAGTTGCTCCATTGTTTCCACCGGGCCTTCTCAGGCTGCTGTGCCTGAAAGCTCTGCATAATCAATGGCTAGACTTTCTGGGTCGTTTCTGTACATACACATCAACCCCAAGGATGATGATCGTCACAGCCATATAGGCAACGATATTCACCCAGGGAAAACGCTGAAAAAAAGGCTGCAACGTATCATCGCCCAAAAAGATGTTTGCTGCCGTCCAACCTACAATTAAACAGGCAATGTCCAGTAGCCAGGGCAATCGTGCAATCAGGGTTGCCACTAGAGCACTCCCTGCTAACAGGATCGTAATACTTAACGCCAGGCCAGCAACCAGGAGAATCAGATTGCCCTGAGCAAGCCCAGCCATAGCTAGCACATTATCCAGACTCATCATGACATCGGCAACAAGTATCGTGAAAATGGACGCGAAGAGGCCCATGGAGTCTGACTTAGGCGCAACGGCATCAGTATCAGGATGGGCCGACTCTCCCGCAAGCGAGGTTTTCTGCTTAGAATGATGCAGTATCGCGCTGCGATCGGCAAGGAGATGAATCGCGATAACTAGCAGTACAATACCACCCACTGCACCCAGGTATGGCCACTGTAGTAGTACAGTTGCTGCAAGAGCAAAAAAAATGCGCAATACGATTGCGCCCCCTCCACCTACCACAATCGCTATCATACGCTGGCGTGCAGGCAATGCAGCGGCAGCCGCCCCGATGACAACTGCATTATCTCCACTCAGTACCAGATCTACTAACACAATACCAAGAATGGGGCCTAACCAATCAACCATATGATCCGTGCATTCCTCATTTACTAGAGAATACCTAACATCATTAGAGAAACTCATCTTGCCCCTGACTGATGTCCAGCCAAGGGCTTCCCCGATGTCCTCTCTTTTTAGTATGCCACAGATTTAGTAGAACTACCTTAAGTAATGGTCGGATCAAAAAATTATACAAAGAAGATGTGGGTAATCACCAGCTTTGCTGCTCTTGCATTTCTCCCTATGTATGGTAATCTATGCTGAGGGTAAAATCCGGCTAAACGATCAAAACAATCATATAAAAACCGATGGAGGGAGCTGCATGGGATATCACATCATCCTTTCCCCCGGCCTCGACATATCAGGAGATGCTATATGGCTGTAATACGTATCCAGGAGTCTGGACAATCTGACAATTCAAACGGGTCTCAGGCAACGATCAGCTTTGATAACGGACCACAATATCCTATCACAATCAGTGATCCCTTCTCAGAGCCATCGCAGGCTCAGGAGCAGCTTCTGGAGTGGTACTTTGAGGAGCATCTGATTCGCCCCTATGTTGACCAGATCAAAGCCCAGCAGGCAGCTGCAAGTATTAGTACCTATGGTGAACAACTCTTTCACCAGATCTTTCGTGTCAATCCCGATGTCTATAATGAATACAAATCCTGTCTCCAGGCCGGGCTAAATACCTTCCAGATCGAGATTGCTGGCTCTCCATCCTTTCATCGTTGGCACTGGGAGGCCCTTGCCGATCCGCAACTTCCGGAGCCTTTAGTCCTGCAGGCAACGATGATACGCAAGAATCTGCAGCCCTCACATCTGAAAGCCTCCTTGCGTCAGTCTCCCATCATCAACGTCCTGGTGGTCACCGCTCGCCCCTCCGGCAAACAGGACGTAGGCTACCGAACCATCTCTCGTCCCCTGGTGGAGGAACTCCACCATGCAAACCTGCGTGTCCAGGTCGATATCCTACGTCCAGGAACCTACAAAGCCCTGGCCGACCATCTGCGCGACATCACCAACCGCCACGGTGTCGGCTACTACCATGTCATCCATTTCGATGTGCATGGGTCTGTCCTTCCCTACAATCAATTTCAGAAAGCCGCTACCTCCAGTCGTTATCTCTTCCAGCAGCGCTATGGCCGACCGGACATCAAGCCTTATGAAGGGATGAAAGCATTCCTCTTCCTCGAAGGTGAACAGGAGTATCAGGCCGATCCAGTCGAAGCCAGCGAGCTTGCCGCTCTACTGGTCAATCATCAGGTGCCTATTACCATTCTAAACGCCTGCCAGTCAGGCAAACAGATAGGCGCAAGCGAGACCAGCCTGGGTAGCCGACTCATGCAGGCTGGTGTTCAGACAGTATTAGCAATGGGCTATTCTGTGACGGTGAGTGCAGCCAAACTGCTGATGGGGACGCTCTATAGCCAATTCTTCGCCAATAATGATCTCTCAACGGCAATTCGTTCTGCACGCCAGGAACTCTATAATTCTAAAGGACGCCAGGCCTACTATGGCTATACTATCGACCTGGAAGACTGGCTGCTACCAGTGGTCTACCAGGACCAGTCTCAACTATTGCGAGCCCGCGACCTGACGCCTGAGGAATCGGTTGCCTACTATGGGAAGGAAGAGAAACGCTATCCTCAACCTCGCACAAACTACGGTTTTGTCGGGCGCGACCTGGATATCCTATATATCGAGCGCTATCTCTTGCTCAAGCGGAACATCCTGCTCGTACGCGGGATGGGAGGAGCTGGCAAAACCACCTTACTACACCACCTGGGCTTCTGGTGGCAGACCACGGGATTCATCAAAGAAGTGTTCTATTTTGGCTACGACGAACGCGCATGGACGCGCCAACAAATTCTGCACCGCATCGCCCAGCAAATTCTGAGTCCTGTCCAGTATGCCAGCGAGTTCCAGCCGCTAGGTCTCACTGCCCAGCAAAAAATGCTTGCCAGTCGCCTACGCGCTGAGCGCCATCTGCTCATCCTGGACAATCTTGAATCCATCACCGGAGCGCAACTCGCCATCCAGCATACTCTTCCATCCGACGAACAATCTGCACTGCATGACTTCCTCTCCGAACTGGTCAGTGGTCACACCCTCGTCCTACTCGGGTCACGTAGCAGCGAAGCCTGGCTTGCCAGAGACACCTTTGACAACAACATCTACGACCTGCCCGGTCTCGATCCCGAAGCTGCCTCTACCCTGACTGAACTTATTCTGAAGCGCCAAAATGCAACACACTATCGTAAGAATCCAGATCTCCAGAAACTCATCAAACTCCTAGACGGCTTCCCTCTTGCCCTTGAAGTCGTGCTCACTAACCTTGCCCATCAAACACCTGCACAGCTCCTAGAAGCCCTGCGCCTTGGTGATATCGAACTGGATACTGGTGACTCCCAGAAGAAAACTGAAAGCATTCTGCGCTGCATTGACTATTCTCATAGCAATCTGTCTCCTGATGCGCAGTCCTTGCTGCTCTGCTTGGCTCCTTTTACCTTGATACTCAACACTGGCCTACTAAAGAACTTTACCGAGTATTTGCAACAGCAGTCACTTCTTGCTTCGCTTCCCTTTGATCGCTGGTCAGTAGTCCTACAAGAAGCGCAGAACTGGGGGCTACTCTCTCCTGATCCCGCTATTCCCCAAATTCTCCGTCTTCAACCGGTGCTGACGTACTTTCTCCGCTCGCGCCTGAGTGTGCCTGAACAGGCAGAGATGCGTACAGCAATAGAGTCTGCTTTCCGAAAGCACTATGGGCAAGTTGGTGGGAGCTTGTATTCGTTGCTCACCTCAAAAGACCCTCAGGAGCGGCAGCTTGGTCAGGTGTTTGCCTCCCTGGAGTATGAAAATGTGGCAGCGGCGCTCAGTCTGGGATTAGCAGTTCAGGATTCTATCCTTTCTTACTATCGAGCCTTAGATCAGTACCTGCATACTGTACAGGAGTGGGGTCGTCGATTAGAGCTTGGGACAAATGTTTATGAACGTCTGTGTGCCTATTCTACTGACCAGCTTACAGGGAATGAACTGGCAATTGTTCTTGATAGAGTCGCCTATTGCCAACTGAGGCTCAAACAGTATGCTGCCGCTGAGACGTCGTATCAAAAGGCACTTGCACAACATCTCAGGGTAGGAGGCTCCAAGAAGGAGAGTGAATCTATCTACCATCAACTAGGATGGGTAGCGCAGGAGCAGAGGAAGTGGAAGGAGGCAGAGCAGTATTATCAGCAAGCGTTGCAGATCTGTATAGAGTTTAATGCTCGCTATGAACAAGGGGCGACCTACCACAATCTGGGGATGGTAGCGCAGAAGCAGAGGAAGTGGAAGGAGGCAGAGCAGTATTATCAGCAAGCGTTGCAGATCTGTATAGAGTTTAATGCTCGCTATGAACAAGCGAGGACCTACCACAATCTGGGAGCGATAGCGCAAGAGCAGAGGAAGTGGGAGGAGGCAGAGCGGTATTACCAGCAAGCGTTGCAGATCTATGTTGAGTTTAAAGATCGTTATGAACAAGCGGGTACCTACCATCAACTAGGATGGGTAGCGCAAGAGCAGAGGAAGTGGGAGGAGGCAGAGCAGTATTACCAGCAAGCGTTACAGATCAAAATTGAGTTCAACGCTCGCTATGAGCAAGCGAGTACCTACCATAATCTGGGAGCGATAGCGCAAGAGCAGAGGAAGTGGGAGGAGGCAGAGCAGTATTACCAGCAAGCGTTGCAGATCTATGTTGAGTTTAAAGATCGTTATGAACAAGCGGATACCTACCATCAACTGGGGATGGTAGCGCAAGAGCAGAGGAAGTGGGAGGAGGCAGAGCAGTATTACCAGCAAGCGTTACAGATCAAAATTGAGTTCAACGCTCGCTATGAACAAGCCAGTACCTACCATCACCTGGGAATAGTAGCACAAGAGCAGAGAAAGTGGGAGGAGGCAGAGCAGTATTACCAGCAAGCGTTGCAGATCAAGATTGAGTATAATGCTCGCTATGACCAAGCGAGTACCTACCATCAACTGGGCAGGGTAGCGCAAGAGCAGAGGAAGTGGGAGGAGGCAGAGCAGCATTGCCAGCAAGCATTGCAGATCGAGATTGAGTACAATGCTCGCTATGAACAAGCGAGGACCTACCATCAACTGGGCAGGGTAGCAGAAAAACAAGGGAAGTGGGAGCAGGCACGTCCCTATTTTATTGAAGCATTAAAGATATTTGTGGACTATGAAGATGCTTATAGTTGTGGCGTAGCCTTACGCAGCTTAGCACGCTTATGGCAGGAAAGTGGTGATGCTAGCTTGCCTGCTACCGTCGCTTCAATAATGAGCGTCACTCCGGATGAGGCTGAGGAGCTGTTACGGAAGGTATCGGGTGATGATGGCACAGGGAAAGCTGAGAGTAGCTAAGCGGAATTGAGTATGAACCACTCGTAGGTCACTTCGCTGCCAGACCTGTAACATTTTCTACTCCTGGGTTGAATAACTAGTATGAACGTTCGCGTAAAGTTACAATGGGGGCAGAAGGAATTGCTGATGGAACCTGATAAAGCCCGAAGCGTGGTCGGCACACGTGCCACCGCTGCTGTCTCCGACACAAAAGATCAACTTATAGAATTTCTCACTGACAATACCGTGCCTTTATTGAGTAGCATACGTTCGTATGTGCTGCGTATGGGACTTGCCAAGGGTGAAGCGCTACCAGCAGCAGCGTTAGAAGTGCTACAAGAAGTAGTCGTCGAGGCGCTTGATCACTGTGATCGCTTCGATCCTACGAGACAGCCGATGGCGTGGTTGCTGGGAATAGCGATGAATGTGATCAAGCGTAAGAAGGTCGAAGCAGCCAAGTATTTCCAGCGTGAGGTCTCGATTGGTCAGTTTGCTATGCCAGAGCCTATGAGTGATAGTGAGCTGTTCGATCAGATCTCTCCGCTCACGTTTGATGGGCCAGAGCGAGATGTAGAGGCCAATGAGCAGGTCAGTACGTTGCTTGCTCTGGTGTCTGAAGATGATCAACATGTATTGCGTCTCGCGTTTTTGTATGACTTTGACAGAGATTCACTGGCGCAGCAGCTCAGCATTACTCCTGTTGCAGCGCGTGTCAGGCTCCATCGCGCACTAAATCGGCTACGTTCTGCCTGGCGTCAGCAACAAGAAGAAGAAACTGCAGAAAGGAAATAGCCATGAGTAAAAACCTGCCAACAAGTGCTCAACGACGTTTTCAGGCATTGTATCGCTATACGCAGGCCATGGAGAGCGGCGATATCGATACCGTCTCCACGGTCCTGCATGAAGCCGAGCATGATCAGGTACTTGAGCGTATGCTGTTGGATATTAATGAGGTCTACCAGATAGAAGATCTGACGACTGTACAACCTGATGAAGTTGCGGCGGTGCATAACCTTCTGCTCAATGCAACTCTCATGTCCAGCATGAGCGAGCCACAAGAGATAAAAGAAGGTCAGCTGGAGCCTGTATCGCCCTCTATGCGTGCTCAGGCTTCTGAAGTTTTGAGTATGCCTGTGGTGAAAGAACCATCGTTGAATGGGGAAAAACGCAGGATAGCGAGGTCATTACCTTCGAGGACATTAGCACCCCGGAAGTGGTATCAGCGGCGTGGAGCATGGATAGGACTAGTGGCAGCGATATTGCTGGTTATCTTAATCATTCCTAGTGCGGGTGTGCTAGCAAATCAGTTCCTAGGATTGTTCCGTGTGCAACAGTTCCAACCTATGACGAATGTTGACCCGCATAAGATTCAGCAAGATCTCAACGGCTACTTACAGAATTTCGGTACTCTGCAGACAACATACAACAATAACAATTACCCGCCGACCTCGGACAAAGCACAAGCACAGAGTCATGTCAATTTCCCAATCCAACTACCCAGTCAACTACCTTCGGGAGTAGGATCTGTGGCGCGGTTTTCGATCATGAGTGGTCAACAAGGGACCTATGTCTTTAGTGCATCTGGCGCACGAGCCTATCTTGCGAAAACTGGGCAAGATGCGGTTTCAGTGCCTGCACAACTTGATGGAGTGACGTTTACCGTTAGCTTTGGTCCTGGTATTACCATATCCTATAACAATAGTTGTGATGCGACCTCAGAGAAGTGCGATGGAGGAACTCCATTCCAGGTGAGAGAAATTCCTAGCCCGGTGATACAAGGGTCGGGCAATGCTTCAGAGGATTCGCTTAACGAGCTGCGTACATTTATACTGTCCTTGCCCAAGTTGTCGCCAGAATTGCGTGAGCTTCTGCAACACGTTGATCCGAAAAGTGGTATTGTTCCTGTGCCTATTCCGTCTCAGGTGAATGCACAGCAGGTGACAATTAATGGTGCATCTGGGTTGCAGGCTTCAGCCAATCAAGGGCAAATAGTAGTCTGGCAGGCCAATGGGGTGGTCTATCTAATTGGGACTACTGTGCAAGATAGTGCACAACTGCTGGCAGCAGCCCGCTCGTTCCACTGATGGGCATGCGTGGGAAAACTTTCAATATGCTAGGCGAGGTCGGGATTATCCCGATCTCGTCGGGAGGAGAGTATATTCATGAATGGTGACCTTCGGGAGTGTGCGGTAGAAGTAGAAGGTTTAACTAAGATCTACGATAGTCTTGTTGCGGTAGACGATATCAGCTTCGCCATGTATCGGGGCGAGGCTTTTGGATTCCTCGGGCCAAATGGTGCAGGGAAGAGTACTGTGGTGAAGATCCTTACTGGCCTGGTAGCACCAACTAGGGGCGAGGTACGTGTGCTAGGAAATCCAGTTAGCCACCTGGAAACTCGGCGACGTGTCGGCTATTTACCGGAACTCCCCACTTTTCATCGCTGGCTACGAGCAAAAGAGTTTCTGGATTTTCATGGTCGGTTGTATGGTCTGCGAGGATTGTTGCTGGAAAAGCGTATCAAAGAAGTGCTGGCGGAGGTTGGGCTGACTGGACGAGAAAATCAGAAATTAGGCACCTTCTCCAAAGGGATGTTACAACGTATCGGGCTGGCGCAGGCACTGCTCAATCGGCCGGACCTGGTAATTCTTGATGAGCTTGTATCTGGATTGGACCCTGTTGGTGTGCGCGATATGCGAGAACTTCTGCGACATCTCAAGATGGAGGGCATGAGCATATTCCTCAACTCTCACCAGCTGGCCGACGTCGAGGTGATTTGTGACCGTGTAGCGATTATTAACCAGGGGAGGATATTGAAAGTGGGAGCACCCGCCGCATTATTTAAAGGGCCCACGGTGTTAGAAGTACGTGTCGATCAGGTGAATGCTGAATTGCTGCATTATCTCGATTCTATTGCACTCTCTGTAAAACGCGATGAATGCGATCCCAATAGCGTTCTCGTTGAGGTACAAGATGAGAAAGAGGCGGCGGCCAATGTTGCCAGTGTTGTGCATGCCTGTGGACGAAGTCTCTATAGTTTAGCACCACTTCGTCACTCACTGGAGCAACTCTTTTTACAAATAATTGATGGATCAATTGATTAAGGAGCATATAGTGGGATTGTTGTTGATTACTCGTTTCACCCTACAAGAAGCAATCCGTCGTCGACTCTTCCTGGTAATCGTGGTTCTGACCGCACTGCTACTCGTTTTATTCATGCTGCTATTTAGTGCGGCCCTCCAAGTTGATCTTAGAGCAAACTCGAATGTTAATCCGCAGCTGGAGTTACTGGCTAGTGGGATCATCCTAACCCTACCAACAATGTGGGTAGTCTATCTCCAATGCAGCATTATGACTATATTTTTGACGGTAGGCATGATCTCCAGCGAGGTCGAGGCTGGTACCTTCTCGGTGATTGTACCGAAGCCATTGAGACGGGTCGAAATTGTCCTGGGCAAATGGTTAGGCTATGCGCTGATCCTGAGTGTCTACACGGCATTGCTATTTTTTTGCTATACAGGCATCATTTACTGGAAAACTGGATACTGGTCCACGCAGGCATTGGGTGCGTTGGGCATGCTCGAGCTAGCTGTGCTGGCATTGATGGGTTTTACTACACTGGGCAGCACACTTGTGCCTACTATGGTCAATGGAGCGATTGTATTGATACTATTTGTTGGAGCTCCAATCTCTAGTACCGTGTCGAGTGTTATAAATCTTATTACGACTGCTCAAGGGGTCGTGCCTCAGCAGAGTGATACGCTGCAAAATATCACAACCGTTGTAAACCTAATTATGCCACCAGATGCACTCTGGCATGGCGCTGCATACTATCTGCTTCCAACAGCCGCCCTGGATTTTCTGCCGACCCAAGGGTATTCCGCCGGGATACTGGATATCCCTTTCATCTCACCGCAGCCTATATCTATACCATTGCTGATCTGGGTAGCATTTTATTGTGTCGTGCTACCTGTACTTGCTGTCTGGCACTTCCACTATCGCGATTTATGAACTGGCACTAGACGAGGAAGACAATGAACCGCAGTTGTTCTGGACCTATGTCCTGTCAGCCTTGGATATGGCACTCGACACCCTCTCCCAGGCGGTTCGTCTAGCCGAGCCCGAGGGTTGCATTCGTTGCTTCGTGGATGAAGGTGCCCCAATGGATACTCTACTCTCTCAACTGCGGGAAAAACAACGTCTATCTGGGCCAACTCCTTATCTAGATACTATGCTTGCTGCCTTTTCTCAGCAGAGCCAGACGCATGAACAGCAGTTGAAGCGGGCGAGACCACGTACAAGGAGGTCCCTCCCGCATCGTGATGACCACCTGGGCAGTGACGCATCACAAGATTAGTTCTCGACATTTCCACAAGCTATTGAATCGAAACCAGTCTGAGTGGAGAGATCTGTGCCGAAATGGATATTGATGTACCAGCCGCTTGCAGGGATAGATGAGACATTTGGAATGACAGTTACCGAGCTTGCAACGCCTTGGGTATCTGCCTTTAGTGTAGTGAGAGGATAGAGGATATTCCCTGGTAACTGGCTCTCACAACTACCTGCGTGAATATGTGCTGCGTGTTCAGAACCCGGAACTAGGTTCGACACAGTCATATTGACTGTCAATGTTCCTTGATCCAGCGAAAGGTCAGCTGTGCCTGTTGCTTGTTGATTATCTGTGTTGGCACCATCTAATGGTACTGATACTGACTGGGTCATATTTGTCGCTGTCTGTTGATTGACGACATTGCCGCAGGCTATTGCAAGCGCCTCTGCTGGTGTTTGCAGGGTTGGGCCACTGTGGACATTAATATGCCAACCAGTTGCGGGTATGCCATCAGTAACATTGTTGATGGTTGTTGTTGATATCCCATTTCCAGCTGCGTCTGCAATAACATTATTGAGTGGATAGACAATAGTCCCATCGGTTGAGCAGTCACCCGAATGAATATGTGCAGGATGACTGGTCTGTGCTTGTAATCCACTGAGTTTAATTGTTACGGTCAGTGTTGTAGCCTGTGGATTCCATGTCAAATCTGCTGTTCCATGAGGGGTGTGCCGGAGGGATACAATGGTATGAAGACCTTGTCCATCCTGATTATGGGCAAATGTGGTGGAATGACGCATCGCAAGCAATGTGATCAGTGTGAGCAGTGCTGCCATAATCCCTCCTCTGGTAAGACTGTTGCTGTTGCGAGTCATTTTATTACTCATCTTTCCATTTCCTCCCTTTACTTACTCTGTCAGACGTTCAGCACTCTATAAACGTTTGAAGCATGCTCACTGCTACATTCACAAGGGATGAAAGTGGCTAAGTAACCTGTTGGATTGAAGAAAGGCAGGAGGAGGTAGGAAGAATCTTATTCTTGATAGTGGGCATCCTGGTTGTCGCTTATTGGCGCGTAATTGATAGTGTTTCCGTCGAGCTTCTCTCGATTGAGGAGTTTCTGTATCTCATCAAACATGGTCTCCACGTCGCCGAAGGAGCGGTAAACGCTGGCGAAGCGGATATAGGCGATCTTATCCATAAGTCGCAAATGGTCCATTACCAACTCGCCGATAACGCTGCTTGGTATTTCCTGTTTCCCAAAACGATACAGCTCCTGCTCAATGTCCTCGACCGCATTTTCAATTTCACCTGCGGGCAATGGGCGCTTCTCACAGGCCTTGCGCAGCCCAATGTACAACTTTTGCCGATTGAATGGCTCTCGCCGTTGATCTCGTTTGATTACCATCAAGTGGAATTTTTCGACGCGTTCATAGGTGCTAAAGCGAGCTTTGCACTGTTCGCATTCGCGACGTCGATGGATGGCGTCGCCGATATCTCGTGAGTCCTTAACCCGTGACTCAGTGTATCCACAAAAAGGACATTTCATGCTGGCCTTCCACAATCTCGCTCAGAAGCTTCTTTTGTGAACATTCTACCACAGTAGCCAACCTTTTTGTGCTCAATGTCCTCGGCTCGTCGAAATATTCAAGAGCTGGCAAGGAGATCATGCTGGAAGCAGCTTCGCGAGATGATCTCCCTGGTATACCAGTGCCAAGCGACAATGATAAATGCTCTACAATTTCCTGGATGCAGATAGATGCCGTTAGATGAGTGCTGGAGTTGCTATATACTCTTTTGGGGTGAGTTCTGCTGCCATAGCTTCATTTTCTCTTGGGGAAGTTGATGGCTTTTGCTGGTTGGGATGAACTTTCCCCACATAACCTGACCGCAACCTGGATCCCTCACGCCAATAGGCATACCAATAGGGGCCATGTCCCTGTCCATCGCGGCAGGTGCTGCATGAAGCCTTTCCACACTTACGAAATTGCAATTGGTAGGTGATGTGCTGATTATTTGGTATGTCTTTCATGACCACTAACTTACCCTTCCACAGATCAATAAAACGTCTACATGGACTCTCAATTGATGATGTTATCATAACATTGGTGCATGAACATTCTCTGAATTTGTCATTTTCAAAAATGAAACATTGTTCATCTTCTGGAGAGGAATTATCCCTTGCAAATGCGTCTTTAAATAACACCTTATTCATGTGCTGAAAAGAGAGTGCCTGTGTCTTGGGCGAGTTTCTCCTTGGTAGGCAATCGATGGTATAATTGAGCATTAGGTGGTTACGTCGGTGCTGCTGACAGACATGCCGCTTTATTTCGTTAGCTGCATCATGTTATAGGATTGGAAAGAGGAGAAAAGCTATGCAAATTATTATCAAAGGCAGACAAATGCCTATTACTTTGCAATTGCGTCAGCAGATTGAGCGTAAAGTAGGCCGTCTCTCTCGTCTGGTTGACGAGAATACCCGTGTAGAGGTGACAGTAGCTGAAGGAAAAACACGAAGTGCCAGCGATCGTTATTCTATGCAACTTGCTCTTTCTGGCCATGCTCATCCTATTCGCAGTGAGGTCAGCGCAGTGAGCACTACTGCTGCCCTTGATCTCGTGATTGATAAAGTTGTTGCCCAACTTGGTCGCCTGAAAGGTCGACAAACAACGGTACGTCGGCATCATACAACGCCTATAAAAGTTCTGGCTCTTTCTCGTTCCGGTCTACTCATGCCTCTAGAAGGAGAGGCTGAGGAAGAGACAGAAGATTCTCCTTCTACGAACTCTGTTGGGGAAGAACGTAACGAGGAAATCTGGTCCAGAGTGATGGAAATTCGCCGTGCACCTACAAAGCCGATGACCGATCAAGAGGCGATAGCGCAGATGGAGGAAGAGGGCTCTTCTTTCTATCTCTTTTTCAATGAGGAGAGCAATAGCATTAATGTAATGTATAAGCTGGATAGTGGAGGCTATGGAATGTTAGTGCCTGTCATGGCATAAATAGTCTCTAAATGCACTTAACAATAAAATTGCTTTATCAAATTCTGGGCGCAAGTGTGCCTCTAGCTTCAGTGCTGAGGGCAATTGCGCCCTTTCTTTTTATCCTGATAGCGTTACCTCAAAATGCCATGGCTGGGATGGTGGGGAATCGAATTGACCAAGCGGGTCTGCTGCTCGGATCGTTAGGATACGAGCCTCAGTTGACGGGAGGGGTCTGAAGCGTGCACTTCCCTGATAGACAGCCTGATTTGGTCCATTCGTCAGGTCAGGCCGTGCCAGAATGATGCCTCCATGATCTCCTGTCCACTGTTTTCCAGTGGTATCTTTGAGGAAGAAGATGATACGTGGGACAAACGAGAAGCCCGGATGAAGAGGAGGTCTGATCCACATGTAGAGCAGGTCGAAGAAAGACTGATAATACTGCAGTTGGTGCAGTATTAATGTCATCCCATTTTGTTTCTGTTCTAATTCCAGGGTGATGGTTTTTACTGGTTCACTTGTATCAGGCTTTTCTCGTTGCTCCTGTGTCAGAGGGAGGGGAGCGGCGATGACTACTGGTGGACGTGATGCCAGTTCCAATGCCCTGGTTGAAAAAGGCGTTGGATCTTGTAAGATGTCGTTGCATAATTGCAAGCACTCATCACAAATATATGCCGCTCCTGGCCCCGCTATCATACGCCTGACTTCTGACGTATGACGACCACAAAAGGAGCAACGAGCCTGTGAACGATCAAAACTCATTATACCTTCCCCATCGGCTAGAGCTATGCATTACCCTTTACGCGTACGCTGGGTGGCCAGAACTGCCACAGCCTCGCTATGCAATCCTAGACGTTCGAGAATAGAGGCATGAGCCTCCCATTCTAATAAATCATCTAATGCTAGAAGAGATGGTACTATGTTGCCTGTTGTTCTTTCTAGCTGTTGAGAATTATTTACGGGCACTTGATCTATATGAGTGTGCCCATTGAGTTCTTCTAACTTTTCTTGGCCTGTGTGGAACTCGCTCCTGTATTTGCGCTGTAAAGCCAGCTTGATTAGATAATCGGCAAAGTGCGGATTTTTTGGAAGTAGGGAACCGTGCAGATAAGTGCCGTAAGCATTGCGGTAGACCGCACCTTCGGTATAATCCTCTGCATTGTTACCATACCCTTTCAGAACTTTTCCCAGTGGCTTGGCTGTACCCAGATAGGTACGTCCTCCATGGTTCTCGAAGCCGACCAGTGTTTGGCCATTCCAGCGAATGGCAATATTTCCTATACAGCGTGCAATTCGTGCCCCTTTGTGAATAGTCCAGGCATCAAAGACTCCCAGACCTTGCATGTCTGGTCCTTCAGCCGGACGATAGTAATGGGCTAAGAGTTGGAACCCGCCGCAAACAGCAAGTACTGGCATATCATCTTCGATCGCAGCCCACAAGCCGATTCCTTTCATCTCATGTAAATCCTGGGCGACGGGAGCCTGCTCTTTGTCCTGACCACCACCAATGAACAGCATATCATACTCATCGGGTGCAAGAGCATCGCCAATGCCCAAACCAACTATTCGTAGTTCGATGCCTCGCAGCTGGCAACGACGGCGTAGTGTCAGGATATTGCCACGGTCGCCGTATAAATTTAATTGATCTGGATACAAATGTCCCAGTATCAGCGTGAGTGGCTGGATAAAACCATCGCTCATGCTTCTTTCCCTTCCCAAAAGTGAGGCGTTAAACTGCGTTGTTCCAACTCACGATACACTGCTAGTAAACCTGTATACGTAGGGACAATAAAGAGAGTTTCACCAACGGGTGTTTGTTGTAATGCTGTGTCTAAAGCGCTTTTGAGCCCGTAGCTGTTGGCTATCTGGGAGTTTATCTGCTCAGAATCTGGCAGCGTCTGGCGCTCTTTTTGGTTTTTGTTTGCTCCTCTTTGCTGGCGTGTCTGGTGCGTACCCCGTTCACCTTTTAACGGCATATGCGGGATGATAGTCATTTCCTTCTGAGGTATTCCAGCGTATTTCAGGCGTATGGCAAGATCTAGAGCGCGGGTTCCCGAAACAACAAGGGTTTGCGTATGGCCTACTGCCCGTTCGAAATCAACATCCCAGATCCAGGAAACATCCTGTCCATCCGCAATATTGTCATTTAAAATGAAGAGGGTATGGCGTGATATGCCTTCGCTGAAGAGTGTGCGTAGCACTTCATTAAATCCAGTGGGATTCTTTGCCAGTAGGAGACGTATTGTTCTGTCTTCGGCCTGTATAAGTTCACCACGTCCAAAGGCTGGTTTTGATTGTTCAATGCCTGTGATAATGGGTTGCCAGTCTGTATTTAAGGCATGGGCTGCTGTGATGGCAGCCAGAGCGTTATAGACATTATAAAGCCCCGGTAGAGGAACGATTATTTCATGCTGTTGTGCTGTATGTTCGATGGTGATGCGATGGTGGTCGAAACTGTCGAGTTGTACCTGAATTGCCCGTATATCCGGTTTTGGACGATGAAACCCGCAGTTGGTACAGTGATAATGTCCAATGTGGCTATAGAAACGTAGATCGTACGTGTACTCACGACCGCAGTTTGAGCAAGTGCGGGCATCACTGACTTGATATTGTTCGCTGTTTGCATGTTGTCTTTGCAGGTCCAGGGAAGGGTCATCAATGCCATAGTAGAGCACTTTGCCGCTAAAGCCAGTAGCCAAATGTGCTATTGAAGGGTCATCAGCGTTGAGCACGAGTATTGTGCTTGCTGGCATTTGGCTGATAGCCTCTCGCCAGTGAGAAATGATGCTATCTACTTCGCCGTAGCGGTCGAGTTGATCCCGAAAGAGGTTATTAAATACGGCAACACGCGGCTCTATTACTTTGACAATCTGTGGAATTGTGGCCTCATCTATTTCAAGTATCGAGATAGCTCTCCTCCCTGAACGCCGCAACTGGCCGTTGGGTTTGGCGCAGATGACAAACAAACTTGCCACGCCACGCATCAGGTTCGAACCTTCGCGGTTGTGCCATACGCGTAATCCGCTGTTACGCAAGATAGCTGCAATGAAACCACTGGTTGTCGTTTTGCCATTTGTTCCTGTAACAATAACGCTACCGCATTCTAGCTGTGTTGCCAAGTGTTCGATGATCTCTGGGTAGATGCGCTGAGCCACTATGCCAACAATGCTTGTACCTCCGCCGAGGTGTAAGCGGCGGCTGATAGCCCCGGCTGCTCTTCCTGCAACAACTGCTAATCCCGCTCGTAGAACATGCTGCCGATGCTTCTTGCGATCCTGCTGTCGTTGGTTGGCTGATTGAGAGTGATCCTTCTGACTCTCTCGTTGTTCTCCATCTGTCTCGGGCGGGATTGACTGCGATAGTCGTCGTTTCCGCATGCTGTTCCTCCACGTTGAACGGTTCTGCATCTTAACGAACGGGCACGGGAAGTCCCATCTCCCAAGAGGCGGATTGGGATGAGAGTGCCGTTGCTTGTTTGGGGCAAGGGTGGACGGGTTTCCACTTTTCTGCCTCTGTGTTAGAATAGTCCTGTAGAGCTTGATGC
>Ga0207416_1000236_pt1 | contig 101828 bp, 98 predicted proteins | sample PaiPotPPM11metaG_FD_184107 | JGI IMG/M metagenome (GOLD analysis project Ga0207416, IMG submission 184107) | Iron sulfur acid spring bacterial and archeal communities from Banff, Canada, to study Microbial Dark Matter (Phase II) - Paint Pots PPM... ... | reverse complement strand
GGCTGGTACAATCCGCATCGGCGGCACACCTCAATCGGTATGCTCTCGCCCATGGAGTATGAGTACCGCATGGGTCAGGCCGCGTGATGTCCAATCCACAACTCTCCACGAAACCGGATCAGCTCCAGTTCTATGGTTCTATCCATCACCACAGGTCCATCACCACAGGTCCATCATCACAGGTACGCTACCACGGGTACATCACCACAATGAACTTTGCGCCGTTGGAAGCGCTTCTGGAGTATCACGAGCGGCACAAGCCTCAGGCGCTCCTGATAACACAAGATTCCCAGACGCGGCTCGAACGCTACGAAGACGGTTTTCGGCCGGAAACCGCGCACGCGCTCTACAGCGGCACCAAAAGCTTCTGGGGAGTGGCAGCCGTGACCGCGCAAAGCGAAGGGCTGCTGGCACTGGACGAGCCCGTTGCGCAGACGATCCCGAGTTGGAACGCTGATGCTTGGAAGCGGCGCGTCACGATTCGCCAGTTGCTCCAACTCACCGCAGGCTTCCCCTTCGGCGGCCTTGGTTCGGCCGTTCCGGCGTATGGCAAAGCGCTTGCAATGGATCTGCGCGATGAACCGGGTTCGCGCTTTACCTACGGTGGTATTCCGCTTCAAGTTTTCGGCGCAGTCCTCACCGAAAAGCTGCGTCGACTGCAAATGACCCCGCATCAGTACTTGCAGAGCAGCATTCTCGATCCGATGGGCGTGCAAGTGGCAAAATGGCGAGAGCTCTCCGACGGCACGCATCCCCTTCCGACAGGCGCCTTTCTTACCGCGCGAAATTGGCAACGATTCGGCGGCTACATCGCTGCAAATGCGGCCCGCTATGGAGAATGCTTCATCGGTTCGAGCGCTAATCCGCGTTATGGTTTGGCGTGGTCGCTTGCGCCTGGCGGAGCGCCGCAGGATCTGTTCTACGCGAGCGGCTCGGGCGGTCAGGCGCTCTATGTGCTGCCCTCTAAGAATCTGGTGATCGCGCGTTTCGGTCAAGGCGGGTCGTTCAAGCACGAAGCCTTCCTGCGACGCTTGCCGCCACGCTAAGCCTATGCGGGCGCAAGCTCTTCGAGTTCAAGCCTGTTCGTAGTCGTACCGAAGAGGCCCACCGAGCCGGCCGCGACGGCCATCGCGAGCGCGATCCCAACAAACACGCCGGGAACGCCGTAGTAATGCAAGAGCCAAGCGATCAAAAAGCCGGCGAAGATCGAACTGAAACGGCTCCATGAGTAGACGAAGCCGATCGCTTGCGCGCGGATGCGCGTCGGGTAGAGCTCCGCTTGGTACGCGTGAAACGCGCACGAAAACCAAGCATTGGCGAGCGTGATGATTGTTCCGAACAGCACGATCGACGCGGGTGCTCGAGCGCGCGAAAAAAGCAATCCCGCCAAAGCGATGACAATTGCAAGCCATACGATCTGCCATTTGCGCTGCCAACTGTCCGCAAAGCGCATCGCAAGCAGCGGACCGAGCGGGTTGAGGATCGCGATCAGAAACGTGTAGAGCAGCGATTTGACGAAGCCGATGCCTTGGCTGGCAACCAGAATCGGCACCCAGGACGCAAAGCCGTAAAACCCGATCGTTTGCACGAGATTGAAGACGACGAGCATCGCAGTGCGCGAGCGGTAGTCGCGCGACCAGATGCGGCGCCAGGCGTGCGCGATGCCGTGGCCCGCGCCGGCTCGCGCCGAGAGCCAGCGCGCCGACTCCGGAAGTCCTCTGCGAAACCACCCCACGAAAAGCGCACCTGCCGCGCCGAAGAGCGCAACATAGCGCCATCCGGCCAAACCGGCTATCGTCCGTGGAACCAGCAAATAGGCCAAGAACGCTGCAACCGGTATGGCAACGTAGCCGATGAACTGTGAAAATGCAATCCAGTATCCGCGCCGGTGCGCGGGTGAAAGCTCCGAGATATAGGCATCGATCGTGACCAACTGCACGCCGATGCCGATGCCGGCGAGAAACCGCCAGAGATCGATTGCGGCAGCGGACCGCATGAACGCCATGACGAGCGTCGCTACGGAATACCAAAGGAGCGATACGGTAAACGTGGTTCGGCGCCCGAAGCGATCCGAGATCCAGCTGAAAAGCAGCGTCCCGACGAACATTCCGGCGAAGCCGGACGAAACGAAGCTCCCGAAGCCGCGGAGCGAGAACGCCGCCGGCGCGGTAGCGACGAAGAGCCGCTCGCGTATCATCCCGAGTGAGATGTACGCCGTCATGAAAAGGTCGTACAGCTCGAACCATCCGCCGAGCGAAATCCGGAAGACGAGCGGAGCTAGGCTAGTGTGCCGCGTCAGAAGTGGCGTGACACAAAGCCACGGAGGATCTTTCGGCGGCGACTGTTACGACATTTCTGACGGGGCACAACTATATGGGCGCACTCACGGGTGACGCGCCGGTCAGCGCCTTGAGTCCGGCTGCCTGCAGGGCGTTGCTGATCGGAGGGAGCGTTGAGCGGACAAAAGTGTTGTAGTGGTTTACCGCTGCATTGAGCGCGCCATCCATTCGCCTGCCGAAGTCGAGAAGCGCCGGGGTGACGAACCCTTGGCCGAAGTATCCGATGCCTTGCAGATCCTCACGCAACGCACCGGGACGCTGAATCGAATCTTCGTCGTTGTGGTAATCGGCCGTCAGGGCGTGAAAGAGCGCGTCGCGAGCCGCCTGCGCCGAGCCGATCTGCTGCTGCAGTGCTGTGTTGCCTTTTGCCTTCGGGTCGGCGGACGCCGCGTTCAGCTGTTTTTTCACCGAATCGAGCGCGTTGAGCATCGTGTCCACCACTGAGAATTCGCGAAAGTACTTCTTGGCGAACGTGTAACTGCGTTCGTATTCGGCTTGCCTAAAGCGTGAGCGCGGATCGGGCTTGACCAGAAATGGCTGCGTGTACGTGCGGCCACCGACCGTCATTTGAACCGAATAACGTCCCGGCGGCGCAAAAGCTCCTTCGTCCGGGCCTTGATACCGGTCGCGCGCAGCGCCGAACCACTTCACGGGACCATCGATTTGATAGTCCCACACGAATTGATTGATGCCGGCCTTGTTCGTAACCCAAGGCATCTGCTTACCGCCGAATGTCCGATGTGAGCCCTGCACCGTTCGGATGACGTGTCCGGCGGCATCGATGATGCGGATCGCAGGCGCTGATTTGCCGGGATTCCTTTGGTAGAAATAGATCACCGCGCCGAAGGGCGGATTCGTCCCGGTGTAATCGGTGTAGGTGCCCTCGTCGTCGGAGTGCAGCGTGTACTGATACGCTGTACGCGGCGGCAGTACGAACGATCCTTGCGCAATGCCCTGTTGCAAATTTTGAATGGGACGCATGTCGTCCATGATGTAGAGCGCTCGCCCATGCGTCGCGATCAAGAGATCGTCGAACTGCGGCTGAAAGCGTATGTCGCGCACGGAAACCGTCGGCATGTTGTTGCGGAAATCTTGCCAACTCCGGCCGCCGTCAAGGGAGATCCACATCCCGGCTTCCGTTCCCGCGTAAAGGATGTTCGGATTGTGCAGATCCTGCCGGATCGCTCGCACGTATTGATCGGCAGGAAGGTTGTTTACGATCGACGTCCAGGTAGTGCCGAAGTCGCGCGTGACGAAAAGGTAGGGTTTGAAATCTCCCGACTTATGGCGGTCGATGTTCACGTACGCCGTGCCGGGGGAAATCGCCGAGGGAGCAACTGTCTCGACGCGGCCGTACGGCGGCACGCCCGGAGGCGTCACGTTGCGCCAATGTTTTCCGCCGTCCCGCGTCATCTGCACGACGCCGTCGTCCATGCCGACCCAGATCTCTCCGCGCCGCAGCGTCGAACCCTCGATGTCGAGCGCGTCGTCGGAATACTCCGCGCCGCTCACGTCGTGCGTGATCGGGCCGCCCGAGGGCTGCTGGTGCGATTTGTCATTGGCGGAAAGATCGGGGCTGATGATCTTCCAATGCCGGCCGCGGTCCGTCGTCTGGAAGATCACGTTGCCGCCAAGCCATGCGATGTGCGGGTTCCAAGGCGCAAACGCGATCGGCGAATCCCAGTTGAAGCGGTACTTGCTCTTGGAGAGATCGTAACTCTCGATCGCATTTTGCAGGTAAGGCTGCGCGAAGATGGCGTCTTTGGTGGCCTTGTTGTAAACGACCAGCGCGCCATTTTGGGAATCGACCCAAAGCCAGTTCGGATCCGCTGGATCCGGAACGGCCCATTCGCCGTCGCCGCCGGTAGGCGCGATCCAATACTTGTTCAGCAGCCCTGAAGGATCGAGTGAGTTGGACGGACCGCACCACGCGTTGTTGTCTTGCCAGCCGCCGCAGACCCAATATGGATTCTCGTTGGAGGCAGCAATGTGGTAGACTTCACCGATTGGAATGTTGCGATCGAAGAACCAGGTTTGTCCGTCCACCGTTCGGGCGATTCCGCCATCCTCGCCCACGATAATGCGCTTGGAATCGTTGGGCGCAATCCAAATCGCGTGGTAATCGACATGGACCTGCCTTGCGATTTCCGTAAACTTCTTGCCGCCGTCCGTGGAAACGGAGATTGCTTCCGATACGCCGTAGACGCGATCGGGATTTTTCGGATCCACGGCAATGTGCGTGAAGTAGAAGGGCCGTTGATCGACGAGCGTGTCGTTGCTCACCATCGTCCAATTGGCGCCGGCATCGTCGCTGCGCCAAAGGATTCCGTCTGCTGATTCGATCAAAGCGTACACCCGATTGCCGTTGCTTGGAGCAACGGCCAGCCCGATGCGTCCGGTAATGCCCGCAGGGACCCCGTGTCCGGTAAGACGCGTCCAGGTTTGCCCGCCGTCGGTCGATTTGTACAGGCCGTCGTCGGGACCGCCGCTCGTGAAGGTCCATGGCTGGCGCAAGAAGTGCCAGATACCGGCATAGATCACGTTCGGGTGCGTCACGTCCATCGCTAAATCGGAAGCGCCGGCTTGATCGCTGACGTAAAGCGTCTTCGTCCAGGTTTGTCCGCCGTCGTTGGTGACATAGACGCCGCGATTCTCATTCGGCCCAAAGACGTCGCCGAGCGCGCCGACGATCACGTGATTGGGATTGTGCGGGTCTATCAGAATGCGTGAAATGTGCCGCGTCCCTTTGAGGCCGACATTCGTCCACTTCTTTCCGCCGTCGGTTGACTTGTAAACGCCGTCGCCGTAGCTGACGTCGTTGCGCGGATTGCTTTCTCCGGTTCCTACCCACACCACGTTGTTGTTCGCCGGATCGATCGCTACGGCGCCGATGGCAGCGACGCTTTGCTTCTCGAAAACGGCCGACCAGGTTTCTCCGCCGTCGGTCGATTTCCAAACGCCGCCGCCCGCAGAGCCAAGATAATAAAGGTTCGGATCGGACGTCGATCCGGCAACCGCCGCGACGCGTCCTCCTGGAAGCGCGGGGCCGATCTCTCGCCATTGCATGTTACCGAACGGCGGACCCGGCGTCGGCGAGGGCGTCGCGCTTACTTGAAGCGATGGTTTCGGAGGCTCGTGCGTCGGAGGCGCCACAGGAAGTGAGCGCGGAGGCGCCGTTGCGGGAACCGGCGTGGCGGTGGTTGCTGCAGCCGGCGTCGCCTGTTGCGCGTTCGCGGGCGCTGCTGTAATGAATGCAGCGAGTAGTGCGGACAACATAAAAAAAGCGCGGCCAGTCATGCGCTCGCATTTTCCGCGCGAAGCAGAATTTTCATTTAGACAGCGTGCGTCCCGGGATGCCAAAAAACGGGCACGAATCTGTTTGAGCTATCGCGCTCCTTGGCGCTGCAGTTGGCGTTCGTACGCCGGTACATTGACGTGATAGGCCCACCACTGCGAATAGCCGATCGCTGCGCACATCAAGATGAAAAGCAGCGCGAGCGCGAGCGCCCATCGACGTCTGGCTCGATGTGACATGGGCGAGGGAGTGCTCATGAGGCGATCTTTCTCGTTATCGCGGATCTTGCTTGCAGGGACGGCCTGCAGGTCCGCGGCATCCGAGGTCGTAGCCTCGCTCCCTATGAGCCGTCCACTCGCCGCATTCGCGGGGCTTATAGTCACCTTTTTTCTCGCATGCTCTCTTTGGAACGCACGGCCCGTCAATGCGCAAACGCTTGCGCAAGCGGGCAATCCGCTTGCCGTGCGCACCTACGCAGGAGTGTTGCGAAGGATCAATCCTCATCTTCGGGCATGGCAGAGTCACGATCTCGCCGCGCATCTGCTGATCAATGCCAACCGCTGGAAGCTCGATGTGAACATGCTCACCGCCATCGTCACAGTGGAATCGGCGTGGCGCACGCATGCGCATTCTTGGGCCGGCGCACTGGGATTGGGACAGCTGATGCCTTCAACGGCGAAGACGCTGCACGTCAACCCGCGCGATCCGTATCAAAACCTTCAGGGCGCCGCTCGATATCTGCACCGCTTGCTGAACGTTTTCAGTGACCGGCCCGATCGATATGCATTGACCTTCGCGGCTTATAATGCCGGCCCCAAAGCGGTTGAACAGTTCGGAGGCATCCCGCCGTACGGCGAAACGGAACACTACGTCGTCAAGGTAATGGCGGCTTGGGAGCGGATCAGCCGCGTCATTCACATACCGGCTGCGGCAGCCATCACGCGCGCCGGCTCCGAGAGCTCACCCGACCTTACGTATTGGACTCGGCTTCGCTGACCCTTCGACAACGCTCAGGGCTGGCCGGGCCCGGGCTGAACAACTTAGTTACAGTGCAAACATCGAAACAGCCGCGGCGCCCATCAGCACAAACGTCAACCATGCCCATGCGTTTGCCAAGACGGAGCTGCGCCATTTCCCAAGGCGCTTGCGATCGTTCGCGATCCGGATGAGGAAGTAGATCAGCGGCACTGCGACGATGCCGTTGAGAACCGCGGACCAGTACAGCGCCCTGATCGGGCTGATCCCCAGAAACGCCATGCCGACACCGATGAAGAGCCCTGCGCCGAAGACCGCGTAAAAGCGCGGCGCCCGATTCGGCTTCTCATCTAGGCCGGCTTCGCGAAAGACGAACGTTTCGGAAGCCACGTACGCCGATGACCCTGCCAGCGCCGGTATCGCGAGCAGCCCGGTGCCGACCATTCCCAAAGTGAAGAGCAGTTCCGCGAACCGGCCCGCCAGCGGACGCAGCGCCGCGGCGGCGTCTTGCGCGGTTTGAATATTCATCTTGCCGTGGCTGAAGAGCGTCAGCGCAGTAGTCGCGATGATGAAGAACATCACAAGGTTCGAGAAGATCATTCCCGCGTTCACATCGAAATGGGCATTGCGGATCTCGTCTTCGCTTGCGCCGCGCCGGCTCGCAACGGTCGTCTTTCCCAAACAGCGCTGCTCTTCGACTTCGAGATCGGATTGCCAAAAGAACAGATACGGCGTGATCGTCGTCCCGAGCACGCCCATCATCGTGGTCAGCCATGAACGGTTCAATTGAATCTGCGGAATGACCAGGTGCTTGAGCACCGTCGCCCATGGAGGGTGAATGATGAAGGCCGTGATCACGTACGCGAACAGCGACATCGTCAGATACTTGATCGTCGAAGCGAGCACCCGGTACGAGAGGTAGAGAATCGCCGCAAAGAGCAGCACGCCGAAGATTAACGCCCAAGCAAGAGCCGGAATGGCCGGCGCAAGCATATGCGCCGATGCGGCCATGCCCGAAAAATCCGCGCCGACGTTGAACGTATTCGCAGCGATCACGGCTGAAGCGATCGTGTACGCGATCCACGGCCGTACCGAATTGCGAATATTTGCCGCGAGTCCCGTTCCCGTGACGAATCCAATCCGCGCGCACATGCCTTGAATGGCCGCCATCATCGGCGTCGTGAGCAGCGCGAGCCAAAGCATCGAAAGACCGGTTGAGGCGCCTGCGACGGAATACGTGGAGATCCCCGAAGGATCGTCGTCTGCAGCGCCCGTGATCAGCCCGGGCCCGAGCGACTTACAACGGCGCCAAAAATCCGCCGCAGCGCTTGAAATCGGTGTTGATTCGGCTTTTGCGGCCATCGAGATCAGCAATACCCCAAACCGCCTTAGTGTACGCCTGCAATATTGTGGACACGGCGCAGCGAGCGTTCTGGTGAGGGGCCCTGTGATGATACAGAAACCAGAGAATGACGCCCGCAGAGCGTCATGGTGATGCATAGAACCATGGCGCGTGAAAGCGCGGTCTGTCGTGGATTCTATCCATCACCATGACAGACCGCGTGGGCGAACGCAAGTGCGTTCGTTCGTCGTCAACGTGATAGAGGTCTAGCGATGGGTGGAAGCACCGCCAAAAATATGAGGCGCCGGGAGAGCGAGAGACCGCGGAGCGTCAGCTCGTTACGTAAATCTCCCCGCCCTGATCGATGAACTCGCGCGACTTCTCCGCCATGCCGCGCTCCGCATAATCGCGCACTTCCTGCGTGATCTTCATCGAGCAGAAGTGCGGGCCGCACATCGAGCAGAAGTGCGCGACCTTCGCGCCCTGCGCCGGAAGTGTTTCATCGTGAAACTCGCGCGCGGTTTCAGGGTCGAGCGAAAGATTGAACTGATCTTCCCAGCGAAACTCGAAGCGCGCGTTGCTCAAGACGTCGTCCCAGTGACGCGCTCTTGCGTGGCCCTTCGCGACGTCGGCAGCGTGGGCGGCGATCTTATAGGCGATCACGCCGTCCTTCACGTCCTTCTTATTGGGAAGGCCGAGATGCTCTTTCGGCGTGACGTAGCAAAGCATCGCCGTGCCGTACCAGCCGATCATCGCGGCGCCGATTGCGCTGGTGATGTGATCGTATCCCGGAGCAATGTCGGTCACGAGCGGCCCGAGCGTATAGAAAGGCGCTTCAGCGCAGATCTCGAGTTGCTTGTCGACGTTTTCCTTGATGAGGTGCATCGGCACATGCCCCGGCCCCTCGATCATCGTTTGCACGTCGTGTTTCCATGCGATCCTCGTCAGTTCGCCGAGCGTTTCGAGCTCCGCAAACTGCGCTTCGTCGTTCGCATCGGCCAAACATCCGGGCCGCAATCCGTCGCCGAGCGAAAAGGCAACGTCGTATGCCTTCATGATCTCGCAGATCTCTTCGAAATGGGTGTAGAGAAAGTTCTCGTCATGATGCGCCAGACACCATTTCGCCAGAATCGATCCGCCGCGCGACACGATGCCCGTTACTCGACCGGCCGTTAGCGGCACATACCGCAGCAGCACGCCGGCATGGATCGTAAAATAGTCCACGCCCTGTTCCGCTTGTTCGATCAGCGTGTCACGGTAGAGTTCCCACGTCAGCTCTTCCGCCTTGCCGCCGACCTTCTCGAGCGCCTGGTAGATGGGCACCGTCCCGATCGGCACGGGCGAATTGCGCAAGATCCACTCCCGCGTTTCATGGATGTTCTTTCCGGTGGAGAGGTCCATGACCGTGTCGGCGCCCCAGCGCGTCGCCCACGTCATTTTCTCGACTTCTTCTTCGATGGTGGAAGTCACCGCCGAGTTGCCGATGTTCGCGTTGATCTTCACCAGGAAATTGCGGCCGATGACCATCGGCTCGGTTTCAGGATGATTGATGTTGGCCGGCAAGATGGCGCGCCCGCGAGCGATCTCGCTGCGAACCAACTCGGGCTCGCACCCCTCTCTAATCGCCGCGAACTCCATCTCGGGCGTAACCGTTCCGCGCCGCGCATAGTGCATCTGCGTCACGTTAGCGCTCGGGCGCGCACGCCGAGCTTTGCGCGCTTGCGTAAAGCGCACGCCGTCAAGTTCCGGCATCGCCTCACGACCCCGCCGATAGAGAGAACTGGGCGCGTTCAGTTCTTCCGTATCGCTGCGCTCGGCAATCCACTCCGTACGCACCCCCGGCAAACCGGCTTGAACGTCGGTGGAAAGCAGCGGATCGGAGTATGGTCCGCTCGTGTCGTACACCGCATGCGTTTCTTCATTGGTAAGCGCGATCTCGCGCATCGGCACGCGAATCGACGAACGCGAACCCTCGGCATAGATCTTGCGTGACGATGCCGCAGGCGAAACGACGGTGCTCATCTTTGGTGACTCTCCTTCCTACGCCGGCATTACCCGGATCAGGTGAAGCGGTCGGCGCCGCGCGCCCTCTCAGCCTGCCCCCGGCAAGCTCCCGCGAATGGAATCACTATTCGGTATAGGGCTCAGATTCCCGCGTAAACAATCGTTCCCGCCGTGCGTTCAAGGGCGCTTTCGCTCAGCGTGCTCGCCGGTGCGCAGCTTGCCGTGGGCGCGGCGGCAATTTTCGCGCGTTTCGCATTGCATGGCGCCGGGCCGCTCGCCGTAGCGGCGCTGCGTCTGCTGTTGGCGAGCGCCGTCTTCGCCGCAGCTTCGCTCCTGTGGCCGGAACCGGAGCGAACGACGGCAACGCAACGCCGGATCTTTCTCCTTGCCGGTCTGGCGCTCGCGGTGCACTTCGGTGCGTGGATTTGGTCGCTTCAGTACACGAGCGTTGCAATCTCGACGCTGCTCGTCGCCACAACGCCGATCTGGACGGCGTTATACGATGCGGCCGTGCATCGCCGTTCGCTTGGCGCGGCAGGCTATGCGGCGTTCGCGGCCGGAGCGTTCGGATTGTATTTGGTTGCGCGATCCAACGTCTCTCCGCCACCGATTGCCGGACTGCAGCCGCTCGGCGCGGGGCTGGCGGTTTTGGGAGCGATGGCGATCGGAGCGTACTTCATCCTCGTGCGCGAGGTGCGCGCGGCATTCGAAACGCGATCGATCGTGCGGCGCACCTACGCGTGGGCCGCCGCTGCGCTGATCGCAGCAGCGCTGATTGCGCACCAGCCGCCTCCACGACTGGACGCAACCGATGCCTGGGCCGGCATCTTGGCGATGGCGCTCATCTCGCAAGTCCTCGGGCATACCGGGATGAATGCAGCCTTGCGCTGGTTCTCTCCCAGCGCGGTTGCATTCAGCACGCTCGTGGAACCGGTCATAGCCGGGCTGCTTGCGCTCTTGATCTTCGGAGAGCGCTTGATGCCGGCGGCGCTCGCGGGCGGCGCGCTGATCCTTGCGGCAGTTGCGGTATTCTTGCGATACGAACCGCAGTCTGCGGCAGAATGGACCTCAATGCACGGCTCGAACGTTTCCTAAAGCAACTATGACCACTATTGCGCGGGAAGTGCCGGCCGCCACGCCGCAGCCCGACCCGCTCGAGACACAGGAATGGCTCGACGCGCTGCGCGGCGTTCTTGAGAATGAAGGTCCCGCGCGCGCACAGGAGCTGATCGGCGCGCTCGTCGAGGTCGCGCAACGCGGCGGCGCTCACGTTTCGCTCGGACTCTCGACGCCCTACATCAACACGATCCAGCCGTCCGAACAAGAGCCGATGCCGGGCAACGACGAGCTGGAGACGCGCATCCGTCATTATGTCCGGTGGAACGCGATGGCGATGGTGGCGCGCGCCAATAAAGAATCGTCCGAACTCGGCGGCCACGTCGCCAGCTTTGCGTCCGCCGCAACGCTCTATGACGTCGGCTATAACTATTTCTTCCGCGCGCCTTCAGAGCAGAGCGGCGGCGACATCATCTTCCTTCAGGGTCACTCCTCACCAGGCTTTTACGCACGCGCCTTCTTGGAAGGACGGATCAGCGCCGAACAGCTCGAGCATTTTCGCCGTGAAGTCGACGGCAACGGCCTCTCATCCTATCCGCACCCATGGCTGATGCCGGATTTCTGGCAATTTCCCACCGTGTCGATGGGGCTGGGCGCGATCATGTCGATCTATCAAGCGCGCTTCATGCGGTACCTGGACGATCGCGAGATCATCGACGCGGGCGATCGCAAAGTGTGGGCGTTTCTGGGCGACGGCGAAATGGACGAACCGGAATCGCTCGGTGCGATCGCGCTCGCCGGACGCGAACGCTTGGACAACCTGATCTGGGTCGTCAACTGCAACCTCCAGCGTCTCGACGGTCCCGTGCGCGGCAACGGCAAGATCATTCAGGAGCTGGAGACCGTCTTCAAAGGCGCCGGCTGGAACGTCATCAAGGTGATTTGGGGCAGCAATTGGGATCCGCTGCTCGAGCGCGACCACGGCGGCCGGCTCGTGCAACTGATGAACGAGTGCGTCGACGGCGACTATCAGGCATTCAAAGCCAATAACGGCCGCTTCGTTCGCGAGAAGTTCTTCAACCGTTATCCGGAGACGGCGGAGCTCGTCGCGCACATGTCCGACGACGACATCTGGGCGCTGCAGCGCGGCGGCCACGATCCGCGCAAGGTCTACGCCGCCTACCATGCCGCCTTTCATCACAAAGGCCAGCCTACGATCGTCCTTGCGAAGACGATCAAAGGCTATGGCATGGGGGTTTCCGGCGAAGCGCAAAACATCGCCCATCAAGCCAAGAAAATGAAGGTCGAATCGATGCGCGCGTTCCGCGATCGGTTCCACCTGCCGATTCCGGACGACCAGGTCGAGAAGCTTCCTTTCTTCAAGCCTTCGCCGGATAGCCCCGAGATGAAGTATCTGCGCGATCTGGTCAAGCGCCGTGGATACATTCCGTCCCGCCGCACCAAGGCTCAGCCTTTGGCTGTACCTGAGCTTTCGGCGTTCGATACGGCGCTCAAATCCACCGGCGATCGCGAAATCTCCACCACTATGGCGTTCGTGCGCGTGCTGAACGCGCTGACCAAAGACAAGGAACTGGGCTGGCGCATCGTGCCGATCGTCGCCGACGAGTCACGCACGTTCGGGATGGAAGGGATGTTCCGGCAGCTCGGCATCTACTCGTCGGTCGGCCAGCTCTATCAACCGCAAGACGTCGAGCAGCTGATGTGGTACCGCGAAGACAAGAAGGGCCAGATCCTCCAAGAGGGGATCAACGAGGCCGGCGCGATCTCCGCATGGCTTGCGGCAGGGACGTCGTACTCGACGCACGGCGTTCCGATGATCCCGTTCTACATCTTCTACTCGATGTTCGGCTTTCAGCGAGTCGGTGATCTTGCGTGGGCGGCGGCGGATTCGCGCACGCGCGGATTCTTGATAGGCGGCACTGCCGGACGCACGACGCTCAACGGCGAGGGACTGCAGCACGAAGACGGCCACAGCCAAGTCTTCGCCTCATTCATTCCGAACTGCGTCTCCTACGATCCCACCTACAGTTACGAAGTGGCGACGATCGTCCAGGACGGCCTTCGCCGCATGCTGCACGATCAAGAAGACGTTTACTACTACATCACGCTCATGAACGAAAACTACCGCCATCCCGAAATGCTGGCCGATTCGCGTGAAGGCATTCTCAAAGGCATGTATCTGTTGCGCAGCATCGGATCGGAGGCAAAGAAAACGCCGCGCGTTCAGCTGCTTGGCTCCGGCACGATCCTTCGGGAGGTCGAGGCGGCGGCGCAGCTTTTGGCAGACGATTTCGACGTCGGCGCGGACGTGTGGAGCGTTACGAGCTTCAACGAACTGCGCCGCGACGGCATCGACACCCAGCGTTGGAACCTGCTCCATCCCGAGGAGCCGGCGCGGACGAGCTACGTTGAAAGTTGTCTTGCGGATCGCGGTGGACCCGTGATTGCCTCCACCGATTACATTCGCGCTTTCGCGGATCAGATTCGTCCGTATGTCGCTTCGCATAACGGCGATCGGCGGTACGCCACGCTGGGCACCGATGGATTCGGGCGCAGCGATCTGCGCCGCAAGCTGCGCTCCTTCTTTGAAGTTGATCGGCGTTACGTCGCGCTCGCGGCGCTCAAGGCGCTGGCCGACGAAGGCTCGCTGGATCGATCGACGGTTGCAAAAGCGATCGCAAAGTACGAGATCGATCCTGCAAAACCGAATCCCACGACGGTGTAAGCGATGAGCGACGGCATCGAAGTTCGCGTTCCCGACATCGGCGACTTCAAAGAAGTGCCGGTGATCGAGGTCCTGGTGAAGCCCGGCGATACGATCAAACCCAATGATTCCGTCATCACGCTCGAGTCAGAAAAAGCTTCGCTGGAAGTTCCCGCGAGCTCCGGAGGAACCGTCAAAGAGCTGCGCATCGGCGTCGGTGACAAGGTTTCGGAAGGCTCCGTGATCCTCACACTGGAGCCGCAAGCCGCCGAAAAGCGAGAAGCGCAACCGCCCGCGCAACCGCCGGCGCAACAAGGGAGCAGCAAAGAATTAACTGTGCCGGACATCGGCGACTTCGCAGACGTTCCGATCGTCGAAGTCCTCGTCAAGCCGGGTGATCGCATCGAAAAAGGTGCGCCGCTCGTGGTGATCGAGAGCGAGAAAGCTTCGATGGAGGTTCCCTCAACCGGCGCGGGCACGATCGAATCGGTTGCCGTCAAGCCGGGCGATAAAGTGAGCCGCGGATCCGTATTGGCAACGCTGCGTGAAGCGGGCGCCGCAACGGGCGACGGAGCAGCGCGCACGCCTGCACCCGCGCGCACTGCTACGGCATCCTCGCCAAGTGAGAAACCTGCGCCAACGCCCGTTCAGCAAGCTGCGCCGGCCGCGCAGCCGAGTGAAAACGGCAAGGTGCACGCGAGTCCCTCGATTCGCCGCTTCGCCCGCGAACTGGGCGTCGATTTGCACCGCGTCGTCCCGACTGGTCCGAACGGCCGCGTAACGCGCGAAGACGTTCAAGGCTTCGTGAAAACCGCGGTGCGCGACGGCGTTTCAAGTGCCGGCCCTGCGGCTCTCTCGCTGCCGGCGTTACCCAAAGTCGATTTCGCGGCGTTCGGTCCGATCGAACGCAAGCCGCTTTCGCGGATCAAGAAAATCTCCGGACCGCTTCTGCATCGGAACTGGGTCACGATACCGCACGTCACGCAGAACGACGACGCCGATGTCACCGACCTTGAGGCGTTTCGCACCGAACTGAACGCGGAGCTGAAATCCTCCGGCGTGAAAGTGACGATGCTGGCTTTTCTCATGAAGGCGTGCGTAGCCGCTTTGAAGGCGCATCCGGAATTCAACGCGTCGCTCGATGGCGATCAGTTGGTCTACAAAAAGTACTACAACATCGGCTTTGCCGCCGACACGCCCGACGGCTTGCTGGTTCCCGTTCTCAAAAGCGCGGACACGAAGGGGCTAAGAGAGATCGCGCAAGAGACGGCGCAACTGGCCGCCAAAGCGCGCGACGGAAAACTATCACCCTCGGAGATGCAGGGCGGCACGTTCACAATCTCGAGCCTCGGCAGCATCGGCGGAACGTATTTCACGCCGATCATCAACGCGCCTGAAGTTGCGATCCTCGGCGCCTGCCGCGCCGCGATGCGGCCGGTGTGGAACGGCGAAACGTTTGAACCGCGGCTGATGCAGCCGCTTTCGCTCTCGTACGATCACCGCGTGATCGACGGTGCTGCAGCCGCTCGCTTTACGACTTACCTCGCGCGGACGCTAGCAGATTTACGCCGGGCTTTGCTTTAGGTGACTACGGCTTAAACACCGTGGAGTAGTGCCACTCCAGAAACTCCTTGGAAGGACGCGCTGATCGCGTAACGGTATCTCGAATCTTGCTGCCATTGAGCTCGTAGTACGCACGCCCATTCGCAAACTCGCTTCCGAGCGCGGGGCTTACACGGAACCGTAAATCAGGGTCAACACTAACGTAACCCGCGTCGAAGAGATTGTGGATATCCGAGCGCAACAAGAGCCCGTTCCGCACTTCATGCTTCCCCACCATTGAAAATGGCTTGATATGAGCCGCCTGGAGCGTTGGCAAGGCGCGCTCACCGGTCACGGCGCAGCTCCGCCCATACGCATCCGTAACGCTAATCCGGAAGGCTGCCTGCCCGAGCCTAGGAGTGACCAAAAGTGGCGACCCGTATGCAGGCTCATACACACCGGTTATCTCCTCTCGCGGAGCGAATAGTTGTTCCTGGACGCTTGCCCACATCTCTGCGCCGGTAGCGTCGAACGTTGAGTAATACTTGAACGCACTTCGACCGGTCCATTGGCCAGCGAAAGGTTGGAAGTCGATGGGTCGCTCAAAATAAATCGGTGATCGGAGAGCCACGCAGCCGAGCGGAGTAGTAAGATCCGTTTTCGATTCTCGCAGGGAGCTAATTTTTTCTAAGAAGCTCTTAAGGTCTACGGATCCGTTCTGCTCGCCAAAGGTTTCCCAAGCTAACCACAACGGCATCACCGAGGAAATTTCGAAAAAGGCGCAGCCGACCAAAATCCTTTGGCGTTGGCGCTGGAGCAAAAAGAGCCAAGGGGTGCCGGGCTCCGCAGCAGCTTTTCCACCGCCCGGTCGCCAGAAGTTCATTTCCAGGAGATTTGGGCGTTCTCGAAAGTGCGCTAACCACTCCGGGTCCGTGATGGCAACTGCATAGCGCGACATTAAACGACGCTGCCGCTCCAAGTACTACATGTATTTGGCCAGCTCATTCGCGAGCGCTTTGTAACTACTATCGGGTCATGGTTCTATGCATCACCATGACGGCCTCAGCAGCATTACGCCGATCGATGTGAATGGCCGTTGCGGCGCAGCTCCCGCAATACGTACTGCAGAATGCCGCCGTGGCGGTAGTATTCTGCCTCATCCGGCGTGTCGATCCGCACCAGAACCCGGAAATTCAACGACCCTCCTTGCGGATCGGTCGCCTGCACGTCGAGCGTCATTCGCGGCGCAACGCCGTTCTCGAGGCCGACGATGTCGAAAACTTCTTCACCGCTGAGCGCGTACGTCGTCCGATCGGCGCCGTCCATGAATTGCAGCGGCAAAATCCCCATGCCGATCAGATTGCTGCGATGAATCCGCTCGAACGATTCGGCAATAACCGCGCGAATGCCGAGGAGATACGGACCCTTTGCGGCCCAGTCGCGCGAGGAACCTGAACCGTACTCTTTGCCGGCAAGAACGATGAGCGGCGTTCCTTCGCTCTTGTATCGCATCGCCGCATCGTAGATTGACAGCTGCTCGCCGCTAGGCAAGTGCCGCGTGTAGCCGCCTTCAACTCCCGGAACCAACTGGTTGCGCAGTCGGACGTTGGCAAACGTTCCGCGGATCATCACCTCATGGTTGCCGCGGCGCGCGCCGTATGAATTGAACTGTGCCGGTTCGATGCCGCGCTCCATCAAGTACTTTGCGGCGGGACTGGTTCTGGCGATGCTCCCCGCGGGCGAGATGTGATCGGTGGTGACGCTGTCGCCCAGCAACGCAAGGACGCGCGCGCCGCGGATGGCCTCGAGAGGCTGCGGCTCGAGCGGCATGCCGTCGAAGTACGGCGGCCGCTTGACGTACTCCGATTGCGGATCCCACGCATAGCGTTCGCCGGTCGGCACGTTGAGCTTCGACCAATTCTCATCGCCGCCGAAGAGATCGGCATAGTTTGCTTTGAACATAGCATCGCTGATCGACGCCGCGATCACCGCAGATATTTCATCGTTTGAGGGCCAGATGTCGCGCAGATAGACCGGCGATCCATCGGACCCGGTTCCGAGCGGCTCGCGCGTGAGATCGACGTCCATGCGTCCCGCCAGCGCGTATGCCACAACCAGGGGAGGCGAAGCAAGGTAGTTTGCGCGCACCTGCGGGTGAATGCGGCCTTCGAAGTTGCGATTGCCGGAGAGAACCGCTGCGACGATCGTGTCGTGCTCGGCGATCGAGTCGGCGATCGGCTCCGGAAGCGGACCGCTGTTGCCGATGCAGGTCGTGCAGCCGTAGCCGACCAGATTGAACCCGAGCTCGTCGAGCGATTGCTGCAAACCCGAACCCACCAAGTAATCGGTGACGACTTTCGATCCCGGCGCAAGCGAAGTTTTGACCCACGGTTGGCGCTGCAGGCCACGGCGCAGCGCGTTGCGCGCGAGCAGGCCGGCGCCGATCAGCACCGACGGATTGCTCGTATTCGTGCAGCTGGTGATCGCCGCGATGACGACCGCGCCGTCGGTCACTTGCGGCTCCGTGACCGTCGCAACGGCAGCTCCTCCGCCGCCTTCGCTCTCCATGCGCGCGGCAGCGCTCGCCGGCGCGGCGTCGCGGGCAGCGATCCACTCTTTCATGGCAAGGTTGAACGAATGCTTGACCTCGGTGAGCGCAACGCGATCCTGCGGGCGGCGCGGCCCCGCGAGCGTCGGCTCAACGCTCGCCAGATCGAGTTCCAGCATTTCGGTGAACTGCGGGTCGGGCGTAGCGTCGGTGCGGAAGAGATCTTGCGCTTTGGCGTAAGCCTCGACGAGATCGATGTGCTCGCGGCGGCGGCCCGTCAGCGCCAGATATTCGAGCGTGCGATCGTCGATCGGGAAGATCGCGCACGTCGAACCGTACTCGGGCGACATGTTTCCGATCGTAACGCGGTCCGCCACCGGCAGATTGGAAAGTCCCTGACCGAAAAACTCGACGAACTTTCCAACCACACCGTGCTTGCGCAGCATCTCCGTTACGGTGAGCACGAGATCGGTTGCAGTGACGCCTTCGCGCAGTGCGCCGGTCAAACGGAAGCCGACGACGTCGGGAACGAGCATGGTAACCGGCTGTCCGAGCATCGCCGCCTCGGCTTCGATGCCGCCGACACCCCAAGCGAGAACGCCGAGTCCGTTGACCATCGTCGTGTGTGAATCGGTACCGACGATGGTGTCGGGATAGGCAAAGCCGCTTGATTCATCGGCCCTTGCGCCGCCGCCGCCTTCGCCGAAGACGACGCGCGCCAAGTACTCGATGTTAACTTGATGGACGATCCCCGTGTCGGGCGGAACGACGCGAAGGCCTTGCAGCGCCGCTTGTCCCCATTTCAGAAAGGCGTAGCGCTCGCGGTTTCGCTCGAATTCGAGGCGAGCGTTCTTCGCGAACGCGCCCTTTGAAGCGAAGGCGTCAACCTGAACCGAATGGTCGATGACGAGTTCAACCGGCTGGAGGGGATTGATCGCTTTGGCATCCCCCCCCAACTGCGCGATCGCGTCACGCATAGCAGCGAGATCGACGACAGCGGGGACGCCGGTGAAGTCCTGCAGCAGCACGCGGGCCGGGCGGTATGCGATCTCGCGATCCACGCGGCGATCCGGACGCCATTTGGCCAGCGCCTCAACGTCTTGCGCCCGAACCGATCGTCCATCTTCGAAGCGGACCAGGTTCTCGAGCAGTACTTTGATCGAAAACGGCAGCCGGCTGAGCTCCACGAAGCCTCGCTCCTGCAGCGCAGGCAGCCGAAAGTAGCCGTACGATCGCGATCCGACCGAGAGCCGGCCGCGCGTGCCGAACGTGTCAAGCGAGGAAGTCATTCGTGCACGAGTATTCTCGGTTCGCCTTGCGCGTAGCCTTCGACACGAAGCCCGCTGCTGCCGCAAAGCAGGCGCCACAGAGGCTCGGAGACCAGCTGCATGCGCCAATGCGAGAGTTCGAGCGCGCGCTCGAACTCCTCGCGCGTTGACGGCACTTCGCGAGCAACGCGTTCGAGCGACGCGCGAGGCACGAGCAGACTCGGCGGCAGATCGTTTTCGCGCGCCAGCTCGCCGACCGCAACGCTCATGAGCGCCACCAGCGTTTCACGGGCGTTTCCCGAGGGACGCGAAACTTTGGCAGGCAAGTGCTCCTCACCGAGCGCTTCAGCGCGCCGAACGGCTTCCAAGATAGCCGGCCCGAGCGAACGGCGCGCGCCGGGATCGAGCCGGCGCAGCTGCGCGAGATCTTCGCTTCGCCGCGGCCGCAAGACGGCGAGTCCCGCGACAACGTCATCAGGAAGGACGAATTTCAACGGAATGTCGCGCTCGCGGGCGATGCGCTCGCGCAGCTGCACCAGTTCCGCCAGCACTGCCACTTCTCGACGGCTCATGCGGTTGGATCCCGGGATGCGCGCATAGAGGCGCCGTTCATCGACGCGGTAGCGCTCGAGATCGCTCAACTGCGCAAACTCCTCACGGGCCCAATCGAAGCGGCCTTTCTCCCGCAAGTGCTGGGTGAGCGTGACCTGCATGGGCAGCAAGTATGCGACGTCGGCGATCAGATACTCGGTCTGCTCGGCCGAGAGCGGCCGCGCCGACCAATCGCTAATCGTTTGCGATTTGCGCAGCCGCGCGCCGCCGATCTCGCGCACCAGATCCGCGAGCGAAATCGACATGCCGTAGCCCAGAAACGATGCCGCGATCTGACAATCGAACACGCGCTGCGGGACGATGCCGAAACGCTCGGCGAGAATCTTCAAGTCGCCCGCCAACGCGTGGCCCACGACAGTCGTTTCGCAAAGCGCCTCGGCCAAAGGGCGCAGGTTTGCGACCGCTAGCGGGTCTACGATTGCGACGCCGTCCTGGAACGCGAGTTGGAGCACCATGAGCCGCGGCGTAAAGCTGCGCTCGTTGTGAAACTCCGTATCGAAACCGACGTTTGAGGCGCTCTGCACGCGCGCGCAGAGCTGCGCCAACTCCGAATCGGTGGAGATCACGGCGGCGGACCGGAGGGTTTCGGCGTCTCGGCGCGGCGGCGGTGGAACCGAAAATGGAAGTGCGGGCGATGGTGGAGGATATACATATGCACGCGCGCTTCCGTGCCGTGAACCGCGACCGTCACGCGATCGCCGAAGATAGCGAGCAGCGTGCAGATCGGAATGGCGACCACCGACATCGTCATCACGTGAATCCATACCGGCACGCGGAAGGCCGCCGCGGTCGCCGTCGCAACCGTTCCTCCGAATCCGGGAATAATGCGCACGGCAATCAAGAACATGGGAGATCCTACGCGAAAATGCTTGACCCACGGCGGCAGGCGCGCAAGTGCAGAGTCTAGATCCAGCAGGTTTGTCGCATGCAAATTGACCCAGTAACCGATGAAGCCGGCCAAAATGATACCGATCGCGTTGACGACCGAGCCCCAGAACGGATTGAAGATGGCGCCGTTCATGATGGCGAGCGCGTCGGTAACGGAGAACGGAGCAGATGCCACTAAAGCAAAGAGCGCCATTGCCAGCGGTAAAGCGATCTCCTTGCCGATCGACCGGATCACGTGTTCGACCCATGGCTGATAGCGAATCACTACCGCGGCCAGCGCGAATGACGCGACCAGCATCGTGATGCCGGCGGCGCGCTTCCCTAACGCTCGGAGAATGGCGTGCTCGTAGTCCGATCGATCATTACGCTCTTATGCGCCGCCGGCTTGTATGCTTCCGTCTTTATGCAGCGCAAGAGCGTGCGCGCGGCTCACGGAGAAGTGCCCGGGCCGAGCGTCGTCAAGTTGCGTCGCGCGAAGCTGTTCGGCGGCATTCCGAACAGCGCGCTCGGCATCGTTTACTACGTCGCTCTTCCGGCGCTGGTTTGGTCCACGAGCTCGCTTGTTGCGCTCAGCCTTGCGCTCGCCGCCGCGGTGACGGCTGCGGGCACTTCACTCTATCTGGCTTACAGCTTGCTCTTCATAACGCGACGGGAGTGCCCGTACTGCTGGACCGCGCACGCGGCGAACTGGTCGCTCGCCGCGTGTGTGGCCGTACTATTTTTCGTGAGATAACTGACTACATCGATCCCATTTTGCCCATCGCGTTCAAGCGATAAGCGGCGGCAAGATCGTGCATCGCGGTATTCAAGACGGCGTGATAGTCGGCGTCCTTGGCGATGCCGTACTTGCGATCGATGTCGTCCATGACTTGATCGTGGATCGGATGCGAGACCAAGCGATCGAGCATCACCTCGACGTTGTAGCCGCGTCCGGTTTGACCGGCTGCCCAGAGCGCGCCCGCAAGCGCTTCGCCGTTGTTCGGATCGGGCGAGGGCGTCTTTGGAAGCGCGATGTGTTTGGCGGTTACAATCCGCAGCGTATCCGAGACGACGAAGTTGAACACGGTCACGAAGTTGCCGACCTTTGTCTTGCCGTATTGTTTGGTCAGTTTGGCCAGTTCGGCGCTGAATTTTGCCCCGGCCAGCCTCTTCACCAGCGCAACGCTGCTGAAGTTGGCAGGGCCGCCTCCCGCAATCACCATGGAAAGCGTCAAGCGAAGATTTGGCGCGCCCGTGTAGACGCCGGGACCGGAGAAGCGTGAAGGCTGCATCCTGACGTTGGGCATCATGGCCGCCGGCGCAGCGGCGGGCGCGAGCAGAAGACTCAGGGCAGCGGCGGCGGCCGCTTTGCGAAGATCGAACATGCAAATCCTTTCCGGAATGAGCTCCGAGGAAGAGTACGCCTTCTCAACGTTGGCGACGGTGCCGCGGATTTAGCTGGTTCGATCGATCATCGCGCGGTATTTGGGATCGGCCGTCGGACGGCCCTCGAACCACGCGTCCAACATCGCTTTGACGGCCGGAATGGAGAGGCTGCGAAGGCTCAGAGCAAGCACGTTGGCGTCGTTGTATTCGCGCGCGCCCGCTACGGTTTCAGGATCGTTGCAAAGCGCCGCGCGAACGCCGGAAACTTTGTTTGCGGCGATGCTTACGCCCGTGCCCGTCCAGCAGCAGACGATACCGGAGTCGCATTCGTTGGCAATGACCGATTCGCCGACGCGTCGACCCACGGAGGGCCAGGCGTCGTCATCTCCGCTGCGCAGCGCGCCGAAGAGTTCAACCTGATGGCCGCGCCGGATCAGATCGCGATGCAGTGCTTCGGTCAGTTCGGTCGCCTCGTCGCTGCCAAGCGCGACCTTCACGCTAGTGCGAAAGAACGACGATCGAGTCGGCGTAGAGCGATCCGTCCGACTGTGCGCGGCCCCGAACGTCGACGGTCTGCCCGGGCGAGATCGTCCAGCCGCGCGGATTGATGACCGTGCCGCGGTGCAAACGGATGTCGCGATAGCGGTTCAGCTGCAGGCGAACCTGCATGTCGTAACCGCGATAGTACGTCACGACTCCGTACGCTTCCGTATTGCTCCATCCAAATGCGCCCTTGACGAAGTTTCCAAGCGCGTCGATCGCCGCCTGCTCGAGCCCGGGCGGCAGATTGAGGCCCGATCCAGGGGGCGCTGTAGGGGCGGGAGTAGGCGGCGGCGTCGGGTTATCGGCTGCAAACGCGGGCACGTTCGCGAAGGAGAACAGGACGGCACAGAGGACGGCAACAAAACGCAACTTCATACTTCCTTTAACGGGCCCACTTCAGGCGGGGTTCCAGTGCTTCGACTAGCCTCGACGGTCATGCTCGTTCGCCCGACGCCGAGCGATTTTGAAGTCTTCATGGTAAGGCGGAGCGGCGAAAGCCATTTCGTTCCCAACGCGTATGTTTTTCCCGGTGGGACGGTGGACGAAGCCGACATGTCCGAGCGAACCTTTGCGCGGTCGGTCGGTATAGACGCTCCTTCCCTGCAAGCGCAGTTTCGGGCAGAGCAATCGCCGGGTTTTCCGGCCCCGATCGGTTCACCGGCTTCTCGCGAGGCAGCAGGCCTGTTGATCGCCGCCGTGCGCGAGCTGTTTGAGGAAGCCGGCGTGCTGCTTGCTTGCGACGAGGCGGGAACCGCCGTAAGCCAACGCGTTTTCGAGCGCGACCCGAAAGCCTTTGCGCGCGCCCGCGCCCGCGTCGCGGCCAAGCGGGTGACGCTGGCCGAGTTTTTGGAACGCTCCGATCTCTATGCGAACACGGCGGCGCTCGCGCTTTTTTCGCACTGGATCACGCCGCCGGTCATGCCGCGCCGTTATAACGCGCATTTCTTCGTGGCGCTCGCCTCTGCCGATCAGGCGGCAGCGGCGGACCGGTGGGAAACGCATGACGGCCTCTGGGTTGCACCGCAGCGCGCGCTGGAATTGCATCAAGACGGTTCGCTCGCAATGGTCTATCCGACGATCAAACACCTCGAGCGTCTAGTCCAATTCGACTCGGCCGAAGCGGTCATGCACTTCGCACGCACAAAGACGATTTACAGCATCATGCCGGGAGCGACCGAGGACCTTGCATTCTCATTGCCGTCTGAACTCGAACGCGCGTGGTAGCTTCGCGCGTCACGATCGTGCGCGCGCCGAATCCGTCGCCGATGACGTTGAGCGGCACGAACACGTATCTCATCGACTGCGGCGAGGCGCTGATTTGCATCGATCCGGGTCCGGCGATGGAGGAGCACGTTGCAGCGATTCTCGCGGAGGCGCAAGGCACGCGCATAGCGGCGATCTGCGTGACGCACGGCCATCCCGATCATGCCCAAGCAGCATCTGTCCTTTCAGCGAAAACGCACGCACCAATCTACGGTCATCGCTTCGCGCGCTACGCGCGCGACCGCGTCCTCGCCGAAGGAGAGGCGGTTGCCGTGGGCGACGTTCAGCTCGAATCAATAGAAGCGCCGGGACATGCAGCTGACCATCTGGCGTTTTACGAGCGCGGCGAGAACGCGCTCTTCACGGGCGATACCGTGCTCGGAAGCGGATTCGTCGTCGTCGCGCCTCCGGGCGGCGACATGCGCGCGTATCAGCGCACTTTGAAGCGACTGCTCGAAGAGTATCCGCAGGCGCGCACGATCTATGGCGGACACGGCGATCCGGTCAACGATCCGCGCGCGAAGTTGCGCGAGTACATCGCCCATCGACGCGCCAGAGAAAGCCAAATCATCGATCGTCTACGTCACGGCGCGCAGACGATTCCGCAGCTCATCGCTGCGATCTATCAGGAGACGGATCCCGTCTTATGGCCGGTCGCGGCTCGGCAGGTTTTGGCGCACCTTCTGGCCCTAGAGGCGGAAGGAAAAGTGCGCTCACGTGAGCTGGCGCGGCCCATGACAGCGAGCGAGGCCGCGCTGCTCGATCCCGATTGGGAGCCAATCGTGGGGCAGCAAGAGGCGGAGACGGCTAAAGAAGAGATTGGCGCATCGCTTCGGTTATCGGCTCTTCGCGAATACGAACTCGTTTCAGCCTGAAACGCGAAGCACGATCCTCCCGAACTGCTGCGCCTCACTCATGCGAAACATCGCGGATCTGATTTCTTGGAGCGGATAGACGCCATCGATGACCGGCCGGATCGAATGCTTGCGGACGAACTGCAGCATGGCCGCGAAGTCGCTCGGGCTTCCCATCGACGTGCCGCGAACGTCGAGCTGATTCCAAAAAACGGAATACATGCGCAGCTTCGCATCGCCGGTCGTTCCGCCGTACGTCACGGCTCGGCCGCCGCGGCGCAGCGTTGAGAGCCCTTTGACGAACGTTTCGCCGCCGGTCGAATCGACGACGAGGTCGATTCGCGTGCCACGCGATGTCTTGTGCCACTCTTCGTTGCCGTAGTCGAGCACTTCGTCGGCGCCGAGCTCGCGAGCTTTTGCGATCTTTTCGCTGGACGTTGTCGTCGCGATGATGCGCGCGCCGGCCGCCTTGGCAAATAGCAGCACGAACGTCTGCACGCCGCCCCCCGCGCCGGTGATCAGCACCGTCTCGCCGCCCTGGAGCTCGCCGCGCGTAAAGAGCGCGCGAAATGCGGTGACGCCCGCCAGGGGAAGCGCCGCGGCCTCCTCAAACGAAAGATGCTCGGGTTTGGGATGCACGTTGCCGGCCGGTACGGCGACGAATTCCGCAAACGTGCCGTCACGCGGCATTCCCAAGATGGTCGCCTCCGGCGCCCAAGCGCGCGGGTCGCTTCCCCAGCCAATCGTCGGATCGATAAGCACGGCCTTGCCGTCGAACTCGCCCGCGGCATCGGCGCCGAGGGTTCGCGGCAACTGGATTCCGGCGTACCGACCCTGCGTGATGAACAGATCCCGATGATTGAGCGCTGCCGCGCGCACGCGGACGACAGCTTCGCCCTCGCCGGCGCGGGGAATCGGGATCTCCTCAAGGACGAGATCGTCGGGACCGCCCAGCTCGTGAAGTCTAACTGCTCGCATCAGCGCTCGCTTCGTTACCATTGTTATAGTGAGGTTATCGAACCATGCGCCGGCCCCTACTCCTAATTCCTTAGTTGACAGCAATCCGCGCATGGGGACGTTCATGAATACGGCTTGAGGAACGCAGCCGGTACGTGGGCGCAGACAAGGAAATCGGAAGACGCAGCGAGGGTGTCATGGTTCTATTCATCACCATGACGCGCGTCTGGCAATGGCCGCTCTGAGCGAGCGCTGAGCTGATCGTGAGAGCCTGCCGTGAGGCATCGAACCATTATCCAACCATGACCCGGCATTCGTCATGGTGATGCATAGAACCATGACGAATCTACATCCCAGCCCTAAATCCGCATAGACGTGGGAAGGCGTTCCTCTGCCAATGCTAAATACGGTTAGCCATGGAGCCGCTCGCTCTCAGCCTCATCAACGAGCCGACTCTCAGGAGCGAAGTCACGCCGCAGACACTTGCCAAATGGTGGATGCGGACAACGCCGGCGGAGGCGCGGTTCGGCGCTTCATCAGCGGCAAAGCCCCGATTCAACAGCTCGCTCGTTGCAAGCGTCATTCAGCTGCGCGAAGCGATCAGGGAAGCCTTCGAGGAGGCTTCGATCGGTCGAGCCTTGCCGTCCGGCGCCTTAGAGGCGTTGAACAAAGTCCTACGACGAACCGCGCCGCAGCTGGTGCTTTCCGGAAGCTTATTACGGCTCCAGTATGTCGGCGATCAAGCCTCCGACGCAGTGCTGGGTCCGCTGGCGCATTCGGCTCTCGAGCTGCTGCTCGAATGCCCCAACCGGATTCGCCGGTGCGCCGCCGCCCGGTGCGATGCGCTCTTCCTGGATCCTACGAAAAACCGCTCCAGGCGCTGGTGCTCGACCAAATGTTTGGAACGGGCACGCGCACCCCGTCGCAAGGCCGGCCGTAATGGTTCAAAGTAAGTAGGGCAGCATGAACCTTGACCGTTACCTGAAGGCCCTCTCGCGAGTGACTCGCACGTTTGCGATTCGGATTGGTCCCGTTCGAGCGCGCGGCGTGCCGGCGGTGCTGGTCGCAGGCACAGGCCTGGTGCTCGCCGCAGGGATGGCGCGGGCGCTCGTTGTCAACGCCGACCGGCTTCCTGAAACCTTGCGGGAGGCGCGGGGGTTGGCAGAGGCGTTGCGCCGCGACGATAGACCGCAACTGCGCCCATGATCGATACCGCTTCCCTCACCGATTTGATTCGATCGGCCTTGCCGGACGCCAGGGTAGAGATCGAGGACCGCACGGGGACGATGGATCACTTCAACGTAACGGTGCATTCCAAGTCGTTCGCCGGCAAGACGCTGATCGAACAGCATCAGCTGGTTTACGGCGCGCTCAAAGGCGCGTTGAAAGACGGACGCGTCCACGCGGTGGAATTGAAAACGCTTATTCCGGAGAAGGTGCAATAATGGACCCTTTACGCGAAGAGATCGATCGCGAGATCGCGGCCAACAAAATCGTTGTTTACGGCAAGGGCACGAAGAGCATGCCGCGCTGCGGCTTTACGCTGGAAACGATCGAGTTTTTCGATCGCTTCGGCTATCCGTTCGAAGTGGTCGACGTCCTCGAAAACGTGCCCAAGCGCGAGGCGTTGGCGGAGATGACGAACTGGCCGACGCTGCCGAAGGTCTTCATCGACGGCAAGTTCTGTGGCGACACCGACATTCTCGGACCGATGGCGCAGAGCGGTGAGCTCCAGACGCTGCTCGAGCAAAGCTTCGGGCATGCCGGACAGCCGAAGACGACGATCGAGCTGCACTAGCGGCGTTCGCCATGTCCTCCAGGACCATCGTAACCGTTGACGAGCTCGAACGTCGCTTAGGCGATCCCAGCTGGGTGATCGCAGACTGCCGGCACTCGCTTGCGGACTTTTCCCTCGGACGCCAGCAGTATGACGAATCGCATATTCCCGGCGCGTTCTTTGTTTCGGTCGAGGACGAGTTGGCGGGGACCAAGACGGGACGAAATGGACGTCACCCGCTTCCGGAACCGCAAGCTTTCGCTGCGGTCTTGCGAGAGTTCGGCGTCAAACCGGATACGCAGATCGTCGCCTATGACGCCGGCGCCGACATGTTTGCGGCCCGCATGTGGTTTCTCGCAAAGTACATCGGCCATTCGGCGGTGGCGATCTTGGACGGCGGCTTCGCAGCATGGCGCGCCGCCGGAAAGCCGGTGACCACGCAAATCCCGAAGCGCCCCGCCAACGGAACGATCCTTGCCGAAGTTCGTTCCGACTTGACGGTCGACGTCCACGCCGTTCTGCAATCCCTGCGTGAGCGGCACCTCACGCTGCTGGACGCACGCGCCGCGGATCGTTTTGCCGGCCAAAATGAAACGGTCGATCCTGTCGCCGGCCACATTCCCGGCGCGCGGCATCGCCATTTCAAAGATAATTTCGATGAGCGCGGCCTCTTTAAGAACCCACAGCAACTGCGAGCGGAATTCGAAAGGCTTCAAATCGATCCCGACCGGATGGTGCACCAGTGCGGATCGGGCGTTTCTTCGGCCGTCAATCTTCTCGCAATGGAAATTGCCGGCATCGGCGGCTCGCGGATTTATCCCGGATCGTGGAGCGAATGGATCGCCGATCCTTCGCGCCCGATAGCGACGGGAAGCTAAAGCTGACTTAGCGCCGGGACTCGCGGCATGCCATGGATTCTATTCATCGCCATGACGTGCCGTGGTTATTGTCGCGGTCGTGACGACGATTCGAGCGGAGGCGGAACTGCAAGAGGCTTTGCGAGCTTGCCGGCGGGAGAAGCTGCCAGCGCTTTGAGCTCGTCGTCGGTAGGCTGCTGCGAATAATCGCGGGCCGCATCGACGATGCAGTAAAAGCCGAACGGCTCATCGCCGCGATTGACAAACTGATGGAGTTCCATCGATCCAACGTAAACGACGTCGTTCGGTCCAATCTCCGAAACATCTGTGCCGATGATTGCATGGCCTAGCCCGCCCTTGACGATCACAATATGTTCGTGTTCATGTTTCTCGAGGCGCGATGCCGCGCCGGGCTGCAGTTCGAAGTAACGCAGCTCCATCGAAGACCCCTGCGCTTCACGGCGTTCTTTGCGCGTGCCTACGATCGTATGGCGCTCCACGCCGGTCGCCGCACCCGGGCGGTAGCCCTCGATCGGTACGCCTTCCCATCCGACTTCGGTCGCGTGAATCACTCGGCCGCTCTGCTTTTCGTTCACCTGCGCACATGGTTCTATGCATCACCATGACACCATCTTCGGAGCGCGCCGATTGCCGCGAGTACGCCTGCTGCAGCCAGCAGCACTCCGCCGGCCAAGGGAATCACCGAAGTCTGCGCACCGGCGCACGCTGTGTATTGGAGGTCGAAAAGCGTTTGCGCGCACCAAAAGACACGCCAGTTTTGCGCCGTGATATCTGCGCGCGGGCTGCCGGCGACGTAGGCGCTCGCCCACACCGCGCGAAGCCGCGCGTTATGCGCCAGTCGGGTATGCACCGCTAATAGCGCACGCCCATCGAGTTGGCCGGCGCCATAGGCGCGATCGAAATCGAGAGCTGCGTTCCACCGCCGGCGATCCGGCAAATACTCGTACGTAGCGTAGTCATGCAGCGTGCCGTTCTGATAGACGAGCGCATCGATGAACGACGGATTGTTGCCGAAGACCGGCGAGATGGAAGGCAATATCAGCATCGGGACCGCGCCTAGCACGCCAAACGTATTGCTGTGCAGATGGCCGCCGATCAGCGTCACGACGCCGCTGCCCGGTGATGCGACATCGTGGACGAAGCGCGCATTCGCGGACGCGTTCAGAAAGGAGATGACGAGGAAGCGGCGCGCAAACGCGGTGCTGTACGCATCGATCCCCGGCGGGATATGTGCCAGCATCACCGTTCGAGCGTGCGCAGCCAGCGCACGTTCGAGCCATGAAAACTCCTGCAGCCCCGGATCCGAACCCTTTCCGCAAGCGTTGCGGTAGCGGGAAGACCAGTAAACGCTGTTCACGACGACGGCGCGCGCATCGTTCGGCAGCGTCGCCGTGTAGTAGGCGCCGCGCGCGAAAGTAACCGGGAAGGCTGGCGAGGCGCCGTCGCGCATGACCAGGGGCGCCCAGATGCGCGCGGCGGTTGCCAGAAAAGCGCCGTTGGGCGTGATTTCATAATCGCCGCACGGATCGTCGTTGTTGCCGAAGGCAATCAAGAACCGCGCGTGAGGAAACGCCTGAGCAAAACTGCGAGCGATGCGCTGCATGGTCGCAGCAGCGGCAGCTGCGGGCTGCTGATCGGCAGCCGCGGCTTTCGATTGGAAACGGTGCGCCAGAAAGTCGCCTGCGATCACGACGACGGAAGGATGCGGATCGACGCGGCGCATCGCCGCAAGTGCGGCATTGAAGAGGGACCAGTTCGAATCGCTCCCGTACGAGCTGGGAGCCGCGCTCGTGTCGAACGGATCGACGTGCAGATCGCTCGTCATGAGCCACCGCTGCTCCGCGCGCGCGTTCTGATGTGGCGCCGAGAAGGCGAGCACAAGTGCAAAAAGAAGGCGAGCGGCGCGGACCACGCCGCTGCTTTCGACCCGGCGGCAGCTACTCATGCGGAGGAGAAATGCGATACTGGTTGTTCAAGAGCGAGCCCGACGCATACAGCTTCGAACAACTGCGCAAGGACCGGACGACTCCCTGGAGCGGAGTGCGGAGCTTTCAGGCGCGCAACAACATGCTCGAGATGCGCATCGGCGATCTGGGACTCTTCTACCACTCCAGCATCTCGGAGCCGGCCGCGGTCGGCATCTGCAGAGTGGTCCAGGAAGCCTATCCCGATGCGACGGCGTTCGAACGAGGCGGCGAGTATTACGATCCGCGCAGCAAGCCGGAGAAGCCGATCTGGCAAAACGTGGATGTCGCCTACGTGGAACCGCTCGAACGCCCGGTAACCCTTGCGCGCATGCGCAGCGAACCGCGTTTGGTCGGTATGGAGCTGCTGCGAAAGGGATCGCGGCTCTCCGTGCAGCCGGTCATGCCGCACGAATGGGAGATCGTGTTGGAACTTAGCGGGAGCGCGCTCTGAGCTCGGACCTTTGCGGCCCCTCGGGGAGCGCTCATGTCAGCTAAAGCATTTCGGGCCAATGAAGTCGATGGGGGCCCCGCGACAAGCGGGGGGCGCCCTTCGACATTGCTCAGGACAGGCTAAGGTCAGACCGGAGCGCCTTTCAAACGGGATGCGCCTGCGTCAAAAAGACTTGCTGGGCGTTGACCGGCATCTGCCCATGGGGCCGCAGGCGTCTGTAGCTGCCGTCGCTCTGCAGCTCGCGGGACTTGACGTTGTCGGCAAAAAGGATCGAGAGAATTTGGCTGTTGATTGTCTCCGCCAGCAGCGGATCGAGAACCGGCACGATCGTTTCAACGCGCCGGTCGAGGTTGCGGCCCATCCAGTCGGCTGAACCGATATAGGTTTCCCGCTGCCCGCCGTTCTCGAAAACGTACATGCGTGAATGCTCAAGGAAGCGGCCAACGATGCTGCGCACGCGGATCGTTTCGCTGATGCCGGGCACGCCGGGCCGCAAGACGCACATCCCCCGCACCAACAAATCGATAGGAACGCCTGCCGCCGACGCGCGGTAGAGCGCTCGTACGAGCTCCGCGTCGGTGACGGCATTCAATTTCCCGCGAATGCCCGCCGGCCGGTGCGCGCGCGCATGCTCCGTCTCGCGATCGATCATGGCGACCATCTCGCGCCGCAGGTTGACGGGGGCAACGAGCAGGTCTTCGTAGTCGGTGATTTTCGCGAAGCCCGTCAGCGCGTTGAAGAGTTGCGTCACATCGGAGCCGAGCTCCGCGCGGCAGGTGAAAAGGCTCAAGTCCGTGTAGAGGCGCGCGCTTTTCTCGTTGTAGTTGCCGGTGCCGAAGTGCATGTACCGCCGAATGCCGTCTTCTTCCTGACGGACGACGAGCGTGACTTTCGCATGCGTCTTGAGTCCGGCAAAACCGTAGACGACGTGAACTCCCGCGCGTTCCAATCGCTTGGCCCATTCGATGTTGTTCTCTTCGTCGAAGCGCGCTTTCAACTCGATCAAAACCGCGACTTGCTTCTCGTTTTCCGCCGCCTCCAGCAGCGCTTGAACGATCGGCGAGTTCTTGCCGGAAGTGCGATACAGCGTTTGTTTGATCGCTAAGACGTGCTCGTCTTCGGCCGCCTGGCGCAAGAACTGCACAATCGGATCGAACGAATCGTAGGGATGATGCAGAAGAATATCCGCCTCCCGCATCGACCCGAACATGTCCGTGACGCCGATCAGCCGCTTGGGAATCGCCGGCGTGAACGGCGCATCGTGCAGCTGTTCGTAGTCGGGGAGATTCACGATCGCCCACAGATCGACCAGGCCCATGAGCCCGGCGATCTCGTAGCAATCGACCGCCGAAAGGTTGAGGGCCTCCAGAAGCAAGTCACGCATATAGTCCGGCATTCCGCGCTCGATTTCGAGGCGCACCGGCTCCCCGAATCGCCGTTTTTGCAGCTCGGATTCGATGGCGGCCAGCAGATCGTCGGCTTCGTCTTCCTGCAGATCGAGATCCGCATCGCGGGTAACGCGGAAGAGATACGACTCGCGCACCGCCATGCCGGGAAAGAGCGCAGCCAAGTGATGCGCGATCAGATCCTCGAGCAAGACGAAGCACCGCGGACCTTCGGAAGTCTGTTCGACCGGTACGAAACGAGGCAGCGTTTGCGGGATCTTCACGCGGGCAAAGTGCAGGCGCACGCCCTCCGCCGTCACTTCCTCGAGCTCGACGGCCAACGAAAGCGAAAGATTTGAAATGTAGGGGAAGGGATGTCCGGAGTCGACGGCAAGCGGCGTGAGCACGGGGAAGACCCGCTCGTCGAAGAGCCGTTCCAGATTAAGCTTGTGCTCTTCGTCGAGGTCGGAAACGCTCATCAACCTGATCCCGTGCGCTTCCAGCTCGGGGAAGAGCGCTTCACCGAGCAGCCGCATCTCGCGCGCAAGCGAGACGCGCAGCCGTTCGGAGATCGCGAGCAGATGCTCCGGCGGAGTTCTGCCGTCTTCGGAGCGGCGATGGATCTGTGCCTCGATTTGCTGCTTGATGGCCGCCACGCGGATCATGAAAAACTCGTCGAGGTTGGTGCCGTAGATCGTCAGGAACTTCAGGCGCTCCAGCAACGGATTATGCTCGTCCAGCGCCTCTTCAAGCACCCGGTCGTTGAACTCGAGCCACGAAAGCTCGCGGCTGAAGTAGAGCGAGGAGTCGTCGAGGGCGCGGACCGGCTTCTCGGCGATGGACTGCATGGCTGCAAGCGGCGGGCGCGTGAGCATAGAAAGCGTGGGATTCGGCGGCCGCGACGAAAAGTCTAGGAGATGGATTGGGCCGACGTTGCCGCGCACGCTGAAACCTACTTGGCTCTGGCCGCGTGCGCGCTTGCCGCGGGAGCGACCGTGGGGATTTTGTTGGGATCGTGGGCGGCGCACAGCCGTGCAGCGCGATCACCGATCCTTGCCGCAGCTAATCTCGGCAGAGTTATTCCAAGCATTGCCGTCTTGACGTTCATGCTGCCGATCCTCGGTGTCGGATTCATTCCCGCATTGGTTGCTCTCTCGTTGCTCGCTATCGCCCCCGTCACGATCAATACGGATCTCGGATTTCGCTCCGTCGCTCCCGCGGTGATCGACGCCGCGTGCGGCATGGGAATGACTTCGCGTCAACAGTTGCTCCGGGTGGAATGGCCGCTAGCCTTTCCCGTGATATACGCCGGCGTGCGCACAGCGGCAACGGAGGTCATCGCGAGCGCGGTTCTCGCCGCATTCATCGGTGCGGGCGGCCTTGGAGAGTACATCACCACCGGTTTGCAGGCCAATGAACCGAATGTCTTGTGGACGGGCGTCATCGCCGTCGCGGTGCTTGCATTTACGGCCGAACTGCTCTTTGCGCTGGCAGGACGCAGGTTGGGAGAAGCGCGGTGAGCATGACGCGCGCCCGCGCCGTTGCTCTCCTCGGCGCTGCGATCGCGCTGCCGCAGTGCGGTTCGCGCAACACCGGAGCTCTGAGAGTCGGCTCAAAGAACTTTTCGGAAAGTATTACGATCGGGGAGATCTATGCGGCCGCGCTCGAGCGCGCCGGGATCCAGGTCGAGCGGCGCATGAATCTCGGAAGCACTCAGATCGCAACTGCCGCCATGCAGCGTGGTGACATCGACCTGTATCCCGAATACACCGGTACGGGACTGATCGACGTCCTGCATCTCGCGCCGATGCATGACTCCGCAAAGCTCTTTGCCGTGGTAAAGCACGCCTATGAACGGCGGTTTGGATTGACTTGGCTGCCGCCCTCGCCGGTGAACGACTCGCAGGGCCTGGCCACCACCCGCGCAGCGGCGTCCCGCTATGCGATCGCTTCACTCTCACAGTGCGCAGCAGCGGCGCCGAAGCTTCGTTTGGCAGCGGTTCCGGAGTTCGTGCGGCGTGCCGACGCGCTTCCCGGACTGCAAAAGTTCTACGGCGGCTTTCGTTTTGCGCAAGTGCGCACGTATGAGATCGGGCTTCAGTACGATGCTTTAGTGCGCGGTGATTGTGAGATTGCGACAGCCTTTACGACGGACTCGCAAATTCTGAGCGACAATCTGGTGCTGCTCGTCGACGACAAGCACTTTTGGCCGCCCTACAACGTCGCTCCGATCGTGCGCGTGCAGACCCTCCATGAACGCCCGCAGATCGCGACCGTCCTCAATCGCATCTCACCATTGCTCACGGACACTGCCGTCCGAAACCTTAACGTCGCAGTCAACGTGCGCAAAATCGATCCGGCGCAAGCGGCGGCAGATTTCCTACGGAACAGCCGCGCCTGAACCAATCCGGCGGCGCGCCGGTGCGCTTCGACGGCGTCACCGTGCGCTATCCGCAGTCCAGCCGCAACGCCGTGGACGACGTAACGCTCGAGATCGCCGCCGGAAGTTTCACCGTACTCCTAGGGCCGTCCGGCTGCGGCAAGTCCACGCTCCTGCGAACGATCAACGGGCTCATCGCGCCGATTGCAGGCAGCGTCTACGTTGGAGGAAGCGATGTGCGCGCACTCGATTCGACGCTGCTGCGCCGCAAGATCGGCTACGTCATTCAAGCCGTGGGACTCTTTTCGCACATGACGGTGGCCGCAAATATCGCCGTGGTTCCGTCGCTCCTGCAGTGGGATCGGGAGCGCATTCGATGGCGCGTCGACGAGTTGCTGCAGCTGGTGCGTCTCGATCCGCAGCGATACCGCGCGCGCTACCCGCGCGAACTCTCGGGCGGCGAGCAGCAGCGCGTCGGCGTGGCGCGCGCGATCGCGGCCGAACCGTCGGTCCTATTGATGGACGAGCCGTTCGGAGCAGTGGATGCGATCGTGCGTCGATCGCTCCAGGATGAAACGCGCAGAATCGTTCAAGCGCTGCGCACGACCGTCGTCTTCGTCACCCATGACGTCGACGAAGCCCTCAGGCTTGCCGACACGATCGTGGTAATGCGTGAAGGCCGCGTCGTGCAGAGCGCTTCACCTCTAGCGGTATTGACGAAACCCGCGCTCCCCTATGTCGCCGAACTGCTCGACTCGCATGATGTCATTCGGCGCCTCGATCTCATGCGCGTCCGTGAAGCGATGCAGCCGATCGCCGGTCCGGAAACGGAAGTCATCGATGCCGATGCCTCACTTCGCGAGTCGCTGAACCGGTTTCTCACCGGGCCCGAACATTTGGCCGTCGTCCGCGACGGTCAGCGCCTGGGATCGATCGGATTCGAAGACGTTCGACGAGCACTGCGCCGATGACGTATTTTCTCGGCCACCTCCCGGAACTCGGCTCCCAAACGGTGACTCATTTAGCGCTCGTCTTTACCGCGTTAGCGATAGCGCTGGCCGTAGCGTTTCCGCTCGGAACGTTCGCCGCGCGCAGGCCGCGCAGCGCGCCGGCAGTTTTCGGGACGCTCGGCGTCGTCTATGCGGTTCCGTCGCTTGCGCTGCTGGCAATTCTCGTTCAGTATATCGGCCTGGGTTTTTGGCCCGTGATCATCGTCCTGGCCGCGTATGCGCAGTTCATTCTCGTGCGCAACATCGCCGCGGGACTGCGCACTGTTCCCGACGCGGCGATTGACGCAGCCAAGGGCCTGGGAATGTCGCCGCTGCAGCGTTTCTGGCGCGTTGAAGTCCCGCTTGCCACGCCGGTAATACTCGGAGGGATTCGGCTTGCGACCGTAGCGCTGATTGCAATTGCAACGCTGGGAGGCTACGTCGGTGCGGGGGGCTTGGGCCAGCACATTTTCTTCGGTCTGCAGCGGCAATACATCGCCGAAACGCTGGCAGGCAGCATCCCTGCGGCGCTGCTGGCGATCTTAGCGGATGGCGTCTTTCGCGGTTTGGAGCGCCTCGCCGTACGCCGAATTACAGGCTAAGCCGCACCGGGCCGTTAAGGCCGCAGGTATTGCTGCAACCATGACGAGAGGATTCTCAAGCGTTCGACGCGATGAATCGGTGCGCCGGTGCGTGAGAGGTCGTGATTTTCACCGGGAAACACCACGTACTCGATCGGCCTGTTCAGGATCTTTGCAGCGTTGAACCACTGCAGCGTCTGATCGATCGGCGTACGCGTATCCTCTTCCGAATGCAAGATCAACAGCGGCGTCGTCGCGTTCGCAACGTAGCTGATCGGCGATTGCTGGAGGTACGAATTGCCGGCCTGCCAAGGGAGGCCCCATGAGTAGCGCCCGCCCAAGGCATTATCCGAGGCGAGATCCGCCGCGAGCTGTTCCGTTGCCAAGTTGCTGACGACGCGTTCGGCAACGGCGACTTTGTAACGATTGGTGTGCCCGACGATCCAAAGCGTCGCGTATCCGCCGTAACTGCCGCCCAGCACGCCCAAACGATTCGAATCGACGCCGGAGCGTTTGAGCGCCGCATCCATGACGCGCTGCACGTCCTCGAACATCGCATCGCCCCAATGTTTTGCCAACGCTTCTTCGAACGGATAGCCGAAGCCGACGCTGCCGCGCGGATCGGAGAAGACGACGTTATAGCCGAGTCCCGCCCAATACTGTAACTCATGAAAGAAAGTCTCACCGAATTGCGTCTCGGGGCCGCCGTGAACGTCGAGCAGCGTTGGACGCGGGCCGCTTCCGCGCAATGCCGGCATGAACCAGGCCTGCACTGTAAATCCGGCGTCGTCCACAACCGAAAACGGCTGCGGCACGGAGAGCTCGACCTGCGAAAGATAGCGATCGTTTAAGGCGGTGAGCTTACGGCTGGCGCCGGTTTGCAGATCGAGCACGTAGACTTCGCGCGGATGGGTAAAATCTGAGAACGTGTAGGCGACGAACCGCCCCGCGCGGTCCATCGTGCAGCCCGATGCATCGCCGCGCCGCGTCAGCGGCGTGACGCCGCCGCTCCGCGGATCGAGCTTCACCAGAGCGCTGTTGCCGGGGTTGTTGAGATTGGTGATCGTGAACGCATCGCGCGGCGCAAAGTCGAAGCCGCAAAGGCCGCCCGGCTCTCCCATGTCGGCGAGCAGCGAATCACCGAAGTTGAGACGGTTGAGCGCAACGACTTCATGGCGATCGGCCCCATCGGCGCGTGCTCGAACGAGCGCCGGAAACTGCGCCGGATCGGCGATGCCGCCGCTAAAGTACCAGAGATTTCCCGAGCGGTCGTACTGGACGAAATCATTCGCCGGCTGCGCCGACGGCAACTTGCGCATCGAACCGCCTGACGACGGAATCGTGTAGACGTCATCGGGACCTAGACTTGGCGAGTCGTACCGGATCGAGCTGAACGCAATGGTTTTGTCGTCGGGGGACCACTGCGCCCCGCCTTCCGACCAGCGATCGCCGGTCGTGAGCGCGCGCGGTGAACTGCCGTCGGCGTTCATCGTCCAGAGGTGCGCTTGGCGGTCGTAGACGTACCCTTGACCGTTTGCTTCGAAGTGCATCTGCGCAATGGTCCGCACGTCGCTCGTGCGCAAGCTCTTCGTCGGGTTGAAGCCGGCCGCGCGAAAATCGATCTGTGCCGGCGGCGGCGAGGCAATGGTGAAAGAAGTAAAGAGAATCCGCCTTCCATCGTGCGAGTATCGCGGTTCGGCGGCGCCCGCTTTTAGACGCGTGAGCTGCCGAACGCGACCCGTACCGACGTCATAGGCAAATATCTGCGCTCGTTGGCCCTTCTTCGCCGGTCCGCGTACGAACGCAATCCTTTTGCTACCGGGCGACCACGCAGGCGAAGAGTCGCGGCCGGTTGACGTGATTCTCACCGTCGGGCCGCCTGCGGTCGAAACGAGATACAGATCGCTATCGTAGCGGTTCTTCGGACCATTCATGCGTGAAACGACGAAAACGACGCGCGATCCGTCCGGCGCAATGTTCGTATCGGAAACGAAGGCAAGTTTAAAGAGATCTTCTGCTGCGACGGTTCGCGCGGACGCGCAAGCGCCGACCGCTCCGGCCAAGAGATAAAACCCTACAAACGCGGCGAGGGTGAATCGAAGAACGCTTGTCACGTATTTCGCAACAGCAGGTACACGCCGAAGCGTTGATCTTTGTCGCTCCAGCTGCGCGAAAGCGTGAACCCGGTCGCTTCTGCCAAGCGCATGATGTCGTCAACCGAAAACTTGTATGATGACTCGGTATGCATGCGTTCGTTCCGCGCGAAGGCAACGGTGAGATCGAGCGTTTCAATGCAAACGCTCTGCGCCTGCAGCGACTCGAGGTAAGAAGCGACGCGGCTCTGTTCGGGCTCATACCGCGCAATGTGCGCAAAGCCGGCAAGATCGAAGGTTCCTCCGAGCTCTCGATTGATTCGAGCCAGCAGGTTCTTGTTGAACGCAGCGGTCACGCCGATCGCGTCGTCGTACGCGGCCTGCAGAACGCGCGGATCTTTTTTCAGGTCAACGCCCAAAAGTAAGCCGTCGCGCGGCTTCAGCGACGAGGCAATTCCCCCGAGCAAGCGCCGAGCTTGCCCGGGAGCGTAGTTGCCGATGTTCGACCCCATGAACATGGCAAGCACGCGATGCGTGCGGCGGAGCGCGGAACGTCCGAGAATGGCAAAATAATCGCCCGCATAGGCCGTAACGGAGAGTTTCGGATAGGCCGCAACCAGCGCGGACGCGGAGGCGCGCAAGGTTTCAGCGGAGATGTCGATCGCATTGTATCGCAGACTGCCCTGCGCCCGCAGCGCCTCTTCGATGAGGATGCGGGTCTTGATCGCGCTGCCGCTTCCCAACTCGAGAAACTCGATCGGTCCATCGAGGGCGCGAACGATCTCCCATCCCCACTCACGCAGGATCGCCGTTTCAGCGCGCGTGAGGTAGTATTCCGGAAGCAGCGTGATAGTATCGAACAGCGCGCTGCCGATCTGGTCGTAAAAATACTTCGACGGCAGGCACTTCGGCTCGGCTTCCAGACCGCAGCGCACGTCCTCGGCAAAAGACGGGATTGGAACCGCTCCTTCAACCGAAATGAGCTCGAGGCGGTCTAAGACCTGCGGTGCGGCTGAACCCATAGTTGCAGTCCGTTTACCCAAACGGGTCCGCCACCTTTTCAAAAGGCGCTGCGCTCTAAGCGCAGCCTGTCCTGAGCGCGTCGAAGGACGCCCCCACGTGGTTCTTTACATCTACCACGGGGCCCCAATGATCTGGAAGCGGCACCGAAAGCTATAGCTAACATGAGTCCTGAGCGCCTGTGCTGAGCGTTGTCGAAGCATTGTCGAGGAACCCCGAGGGCCGTGAACGTCGAATGCAATCAAAGGGCTTACGCCCTGCGTCAATGTATGTGACCATCGATTCAGTGAGGAGTACACGTACGGAGTGATCGCTCAAGACTTGCTCATCCCTGTGGGGCCAGGACAGATGCCCGCGTATCTCGCTCGCCCGGAAGAGGGGTCCGGACGCCATCCCGCCGTCATCGTGCTTCAAGAAGTGTTCGGTTTGACGCCGGAAACGAAACGCGTCACCGATCTGCTCGTGAGCGTCGGCTACACCGGCCTTGCAATCAACTACTACCATCGCACCAACCCTCATTTGAATGAGCCGTACACTGAAGCGGGAAGCGCAAACGCGTTCGCCGCTGCGGCGCAAGTTTCGAAGCAGTCCCTTCAAACCGACATTGCAGCTGCTGCCGCATGGCTTGACGCTCAGGACTTCGTCAAACCGGCAATGATTGCGACGTGGGGATTCGGATTCGGTGCCACCGCTGCGTTCCTCTCTGCAACTCTCCCGGAGATCTGCGCGGCAATATGTTTCTATCCCGGAAATGTTGCAAAGGAAATGCCTAGCGGTGAAGCTGCGCCGGTGCAGGATGTTTCCAGCATCCGAGCGCCGCTGCTCCTCTGCTTCGGCGAACAAGACTATTACGTTTCACGCCATGACATGGATCGGATGAGCCAAGCTTTGACCAGCGCCGGGAAAAATTTTCGCGTCCAGCTCTACCCGAACGTGGGCCATTCGTTCTTTCGCCACGGACGCCCGGAAGCGATCATCGAGCATCACCGCTATTCCGATGAAGCGATCGCTCAAGCAGTCGCCGATTCGTGGGATTTGGTGAAAGCGTTCTTGCGCGAAACGTTTAGCCGGGTGCAAGCGCCCGCAGGCGCGAGCGCCGATAACCGTAGATAGCGTAGACGACGAGGCCCGCTGCAAACCAGCCGGCAAAGCGAATCCAGGTGGCGACGGAAAGTCCGGAGATCAAGTAAAAGCACGTCCCCGCGCCTACAACGGTAAAGATGGGCGCCAGCGGCGCACGGAAGGGCCGCTTCGCATACGGCTCGATGACGCGCAGAACCAGCACGCCGGCGCATACGATTCCAAACGCGGTGAGCGTTCCGATGTTGACGAGGTTCAGGAGATCCGCCAGCGGGAGCGACGCCGTCAGCACCGCCACGATGACGCCGGTGATCGCGGTCATGCGCGCGGGAGTGCGAAACGCGGGATGGATGCGCGCGACCGCCGGCGGGAGCATCCGATCGCGCGCCATGACATAGAAGATCCGGATCTGACCGAGAAGTGAGGTGACCATCACGGTGGTATTGCCCGCGAGGCCGCCCAACGCGACGACCCAGTAAACCGCGCGCGAAGCATGCGCGCCCGTAACGGCGTCCAGCATCGCGGCGCCGTCGCTCAGCTTCGCAAACGGAGCGGCGCCTATCGTTACGTAGGCGATCGCTACATAGAGGATGCCTCCTATGACGAGCGCGAGCATGATTCCAATGGGCACGTCCCGCACCGGGCGGCGCGCTTCCTCCGATGCTACGGTTACCGTGTCGAAGCCGATGTACGCGTAAAAGACAAGCGCGGTTCCCGTCAAAACGCCGTGAAAACCAAAGGGCGAAAACGGCTTGAAGTTTCCCGGGTGAACTGCGCCTGCGAGCGCAACGACGAAGAGAATCATCGTCATGACTTGAAATACGACGAGCGCGCCGTTGACCGACGCCGATTCACGGATCCCTACCGACACCAGCAGCGTGATCGCGAGCGTTATCGCGGCCGCGACGACGTCAATCTGCGGATGCGATCCGTAGGCGTGCCCCGTTTGCAAAATGAAGGGCACCCGTAAACCCGCATCGCCGAGCAGATGCTGCAGGTAGTCCGACCATGATGACGCAGTCGGGGCAACCGATAGGCCATACTCCAGAATCAAATCCCAGCCGATGATCCACGCGACCAGTTCGCCCAGAGTCGCGTACGCGTAGGTATATGCGCTTCCGGCGACCGGAACCATCGAAGCAAACTCGGCGTAGCAGAGAGCGACGCAAAGACTTACTGCCCCAGAAAGTGCATATGCCAGAACGACGGCGGGGCCGGCCGCATGCGCACCTGCGCCGATAGTAGGAAAAATGCCGCCGAGCATCGTGCCGAGACCGATGCCGGTGAGCGCGGGCCAGCCCAGCGCACGGCGCAGCGTCGGTCCTTCCGCTTCAGGCAGAGTCCATGCCAGCGGCTGGCGCGCAAACAGCCGCCGCATGACGGCGATCACGTGAGAATTATCTCAAGACAGGAATCAGCATCGCGACTTGACTGCGCTCATTGTTGCAGGCGACGCTCGCACATCCGCTGTGCTTCATCTGCGTTCTATTGGCCTTTCCGCAGCCTCAATCTTTGCCCATCGGTCGATCACGTCGGCAATGTAGAGCTGCGTTTCGGCGTAGGGTGGCACGCCCTTGTAAGCGGCGACCGCAGCGGGTCCCGCGTTGTATGCCGCAAGCGCGGCAGCGTACGGATCGTCATACGCAGCGGCATACGCGCGCAGATATCCGCCCAGAAGCGCCGCCGCACCATCGATTGCAGAAAGCGGTTCGAAGGGATCGACTCCTGAAGCCGCCGCGGTTTCCGGCATGAACTGCGCTATTCCGGCAGCACCGGCAATGGAGATCGCTCCGGGATCGAACGCAGATTCTTGAAGCAACGTCGCGGCAAAAAACTCTGGGGAAAGATCGTTTGCGCTTGCAGCGCGCACGGCGCGAGCGGCGAGCATCAAGGCGTCTACCGGCGCCAGCTTTGGGTTTGCGCGCAACACCGAACGCACGATGGCGAGCTCGACATAAGGCGTCGGACCGCCGTCACGCAACGGATCCGCGCCGCGCAGGGTATCATGATAGGAAGGCCTTGTCCCGAGCAATGTCGAGGGGCTGCGCCAGCCGAGCGCGATGTTGACGATTGTGGGTATGCGCACCGTTGTATTCGCCTTGCCGGCGGGCGCTGCGGTTGGCGAACACGCGCAGACTACAAGACCGAAAGATAGGGGGAGCCATGATATTCGTTGCAGCGGTCATCGTCCTCATCGCCGGCGATTTTGCTTCAACGTTCTTCTATCACGTACCGCAACACCTATGGTTCACGCTCCATCTCCGCACGCACCACGACCGGCGGCGTTCATACTGGGATCACGCGGTGATATCGCGCGATCCGTCAGTGCTGCTCGACGGTGCGCTGGGCGCGATGCCCTACATTCTCGTTGCCGCATTGATGTGGCGATTCTCATGGATTGGTTCACTGCTCGGCTTGGTTTTGGGTCAACTGCACGTTTGGTGGCGGCACACGAGTCAAATGGGTTGGAAAACACCCGAGCCTGTGCGTCAAGTGCTGCGCCCGTTTTGGATCGTGCTGCCCGAGGACCACGACGGCCATCACCGAAATCCCAACGTCGAGTTCGGCGACATCTTCCGTTTTTACGATGCCCCCGCGCGGGCGCTCCTAGCCAAGCTCGCTCCGACAAGCCGCAAGGTGCGCAATGCGGCTCTGCGAGCCTCGTCGCCGTCCTGAGGAGTCTTTTTGACCAAGCGTGCGTTGTTTTTGATTTCGGACACCGGCGGCGGCCACCGCAGCGCGGCGAACGCGATTACGGCTGCGCTCGATGAAATTCGCACTCCTTACGCTTTCCAACATAGGGTTGAAGACGTCGCAGCCCACTGCGCTTTCCCGCTGACGCAATTGGGATGGGGCTATTCAGCCGCGCTGCGCTACGCGCCGCCCGTCTACGGCGCGCTTTACTATGCGACGAATGGGCGGCGCAGGTATCGCGCACTGGTTCGATTCTGCGAACCACTCTATCGAGAACGCTTGCGCGACCTCTTCTTGGATTACCGGCCCGACGCGATCGTCTCCGTTCATCCGCTTCTCAACCACGCAGCTTTGCGCGCTCGGGACGACGCGGCGATGCCCGGCGTACCGATCATCACCGTGATCACCGATCTGGGGAAGGTGCACGAGTCCTGGCTCACGCCGCGCGCAGATGCCGTCGTAGTGCCGGCCCGCGAAGTGTACGAGCGCGCCCTTTCGCGCGGCGTGCCGCCGGCGCGGTTGCGCATGCTGGGGCAACCGATCCATCCCAAATTTGACGACGTCACCGGAACGAAGGAAGAACTTCGCGATCAGCTCGGACTCCAGCGCGATGCCTTCTTGACGCTGCTGATGGCCGGCGGAGAAGGCGGAGGCAAGCTCCTGCCAACGACTTTAGCGCTGGCAAAGGCAGGCTTGCCGATGCATTTGATCGTCGTCTGCGGCCGCAACGAAACGCTGCGAAGCAAGATCGAGGATCTGGCCGGCGCGCTGCCCACACCGCTGACAATTCTCGGATTTACGAACAAGATGCCCGAGCTGATGCGAGCCGCAGATCTGCTGGTCACGAAGGCCGGACCAGGGACGCTGGCCGAGGCAAATGCCGCGCAGCTTCCGATGGTGGTGTACGATTACGTTCCCGGACAAGAGCGCGGAAACGTCGAGTTCGTCCGCCGAAACGGAATCGGCGAGGTTGCAATCACCAGCACTGCGGCAGTCGTTCGCGCACTGCGGGGCTTAGTCAGGAACGAGGCACGTCTTGCGGCGATGCGGCGCGCGCAGGAGATCGTTGCGCCGAAACGCAGTTCACGCCGAATCGCTGCGCTGATCGCACAAATGAGCGCGGGCGGCATCATTCCTGCCGACGACGAGTACCGCGCCTTGGCGGCCGCTGCAATCTAATTGCGTTAAGCCGCGCTTTTTCCGGTCGTAAGGCCCCCGCGAAACGCCATCGTCGCAGCGCCGACCTGTCCCGCGTCGTTCCCCAACTTCGCGATCTTCAGCTCCGTCGTGCCCTTCGGCACCATCGTCGTGAGGTCGTCCACGGAGGCTCGAATCGCATCGATCATGAAGTCGCCCGCCGAACTCACGCCGCCGCCGAGCGCGATGACATCGGGGTTGACGAAAGCGATGATGTTTGCCACGCCGATTGCCAAATCGGCGCAAAAGCGCTTCCATGCAGTAACCGCGTGCTGATCGCCGGCTTCGGCTGCACGGCGGATTGCTTTCGAACCCAACTTGTCGGGAGTCTTCTGCAGCAGCGTGCTGCGCGGGAAGGAGGGCGCAACCGCAAGCGCGTGACGGAGTAATCCCGTCCCCGAAGCTTGCGCCTCGAAGCAGCCGATCTTGCCGCACCCGCAAACGAAGCCGTCCGTCGGACGAATTTGGTGATGGCCGATTTCGCCGGCGCCGGCATGGTTGCCAATCAGGAGTTGACCGCCGGAAACGATGCCGCCGCCGATACCCGTGCCGATGGTAAGCAAGGCAAAGTTTTGCGTGCTCTTTCCGGTGCCGAAAGTGTATTCGCCAAGGGTTGCACACCGCGCATCGTTGGCGATGAAGACCGGCATGTTGAACGCCGCCCGCAGATGTTCGCCGAGCGGAACGTTCTGCCAAAGAAAATTCGGTGAATACAGCACCGATCCGGTGCGCGGGTCGATGTTGCCGGGCGAGCCGAGACCGACGCCCGCGACATCCGAACCGCTCTCCTTGATGGCAGCTCGCACGACTTTGTCGATCGACGCGAGGACGACCGCAAAGGCCCGATCGGTGATGTCTTCTTCATGCCGGCTGAGGATCGCGCCGTCTTCTTGCACGACGCCTGCCGTAACGTGGGAACCGCCCAAGTCCACGCCGATCGCTTTGCGCACCCCTGTCCTCCTTTGGCCAAGCCCATTCTGTTCCCACAGGCAAGCTCCTCACCGCCACGAAACAATGCAGCACCATGGAAACCATCGACCTGATCGCTCTGCGCAAATATTCTCGCGAAACGGACCAACCGACGCATCCGGAGTTGCTGGACACCGATCCGATCGAACGCGTCAAAGAGATCGAGATCGACGAAGAGCACATTACGATCACCTACAACCAAACGATCACGCGATACTACAACGCGAATCAGATCGAACAGCGCGAGTGGGTCTACAAGTACAATGACGACCCTGAGTTCGTGGCAGCGATCAGGCGGGTGATCGATCTCGCGCGCAAACATCACAAGGATCTGCCCGAGAATATCGCTTGCCCTCCGGGATGCGCGGAATGCTGCAGCGGATACGAGCCGTTCGTCAGTCAGAAGGATGTGGAACGGATCGCGGAGTTTCTCAAACTCTCGCCGCAAGAGGTCATGGACGAATACGTCGTCCGGCGCAAATCGGCGGACGGCTATCATGTCGGCTGGCTGCGAAAAGTGACCGACGACATCGCGGATCAGTGCGTCTTCTTAAAAGAGGCGCGGCCCAACCGCTACTACTGCGGAATCTACGAGGCGCGGCCCCACGATTGCCGCGATTTCACCCCGATCGGCTGCACCGACGTCGATGATTCGCTGCCGCGCAAGCCGATAAAGATCGGCCCGCCCTTTCAGCCGAAGCACCGCTCGAAACGCGGATCGCGCCGGCGCGGGAACACCTGAGGAAGCCGCCGGCCGCAACTGCAGCGCTCGCCTTCGCTCTTGCGGCTTCGTGCCTACTGCGCGCTTCGGCGCTCGAAGTTTCCCCGGCGTTCTCTGCGGCGCTGCATTGGCGGTTGATCGGACCGTTTCGCGGCGGGCGCACCGTCGGCGCGGTGGGCGTTCCATCCCAGCCCGGCGTCTTCTATATCGGCGTCAACAACGGCGGCGTCTGGAAGACCAACGACTACGGGCGAACGTGGAACCCGATCTTCGACGGCCAAGACACCGGTTCGATCGGCGCGGTGGCCGTTGCCCCTTCGAATCCAAACGTCGTCTACGCGGGCTCCGGTGAAGGCCTGCGCCGGCCGGACCTTTCGGTGGGCGACGGGATCTATAAGTCGACCGACGCAGGCGCGCATTGGCAGCATCTGGGTCTGCGCGACGGCCAGCAAATTTCCGCCCTCGCGGTCGATCCCGCAAATCCGGACCGTCTTTTTGCAGCCGTCATGGGACATCCGTACGGCCCCAACGCGGAACGGGGATTGTATCGCAGCCTTGACGGCGGCGTTTCGTGGCAAAAGGTCCTGGCCAGCGACGAGGACACCGGCGCGGCAAGCGTCGTGATCGATCCGCATCACCCGCAGATCGTCTACGCCAACCTATGGGCGTCGCGGAATCCGCCGTGGCGTCTGCGCGACATTCTCGAGATTTTCGAGCGAGGCGGCCTCTACAAATCGCTAGACGGCGGCACGACGTGGACGCGCCTGCGCACCGGCTTGCCGGCCTCCATCGGCCGCGTCGGCATCGATGTTTCACGAAGCGATTCCAATCGTCTGTACGCTTGGGTGAATTATGCCGATGGCTGCGGCATCTATCGTTCGAGCAACGCGGGCGCATCCTGGACGAAGGTCAATAGCGAAGACCGCATCTGCGGACGAGGCAACGATTTCTCGGGGATCACGATCGATCCCAGCGATCCAAACATCGTCTACGCCGCAAACACGACGACCTACCGGTCAACCGACGGCGGGCGAACGTGGACCGGGATCAAAGGCGCCCCGGGCGGCGACGATTACCATACGATCTGGATCGACCCGAACAATCGCAACATCATCCTGCTCGCTTGCGATCAGGGAGCAACGCTTTCGATCAACGGGGGACAGACGTGGAGTTCGTGGTACAACCAGCCGACGGCGCAGTTCTACCATGTGATCGCGGACGATCGCTTTCCCTATCGCGTCTTCGGCGGCCAGCAGGAAAGCGGAAGCGCAGAGGTCGCGAGCCGCAGCGATGATGGTTCGATCTGGATCCGATATTGGCACCCCGTCGGCGCCGAGGAGTATGGGTACATCGCACCGGATCCGCTGCATCCGACAATCATCTACGGCGGAAAAGCTACGCGCTACGACGAGACCACGCAACAGACACAGGACGTCTCGCCGTCCTACGATCCGCGAAAGTACCGCTTCGATCGCACGGAGCCGTTGATCTTCAATCGCGTCGATAAACGCACGCTCTACTTGGGATCGAACATCATCTTTGCCACGCGCAACGGAGGGCACAGCTGGCGCGCGATTAGCCCTGACTTAACGCGCCCCAACCCGGGCAAGCCGCCAAATCTGGGGCCTTTCGCGAACACGCCTTTGGCACGCGGGTTGCAGCGCGGCGTCGTCTACGCGATCGCCCCTTCGTATATCGATCGCAGCCTCATCTGGGCCGGCACCAACGACGGCTTGGTCTGGCTGACGCGCGACGGCGGAAGCCATTGGATCAACGTCACGCCGCCGCAGATCACGCCGTGGACGCAAATCGCGCAGATCGATGCGTCACACTTCGATCGCGCAACCGCATACGTCGCGGCCAACCGGTTTCATCTCGACGACCTCCATCCGTACATCTACCGCACGCATGATTGGGGCGCGCACTGGCAGCTCGTCGCCGGCGGGTTGCCGCCGAACGCACCGGCCGACACCGTCCGCGAAGATGCAGTCGTGCGCGGGCTGCTCTTCGCGGGTACCGAACGGACCGTTTACGTTTCGTTCGATGACGGAGAGCACTGGCAGTCCCTGCAGTTCAATTTGCCCTCGACGTCGGTGCGCGACGTGGTGGTGCACGGCGACGATCTCGTTGCCGGTACGCACGGAAGGTCGTTCTGGATCCTCGACAACATCGCGCCGCTGCGCGCGGTGGCCCGCCAAGGAAATCGCATCGGGCGCGCGGACGCGTATCTCTTCGTGCCTTCGGCGGCCTACCGTTTGCGGCGCGACACTTGGACCGACACGCCGCTTCCGCCGGAAGAGCCCGCAGGCAAAAATCCGCCCGACGGCGCAATGATCGACTATTACTTGCCGCACGGTACGAACAGCCCGCTCCGCATCGCGATCTACGATTCGAGCGGACGGCTCGTCCGGCGCTATGCAAGCACCGATGTTCCGAAGCCGATCGATCCGGAGATCACGGTGCCGGCCTACTGGGTTCGGCCGCCGCAGATCCCGCAGCGCAGCGCAGGCCTGCACCGTTTTCTTTGGGACTATAGGTACGAAACGCCGCGCGCAGCGCAATCGGATTATCCGATCTCCGCGCTTCCACACGACACGCCACTGGCTCCGCAAGGCGTGCTCGCGCTGCCCGGCACGTATATCGCCGAACTCTCCGCGGGCGGCGCGACATATCGCCAAGAGTTCCAGCTTCGCATGGATCCGCGGGTACGGACTTCAGGCGCAGCGCTGCTGCGGCAGTTTATGCTTGGTTCGCGCATAGCGAATTTGATGGATCGCAGCTACGCGGCGATGGAACGCGCAAATGCGAACAAGAATATGGCTGCGGTTCGGCGCTTTCGCGACCTCAACGTGCGGCTGGGCGCGCTGCTGGAGGTCGTCGAGGGGGCCGACGCCGATCCGACGCTTCAAGCAAGGCGGGCGCTCGATTCGATCGAGGAGGCGATGCGATGAGCTCCGTGTCACGTTTCGGCGAACCCGACGAACGGGGACTTCCCGACGACATCCATGAGGTCTACGAGAAGAGCCGCGAGAAGCTGGGATTCGTCCCGAATGTCTTTCGCGCGTACGCGCAGCGGCCCGAACACTTTCGCGCGTTCGTGGCTTATCACGACGTCTTGATGAAGGGGCCGGGAAATTTGACTCGCGTCGAACGGGAAGCGATCGTCGTCGCCGTTTCATCGGAGAACCGCTGTCAGTACTGCATGGTCGCCCACGGCGCGGCGCTGCGCGTGCTCAGCAAAGATCCTGCGATGGCCGAGCAGATCGCCAACAATTGGCGCACGGCGGTGATCCCTCAACGGCTTCGCTCGATGCTGGGTTTCGCGATTCGGGTCAACCAGCCGGGGTTTGCCGCAAATCAGCACGAGATCGATGACCTTCATTTAGCGGGATTCGGCGATCAGGACATTTGGGACATCGCCGCGATCGCGGCGTTCTTCGGTTTTTCCAACCGGATGGCGGGCGTGATGGATTTGCGCCCGAACGAAGAGTTTTACTCGATGGGCCGGTAGCGGGCGCGGTTCAGCCCTTCGATAACCTCAGGGTGACAAGAGGCAGGCGAAGCGCTCCGCATCGACGTTCCCGCCGCTGATAACGACCGCGACGCGCTTGCCCTCGAGCGGCAGCTTTCGAAAGAGCACCGCCGCCAAACCGGCGGCTCCACTCGGTTCCACGACGATCTTCATGCGTTCGAACGCAAATCGCATGGCGCCGCGCAGCTCGTCGTCGCTCACGGTAACAACCTCGCGCACGTGCCGCTGCAGAATGGGAAAGGTTATCTTTCCCGGCGCGGTTGTCTGTAAGCCGTCGGCAATCGTTTTGGGAACCGCGATCTCGACGATCGACCCGCGCTCCAACGATTGCTGCACGTCGTTGCCGGTTTCAGGCTCAACGCCGTAGATCGCGCAGCGCGGAGCGAGTTCTGAGGCGCCGAGCGCGCACCCCGAAAGCAGTCCGCCTCCGCCGATCGGCGCGACCAATGCATCGGCGTTGCCAACGTCTTCGAAGAGTTCCAGCGCAGCCGTGCCCGCGCCGGCGACGATCGCCGGATCGTCGAAAGGCGGGACCAGCGTCGCTCCCTGTTCCTCGCAAACCGCGCGCGCGATCTGCTCACGATGGGAACGGTGCCGGTCGTACGTCACAATGTGCGCGCCGTACGCTTTGGTGGCGGCAATCTTCGAGGCAGGCGCATCGGCCGGCATCACGATCGTTGTGGCGATGCCGAGCAATTTGCCGGCCAACGCCACGCCTTGCGCATGGTTGCCGCTGGAAAAGGCGACGACGCCGCCGGATCGCGACTGGTGCCCCATTTGCGCCATGCGGTTGTACGCGCCGCGGAACTTGAAAGCTCCCATGCGCTGAAAGTTCTCGGCTTTGAGAAAGACCTCGCAGCCGGATCGCTTGTCGAGCGTGCGTGACGTCAGAATCGGCGTGCGATGCGCTACGCCGCGAAGGCGCTGCGCCGCCGCGCGGACATCTTCGAACGAAACTACTGCGGACGGGAGGCTCGTATCCACCAATACTGGACCTTACCGTCGGAGCCGACCTTCATGATCTCGTAGTAAAGCTTCTTTTGAAACGCAACATCGAAGCAGAGGTAGCCTGGCCGACACCAGTCCTGATCCTGTTTGAGGCCTTTGTAAACGCCCTGATCGTTCAGCTCGTCGGAAAGCTCGGCAACCCGAATGCGGGTGAGCTGTCCCTTGATGGCCGGATCGAAATCTCCGATGACCGGACGCATATCGTTCGCGATCACCGCGAGCGTGATTCTGTCGGCTTCGCGCTCGTTGCGATTCCCCGAACACCCGGGAACAAACAGGACGCAGATGCCGAGCAGCGCGAGAATCCGTTTCATCGTGCCTCCACGGCGTGCGGCAGCTGCGTACCGGTGAATTCGGCAAACCGCAGCTTCGGGTTCCATTCCTCCGCGAGCCGAACGCTCCATTCGGACTCGAAGAGGGCGACCGGGTTGCGCTCCCAATCCTCGACTACTTTCGCGTTCGAAGGCATCTGAGCGCTTTCGATCGCGCCCCGATCGCCCTCGATGCGGCGGGCCAGACGGTAAGGAAGCCCAGAGATGGCTGTCTGAACGTTGTATTCGGATTCGAGCCTGTATTTTGCGACTTCAAACTGGAGCTCACCTACGGCGGCCAGAATGGGTTCCGTTCGCATCGATGCGTAAGGAAACATGATCTGCACGGCGCCCTCCTCGCGCAGTTGAGCGATCCCTTTGCCGAACGCCTTGTATCCCGCCGTGTCGATACTCCGTATTGCGGCGAAATGTTCCGGCGCAAAGGACGGCATAGGATCGAACGCAAGAGGCGATCCTTCGAACACCGAGTCGCCAATCGCGAACGCGCCCGGGTTCGCGAGACCCACGACGTCGCCGGCGTATGCAACGGTCAGCGATTCACGTTCGTCCGCAAAGAGCCGCATAGCGCGCGAGAGGCGAACGTCTTTGCCGGTGCGGGCGTTGCGAACGGTCATGTCGCGTTCGAATTTTCCGGAACACACCCGCACGAATGCGACACGATCGCGATGGCGCGGATCCATGTTGGCCTGGATCTTGAAGACAAAGCCGGAGAAGCGTGGCGAATCCGGCGGAACGAGGCCGATGCTGGAGTGCCTTGCGCCCGGAGGCGGGGCCATCGCGACGAAGTCGTCCAGGAAAAGCTGCACGCCGAAGTTGGTGACCGCACTGCCGAAAAAGACCGGCGTCGCCTCGCCGCGCAGCATTTGTTCCCGCGTAAAAGCTGAACCCGCGCCTTCCAAAAGGTCGATCCCGTCACGAAACTCACGGTAGGAATGGTCGTCGAGCAACTCGGCGATGCGCGAGTCCCCGATATCGGCGACCTGAACGCCGGCGCGCTTTGCACCATGCGCGCTTCGTTCGAACAGATGCACTTCGCGGCGGCCCCGGTCATAAACGCCTCTGAACGAAGGACCGTTGCCGAGCGGCCAATTGACCGCGTAGGCGACGATCCCCAGCGCGTTTTCAAGCTCATCGAGCAGATCGATCGGATCGCGGCTTGGACGATCCATCTTGTTGATGAACGTGAAAAGCGGGATCCGCCGCGCGCGGCAGATGGCAAAGAGCTTTCGCGTCTGCGGCTCAACGCCTTTGGCGGCATCGATCAACATCACCGCGCTATCCGCGGCGAGCAACGTTCGATACGTATCCTCGCCGAAATCCTGATGCCCCGGCGTGTCCAGCAAATTGACGGTATAGCCGGCATACGGAAACTGCAGCACCGTGGATGTGATCGAAATGCCGCGCTGCCGCTCGAGCTCCATCCAATCGCTCGCCGCGGCGCGTTGAGCGCGCCTGGCGGCGACCTGCCCTGCGGTTTGGATCGCTCCACCGTAAAGCAGCAGTTTCTCCGTAAGCGTCGTCTTCCCGGCGTCTGGATGGGAGATGATTGCGAACGTTCGCCGGCGCGAAACCTCTTGGGCAACCGCCGGCTCCCGGTTAGTATCCGGAGACGTCATACGTACGCAGTTCATAACCGCTGCCGGTCACGCGCAGCAGCGCGAGCGCATTCGGTCCGGTATAGAGGCGTGCATGCGGCGGGATCCGCAGCCGATCGCTGCCGCGCGTGACATAGATCGTATCTTGGAGGATCGTCAGCGTGCAATCGGCGTAGCGAAGCGTCGCCGGCGGGCGAACCATCGTCGCCCCCTTCGGCAAATGCGCGAGCGCGTACGCTAGGTCGGACGACGTCGCCTTGCTGCGCTGCTGAAAGCACTCGGGAAGCGCTGAAAGCGCCCAAGGCGCATCGCCCCTCACCGCGCCGGGAACGCCGCCGGCATTGCCTCCGTTCGCGGCTTTGGGCGGCACGCGCACGTAGACCGATTTGATCTTCAGTGCGATGACGTCCCGATTGGCGTATGCGGCAACGATGGCAACGCCGACGACCACGATGACCGTGGCGAGCAGAAGATACCTAAGCAGCGCTCTCGGCCGGTTGGCGCAGTTCCTCCGGCTCCTCGACCGTCAACCGCGCAGAACCGATCGAGTAATCCGCCATTCCGTAATAGAAATCAAAGACTCGCGCACCCAGATCGGGCCGCGGATCCAATCCGGTGGGAAAGACGACGTTGTCGACCATGCCGCGAACCTCGCTGCGCTCCTCCGGCTCCAATACCGGATGCGGCGAGCGGTATAAGATGCGATTCGGCCGCTGAAGATCGTGAATGACGATGCCGGCGCTGTATTTGAGCTTCGGTTTCGTTTCCTCGTCGATGACGTCCACCGCGTGGAAGAGCGACATCCATCCTTCGTCGATGCGCACGGGAGGCGTTCCGGCGCCCAGCTTGAGCGATCCCCACTGCGCATCGGGCGCCATGACGAGCTCGCTTTCGCGCACGTCCAGGATCGCTTCGATCTTGCGCAGCACCGGCTCCAACCCAACATACCCCAACCGTATCGATTCGCGATCGTGAAACGGCATGCGCTCGATCATCGGAATCGCGGCGCGGCCGTCAACGGCGGAGAGATGCAGCATCGGACGATGATAGAACGCGAGCGATTTCACGCCCGACGGCGAGAGCACGGGCTCCGGGAAAAAAGCCGCATCTTTGTCGTCTCCCACGTGCATGCCGGGTTTTTTGAAACGCATGAGGCCGATCCGTTGCCACGTCAGGCCATCGTCCGAGATAGCAACGGCGACGCGCGGGCCATTGGGACCGAACGCGGTGTACGTCATCACGTAGCGATCGAGGATGGGAATAAACGTCACGCGCGGATCTTCGCAGCCGTATCCGGGATGCGTCCGTATTTCGTACGGCGCTTGCGGCTGCAGAGCAAACCCGGCGCGCCGAAAAGCGTACCCTTCACCGGATTGCGACGATCTCACGATGCCGATGCGTGAAATATTGCCGCGCGCTACGTCGCGCGGATAGAGCAGCAGCTCATTCTCGCGCGAACGCGCGGCAGCCGGATTCAGGGTGCCTTCGAGCTCGCTGGGATCGCCGTCCGGCTCGAGGATCATGCCGAGGCGCGTGACGCGTACGTCGAGTTTTTCGATCAGCTGTGCGGGCATCAAACCTTTACCGTAACGCGCAGGCGCCGCACATGGTTTTGAACCGTGCTGATAAAGCCAGACACGGATGGGGTGCTTCGCGCCCGAAGCTGAGGTCCATGCCGAGCATGGTACCCACGACCGAAAAATCGCCCCGGCGAACTACGGCAGCGTCGTCTGGGCAACCGAAGCGTCCGAAGGCGTGACGACCTGGACTCGAAGCCCCCGCCGATACACCGTGTTGGGCACGATCCAGAGCGTGAAAGTGCGGTATTTCGGCGAAGGTTCGCCCCCATCGGCCGGCTCCTGTTCGAAAGCAACGACGCGCACGCGGTCCGGATTGGCACGGATCGACTCAACGATTTGCTTGAAGCCGGTGCGATCGTGCGGCCCCATCAGCAGCACGACGCCGAACTCGGTCCGATAGCTTACCGGCGCGTGGATACCGAGCCGTTCGAGTGAAGGCCGGTCGCGGACCACGACGATTTCGTTGCTGCCGAGAACCGGCGTCGTACCTTGGGCGAGCGTATGCACCCGCACGTCGCGGCAGCCGGCTAAGAGCAGCAACGCGAGCACGATCCCCGGCCGCTTCACGCGTCGGGCGTTCTCGCTCTTGTCACAGGGCGCCCTGCGGGCGCATTCTAATCAATACATCATCCATGCCAACGAGGACGCCTCATGGTTGACCGGATCGTTTTGCTTGCCGCTGCCACGGCGCTCCTTACTCCGGCTGTAGCTGCGGGTGCGGTTCCGGCGCCTATGCCGACGACCTCGCCACTGCCCGCGCTGAAAGTGATCGCTAACGTTCGCTCGACGCCGCGGTGCGCCGAGATTGTGGCTCATGCGAACACTGCAATCAGTTCGGCCCTCAACAACGACGCCGTGATTCTGCAAACGATCACCCGCCTGCGCGCCGTCAATCTGGACGATGGGAACCCGATCCATCGGCGCAACGGGTTGGACGCGCTCGGGGACTTAGCGAAAACCTTGATGATGCAATCCCGCTCGGCCGACGACGAAGTCAAGCGGCTTCGTAAGCTGGCGAAGGAGTCGAGCGATCCGCAAGAGCAGCGCGATCTCAAAGCCTTCGCCGACGAGCTCGGCGGCGCACTGTGGCGGCAACAAACGATTGCGCGGGACTTGAATGGCTACTTGGCCGCGGTCGACTTTCGCGATATGACGGCTTGGGATGAGTCGCAGCAAAATATGAACAAAGCGGTTTTCGGCGTGCCGGATCCCCTGATCGCGCTGCCGACGGACGTCGCGCAAGGCGCCAACCCGCGTAATCCCAACCCTCCCTTGACGCCGAGTACCGTGCCGCATTTGGGCCACGGTCCGCAGCCGACTGCGACGCAGCAAGCGCAGGCAGCTGCAAGAGACTTTCAGCGGCGCATGGCCGGCATAGGCGTTGACGAGGGCGACGCGGCTTCTCACGTCGACGGAGCCATAAAGGGCTGCTAAGCCGCCGGACGGCCACGCGGCTGTCATCCTGAGCAGCGCCCGAGTTTTTCGAAGGGCGCGTAGACGAAGGACGTTGTAGGAAAAAGCCATCCTCCACTAGATTTGGAGATCTAGTGAAGACCCTCGCGCGCCTGAGCATCGCAACGATCGCCGTGGCCTTCGGCGAAGTGATGCTCGGCAGCTGGACGCGGATCAACGGTGCGGGAATGAGCTGTCCCGACTACCCGCTCTGCCGCGGGCGCTTCATCCCCAATTTCACAGGTGGAACGATTTGGGAGTGGACGCATCGCACGTTCGCAATTATCCTGTGCGCGCTCGTCCTCGCTTTGCTTGCATCGGGCTGGCGCCGCCGCAAAGATGCAAGCTTCGTCGCGCCGCTGACAATCGTTATAGCAGTGCTTTTCGGCGGACAGATCGCTTTGGGAGCGCTGACCGTACGCCTTGCAAACATGCCCGGTTCAGTCGTCTGGCATTGGGGAATGGCCATGGTCTTTGCCGCTTCGCTTGCCGCAATGGCGATTTTCTGTTCGGCCCGATCGGCGCGCATGCACTCCGCTGCGCTTCCCGTCATCCTTGCAGCCACCGCGCTGGTCGCGTTTGCGACGATGTGCATCGGCGCCTACGTCAGTTCCAGCGGCGCAGGGCTGGCCTGCATCACGCTTCCGGGATGCGCCGGAAATGTCGTCGTCTATGGGAGCGGCCAGTACGTGCAGATGCTGCATCGCTTCGCTGCCGCGCTTTGTTTGCTCAGCGCGGTCGTTGCTACGGTTTTGAGCTGGATGTGGCAAGGAAGCGTGCAGGTGCGCCGCGCGGCGACGCTCGGCTTAGCGTTCGTCTTCCTGCAGATCTTGCTCGGATTATTGAATGTTGCATTTCGCCTTCCAATGCAGTTGCGCGAGGCGCACGCGGCCAATGCAGCGCTCGTCTTTTTGAGCTTCGTCTGCGCCGCCGCGTTCGCAGTGCTTCCTGAGCGCCAAGGCGCGCAAGCGCCGAGCGTACGATGAGCAGCGCGTTCACGCGCGCCGAGCGAATCGGCGGCGCCGCCTGCGCGGCATGGATTGCGCGCCTCGGGGACTACTACGATCTTGGAAAACCGCGCATCGTCTTGCTGCTCCTGATCACGACCGCAGCGGCGATGCTCATGGCGGCGCGCGGTCTTCCTCCGCCGGCACTGCTCGCCTGGACGCTCCTTGGCGGGGCGCTTGCAGCGATGTCCGCCGGTACGCTCAACTGCGTCTATGACGCCGATATCGATCGCCTCATGCGACGCACGATGGCACGCCCGGTCGCAGCCGGACGGATCTCTATTTTCGCAGCGACGACCCATGCATGCGTGCTGGGCGTCATCTCGTTTGCGATCTTCTACTTTCGCGTGAACCATTTGGCAGCGTGGCTTTCTCTTGCGGGCAACGTCTTCTACGTCGGAATCTACACGATGTGGCTCAAGCGGCGCACGCCGCTCAATATCGTGATCGGCGGCGCGGCCGGCGCTATTCCGCCGCTGGTAGGCTGGGCCGCGGTCACGCACGGAATCGCAATGCCGGCTCTGGCGCTCTTCGCGTTGATCTTTTTGTGGACGCCGCCGCATTTTTGGGCGCTGGCCCTGATTGCGGAAACCGACTACGCCAAAGCTCGCGTGCCGATGCTGCCCAATGTGAAAGGCGATCTTCGGACCAAACGCGAGATTCTTGCTTACTCGGTCGCGCTGGTCGCCGCATCGGCAGCGCTCTATCCCTTGCACGTTGCGGGCGCTTTCTACGCCGGCGCGGCGATTGCGCTGGGAGCGGTCCTTGTCTTCATGGCGGTTCGAACGCTGCTCGACGCAGGCACGATCTGGCCACGCCTGCTCTTCAAATACTCCCTGCTCTACCTCGCGTCGATCTGCGTCATCCTCGTCATCGATCGGATCTTTGCCTAAACCGCTGATCGGCGCTCTGGCTCTGGGCGTTTTCGCCGGAGCGCTCGACCTCAGCGTTCTCTCCCCCGCGCTGCCGGCGATAGGACGGCAGTTCGATGCATCGGTCGGCGACCTCTCATGGATCTTTACGCTCTACTTACTGGTCACCGTCGTCAGCATTGCCGTGATGAGCGCGCTTGCGGACCGCTACGGCCGCCGCCCAATCTACATCGGCTGCATAGCGATCTTTGCGATCGGAAGCGCGACTGCGATCCTCGCGCAGGAGTACGGAGTTCTTCTTCTGGGACGTGCCGTGCAAGCGTTCGGAGCCGGAGGCATATTTCCGGTCGCCACCGCAGCAGTTAGCGACCGCGTTCGTCCGGAACGGCGCGGAGCCGCTCTTGGACTCATCGCCGCCACATGGGGCTTGGCCGCCGTTCTCGGTCCAGTGTACGGCGGTCTCGTAACGCATTATGTTTCATGGCGGTGGATCTTCGTTCCGAACTTTCCGCTTGCCGGTCTCGTGATCGTTCTCGCGTTGCGGTACATGGGAAAGACGCCGCCGCTGCATCGCCGAGAACATCTCGACATACCCGGACTTGCGCTGCTCGCGCTGGGGCTTCTCGGCCTGACGTATGGGATCACCGGGCTGCATGCCGTAACGATCGTGGTCGGGCTCGCGTTCCTCGCGGCGTTTTGGATTTGGGAACGCACGACGCTCAATCCGATCATCCCCGCACCATTCTTCGCCAGCCGGCAGTTGGGGAAAACTTTCGCGCTGGAGATCGCAATCGGGATGCTGGAAGGTTCCCTTTTCTTCATCCCGGCGGTCCTGGTCGGCGCTCAGCATCTGTCGTATGCAGCCGCGGGAGCGGTTGCTGCGGCGGGCGCGCTCATGTTTGTGATCGTCATCCCGATCTCGGGCCGAGCGCTTGACCGCGCCGGAAGCCGCGACGTTCTTCTTGCGGGCGCTCTATTGACCGAGCTGGGCCTGGCGCTCTTTGCGATCGGCTTCACCTCGCTCTCGTTTTCGGTCTTCGCCATTCTCGTCGCCGGAATCGGCTTTGGCGCGCTGCTTGGAGCGCCGACGCGTTACATCGTCAGCAACGAAACGCCGCCGCACTGGCGAGCGACGGCAATCGGTCTGCTCAGTCAATGCTTGATCGTTGGGCAGATTCTCGGCGCCGCAATAGCGGGCGGCATCATGGGCAATGCGCTGAGCGACCTCGCGGCATACCGTGACGCGTATCTCGCGTTCGGAGGGATCGCGTTCGCCGCGCTCATTCTCTCCGCGACGCTTCGGCCGCGCGGAAGGGAGCTGGTCGCCGCGGGAGCGCAGTGACCCCGAGCGCCGTTGCCGAATCGTGGAATACTAGCTTGGGATAGATGAAACGCCGCATCGAACGCAGAGACCACCTCGCAGGCCGCGCCTGGACCGAGCGCGAGCGTGCAATCGTTTGGCGCGGCCTCACCGGCCGCTTCGCCATTGCGATTGAGCCTCTGCTCGGCATGCTCTTCTTCGGCGGCCTGGCATGGGGAATCGTATGGCGCGCGCGCACCGCAGGACCGCACGATCTCTGGATCCTTTCGCCGATGTTCGCTTTGATGGCGTGCGGATTTGCGGTCTACCTGATCGCCGTGCTCCTTGCGCCGCTCATCGCCTACGCGCAGACCTTCAAGCCGATCTACCAGCTGGACGGCTTCGTTCGCTATCGCGGGCCGGACGATTACTCGGAAATCGACTCAACGGGGTATGTAGCAGCACTTTTCGAGGACCGCTCGCTGTGCTGCGAATGGGAGTTCTTCGGCAAAAAGCGTTTACCGAACGTTACGATTCCGGCGATGGTAGAGTTTTCCGAATACGCCGGGATTCACAAGATCGACGGAAAGGCTACGGGCGTACTGCCTGAAGGCGAGCTTCCGCTGCTCGCGATTGGGATCGCTCCCCGGCACTAACGTTCGCGTTGGCAATTCAACAAACGCAAAGACGTCATGGTGATGTATAGAACCATGACCGCAGTGTACGGGTCGACCATTGCGTTTGTATTAATTGCCGCGCTGTTGCTATCCGGGTGCGGAAAAACGTCGGGGAGGGTCTTCAGCGCTTGGGGTTGCGGCATAAGAACGGTCGTTAATTTTGTTGGTCTCACAAACGAGAAAACAGCACCCTGCGGAAACGACGTTATCGCTGGCTTAAGATTCGAACCGCCGCAAGGATGGGAATCACGGGTTACCTTTCTGCTGTTCGGTCATGCATGGACAAACGGTTCGGCAGACCCAAAAACAGCGGAGATGCTGTGGCTTGATCGGGTCGAAGCGATCAATGAAGAACCTTCCCCGACCAAGGGACTCGCCAACGTGACGAAACGGCGGATCGTTCTTTGCGGACATCAACCGGCGCAATATACATCGGGTGACGCCATACGCGCCAATATCGCTCCGAAACTCGCGTTCTTTCGCTTGATGACTAAAATCGCGCCGGGAACGGACTACTCCATTGAAGAGATGCGAACGACTATCGGGCGGTGGCTATACACGGCGACGTATTGGCGCCCCATGGGCACAACCGCGGATCCCCGCGCCGAACGCGCATTACGCTCGCTTTGCCCGGCTCGGTAAGGCAAATATGCTTCGATGACCTCAGCATGACAGGACATTGTGCGCGCCGGCCGATGCATCGGCCGGCGCGCAGCTACTTAAGGGTTATATCGGCCGTTCAGCGGTATCCGCAGCGAAGCCGTCGGCGGCCAAACGTGACCGTAGAGCGCGAAGGCAATGACGGTCACGCCGACGGCAAAGATCACCAGGATGCCGACAATCGTAGCGATGCGAACGAGCATCGGGACGCCGCGGCTGACCGGCACGCCGCGAGCGTCAAGAGGATCGTACATTACTCGACGCCCTTCCCGGCGAGCACGCCCAGAGCTGCCAGCATACCTAAGATTGCGCCCAAACCCAGCAGCGACAGCATCAATTTGAAGACTTGGTTTTCGAGTCCCGTGCTCTTCCAGTCGTTGCGCAGCGCTATCAGTGCTACTAGTAAGACGGTGATCCCGACAAAGACGGCGAGGATTCGTTCGACGTGGGCTAGGGTTGCGTTCATCTCCACGGCATGCAGCTCCTAATAGAGATAGAAGATCGAGAAAAGCACGACCCAAATCACGTCTACGAAGTGCCAGTAGAGCGTCCCCAGCGTCAGGCCAGTGTACTTTTGAAACGTGTACTTGCCGGCGGTGGCCTGCATCAACAGGATCGTCAAGAAGATGATGCCGCAGAAGACGTGAAAGCCGTGCATCCCGGTCAACGTGTAGAAACCGGCGCCAAAGATGCCGCTGCTTCCCCAGCCGGCCGCGATTTTCACGTACTCGATCACCTGACCGCTCAAGAAGAGCGCCCCAAGAACGATCGTGACCATCACCCAATTGGCAAACTTGATGAAGTGCTCGTGCTTCCAATTTTCGAGCGCGAAATGCATCGTCGCTCCCGATCCGAAGAGCACGATCGAATTGAGCGCGGCAAGCGCGATATCGAGCTTCGGCGCTCCCGGCGGCGGCCACCCTTGTCCGGTGTTGCGCAGGTAGAGATACGCGAAAATGAATGAAGAGAAGAGGACGAGGTCGCTGACCATGAAGAGCAGGAAGCCCTGAACTCGCAGTTCGCGCGTTTCGACGTAGAGCTGATCGGGCTGCTCGGCATGACCGCCGACCAATCCTGGATGCGTAACCGCAGCCGTGGTCATCGCTAGTGTGCGGCCACCGGGATCGGCGGCGGTGAATCGGTCAGCTCTTCTTCGAGTCCGCGGTATGGCAGCGGCTCGCCAAAATCATACGGATTGCCGAAGACCGACGGAACGTGCTTGAAGTTGTAGTAGGGCATCGGTGAAGGAATCTGCCACTCGAGCGTGCGCGCGCGCCAGGGATTCGGACCGGAGCGCTTTCCGTTGCGAATGCTCCAGAGCACGTTGACGATGACCAAAATCATCGCAAGCGTCATCACGAAAGAGAAGATCGACGCCACTTGGTTCCAAAACAGAAACTGCGGGTCGTAGACCGCGACGCGCCGCGGCATGCCCCACATGCCCAGCCAGTGCATCGGTAAGAACGTTCCATTGAAGCCGATGAAGAACAGCCAGAACGACCACTTGCCCCACTTCTCGTTCATCAGGCGTCCGGTCATCTTCGGGTACCAGAAATGCAGTCCGGCGAGAATGCCCATGAGGCTCCCGCCGACCAACACGTAGTGCAAGTGTGCAACGATGAAGTACGTTCCGTGCGCGTGCAGATCGAAGGGAACGGCAGCGAGGAAAACCCCGGTGATGCCGCCTAGCGTGAACGTCGCCAGAAAGCCGATCGCAAAAAGCATCGGCGAGTCGAAGTGGATGACGCCTCCCCACAGCGTGGTGATCCAGGAAAAAATCTTGATGCCGGTTGGAATCGCGATCAGCATCGTCAGGACCATGAAAGGCAGCTGTAGATAGGGCGCCATTCCTGAAGTGAACATGTGGTGCGCCCAAACCATGAAGCCCAGGATCGCGATCGCCGATGAGGAGAACGCGATCATCTTGTAGCCGAAGATCGGTTTGCGCGCGAAGGTCGGCAAGATCTCGGAGATCATGCCGAACGCCGGCAGGATCATGATGTAGACGGCCGGATGCGAGTAGAACCAAAACATGTGCTGCCAGAGCAGCGGGCTCCCGCCCTTGGTCGGATCGAAGAACGGTACACCGAACTCGCGCTGAACGAAGAGCGCCGCCAGCGCTGCGCCAAGCGCGGTCGTCGCGATCATGAGCAGCGGCGCAGTGACGAACTGTCCCCACACGAAGAGCGGCATGCGCGTGAAGGTCATGCCCGGCGCGCGCATCTTCAGAATCGTGACCAGGAAGTTGATGCCTGTCATCGTCGAGCTGACGCCGACGAGAAAGATCGCGGCGCACCACATCGACGTTCCGGCGACGCCCTGCAAAGACATGGGCGGATACTCCGTCCATCCCGCAGCCGGTGCGCCCATCAAGAAGGACGAGTAGAGCATCAAGCCGGCCGGTGGAAAGAGCCAGAAGCTGATCATGTTGAGCCATGGAAAAGCGACGTCGCGTGCTCCGATCTGGACCGGGAAGATCAAATTGCCGAACGCGCCGGTCAGCATCGGGATAATGACCAGCCACACCATGGTCGAGCCGTGGATCGAGTAGACCTGATTGTATGTGTCCGGGGTCATGAATCCGCCGTTGGCCTTCATCAGCTGTACGCGAATGAGCTCGGCCAACATCCCCGCCATGATCATGAACAAGCCGGCGGTGATCATGTACTGAATGCCGATGATTTTGTGATCGATCGAGAAGACGTACTTTCTGAGAAAGCCTTGCGGTTCCGGATGGATGTGATCCGCAATGCCGCCCGAGTGTACCGCTGCTACTGCCATGCTACTCCACTATTTGAGTGAATTAAGGTAAGCGACGAGGTTAGCGATATCCTTATCGGAGATCGCGTTTTGCGTTTGATTGGGCATCCGTCCCATCGGCCCGCTGAAGCCGTTCTGGAGAATCTTTGACACATTCGCGGGCGTTGCAGGCTGCCCATTGACGAGATTGGGGTGCGCCGGATCGTGCAACACGCCTTTGAGCCCCGGCCCAACGACCTTCTGATCGAACGGCCCGATCGCGTGACATGCCGAGCACTTTTGCGCGAACAACTGCTTGCCGGCGCCGGCGTCGCCGCCCGCCAGATTGACGCCGCTGGTCGAAGCGACCGCGATCGTATTGCCGGCGTGCGCTTGGGCAAGTTGCGTTTGCCGATACCAAGTCTGATAGCGATCCGGCGGATCGACGTAGAGATAGGCCTTGTCGTTGCTCGTTCCGCTGCGCATGTCGCCGTGCAGCGTTCCGCAAAACTCCGTGCACACGATCGAATACTTACCCGGTTTGGTCGGCGTGAAGTCCAGCGTGTTGATCAAGCCCGGCACCATGTCGGCTTTGAGCCGCATGTCCGGCACCCAAAATGAGTGGATCACATCGTACGAAGAGACGTGTAGCGTGACGGGCTGCCCGACCGGCAGATGCATCTCGGCGACCTCGCCGTTGACGCCGGGATACCGGAACGAATAGTCCCATTGGTGTCCGAGCGCCTCCACGACAAGCGTGTTCGGGGGCGCAAACTCGATCCCGTACCAGATTCGAATGCTGAAGATTGCCATGATGACGACGAAGATGGTCGGGATCAGGGTCCAAGAAAACTCGAGCGAGTGACTATCATGAATCTGCACGCCGATCTTGTCGGGCGGGTCGGACGCGCGTTTGCGGAACGCAATCGAAAAATAGATGAGGTAACCGCAGACGTAGACGAAGAGCGCCGTTCCCGACGCAGCCAGAAAGCGAAAAAGCGTATCGATCTGATACGCTTTGTCGACGGCTTCCGGCATGATCGCACGGATCGGAGCCAGCGCCCACCACAGCACGGCAGCGAGTGCCAGCACGCCCAGCAAAGCGGTCACGGACCAGAAGGTGCGGTCTAGGCGAACCACCGGATCCCTATTTTCTACCAACCACTCCACTCCATGAAACAGCAGCGACCATCGCCTTATTTGACTATAGGCAAAGCCGTCCTACGGTCGCGACGACCTTTGAAGCTCGGCGGCGAAAGAAGCGACGACCCGCTCGATATTCGTAATCGCGGCGCCGACGACGACGGCATCGGCGCCGGCCTTTGCGGCCTCGCGCGCGGCCGCCGGCGATGCGACGCCGCCTTCGCAGACGCTGAATGCGCCTAAGGAAGCAAACGCGGCCACCAGTTCCAGCGCCGGCAGTTTCGCGCCGCGGGTTTCCTTTGTATAGCCGCACAGCGTGGTGGCGATCAAGTCGGCGCCGGCATGCAGCGCGGTGCGACCGTCTGCCTCACGGGCGCAGTCGGCCATCGCAAGACCTCCGCCCGTGTGGATTCCGTCAATCATTGCCTCGGTCGTAACGCTGCGCGGCCGAGGGCGACCCGTCGCATCGAACGCGACGATCTCCGCACCCGCGCGCAAGATCTCACGCGCCTCTTCAGGCGCTACCGTAATATACGGCAAGTCCTCGCTGACTTCGCGCTTGACGATTCCGACCACCGGTACGCCGACACGGCGCCGAACCGCGCGAATGTGCGCGATGGACGCGATGCGCACGGCGGCGGCGCCGCCGTTTTGCGCAGCCTCAGCCAGCGCTGCGATAACGCTTGGATCGTCGAGTGGGGAACCCGCGGAAGCTTGAACCGAAACGATCAGTCCGCCCCGCAGCCGCTCGAGCAAGTCGTGCACTACGCGCTCAACTCGATGGACGCAGGATGTCGCCCGGCCGCGCGATAGGCCAAAAGCAACGCTCCCGTTGCCGCATCGTACCGAGGTTCGGCGATCGTGCACGCAGGCGCCAGAGCGCGCATCGCGCGGCGCACTTCGTTTTTCAGCGCGGTGCTGCGCAGCAATCCTCCGGTGAAGGCGACGCGAGTCTCGCGGCCCTCGAGACGATCGTGGGCTCGGCGCGCCAGCGCAGTCAATGCGGCCGCCGCGGACTGAAGGAGCCGAACGGCATCCTCGTCGTTCTGTTCGGCGGCGTCGAGCACTTCACGGGCAAAGCCGGCCAGCGCGGCGCGCGAAATTTCGTTTGCGTAAAACGCTCTCGCGATCTTGCGCAGCGATTCTTCACGAAAGTAGCGCAATGCTCGAGCGGCGAGCCGATCCTCTTTTTCGGCATCCTGGGCGCGCATCGCCGCGGCCATCGCTTGCGCGGCAAGCCAAAACGCGCCGCCTTCATCGCCGAAGAGAAACCCCCATCCCCCTACGGTTACTGCGTTACCGCGATCGTCGGTGCCGTAGGCAACCGATCCGGTTCCGGCGATCACCACGATCCCCGGCTCTCCGGCAAAGGCTCCGGCATGAGCTACCGGCGCATCGTGCAGCAGCGTTAGGTTCTTGGTCGGAAGCTGCGGCGAGGCTCCATAGATCCGGCCCTCGTAACCGCTGACCCCCGCGACGATGGATTCGAAACGCGTATCGGCCGGCAACCCTGCGGTTCGCAACGCTTGCGCGATCGCCGTCTCCAGTGCGTCGCGCAGCCGCGTCGAAGATCGAGGCTCACCGATCTCGTCCGCCGCGCCGCCCGATCCGTGCGCGAGCGCGCGCCCCGTTTCATCCGCGACAACCGCGACCGTCGCGCTTTGTCCCCCATCGATTCCCGCGAAGTACTTCACAGCGCGCCCGCGACACGCTGCGCGAAAGCATCGGCGGCTGCTTCGCGCCGCGCATTGGCGCGGATGCGTTTGATGCGGCCGTGGTGTTCCAAGGCGTGGTAGAGCTCGTGGGCGATGCAGCGAAGGACGAAGCCAAGCCGCCGCTCAGGAGCAAGCCGCGCGATCGCGCGGCGATTCAGGCGAATGGTCGATTCTTCCGGATCGTATTCGGAGCGCAGCTCGCACGGACTCCATTCGCCGAGATCGGCCAGCTCGACGGCCAGAACGATCCGCGCGCTCATACCACGACGCCGTCTTGCGAAAGCGTCTCACGCAAGAGAGCTGCGTCGACGTCACGCAGCCGGGCCCGCGAGCGAACCGCAAGCGCCGCAGCCGTGCCTGCGGCTTGTCCCAGCGTCATCACCGTCGGCGTCAGGCGCGTTGACGCGAGCGCTTCATGCGTGGTGGAGATGCACCGCCCTGCGACGAGAAGCCGCTCGATGGTCGCGGGAACGAGGCAGCGATAAGGGATTTCATAGCTTTCGCCGGCCGGCAGACGCTGCGTGTCCGTTCCGCTGCCCGCCGGATTATGGATGTCGATCGGGTAAGCGCTTCGCGCGACGCCGTCATAAAACGAGCGCCCCGAAAGGACGTCGTCCTTGGTCAGCGTGTAGGCGCCGACGATGCGGCGCGATTCACGGATCCCAATCTGCGTACCGGTTGCAGCCAAACGCGCTTGCTCAAAACCCGGAACGCGAGTTCGAAAGAAGCGCAGCAACTGCATCGCTTGCCGGCGCGCCTCGACTTCCGCACGCGTGAGATCGTCCGGATCGAGCGGATCGACGTTGGTTACGCGGGTCATATTGACGGTGACTTCGTCCGGATACGGCGAAGCAAAAAATGAAACCAGTTCGCGCGGGACATCGACGAGATTATCCGTTTGCGCCTCGTTCCATAGAGCGTACAGTCCGGCCACCGCGGTGAGCGCCTGCGCTTTGCGCTCGTGCGTCTTGAGCGAGCTGCGCATCTGATCGGGATGCGCCCGCAGATAGCTCGCGGTCTTTGCGAGGTCGACGTGGCTCAATCGAAACATCAGCGTTGCCGGCTGCACGCGGCCTCGCGTATCTCCCTGCTGTGTCGCGACGCCCGCCGACGCGGCGACGTAGGCATCGGCGGTCGCGTCGATGGTAACCTGTGCGCGATAGGAACGCTGGCCTCCGACAGTGGCAAAGGTTGCGCCCGCAACCCCACGCTCGTCCCTAGTCGCGCAGAGGAAATAGGCATGCAGCAGCAGCTTGACGCGGGCCTCCTCCATCATCTCGAAGAGCAGCGCTTTGTGAATCTCCGGATCGAACGGCGTAATCGTCGGGACGTAGTCCGACGAATCATGCAAGTGTCCCGGTGAAGCGCCTAGCAACTGAAGCCGCTCCACGATTTCTTGGGCGATGCCGCCGACGATCTGCTTCGATCCCGAGTGGAACGTCATCCATGGACCCACCATGGAAGCCGTTGCGGTTCCGCCGAGAAATCCGTACCGTTCCACGAGCAAAGTCTGCGCGCCGTGACGCGCCGCCGCGATGGCAGCTGCGCAACCTGCATTGCCGCCGCCGACGACCATCACGTCGAATTCGCTCATGCGCAGCAGTTCGACGATGTAGCCCGGCAGGCCATGCCGCCTGACAACGAAAACGTGCGAGGTTCACACCGTGTTCAGCCAATCCGCAAAATACTACGACGCACTCTATTCGGCGATGGGAAAAGACTACGCCGCCGAAGCGGATCGCATCGCGTCGATCGTTTCCGCACATTGCCGGTCAGCGGGGAATGCTTTGCTCGATGTTGGATGCGGCACGGGAAGGCATATCGAACACTTACGTAACCGGTTCGTCTGCGAAGGTCTCGACCTCGATCGCACGCTGCTCAACATCGCAGCGGAGCGAAACCCCGGCGTCCGCTTTCATCAAACGGACATGATAGGCTTCAATCTGGACAAGCACTTCGACGTCATCACGTGTCTGTTCAGTTCGATCGGGTATGCGCCCAACGTCCAGCGGCTCGATCAAACCATGCACACCTTCGCGCGCCATCTCAAGCGCGGCGGCGTGGTTCTCGTCGAGCCTTGGCTGCGTCCCGAGGATTGGATCGAGGGATCGCTGCATGCCCTCTACGTCGACGAACCGGATCTGAAAGTCGCGCGGATGTCCATCAGCCGGCGCGATGCCAACGTCTCGGTTATCAACTTTCACTACATGGTGGCGTCTCGCGACGGAATCCGTTCCTTCACCGAGCCTCATCGGCTCACGCTCTTCACCGACGCAGAGTATACCGGCGCCTTCCGCCGTGCGGGACTGTCCGTAACGTTGGACCGCAAGGGATTGATTGGGCGCGGCCTCTACATCGGCACCAGGGACGCCGCAGGCAAAGGATAATTGTGGTGCCTTAATGCTGCTGCAAAGAGTAAAACCTCTGGCGACGATTCTCGCGGAGGGAGCCGATACCGAACACGGGCTGAGGCGCTCGTTGGGACCTTGGGCGCTCACGGCGATGGGCATCGGCGCAATTATCGGTACCGGAATCTTCGTGCTCACCGGTGTTGCGTCTGCGACGCGCGCCGGCCCGTCGCTTACCCTCTCCTTTGTTGTCGCCGGCATCGTGAGCGCGCTCGCTGCGTTGTGTTACGCCGAGGTTTCGAGCAAGATTCCGATCTCGGGGAGCGCCTACACCTACACGTACGCGACGCTGGGCGAATTCTTGGCGTGGATCGTCGGGTGGGCGTTGGTGCTGGAGTACGCGCTGGGCGCTTCTACGGTGAGCGTCGGGTGGTCCGGATACTTCACCTATATTCTGCACACGCTTCATATCTGGGACATCCCGCAGGCGTGGCAGCACAATCATTGGGACCCGACGCCGGGCATCGCTAATCTGCCGGCAGCCGCGATCATTTTCCTCATTACGGCGCTGCTGGTGCGTGGGACAAGGGAGTCCGGGACGGTCAACGCGGTTATCGTCACGATTAAAGTGCTGATCGTACTGTTCTTCATCGCGATCGGCGTCGGCCATATCAATCCCGCGAACTACCATCTGGCCCCCGGCCCGACCACCGGGCTCGGCGGATTCATGCCGTTCGGCTGGGGCGGCATGCTCGGCGGCGCAGCGTTCATCTTCTTTGCATATATCGGCTTTGACGCCGTATCGACGACGGCGGAGGAGGCGAAGAACCCCGGTAGAGACCTGCCGTTCGGCATTCTGATGAGCTTGGCAATTTGCACGGTTCTTTACATCATTGTCGTGGCGATTCTCAACGGCATGGTGCCGTTCAATATGCTGAACGTCGCTTTTCCGGTTGCATTCGCTTTGAATCATGTTGGACTGGCGTGGGCCGGCGTCATCATATCGTTTGGAGCGATCGCCGGTTTGACGACGGTTTTGCTGGTAATGATGTACGGGCAAACGCGCATCTTCTATGCAATGTCGCGCGACGGTTTGATTCCGCCCAGTTTCGTAAAGCTGCATCCATCCTGGCGCACGCCGATGTTCTCACAAATCTTCTTTGGGGTTTTGATTGCGGCAGCCGGTGCACTGTTTCCGATCGGCATACTCGGTTCGCTAACCAACATGGGTACGCTGATCGCGTTCATATTGGTTTCGATTTCCGTTCCGTTGCTGCGCAGAAGACATCCGGAGATGATCGGATCCTTTGCGGTTCCCTTTGGCCCTTACCTCATTCCGATACTTTCAGCCATAACGGCCTTTGTGCTGATCTATTTCTTGAAGAATGGCAATCCGCTCGTTTGGGGATTTTTCCCGCTGGTGTGGCTCGGCTTCCTGATCTGGCTCGCCGTGGGGCTGCTGTTCTACTTTTTCTACGGGCGCAATAAGAGCACAGTCTCACTGCAAGCCGCTGAGAGTTTGGCCATCAAGCAACCGCGCGTGAACTAAGACTACGGCATTAGCTTCGCGCTAGCCCAATGGCGCCGTCATGGTTCTATGGTTCTATGCATCACCACGGCGTGCATCACCATGACGACCGGCGGCTACGAAACTGCGGTCGCGCTTAGACGGTTATTGATCTCCGAAACGATCGCGTTCGGATCTTGATCGGGATCGGGCTGCACGATGATCGTGCGGTAGGTCTCATGGCGCGTCTCTAAGACGATGCAGCCGTTTCCGCTGCTGTAATCCAAGAACGCCAAGCCGCCATCGACAAGAAAAGTGCCTGCCATCTTCAGGCCGGGCGCGTTGGTACCCATCACCTTGCGCCATAGATGCGCCCAGCCGTTTTCATCCTCGACCCGCGCCTTGACGACGTGGACCAGCGGGATGTCGAGCGATCCGTGAATCGCCCAAACTTTGTCCAGCGTCGACAATTCGATTTGAACGCAGTGATTTTGGATCGTTATGCGTGCCATATGCTTTTCTATCCTCGGGGGAGAACCGATGTTACGCCGGGCGCGCGACGGTGAGGACGACTACCGGCGCATCGGCAGCTCGGCCCGCCAGTTCTTCGCGCGCGAGAGCGACGGCTTGCTCGGCGCCGGAGAGTCCGCTAAAGTCCGCAACGCGGCTTCCGTGAAGGACGAAGAGCTGCGGAGGCGCGCGTCCTACGTCCCCAAAGGCGGTGTCGTTTTCCATCGCTTCTGTGACGGTGTCGATCGCGTTTCGACCGCACGCAGTCCGCACGCGCGCATCACGCAGCGCGAGGCGCGCCACGCCGTTTCGGTCGAGCACCCGCAGATCGCGTGTCATCTGCATGCCATAACGGCGCTTCAGCGATCGTTGCCGTTCGAAGATCGTGAGGCCGTCGGTCGCGGCAACCTGAAAGACTTCCTGCGCCGGCGCTCGGAGCAGCTCCGCTGCGGCAAGCTGCAGCGCTTCATCGCTCAGCGAAGCGCGCGCCGCGCCTCCGGCCAACTCGCTCGCTCCGGAGGCCGTCGCACGAACGCGATTGCGTTGCGCGTCGATCTCGATCGCGACTTCAACGCGCTCGGGCGATGCGCCGGCTGCAACGACGGCGTCCTGCGCCTGCCGGCGGATCCGCACGATGTCCTCAGGCGACGGATCAACGATCGTGCGTTCCACAACCTCACGGACCAAGGCGAGCGCGACGCCGATCGGCGAGATAACGTCGGCATCGCGCGCTAACCGGTACGCCAGACCGGCGTGCCGCCCCGCGTAGGGAACGAGCGCCGCGGCGCCGCCGCCGCCTCCGACCAGCGCGACGGTATGGCGATCCATCTCATAGTCCGCGATCAGCTCCTCGATCGCTTCGAGCAGCTTTGAAGACGCGATGTCGAGCACCCGCGTGGCCAGGGAGCGCGCGTCCCCTCCGAGCTCGCGAGCGAAGAGGGCAAAGGCGCGCTCGACCGACTCGAGATTCCCTCGCGCGAAGTCGCTTTCACCGACGTACCCCAACAGGTTCGCAGCGCACGTCGGCGTGAGTGCAACTCGCGATCCGTTGCGCGGAACGATCACGGCATAACCTTCGTTCTGCTGTCCGCCGATGAACTGAACCGACGTGCCCTCAAAGGTCTGCGGGTCGACGAAACTCGCATACCTGCATCCGGCGATGTGGGCGGAGCGCGGTCCGACGTCGACGATCGATCCTTGATTGCATCGCACCATGCTTCCACCCGCAATGCCAAGCGTGCGCACGTCGAGCGTGCGCAGCATCATGCGCTGTCCGCCGACGCGAGCCGGGCGCATCTGCGGCATGCCGGCACGGATCGCGGAGCAATCCGAGCTCGTTCCGCCAACCTCTACAAAGATGCCGTCGGTGACGTTCTCGTGCAGTAAGGCTCCTGCGACGCCCGCGGCCGGCCCGGAGAGCAGCGTCAGGATCGGGCGGCGCTCCATTTCTCGGGCATCCATCACGCCGCCGTCGCTGCGCATGATCATGAGCGGAGAGGCGATGCGCGCGCGGCCGACCGCGTCATCGGTCATTCGAGCGGTTCGCACCATCGTCGGCAGGATCGCCGCGTTGATCGCAGCGGTGCGCGTTCGAGCGCGAAGACCGTATAGCGAGCTGACCTCGTGTCCGGCCGTTGCGAAAAGGCCGAGCTCACGCGCGCGCTCCGCCGCTTGGATCTCGGCTTCAGGTCGATCGACTGAAAACGCCGAACTCACCGCGATCGCTTGCGTACCGGCCGATCGCAACTGCTCGAGCGCACGAACCGTTTGTTCCGAATGAGCGCGTGACGCAAACGCGAATCGCGGCGTGAACCGGATTTGGGGCGCAAGCAGGACGGGAGCGAAGCGGATGTGCGATCGCGCGACCGGCGCAACGCCATCGAGCAGTCCGAGCACGCCGACGGCGGCAACATCGCCTTCGAGCAGCGCGTTTGTCGCTTGCGTCGTCGCGTGCGCGATGAACGCGACTTCGGCCGGATCGAACGCTTTCTGCTCCACAAGACCCGCGATGCCGGCGATGATGCCCGCCGCAACTCCTTCCGCAGCCTCGTGCGTCGTCGGAGTCTTTAGCCGCGCGACGACTTCATGGCTTGCCGCGTCGATGGCGACAACGTCCGTGAACGTTCCGCCAACGTCGATGCCCAGTCTCAGCTTCCGTTTCGTAGGGGAGGTGTTCACGAAGGGAATGGATCCCCCAGTTGTACGGTAAGCGTCGTGCCGTTGCGCTCGATCTCAAAGCGATGCGGCTTGCCGTCGTATGCGCGTGCTTGTGCCTGATAGGTTCCGTACTCCCACCAATCGAGACCGTCGATCTTGTCGACGATGTCGTTGCTTCGCAAGCCGGATTCGTACGCCGGACCGCCTGCGCGAACGAATGCGCGCATGTTGCCGTCAACTGTTTTGTAGAGCGCAAAATAGTACGACGGCGCGCCATCGGCGTAAGCCAATCCTCGGCTCATCAAGTGCGCCCAGCGTTGCGGATGACTTCTTGCCCATTCCAAGAGACGAACCGCAGCTGAGCGCGCGAGCCCGGCGACATTCTCTGCGGAAGGCTGCGCGAACACTCCGTGCTCGTGCCATTCGTCGACCTCCCAACCGCCGCAATCCAAAAGGCGCAGACCGATGTCGAGATCGGTTCCCTCGATCAGCATGAAACGTGAAGAAGTCGTCTGCACGTACGCGACATACCGTTTCCCCGTACAATCAGACGCGTTGGGATCTTCCTGCAGTGCAAAGGCTCGCAATTGCGGCTGTGCCGACAACGCCTGCAGGACAGGCGCGGTAGCGCTGCGCGCCGCTGCCGAACCGTCATTTCCCACGGCGATTCGGTTGGACGCACGTTCTCCGGCGAAAATTCCCGCCGGCAGTGTGGCGGCTCGTGCGGCGCCGAGCGCAAAGGGACGCATCGCAAACAGCGCAGCCGGGGCGATGACGACAGCCGCACAGGCGATCGTCGCCACGGCGACCTGATACGGGATCGTGCGCTTCGTGATTTCGACAATCGCGACGCCGGTGTAGTTGGCGATCCAAACGTTGGCCGTGTTCGTCGGATCGCAAACGTTCTGTACCTGCACGACCGCCATGATAGCAGCGACGACGATCACGGCCGGGAGCACATGCGCGGAGAGCATAACCGTGAAGACCGCGATTCCTACGCCGAAGGGGTTAAGCGGCCCGCGATAGAGCACGAGCGGGCTGAGCAAGCCGAACAAGACGACATAGAAGAGCGGGTTGCGCAGCGCTTGGGCGGAAACGATGGGTGCAATCGCCGACGCAAACTGCGGCTGCTTCGTCGCCGTGAGCAGCATGCCGATGCCGATGAACAAAAAAATCGCCGGCGCGACGTCCTCGATGCCACGAATTGCTGCTGCAGCGAGCGTTTCAATCGCGCGGCGAGGACGGGTCGCGACCGCTCCATAAAGTGCGGAAAGACCAAACGCGAGCATCGGGTCCAAGCGCAGCGCGAAGTAAAGGACAATCGGCAACACCGGCGTGATGAGCGCAAACCACGGCGGTCCCGGCATCGAGGGTTCCCGCGCGCGAACCGCCCACGTGGCGTAGCCTCGGTTCCGCGAAAACGAAACGAGCGCGTAGACGACCAGGGCGATCGCGTCGATAGCCGCGAGCACGATCGCGTACCGGTACATCTGTCCTTGCGCGACGCCGAAATACTGGGTGTAGAATTTCCAGTTGACGATATTGAAAATGTAGCCTAAAGCAAAGGCCATCAAGAAAAGCGTTGCGGCGATCTTCCGCGGCACGCCGGTCGTCATCATGATCGGTAAGACGATCGTTCCGACCATGATGATCGCGCCCAGCCCGGCGAGCGAAACAAACAGCGCCGCAACGACGGCGCACATCAGTAAGGCGACGAGCAACGGATTTTCCCCGCCGAACTCGGCGGCGAAGTTGACGATCGTGCGCGCAATTCCCGTGTCGAGCGTCACGCGCCCCAGCAGCGCTCCGAAGATCACCGTGACGTACACCGGCGCAAGGGACGCCGCGCCGGTAACGATGACGCCCGCCGTGGCGGGCAAGCTGAGGCCGACGGCCAGCGACATCGCGATCGCCATTCCCGGCACGGCAAGCAGCGCTGGAACGACGCGCGCGTACATGAGCGCCGCGAAGATCGCAAAGATTGCGATCAAACCTGCCGCTGCGCTCATCGCAGCTGCAAGACCGATTCCAAGGGCGGGAGGCGGCGCAGCCGAACGTAGTCTTCATACGTCGCAGCATCGACCGCAGCAGCGCGTGCGATATTCTGCTGCGCGGCAAGATGATACCGTTCCAAGTTCGATGCTAGGTGGCTCTCGCGATTCTCGTAGCGCCACGCGCGCTCGTACAGCGGCGCAAGGGCCTCGTAGCCGTCGCGCAACTCCCAGAACCAGTACTTGCACCAGAAGAGATCGCGCAGCGAAGGGCTGTCTTTCATGCCGGCATTGCGTTGTGCATCCGCGTAGTAGTCGCGAATCTCTTGCGCGGCTTGAAATTTCCGTCCGAGCAAATCGAAGCGTCTGGCAGCCAAGTACATGACGCGCGCCGCATTCCTATGCAGCAGCGGAGCGTTTTGCAGCAGATGCTGCTCGACGTTCTCGGCTTCGATGCGGACCGCGCGCAGATCGACCTTCTGCATGCGCGCCGCGATACGTTGATCGAACGGATCGGCCCAAAAGAGATAATCGCTCGAATCTTCAGGATCGGCCGTGACGCGGGATTCGATGTCAGCGAGCGTCGCAACGTCGCCGGCAAAGCGTGAGTCATCGCTTCCAAAAAATGCAGCCGAAAAATCGCGCCGGAATGCAGCGCCGTCACTGGCTGAGCGCTGCCACCCATTGGCAGCGGCAAACAGCACGGGATACCACGTCGCCTCATAGAGCGATTCTCCGTCATCATGCCAAACCGTTTGAAACAGTCCTAACACGCCTGCGCGCTTGCCCTCGCTGATGAACCGTTCTTCGTTCGCGAGTGCGGCATGAATGTCAGGATAGATCTCGTTCCAGTTGCGCGCTCCCGGAGCAACCATTTGATCGAAGCCGCCGCGCGCCACCAATGAAATATAGGGCATGAACGTCGCCTCGTCGCCGTAGTGCCAATTGACGACGACGGTGCTCCGCGGGATCAGCGGCATGATCGACGGATCCTTTTCGATGCCGTCATCCCATACCATGATGCGCGCTCCGGAAGGCGCCACGATCGCATGCATCGCGTTGATGTGAGCGGCATACACCTGCGTCAGGCCGTACTGCCGAACGAGTGCCGCCGTCTGACCGAGGCCTAGCGTCGACGTTTCATCGGATCCGATGTGGAAAAAAGGCGGGTGCGGTACAGCGGCCAGCTCCGCATCGATGACGCGCTTGATGTACGGCACCGAGATTGGCGAGGCGGGACTCAAGAGAAAGGCATGAGGAAGATCCGCCGCGCCGGCATACCGTTCCACTGCCAGCGTGTTGTGCATATGCGCGAAGGTCTGCTGTTCCGGAATGAAGGCGACGTGAAAGCGTCGAGCGTACTGCGCCAGCTCGCCGAGCTGCGCAGGAGTGATGCCGTCGAGGGGCGCCGGCAGCGGATCCTGCGGAGCGATGAAAACGTGCTCCATGTAAGGCGAGTAGCCGTTCATCTTAAACGCTGCCAGCGTACGAATGCGTTCCTTGAAGTAGCGCATCGTCGGCAGCGGCCCTCGCGAAACGTCATCGGATAGAATGCGCCACCGAAGCGCCGGCGCGTCCGATATCTCGACGCAGGGCAACGACCAAGCCCCACCGGTTCTTTGAGGCAGCTGTGCGAGCGTCATAAACGCGTAGAAAGCTCCATCCGCGTCGGCAGCTTCGATTCCGATCGTACCATCTGGCTGCACGCGCATCGCATACGCCTGCGGCGGCAAGCGCGCTGCATGAACCCGAATGTCGGGCCGGTTCGACTCACGAATGAGCGGAATTCCTAGCGCCTGCCACCGCTCATTGATAAGCGCTAGGGCGCCGCGATCGATGGACTGCGCGACGCGCAGCGGTCGCGCGAGCGAAATGGTATGCGCACAGCTGAAAGTGACCGACTGCGGGCGCGGAATCAAGTGCAGCGCCGCAGCCGCTGCGACCGCCGGGATCAAGGAGGGGCCAGCATCGCCGCGTCACGCCGATCGAAGAGTACTTCAAGCCCGGTAAGGAGCCGATCGAGATCGGCGTCTGCGGAGGCCGCGTCGTTAGCGGTCGCGATCAGTTCCGCATCGGCCTCGAGCATCAGGGCGATGCGCCCCGGATTTGGATCGCCTTCAAAATGCTCGAAGGCCAAGACATTCATGAATTCACAGCGTGCCAGCAGACGATCGTATTGTTCGGCATGCTCCTTCAACGTTGTCGCCGCTGCGCTCTCTGGAAGGGCAGCAAGGTGCTCACCGACATACGAGCGCACCTCTTCGTCGGATCGGCGACGCTGTTCGACGCCTTCATATCCGGGAAAATCCGTGATTGCTGCACGAATGCGCTCGATCGGTGTCATGGCGCGAACGTACGACGGGGCTGCGCGTGAAGCCTCGCCCGAATCCGAAGCCTTACCGCGCGCGTTACGTCACCGGGGGAACGTTGTTTTGAAGCGAAGGACGCGGGAGTGGAGGACGGAGGCCAACTCATTGCGCGCGTGCGCGCTCGCGATGCCGCTGCGTTCGAACGGCTTTACGATGCGTATCACCGGCTGGTCTACGGAGTTGCGATGCGCGTGCTCGGCGAGCGTTCAGGGGCCGAAGACGTCACTCAAGCTGTGTTCATGAAAGTATGGAATGCACCGGAAAAGTTTGCGTCGGGCAATCTGGCCGGTTGGCTGGTGCGCGTCGCGCGAAACAGCGCGCTCGATCTGCTGCGCAACCGGTCACGACAACCGGTGGAGCTTCCGGAGCATTCAGCGCTGGACGACGGCCCCGAGGCGGAAGTCTTCGCACGGCTCGACGCCCTTAGCGTTCGCTCTGCACTGGAACAGCTGCCGCCCGAACAGCGTGAGCCAATCGAGTCGGGGTTCTTCGGCGGTTTGACGCATGAAGAAATTGCGCGAAACTCGGGAGTCCCGCTGGGAACGGTGAAGACGCGAATACGAAGCGGCTTACTGCGTCTTCGCGCGACGCTTGACGGAGCGGTTCGCGCATGAGCGCGCACGAACTGATGCTCGAAGACGTGGCCGTCTACGTGTTGGGCGCGTTGCCCGAGGCCGAAGCCGCGGCGGTGCGTTCGCATTTGCAAACATGTGACGAGTGCCGCCGGGAATACGTGACGCTTCGCCCGGCGGCCGATGCGCTGGGTTTCAGCGCAGAAGCGTGCGCCGATCCTTCATCGGGCGCAATTGTGCCGAGCCGCCGGCTCAAAGCGCGCATCATACAGCAGGTGCGGCGTGACAGCTCCCAACGCTTGAGCACAAACATCGGCGAGCTGCGCGCGGTTCGTCCTATTGTATGGCCGGCTTATGCTGTTGCGGCGGCGTGTCTGGCGCTGGCCCTGATCACCGTGATTTTCAACATGTCGCTCAACGAAGAGAACCGCCAGTTTGAAACGCAACTTTCGCAGCTGAATGCGCATGCATCGGTCTTGACGCGCGAACTCGTCGTACAGCGGACGGAACTTGCCGATCTCGTCTCGCCGGAATCTCAACGATACCCCGTGACAAACGGTGAAGTGATCAAACACCGAACGCGTCTGTACATTGCGATGGAGCAGATGCCGCCGCCGCCGAAAGGGAAGGTCTATCAAGCTTGGACCTTGCATGCCCGAGCGGCGAAGATGGTTCCTTCGGTAACCTTCGTTCCGAATCGCTCAGGCGTGGCCGTTGTGCCGATTCCTGTAAACGCCGCCTCCGTCGTTGCCGTAGCGGTTAGTTTGGAACCCGAAGGGGGCAGCAAGCAGCCTACCAGCGCGCCGGCGTTTGTGGTGAAATTGACCCAATGACGGCCGGAGTGCAACGGCTCGCGCCTGCAGACGAGCCGGATGCGCTCGCGTTTCTGGATCGCGCGCCTTTTGAGAACGCATTCCTCAGTTGGGTAATCCTCACCGATCGCTCGCAGGCAACTCGCGCAACGCTCTACACGTATCGCGGCCGAAATGAAGCGATCTCCGGCGTTGCGTTTTTCGGACGCCAGATCGTGCTCGCAGCTGAGGACGACGCAACAATCGACGCGTTTGCAAGGGCCGCGCAAGCGCATCGCTTGGAACGGATGATCGTCGGTGATCGCACGACCGTCAGACGTTTTTGGGAGAGGATCCGATCGTGGCACCCTGCTCCGCGGGTGATTCGGCGCCATCAGCCGCTCATGGCAGTGGAACGCGGCATGCTGAAGGAGAGCCCAAACGGAGTGCGCGTTCGCCCCGCACGTGCGGATGAGTGGCGCACCGTTGCCGACAGTTCGGCGGAGATGATCCGGACAGAGCTGCAGTACGATCCGCGATCGGGCGGCAATGAATTTGATGCAAACGTCCGCATGATGATCGAGCGCCGGCTCTGGTGGGTCGGCGAACGCGACGGTGAACTTTGCTTTTTTTGCAGCGAGGGGCCTAGGAGCGCGCGTACCCTTCAGTTGCAAGGAATCTGGACGCCTCCGCGCCTGCGCGGGCGCGGATTGGCAACGGCGGCGCTTTGCGGCATCTGCGATCGTGCCCTCGAGCGCGTTCCCTCCATCTCACTCTATGTCAACGGCTTCAACACCGCCGCGCTGGCGCTTTACGAGCGGGTCGGTTTTCGAACCGTGGGCGAATTTATGAGTCTTCTCTTTTAATGAGCTTCTAACGACGGCGTATCGCGCCTTCGACGTCGGAAACGCCGGATTGGACGGCGCGCTCGCCCCGCCGGAACAGCCCGACGATCCAGCTGATTATTGCAATCACCCCAATCAGCGCGAGGATGAAGATGATCACAAAAAACCAGACTGCGATGTGCGCCAGGTGCAGGATCCCTTGTTCCATTTCGAGCTCCTTCGAAAGCTTTCGCTCGTCACCGACTCCTTCGGCCCGGCAGCTTTTGCCTGCAAGACAGCCTGCCGAGCACAAGCAGCCGCCCAGCCTGCTCCCAGCAAAGCGGCGTAAGAACAACTGCGAAGGGCGCGTCATGGCGCTCGCAATCATCTTATTTATCTTACAAGCCGTGATCGCGCAAGCGCAGAATATGCGCAACGCAATGCGCCAAGCCTTTGCGCAAAGCGGCATGCCGGCGCGGCCACCGCAGAATCCCAACGGTTCCCGTCCCGATGGCGAGCGTCGCGGGCCTGACGCGGGCCGATTCCTACTGATGATGTCGCTGCCGATGCGCACTTCGTAAGAGTTCTCGTAATGCAGTCGCGCGAGCAGTAAATGGACGTCACCTCCGGAACGGCGGCGGTCAACGGGACGCAGCTTTACTATGAAATCGCAGGCGAAGGTCACCCGCTGGTTCTGATCCACGGCTTCGCACTGGATTGTCGCATGTGGGATGCGCAGTTCGCTTTTTTCTCTCGTTCCTATCGCGTCATCCGTTACGATTTGCGCGAATTCGGCCGCTCACAAGCACGCAGCCCGCAGCGATTCTCACAGGCCGAAGATCTGCGCGCGCTGCTCGAGCATCTGGAGGCTCCCAAAGCGCATATCTTAGGACTTTCAATGGGAGGACGCGTCGCGCTGGCCTACGCGCTCGTCTATCCCGAGTGCACCCGCAGCCTCATCCTCGCTGATGCTGCGCTCGAAGGGTTTCGCTTCAGCGATGCCTTCGCAGCTTCGTTCGCGGCCATCTCCGAACGCGGACGTGTGGCCGGGGCGCGTGCCGCAAACGAACTGTGGTTCCAGCACGACCTCTTCGCGCCGGCGCGCGAGCGTGAAAACGTCGCTCAAGCGTTATCCGATATGATCGCTGACTACTCGGGATCGTTCTGGATCGAAGAGAACCGCGAACGCTTCTTGCGACCACGTGCCATCGAACGCCTCACCGAAGTGCGCGCGCCGACCCTGGTGGTCGTGGGCCAGCGCGACATCGACGACTTTCAGCGCATTGCCACGCAATTGGCACGCGACATTCCCCGTGCGCGCCTAGCGCGCATTCCGCGCGCCGGACACATGTGCAACATGGAACGTCCTGCTGAGTTCAACACGATCGTGCTGGATTTTCTGCGCAGCCGTTTCCTTACGGCATAGCTCGCGGAGTTCGCCGCGCCAGCATCGCGTCGATCGAGTACATGCCCGGTCCCATCAGCAAGAACGCGATCATTGCGATTAAGTAGAACAGCGGGGTTTCAAAAGACATCCTTCCGCCGACGAAATGTCCGCCGCTTGGCAGATGCACCATGAAGATCGCAGTCACCATATCGATCCCGATCAGAAATGCCACCAACGGCGTCAAAAACCCGAAGATGAAAGCGATGCCGCCCACGAACTCGACCAGTGCGACGATGCCCTGCAGCCAAACGGGCGCGAACGCCTGCGGCCCCATCCATCCCGGAAAGTGCTGAATCTTCGGCATTCCATGAAAGACGAACGCGAGGCCGATCAGGATTCGCAAAAGCAACAAACCCGCCGAGGTCCGCGAGGATTGCGTCCGAGTATACAGCATGCCAGCGGGATATACACTGAGAGGGCGCGGCTCCTGCATTGGCTAAACGCAACGAGCTGTTCTACTCGGAGGAACGCTTGTGAACGCTCCCATCCCCATCAACATCGGCAATACCGCCTTTATGCTGATCTGCGCAAGTCTCGTCATGCTGATGACGCCCGGACTCGCATTCTTCTACGGAGGTTTGGTCGGCCGCAAGAACGTGCTGACGATCATGATCCAGAGCTTCATGTCGCTGGGTTGGACGACGGTCCTCTGGGTCGCATTCGGGTACTCGATGTCCTTTGGACCGGATTGGCACGGCATCATCGGCAATCCGGGATACTACTTTTTCCTGCGCGGCGTCACGCTTCATTCGCTGTTCCTCGGGAACGATGCCGGCATACCGCTCGTCGTGCACATCGCTTACCAGATGATGTTCGCGATCATCACGCCGGCGCTGATCACCGGCGCATTTGCCAATCGGGTGACGTTTAAAGCCTACTTCCTCTTTCTCACCGGCTGGTTGATCTTCGTCTATTTTCCATTCGTGCACATGCTCTGGAGCCCGAATGGTGCGCTCGCCAAATGGGGTGCGCTCGACTTTGCGGGTGGCATCGTCGTGCATGCATCGGCCGGCTTCGCAGCGCTCGCATCGGTACTCTTTATCGGCCGGCGACAAGTCTTAGACGATAAGCCGCACAACGTTCCGCTCATCGCGCTGGGTACCGGCTTGTTGTGGTTCGGATGGTACGGCTTTAATGCCGGCTCGGAGCTGCGCGTCGATTCGGTCACCGCCGCAGCGTTTTTGAATACCGACATCGCAGCATCGTTTGCCGCCATCACCTGGCTGCTGGTGGAATGGGCGCGCGGCCGGCAGCCGAAGTTCGTCGGTCTGCTGACCGGCGCAGTGGCCGGTTTGGCAACGATCACGCCCGCCGCCGGCTATGTTTCACCGGTGGCCGCTATCGTGTTCGGCATTCTCTCCGGCGTGATTTGCTACTACGCGGTCGCGCTGAAGAACCGCTTGCAATGGGATGACGCGCTGGACGTGTGGGGCGTACACGGCGTGGGCGGCTTTCTCGGCATCACGCTTCTCGGCATGTTCGCAACGAAGCTCTGGAATCCGAACGGAGCAGACGGACTGTTCTTCGGAGGCGCTTCATTCTTCGGAAAGCAAGTCGCGGCGGCGACCATCTGCAGCATCTGGGCGTTCGCTTTTACCTACGGCATGCTGTGGCTGATCAGTCGCGTGACGGTAACGAAGGTCGCGCGCGATGCCCAAGAGCGCGGTCTCGACATGGAACTTCACGGCGAAGAGGCATATCCGCTCGGCATCGTTTGAGTCAGCTCAACGGCGCGCGTTTCCGGAAGGTAGGACACGATGGCAGCGGCGGCGAGGTACGCGCAAACCGCCGTCACCGTCATCGCGTTGCCGATCGGAAAGTGCGCCGCAGCAGCGCCGATCGCCAAGGGGACGGCCCCTGCAACGCCGCGTCCGACATTGTACGCGAATCCCTGCCCTGTCGCGCGTGTTTCAGTCGGAAAGAGCTCGCTCAAGTACGGACCGAAGCCGCTGAAGATCCCGGATGCAAAATAGCCGAGGACCGGACCGGCGAGAAGGAGCTGCCAATCCGCGGCGATCGCATAGAGATAGAGCGGCACGATCGCCGCGGAGCAGAGCGAAAAGACAATGAAGGTTCTGCGGCGGCCGATCGCGTCGTTGATCGCGCCGGCAGAGATGTAGCCCGCATAGGCTCCGGCGATCAAGAGATACAGGTACCATCCGCTGGTGACGGCTGCGAGATGCCGCTGCGCCGTAAGGTACGTGGGCATCCAGGTAAAGAGCGCGTAGTAACCGCTTTGCACCGCGATCGCAAGCAAGGTGACGAGAACCGTTGTGCGCAGGAGCGGCGCTTTGAAGATTGTATTCAGTGCGACCGGCGCAGGACGAAAGAGCGGCGCATCTTCAACGTTGCGCCGGATATAGAGCGCGACAGCGGCGGGAATGACACCGAGGAAAAACAGATAGCGCCAGGCTGCATGCGCGGGTGCGATCGAAAACATGATCTGAAACGCTGCGTTGGCGGCCAGCCATCCGAGCGCCCATGCGCCTTGAACGTACCCCAGGTTGCGGCCGCGCCGCTCCGGTGAAGACCACTCGGCGACCAAGACAGCGCCCACGGCCCACTCGCCGCCGAAACCAAACCCCTCCAACGTCCGAAACGCCGTAAGCTGCCAGTAATTCTGCGCCCATCCGCTTAGAAACGTGAACGTTGCGTACCAAAGGATCGAGACAACGAGAACGCGTCGCCGTCCTATGCGATCCGCAAGCGCGCCGAGCACGATGCCGCCGATCGCGCTTGCAGCCAGCGTGCATGAAGCGAGGAACCCGCCCGCCGCTTTGCTGAGTGCGAACGTTCCCAGAATCGCCGGCAGACCGTAGACGTACAGATAGAAATCGAACGAATCGAGCCCCCAGCCTAAGCCGGCGGCCCATTTCGCTCGACGCTCCATCAGCCGCACCTTCTACGGTGTTGCAGGCTTCGCCTCAAGAAGCTTAGGAATCGGGCACCGTGGCGCCGAGAATTGAAACGCCTCTTCTCTTGTTACGGGGTTGGAACGACGACGATGTTGAGGCGTGGCTCACGATGAATGCCGATCCTCGCGTCAGGGAGTTCTTTGCTCGGCCGTATGAGCGCGAAAAATCGATTTCGGACGCCAAGGTGCTGCGCCAAGAGCTGGAACGCGACGGCTTTGGCTGGTTCGTGGTCGAGATCAAGAACGGAATGCCCTTTGCGGGCGTGATCGTGTTGCAGCCCGTTCCTTTTCACGCTCACTTCACGCCGGCGAACGAGATCGGATGGCGCTTCGCTGTCGACGCGTGGGGCAAAGGGTATGCGACTGAAGCAGCTTCCGCAGCGTTACGTTTCGCGTTCGACGATCTCGGCTGGCACGAGATCGTTGCTTTTACCGCCGCGATCAATCTGCGTTCCCGCCGCGTGATGGAGCGGCTCGGCATGAGCTACGATCCAGCGGATGACTTCAATCATCCGCGGCTAGAGGAAAGCCACCCGTTACGGCGTCATGTGCTCTACCGGCTGCGACATCCTCACCAAGCGGCGGACAAGACAGGGTGAATCTCAATCGCATTTGGAGCCGCGCCCCGCTGCGCATGAAACCGATCGAAAAACGCTGGACCGCGAATCGCGATAAGGTGGTGAGCGCGAGCAAAGTGCGTTCTCGGCGGTAATCCGAACGTTCGCACGAACGATGCGCGCGTTCGGGAAACCAGCTGCGTTAAGCTCGGCGGCGCGCCGCGCATGCACGCCGGATCCGGGATTTCCGCTATTATCGTGTGCGACGATTGCCCAGGTTCAGCGACGATCAAATGGATGTCTCGATCGCTCTGCAGCTTGAACGCTATCATTTCACCGCTGACACGATAAACAACGCGCTCCGGCGTTGTCCGTTTCGCGTCGAAGAAATCGACGCCCCGCGGCCGAGGCAGCGATCGCAATTGACCCACGGTTGCGTTGCGAGCGTTTTGCGAGTCAAGAGCGCTCCCATCCGCGAGCGTCTTTGCCGCCCAACGCTGCGTGCCGCACGCCGATGCTACGCTCGGCAACAACGCAAGCCAGAACAGCGCCGCGTTTATTGTGGTTCTCAAATGAGCGCGCGATTTTCGACGGGGCGCCTTCAGGACCTGGCTCGCGAAAGGGACGCTTCGGGAGCACGCCGTACAGGGCCGGGACTGAAAGCTACTTACAAGGAGAACAGTATGCATTTTGTACTCCTCGGCGAGCACAATCCCGAAGTCTGCCCTACGTCAAATAAGACCACGCGCGACTTGCTGCTAAAGCGCGCGCCGGAATTGCCCGATATTGCAAAACGGTGCGGCGTGAACATCGTTGCCGGCCCATTCGTGAATCGCGAGCACATCGCCGTCCTGATCGCGAGCGCCGATCGCGCTGAGGCGATCGATCAATTCCTGACGGAGAGCAATCTCGCACAGTGGAACCGGGTCCGCATCCTACCGTCGCTTCCGATGGAGGAAGGACTGAACGAAGTTCGGGAGTCGTCTTCGATTTTCTAAGACGTGCGGGATGCTCGCAAATCCACGCGGCGTCATCGGCTGCGCGGCTTTCGTCGCGGGTTTGCCTCCGTCTTCGCTTCCGCTCGCCGCCGCGCAGCGTCGGCGAGCGTCTTTGCGGCCCAACGCTCTCCGTCCCGCAAGCTGAAGCTTCGAGGGGTAATGCGCCGAGACCAACGATCGTCCAGAGCACAGCGCAAATGCGAATGCGAGTTCTTCCCGACGGCCTCAAACGCGACCACGTGATCGATGGACCCGTCATCGTAGAAACCTCCGGACAACTCACCATCCGCGGGCAGGCTTGGCGGGAAAGTGTAGGAATCGAACCTACCAGCCGCCTTACGACGGCCTCAGCGGTTTTGAAGACCGTGCGGGCCACCAGACCCGTACTCTCCCGTGGTCAAGACACGAACAAGGCCTCGTCGCGCACGAGGCCTTATTCCGGTTTTTGGAGTGAGATTCAGAAGCCGCCCGTGCCGTTCGGCGTTCCTTCACCCGTAGGGCCATCGTAACCCACTTCACCGGTGCACAGGAACGTGCCGCAGCTGCCGTTGCTGCCGCTGGTCACGTCGTGCAGCGACGATGTGTGCGAATATGGATACGATCCGTAGACGATCGTCGACGTGTTGCCGGCAAGCGCGTAAACCGAAGAGATGATCGGCGAAGCCACACTGGTGCCGCCGAAGACCAGCCATCCCGTCTGATGATACGAGTCGTACACCGCAACGCCGGTATTGGGGTCGGCGTCGGCGGCTACGTCTGCGACCATCCGATGGGACGGACACACCGAGCTCTCCGAACTCTGCAGATTATTTTGCCAGCTCTGCTGCGCAATGTACGCACTGCATCCGCTGCCGGCGCCGCTCCAGACGGTTTCGGAATACGTGCCGGATCTCTCGCTCAATGTCGTGCCGCCGACGGCAGTAACATACTGTGAAGCTGCCGGAAATTCGACGCCGTACCCGCTGTCGCCGGAGCTCACCGTCACCGCTTTCCCGGGATGGTTGTAGTGCGACTGATCGCTGACTTCGCTGGAGTATTCGCTGCCGCCGTAGCTGTTGCTGATCGCCACGACACCGCTGACCGACGCCGCTTCATCGACTGCTGCGGCAAGATTCGCGAAGCTGTTGGTTTTTGCCTCGACCAAAAGGATATTACACTTCGGGCAGATGGCGGAAACCATGTCAAGATCGAGCGAAATCTCTTCCGCCCAACCGCGATTGCCGCGTGGATACCTCGTGCCGCCGGTTTGGTTGATCTTCGTGAAACAGCCGCTTCCGCACGCGGGCAAGCTAAAGGTCTGCCGGTACACCGCAAGATCGGATGCAGCCTTCGGATCGTCGTACGCGTCAACGATCGCCACCGTTTCGCCGGCTCCGTTCGTAGACGATGCACTTGTCAGGTTGTAGGCGGTCTGCAGGTTTGAAGGAAAGTATCCTGACGGGCTGCTCGCATTCGGCCGTCGTCCCCATATCGAATGGCACCGCGCGTAACCCAAGGCGACGGCGCCGCACGCATGTTCAAAGCGTAAGCCTGATAGCGACGCCCTCTGCATCGCGGATTGCGTCGTCGAACCAGACGGAATTGCGCCGGAGCCCGGAGAGTTTTGACTGCAAGCCGCGAGCGCAACAACGGTAAGAACAGCGATCAAAACGGAAATTCTTCTCATGCTCGTTATTCCTCAATTCGGAATTCCAGCACCGAAAACGCCGGAGTAAGCTAGTTTCTTCGGACTTGTTCCGATTCCGCCCAGACCCTCAGAACGCATCGGATTTAGTGGCAAGCAACATACCGGGCGCTGGCTGAAGTCGTCCCTATACGACGGGCGCAGCGCCTTGTTGGCCGAGAGTGCGATGAGCGTCTTCGAATCGTTTGCTAAAGCCTTCGCGCCGGCGTACAGTATGAAGCGATGAACCTCACAAGCATCTTATATCGAGCCGCGCGCGCATCGGCATGGGCGCGCGCAATAACCCGTGCCGCCGGGGGACATCCCAAATCGCTCGTACGGCGCGTGCGAAACCGCTTTCTGCTGCGCGCGATTTCTTCGTTGCTGCGAAAGTAAAAGCCAAAGGCGGGTATATGGTGCGTATGATGCGCATCATCTTTTCCGCACTCGTCCTCATCGCTCAAACTCTCGCAGTCTCAGCGCCGGCGTCCGCAGCGTGCTCCGGAGCCGACCCAGCGCTTGTTTCGGTCAGACTCGCAAGCGTCATGCCGGAGGGCGGCAATAAGCGGTATCGCTTCAGCGGCCGCGTCGTGAACGTTGGACGAAGCGGGCAGCCTTCAAACACTTTACAGTTCGTCGAGATCTACGACCGCGGCATCAAACTCGACAACCGCGGAATCCCGCCGCTCAGACCGGGCGGTTCGTACACGTTCGGATACGACTATCTGCGATCCGCAGACGCCGGTGACGGCACGTCAAAACTAACTTTCGTCATCCATATGCGCAGCCCGACGGGAAGCGCGCAGAACTGTAGTCCGAACAACGATCGGTACGAGGTGCGGTTTTAGGCGCTAGCGCGGCGCCAAACGAGCACGCTTTCGTTCCCCCAGATCCCGGCGGCACCGTGCGAAGCGTCAGGGTGTCGCCGGCGAGATCGAAGTCGCGCACCAGCGTCGTGCCGACCAAGTTGGTGAAGACCGCGGTTTCGACTTTGTGAAAGACGCGATTTCCGCGGATGGAATAGGCGCCGACGATTCCGGGCGCAGCCTGCGCATTCGTCCGGACTCCGGCGGCAAATAAGCCGAGCGTTCCCAGACCCGTGAGCGCAGCTTTGCGCGAAACAATCGGGAGCGAAGCAGCCAAGACGCTTTCCTCCTTCAAAGCACGCGCAGCGCCGCTGCGCGCCGTTCCTGAACTGCCATCTCTGCAGGCGGTGCAGCAGCGGCAAAGTGTAGTTTGAGCACCCTAAGCATTGCGGCCACCGGGACGGCGACGAACGTTTCCACGACACCGAAGAGCGCCGTGAAGATCAGAATCATAGCGATAACGACGAGCGGCGATTCAACTCCGGCGACGATCAGGCCGATGGAGAGAGCAAGAATGCCGAGGACCTTAAGCCAGTGCGTCAGTCCTCGTTCGTCCATCAAACAGAACCTGCTCCGTCGCGAAGGGCGATCAAACGTTTTCGAATCGCCCAAGCTCCGCGTTCGAATTCGTTCGTCAGCGTGGTAACGATCGCGCCCTGAGGGATGCCGGCTTCACGCATACCTTGAAAGCGCTTCATCAGAAGCGACTCCTCGGCGGAATTCCAGGCCTTGCCGCGCTTTGCCGGCGTGCGCGACCTTCGCGGCGGTTCGCAAAGGCTGCCTGGAACGACGGCTTTCAAACGACCGAGGCTGCCGGTAAAAGTCTGGGAGGAGATCTCGAAGCCCACGAATCGTCGCGACATGGCGATCGCTACTGCTGCCGCTGAACCGCCGCCAAGGAAGAAATCACATACCAAATCGCCGGGATTGCTGCTGTATGCAATGACCTTTCGCAGCAGCGCCGCGGGCAACTCATTCTTATTTTTGGCCCTTCCAGGCTTGTACTCGCGATTGATGATCCACACGTCCTCGCGATCGCGATAGTTTGCCGAGCCGCCCGCCCCGGATTCATCCAGCGCATGACGCGCTTCGAGGTTGAAGGTCCTGCGCGGCCCGGGTTTCGCCCAATACAAGATGTGGTAATGCGAAGAGACGTACTTGCGCGTCGTGTAGACACCGAAGTTGTACTTCCAGATGATATGGTTGAGCTCGTAGAGCGATGTTTCGCGCAGAGCCGCCAGGACGTCGTACAGGTTCGTGTAGCCGGAAACGACATAGAGCTGGCCGCCCGGCCTCAGCACCCGCTGCGCTTGAGTGATCCAGGCGCGGGTGAAGCGCGGATAGTCGCGCGCCGGCACTTCGACATACTTGCCGACGACGAAGCGCTCGCGCCGGTTATAGTGACGATGCAGCTTGTCGCCTTCGATGCCGTAAGGCGGATCGGTCACGATAAGGTCGACACATCCGTCGGCGAGATGCTCCAGCGCGCCTTGAACACAATCGGCGTTTACCAGCAGGCTTTCACCAAGACGCGTAACGCGGCCGTTCGACCCCGGCATGGAATAGAGCTTAACCGCGCGCCTTTCTCACTCCCACCAGCAGGCGCAGCTTGAACGAACCACTTCACCGCGACGTGAGCATTTGCACTAAATCGGGGCCGTCATGGTTCTATGCATCACCATGACGTTGAGCGGCGCGCCGCTTGGCGTGCGGTCTTCGCAGCTCCCCTTAGACCATAACGGGTTCGCCGGCAACTTCCGGCGTGAAGGTAAGATCGCCGCGATTCTCGTCGTAGCCGACGACCACTTTTTGTGCCTCACGGATGTCGCCGGCCAGTATCTTGCGGCCTAGCGGCGTCTCGAGTTCCTTTTGAATCGCTCGCTTGAGCGGCCGAGCTCCGTAGACCGGATCGTATCCGGTCTTTACGAGATGGCGTTTGGCTGCCTCGGTCAATTCGAGCTCGATGCGCCGTTCGGCAAGGCGCTTGCGAACGCGCCCCAGCTGAATTTCGATGATTTCGCCGAGCTGCTCTTCGCTGAGCGCATGGAAGACGATCACCTCATCGACACGGTTCAAAAACTCCGGACGAAAATGCTGGCGCAACTCGTCAAGCACGGTCGCGCGCATGACCGCATACTCTGCGCCGCTGAAGTCGCCCTTATAGTCCAGAATTCGATGGCTTCCCACATTAGAGGTCATGATCACGATCGTGTTGCGGAAATCGACCGTGTGGCCCTGACCGTCGGTCAACCGCCCGTCGTCCAGAATCTGTAAGAAAACGTTGAAGACGTCCGGATGCGCCTTTTCGATCTCATCGAAAAGGATAACACTGTACGGACGGCGCCGCACCGCCTCGGTCAACTGACCGCCTTCTTCAAAGCCGACGTATCCCGGCGGAGCGCCGAGTAGCCGCGCAACGGTGTGACGCTCTTGATACTCGGACATGTCGATGCGGACCATCGCGCGCTCGTCATCGAAGAGATACTCGGCGAGCGCGCGCGCCAATTCGGTTTTGCCGACGCCGGTCGGGCCAAGAAAGATGAACGAGCCGATTGGCCGGTTCGGGTCAGCCAACCCTGACCGCGAACGGACGACGGCCTCGGCTACCGCGTCAACCGCTTCATCCTGTCCGATCACGCGCTTATGCAGCTCTTTGTCCAAGTGGAGGAGCTTTTGGATCTCTCCCTCCAGCAGCTTGGTCACCGGAATGCCTGTCCAGCGGCTGATGACCTCAGCGATGTCTTCTTCGTCAACTTCCTCTTTGGAAAGCCGCGTCTCACCGTCGCGCGCCGCAAGCCCTTGCTCCTCGGTTTGCAGTTGTTTTTCAAGATTCGCCAGCGTGCCGTAGCGCAGCTCTGCGACGCGATTGAGATCGTACTGACGTTCAGCCTGCTCGATCTGGACCTTCATCTGCTCGATCTTCTCGCGCAGATCGCGCATCTTGACCGCCGCGGTCTTCTCGGTTTGCCAACGTGCCTGCAGCTCGGTCTGATCCTCGCGCAGCTCCGCCAGCTCTTCTTCCAGCTGCTCCAACCGCTGCTTGCTGGCGCGATCGCTCTCTTTGCGAAGCGCCTCGCGTTCGATCTCCAGCTGCAGAACGCGCCGCGTCAATTCATCGAGCTCCTGCGGCATAGAGTCGATCTCCGTACGCAGCTTCGCGCCCGCCTCATCGATCAGATCGATCGCCTTGTCCGGCAAGAAGCGATCGCTGATATAGCGATTGGAGAGCGTCGCCGCAGCAACCAGAGCCGAGTCTTTGATCCGTACGCCGTGATGCGCTTCGTACTTCTCCTTGAGGCCCCGCAGGATCGAAATCGTGTCTTCGACGCTGGGCTGATCAACGAAGATAGGCTGAAAACGCCGCTCCAACGCCGCGTCTTTCTCAACATACTTGCGATACTCGTCGAGCGTCGTGGCGCCGATCATGTGCAGTTCGCCGCGCGCAAGCATCGGCTTGAGCAGGTTTCCGGCGTCCATCGATCCTTCGGCTTTGCCTGCGCCGACGACAGTGTGCAGCTCGTCCACAAACAGGATGATCTGCCCTTCGGAGCTCTGAACGTCTTTGAGAACAGCTTTGAGCCGTTCTTCGAACTCGCCGCGATACTTTGCGCCCGCGATCAGCGCGCCCATGTCGAGCGCAACGATACGCTTGTCCTTCAGCCCTTCAGGGACGTCACCCCGAACGATGCGCTGGGCCAAGCCTTCGACGATTGCCGTCTTCCCGACACCGGGATCGCCGATCAGCACCGGATTGTTTTTCGTGCGGCGCGAGAGCACTTGAATGACGCGCCGAATTTCGTCGTCGCGTCCGATCACCGGATCGAGTTTGCCGCGTTCCGCTTCCAGCGTCAGATCGCGTCCATACCGTTCGAGGCTCTTGTACGTGCCTTCAGGGTTCTGCGTCGTCACGCGCTGGTTTCCGCGCACCTCGCGCAGCGCCGCCAAGAGCTTGTCGCCGGTCAAACCGGCATCGCGCATCAGCCTGCCGATGGTGCCGCCGCTCTCAGCCATCGCGAGCAAGAGATGCTCGACGGAGACGTACTCGTCCTGAAGCTGCTGCGCGCTGGACTGCGCCGCCGAAAGCAAGCGCGTCAGCTCGGGCGCAACGGTGATTGAAGCAGAGTCAGCGTGACTGCCGGAGAGGCGCGGCAGACGGCCAATCGCCTCATCGACTCGCGCGCGCAGTGTCTTCGGGTCGACGCCGGCTTGGCGCACGATGTCTTCGGCGATCCCGCGATCCTGATCCAGGAGCGCCGCAAGCAAGTGTTCGGGAGCCGTTTGCGGGTTATGTTCGTTCAGCGCACGCGTATATGCGTCGTTGAGCGCGTCTTGGACTCGCTCCGTCATGCGGTCAGCGTTCATCGGTTCTTGCCTTTATGACAGCAGGAGCGCCCTTTCGGTTGCGCCGAGAACGCTACCTGTGCGCGCGCAGCATCCGATAATCACCGCTGCGCACCGTCACGCCGCGCGCGTCGAACCACTCCAGCAGCGGGACGGCATACTTGCGTGACGTTCCGATCAGATCCCGAAATTGCGCCATCGTCATTTGGCGGTTCGCATGCAGGAAGGCCTCGACGCGCGCGCGGATCTGCACGATCTGCGCTCCTCGGTAGAGATCTTCGTTGACTTTGACGACAACGCCGCGCGATAACAACCCATCGAACGCCTTGCCGGCGCCTGGAACGCGAGACTGCTTGACCGCCGCAACCACCGCTTCCAGCGGAACGGGTTCAAATGGCCGAACCGGATCGAGCGGGATTAAAGCGTCGAAGAAGGCGCGCTGTTCGGCATTCAACTGCGGAACATGCCCGGGCAGGGCGTAGTAGCCGGCGCGATAGCTCAGCCGACCGTCCACCGCAGCCGATGCAAGGATGCGCACGAGCAGCGGCTCGTGCAGCTGTACTTCGCGAGAAATGGCAAGCGAAGTGGCTCCGATTGCCCACGGCTCCGAGCGGTGTTCCTCCTCCAAGAGTGCCAGAACGCGTGCAACGATTGCGTCCGCCGCGGCCGCGTCCACGTAAGCCGGCGGCCGCTCAACGAAGGTTGCATCGCCGTGTGCCTTCAGCGCCTCGAGCGTTTCAAGCGCGGCTTGCTCGACGACGTTGGCTTCTCGCGCTGCTTGCGCAGCTGAAACCGGTTCCGGCGCGTGGGCTCGCAGAACGGCCAACACGCTCGCCGCAACGCCGTCATGGTGATGCATAGAACCATGCGGCGCTACGGAGTCAGAGGCGAGCACTTGTGACTCCAGCCTGCCGCCGCCCAGCAGCGTCTTCGGAGAGAGCCGGCGCACGACGAAGCTCATTCCGGGAAACGCGACGGTCGGTTTGCGCAGGTAGAGCGTCCCTTTCACCTGCGCTCCATCTTCCGGCTGCCCATCTAAGATCAGCGTCCCGAGAAGCTCCGCCGCGCCGATATAGGCGCGCACGGCGTTGCGCTCGCGCAGCAGTTTGACGCTATGCGCAAGCGGCCTGAAGCAAACATTGAAGCGATCCGTCGGAACGAATGCGCCTTTCGTCACTACTTCGCCGCGGCCAATCTCGCTGACTTCGATTCCCGGTAGGTTGATCGCGACGCGCGCACCCGCTTCAACGACCTCGCGCTTCTCCCCAAAGGTCTGCAAGCTTCGAGCGCGCGTCGTTTTGCCGCTTGGCTCGAGCTTCAATCGATCGCCGATGGCAATCTGTCCCTGCGCCAGCGTTCCGGTCACGATCGTCCCGTGACCTGGGAGCGAAAAAACGCGATCGATCGGCAAGTATGGCGGCGCGGCGGCATTGCGTGCAGGCAGGCGGAGCAGCGCCTGGTGAATGCTCTCTCGCAACACAACGAGTCCGCTGCCGGCGATCGTTGAAACCGCGAGGAGAGGGGCATTCTCGGCGATCGTGCCGCGCAGCGCCCGCGCGATCTCCTCGGTACGCTCCGTCAGCTTTGCCGCCGCAAGCAGATCGCTTTTTGTGACGACGACTATCGTCTGCCGGACGTTCAAGTACTGCAAGATTTGCAGATGCTCGACCGTCTGCGGCATGACGCCCTCATCGGCCGCAATGACGAGGAGCAAAAGTTCCATGGATGATGCGCCGGCAAGCATGTTATGCAAGAAGCGCTCGTGGCCGGGAACGTCGATGATGCCCGCTTCGACGCCGTCCTCGAAACGCAGATGCGCAAAACCGAGATCGAGCGTCATGCCTCGCAGCCGTTCTTCGAGCCAGCGGTCCGGATTGGTCCCCGTCAACGCCGTCACGAGGGACGATTTTCCGTGGTCGACGTGACCCGCCGTTCCCACGATGTGCACGTCCTAGTCCACGATGTTTTGCAAGACGGCGACAACCAGCGCATCATCAGCAGGCGCGATTGTCCGAAGATCCAACAGCACTCTGCTTCCCTCAATCCGTGGCGCGACCGGCGGGTCGTTGCGGCGCAACGCAGCGGCGAGATGCTCTGCGTGCGTTGCCTGCGGCAGTGCAATCGCGATCGATGGAATGCGCTCCTCCGAGAGCGAGCCCGCCCCGGCGTATGCGAAAGACTCGACGACATCGCATGTCACAGCGACGCGGTATCGCTCGGCGCGCCGGCGCAGATCGTCCAGTGATTGCGAAAGCATGGCGAAGAAGGGAATTTCGCGGCGGAGCTCCGGTGAAGCGTAGAGCTGCAGAGTGCCGCCCAGCGCCGACAGCGTCAACTTGTCGACGCGCAGCGCGCGAAGGAGCGGATTACTGCGCAAGCGCGCAACGTGCGGCGCCGAACCGCAGATCACACCGGCCTGTGGACCGCCGAGAAGTTTGTCAGCGGAGAATGCGACCAGATCGATGCCGTCGCCCAGAGCATCCTGAACCGTGCGTTCGTGTGGAAGGCCATACTCACGCAAATCCACGACGGCGCCGCTGCCGAGATCCTCAATGACCGGAATCCCGGTCCGGCGCCCTAATGCGACAAGGTCCTTTGGATCGACCTCTTCCTGAAAACCGCTTAGCCGAAAGTTCGATTGATGAGAACGCATCAACAGCGCCGTCTGCGGCGAAAGCGCGCGCTCGTAGTCGGCGAGGTACGTCTTGTTCGTCGTTCCGACTTCAACAAGCTGCGCTCCGCTTCGCTGCATGACGTCGGGAAGACGAAATCCGCCCCCGATCTCGATCAGTTGGCTGCGCGCGACGATCACTTGCCGCTCTTTGGCAAAAGTATCAAGCACCAACAGAACCGCCGCCGCGCAATTGTTGACGACCAACGCCTCGGGCGTGCCCGTCACTGCGCGCAGCAACGCCGTAGCGCGAGCGTAACGGGAGCCGCGCGTTCCTTCCGCTACGTCGTATTCGATGTTCGAATACCGCTGTACGGTCTGCTGCATCGCCTCGAACGCCGCGGGCGCAATCGGAGCGCGCCCTAGGTTTGTGTGCAGCAGCACGCCGGTAGCGTTGATGACCGGCAAAAGCGTTTCACAACGCATCGCCTCAAGGCAGTGGAGCACCGTCGCGGCGAGCGCTTCAAACGAGGGGCTTCCATTGGAAGAACTCGCACGCGCCGCATCCAAAGTCTCACACACGCCGCGCTTGACGTTTTCTCTGCCGATCAGCGCCTCAAAAGCCGCAATTCGCGGATCCGACAAGAAACGATGCACGGGCGGGATGTCGCGCATCGCTGCGGTCATGGTCAGTTCAAATGTTTGCCGAGCATCGACTTAATCGTTTGCTCTGAAACGTATCCGACAATCCGATCGACTTCCTGGCCGCCTTTGAAGAGCACGAGACATGGAATGCCCGAAACGCCGTAGCGCCCTGCGACGTTGGGATTGTCGTCTGTATTCAGCTTAACGAACTTTGCCTGGCCGGCATGCGAGCTCGCAACGCGTTCGACAACGGGTGAAAGCATTTTGCACGGACCGCACCACGGCGCCCAAAAATCGACCAGAACGGGCTGCTGGGCTCCCAAAACCTCCTGATCGAACGTCGCCTGCGAAACGTCGGATAGTGCGCTCATCGTTTCTTGGTACTCTCCTTCTCCTTACGTTGAACAGTGCTAGAGTTCGGTTTGTTGCGGTTCGCCCGTGATCTCGGTCAGCTGCATGGCCTGTTTGCCTAAGTTCGTGATCGCGATGACTTCGTCGCCTTCGCTCAAGCGCTGCAGCCGCACGCCTTTGGTAGAGCGCCCGGCCCTACGTATGCCCGAAACCTGCAGCCGGATCACTTGATTGGCCGAGGTGATCATCAGAATTTGATCCTCGGGCGCGACCAGAATTTGGTCGACGACCTGACCGATGTCTTCGCGTTCCTTGGCGAAGGCCTTGACGCCCTTCCCCCCGCGGGACGTGTGCCGGTATTCCTGGATCGCCGTACGCTTGCCGTAGCCGCGCGTCGTCACGAGCAAGACTTCGCTGCGTTCGTCTTCGAGGACGTCCATTGCGATCACGTTGTCTCCACGATCGAGGGTCATCGCTTTGACGCCGCGCGCGTTGCGGCCCATCGGCCGAACGTGCTTCTCGTTGAAGTGCACCGCCATGCCTCGAGCAGTGGCAAGAATGATGTCGCGGCTTCCATCGGAGAGGTCCACTGCGAGCAGCTCGTCCCCGAGATCGAGGTTAATCGCATTGAGGCCGTTGCGCCGGACGTTGGCGAACTCTTCGAGCTTTGTCTTCTTGATGACGCCGTTCCTGGTAACCATGACCATGTAGCGCTCGCCGCTGAACGTGCCGACCGGAAAGACGGCGGTGACGAATTCGCCGGGCGGCAGCGTCAAAAGATTCACCAGAGCCGTTCCGCGCGCTTGACGCGTCGTATCGGGGATCTCGAAGCCGCGCAAACGGTATGCTCGTCCTTTGTTCGTGAAGAACAGCACGTGATCGTGCGTCTTTGTAATGAAGAAGTTGCGCACGACGTCTTCACGCTTCAGATTGGCGATGCCGATGACGCCTCGTCCGCCGCGGTTCTGCGTCTTAAAGGTGTCGACCGACACACGTTTGATGTAGCCCCCGACGGTATACGTTACGACGACTTCGATGTTCGGAATCAGCGCTTCAACGGAGAATTCGTCCTCAGCAGGCACGATTGACGTGCGGCGGACGTCGCCGAAGCGCTTCCGCAGGTCGAGCGTTTCAGTCTTCACGATGCCGGCGATACGGCGGGGGCTCTTCAGGATGTCCTGCAGCTCCGCGATGGTCTTGATCAACTCGCGATATTCGTCCTCAATCTTCTTACGCTCCAGGCCGACGAGCGTGCGCAGACGCATGTCGACGATCGCTGCGGCCTGCACGTCAGAGAGCCGGAAACGCTTTGCGAGCCGCTCCTTGGCTTCATCGGTCGTTTGGCTGCCCCGCACGATCTCGATGACCTCATCGATGTTGTCGAGCGCAATGCGGTACCCCTCGAGCAAATGGGCGCGCTCTTCCGCCTTGCGCAAATCGTAACGCGTTCGTTTCGTGACGACGTCTTTGCGATGGACGATGTATCGCTCGAGCAGTCCCTTCAGGGAGAGCACCTGGGGCTCCAGAGCAATGGATCCGTCCGGCCGCGGCTGGCCGACCGGCACCAACGCAAGCATGTTGAAACCGAAACTCGACTGCAGCGGCGTGTGCTTGTAAAGCTGATTCAGGACGACGCGAGGCGTAGCCGATTTCTGAAGCTCGACCACGACGCGCATACCCTTGCGATTGGACTCGTCATGTAGCGCCGCGATCCCCTGAATGCGTTTCTCGGCATGCGCTTCGGCGATCGCCTCGACGATGCGGCTCTTGTACACCTGATACGGAATCTCTGTAATTACGATGCGATGGCGGCCGCGGTCTTCAACGATCTCCGCCTTGCCGCGAATGGTCACTGAACCGCGTCCCGAGCGGTACGCTTCGCGCACCGCCTCGTGCCCCATGACGATTCCACCAGTCGGAAAATCCGGCCCTTGCACGATCGCGCTCAGCGCTTCATCCGTCGCCGCGGGGTCATCGATCAGCACGACGATTGCATCGGTGATCTCCGCCAAATTGTGCGGCGGAATGTTGGTCGCCATGCCGACCGCGATGCCGCTGGAGCCGTTGAGCAGCAGTTGCGGAAGCTTGCCGGGAAGGACGCTGGGCTCAACTCCTTGGTTGTCGAAGTTGGCGACAAAGGGAACCGTCTCTTTATCGATATCGCTAAGGACTTCGAGCGAATGCCGCGCAAGGCGGGCCTCAGTATAGCGGTACGCCGCCGGCGGATCCGGATCGATCGAACCGAAGTTTCCATGTCCGTCGACCAGCGGGTAGCGCAGCGTGAACTCTTGCGCCATGCGAACGAGCGCATCGTACACCGACGTGTCGCCGTGCGGGTGGTACGACTTGAGCACTTCGCCGATGATACCGGCGCATTTGCGATGCTGTTTGGAGGGGTCCAGACCCATCTCGCGCATCGCGTAGAGGATGCGCCGCTGCACCGGTTTGAGGCCGTCGCGCACGTCGGGCAAAGCGCGCGAGGCGATAACGGACATCGCATAGGAGAGATAGCTCTCGCGCATCTCGTCCTCGACATTGATCTGCGAAATGATGTCGTTATCCACGGACGAATACTTCGCCGCGGCGATGGAACGGACATTTTACACTGAGGCTGATCTGCGCGCGTTTGCAGCCCAATTCGCGCGTTTGCTGCGCGCCGGGGACGTCGTTGCTTTGAGCGGCCCGCTCGGGTCGGGAAAGACCGCTTTCATCAAAGCGGCGGTCGCGGAGCGCCTGGAGAGCGATTGCGTGACCAGTCCGACGTTTACGTTTTGGCATCGCTACGGCGGGGATCCGCCGATCGATCATCTCGACTTTTATCGAATCGAAAGCCCGCGCGAAGCTGAAGAGCTCGGCATCGAAGGCGCGCTCGCCGGCGCGTCGATTCTCTTTGTAGAGTGGCCTGAACGCGCAGCTCATCTTTTGCCTGAGATGTGCTTTGCGATCGATCTGGAAGGCAAAGGAAACGGCCCCCGAACGATGCGCTTGCGCGGCCCTCGCGAGCTGCAGCTCTAAGGATGATCGTTCTTGCGATCGACGGCGCGCTGGGAGCGTTCTCGGGAGCGGTCGTAGACGCCGCGGGAGCACCGCGGAGCGTCAGCGTTGCACCGAACCTTGCGCTCGAACAAGGATTGGGCGCAGTGCGCGACTTGCTGGAAAAAGCAGGCACGAAGCCCGATGCGATCGACCGCATCGCCGTTGGAATTGGGCCGGGCAGCTTTACGGGGACGCGAATCGCGATCAGTTTTGCAAAATCGCTCGCGCAGGGATGGCGGCGTCCACTGATCGGCGTTTCGTCGTTCGACGCTCTGGAGGAAGGCATCGCTCGCGACGGATCGGTGCCGCTTCTGACCGTCGTCCGCGGACGTGCGGGGATCGTTTCGGTGCGGCTGCGCATCGCAGAGCGCGAGCTGCGGGCGTCGGGTTCTCCGAGCGCGGTTCTTACGGAGCTGGGAGATGCCCTCGGCGTTGGAACCCTGCAGGTCGCCGGGTATGCGGAGGACGTGCGCTCCGAACTTGGCGAACGCGGCATCAAGGTGCAGCTCGCAAGACCACAAACGACACCGGCGGCGCTTGCAATAGCGCGGATCGCGATGCGGCGCGAACCGCTATCGAGCTTGCACGAACTGCGCGCCGACTACGGCGAAATCTCCCCGGCTAGATCGAACTAATGCGGCGCCCACGGACCGACGTGTCATGCCAGTGATGCAAAGGGGCCGAAGGCCGGGGGCCCCCCGCGCTTTGCGTGTGGGGGGCGTGGAGCGCGCAGCGCGCATACGCCTTTTCAAATGAAACTTCAGCCGCGGCCGCTTCCCTCCGGCGACGCGCCGCTCGCAGTCGTTCCGATGGGGGATGCCGACGTTCCCGAGGTGCTGCGCATCGAGGAGCAATCATTCACGACGACGTGGCCGGCAAACGCTTTCTACGCCGAGTTGCACGACAACAGAATGGCGCATTACTTTGTCGGACGCATGCTGGACCGGATCGTCGCTTATGGCGGGATATGGGTTATTCTCGAAGATTCCCACATCACGACGATCGCGGTCGATCCGCGCTATCGCGGTCAAAAGTACGGAGAACTGATCTTGCTGCGCCTTCTCGATGAAGCGCTGTCGCGGGGAGCAGCGTGGATGACACTCGAGGTTCGAGAGAGCAACACTGTCGCGCAAGCGCTCTATCGCAAATATGGCTTTACGACGGTCTCCACGCGGAAGGCCTACTACAGCGACAACAACGAGAACGCTCTCGTCATGTGGGCCGGAAACTTGCGCAGCGAGATCTATCGAAACAGGGTCGACGCGCTTCGCTTGGCGCTGACCTCATGATTGCCGCGCTGACTGTGGCAATCGCCGGTTCTGCGGCGGCGGTGCCGAAGCTGGACGGCATTGCGCTGGGTTCACCGGTTTCAGCGCTGCTCGCGGCGCGCGGAAAGGCCGACGTTCAAACGACCGATATAGGCCACATCTGGACTTGGCGCAAACCGGACGGCGGCACGTTGCGGATCACCACCGACGACGACGGAACGGTACGATTGATCGATGTGACGCCCGCCGCACCGCGGCCGCCGCATAGCGCGGACTTCCTTGCGCCCGGAACTTTGCCTGGGACAAAGATCCCTGTCTTGTTTAGCGGATACAAACTCGGCGCAAACAGTTTGCTGATCGTCGCGCGCGAGGGCGGAAGAACTCCGCGTGAGGCTTTTCTCGGCTACCGCGATCAATTGGTCCGCGCCGGCTTTGTGCCGAATGCGCATCCGCCGCAGCGATACCGCGCACCGGTGCTGGAGCAATTGGGAGGCGCCGACTATACGTCGGCCGCGGAGGGAACGGCCTATGTGCGAATCACGGTCAGTTCGACCGGCAGCGTGACGGCGGCAACGATTTACGTTTCAAGCGGCGATGCGGCATTGGATAGGATCGCGGTCGCCTCTTCAATCCACGACAGCTTTACGGCCGCGCAGTTGGACGGAACGCCGGTCGCGTCGGTTTACTTTAGACGCGTGGATTTCACACACACGAAGCCGGTTTGACGTTCACGCGACTGCTGCAACGAGTTCGCGCGCATCTTGGACAGCAGCATCGCTATGCGCACTGCGTTCGCGTGGCGCGCATGGCGGAAACGCTAGCCATGGCGCACGGCGTGAGCACTGCCAAAGCGCGAACGGCCGGAATACTGCACGATCTCGCGCGGCTCTACCCCTCGGATCGGCTCTTGACCGAGTGCCGGCGCCGCGGCCTTCCGATCGACTCGTTTGCTAGCGCGCATCCCGTCGTCTTGCACGCCCCGTTGAGCGCCGAACTGGCTCGAGAGCGGTTCAGCGTGGCAGATCGCGAAATACTCGACGCCATTGCCAAGCATACGCTCGGCGCCCGAGAGATGTCGGCTTTGGATTGCGTTGTCTTCCTGGCCGACAGTCTGGAGCCGGAGCGCCCGCTGCCGGAGAGGGAACATTTGGCAACATTGGCTCGAAGCGATCTGCGGGCAGCGATGATCGCAACGATCCGGTCGTCGCTGCGGTATCTCGGCGATCGCAAAGAGCAGGCGGCGCCGCAAACGATTGCGGCGCTGCAGAGTTTGGAGGAGAGTACTGGCGGACATCGTTGAGCTTGCGCGTAGCGCCGCGCGCGAAAAAAAAGGTGAGGACATCGCGGAAATCGACATCGCCGGACGGACGATCATCGCGGACAGGTTTCTCATCATCACCGGTCGCTCTAAAATACAAACGCGCTCCATCGCGGACAATATCTCCGGCAAACTTGCCGAAAACGGCACTCGCGTGGCTCGAGTTGAAGGGTATGCCGACGGTAACTGGATCCTGCTCGATGCCGGCAATCTCGTGATTCACGTCTTCACGCCCGAACAGCGCGCCTTCTATAACCTCGAACGCCTTTGGGCCATGCCGGCGGAACGGCAGGTCAAAACGTCGTGAAAGCCCGTCCGAAACCTCTGCATGCGACCAAGTCGGCGCGCAAGCGCAAGCAGCGCCTGCAACGTTTGGGCGTCTGGATCTTCATCGCCCTCTTCGCATTCAGCGTCGTAGGCTTCATGATCGCGGTTCAAGTGGTGCGGTAAGGCGGAACATACAGAACGTCGGCAGAGTACTACCGCTTCGAAGGAGTTCCGGAGATGAGACTTTTTAGCGCAGCAGTCCTAGCAGGCGCCGTTCTTCTCGCGACAACGCCTGCGAGCGCAAAGCAGTTTGTGCAGGATCAGGCCGGGATGTTCAGTGCGGCGACCGTGGACGCGCTCAACGCGCGCATCGGCAATTTCCATGCGCAGACCGGCAAAGAGATCGTCGTCGCTACGGTGCCTTCGGCGCAAAACGGCGACGTCAGATCCGCTGCGGAGAAGACTTTCGCGCAACGGCAAGTCAACGGCGTGCTTATCTTCATCGACAAGGGCGATCGCAAGGACTGGATCGTTCCGGACGCTGCAGCCGTTCGAAGCGGCTGGTGGAATTCCAACACGAGCCAAACGATCGCGCAAGCCATGCAGGCGCAATTCAAAGCCGGCGACTACGACGGCGGAATTTCAACCGCCGTCGCTTCTGCCTTGAACGTCTACCGTTCGCATTTGAGTTCGCTGCCGAACGGCAGCGCAACGACCGCTCGCAACGGATCGCCACAAACTGCTCAAAGCGGAGTACACATCAATATGTTTTGGTGGATTATCATCGCGCTCGTCGCGTTCTTCCTGATTCGATCCCTTATGCGCGCGGCGGCGGGACCACGCTACTCCGGCGGCGCCGGCCAGCCGGGTCAACCCGCAGGACCGGGATACGGGCCGGGCTACGGACCCGGATACGGCTGGGGAGGCGGCGGTTTTTGGAGCGGCCTGCTCGGCGGTCTGGGCGGTGCTTGGCTCGGCAACGAAATGTTCGGCCGCGGCGGCGGAGCCGGTTCTTTCGGCGCTTCAGACGCCGGCGCCGCGGGCGCGCCCACCGACGGCGGCGGCTGGCAGGCCGATCCGGGTCAGGCCGGGCTCAGCGGCGGGGGC
>Ga0207416_1000235_pt1 | contig 101926 bp, 105 predicted proteins | sample PaiPotPPM11metaG_FD_184107 | JGI IMG/M metagenome (GOLD analysis project Ga0207416, IMG submission 184107) | Iron sulfur acid spring bacterial and archeal communities from Banff, Canada, to study Microbial Dark Matter (Phase II) - Paint Pots PPM... ... | reverse complement strand
GTCGGCGTTACAGATAGTCCCACGATTGTGAGCCCAGCGGCGAGGCCCCCTCATCCCGACCTTCTCCCCGCGCGCGGGGAGAAGGAGCAGCAAGCGTCGAGGCCCGCGCCCCTTCCACCACCCTGCTGCGCAGGGTGGTCCCCCTTCCCCGCTTTCGCGGGGAAGGATGAAATCGCTGGCGCGGGCCGTCTCTGTTGTCGCCAAAGCCCTCTCGTGAGACCATCGCCGCACTGATTTGTTCGAGGTTTTGAGCATCATGCCGCGCGAGAAATTTGCCTGGGCCTCGCTCCCCGACGAGCAGTTGCTCGAGGTCCGCCTCAAGGACCTCAAGCTGACCGTCGAGGGCACCTGGCTCGAGGATTGCCTTATCACGCTGCACGACGAACTGGCGCAGGCCGGCATCCGCGTGCGCCCGCACGCGTGGATTTCGAGCGAATGGTTCAGCCCGGAGAACACGACCGGCATCGCCATCCCGTTCTATCTGGCGCATCCGCGGCTGATGCGGCTCGAGCGGAAAATGATCATCGACGTCGAAGGCGGCACCTGGGCCGAGTGCATGGCCATTCTCCGCCATGAAGCCGGTCACGCCGTGCAGCACGCCTATGCGCTTTCCCGCCGCCGCCAATGGCAGCGGCTGTTCGGTCCCACCTCGCGGCGTTATCCGCGCTATTACCGGCCGAATCCGGCGAGCCGGCATTACGTCCAGCATCTTCGGCTCTGGTACGCGCAAAGCCATCCCGACGAGGACTTTGCCGAGACGTTCGCGGTCTGGCTGCGGCCGCGCTCGAACTGGCGTACGCGCTATGCCGGATGGCCGGCGCTGAAGAAACTCGAATACGTCGACGCGCTGATGGGTGAAATCTCGACGCAGCGGCCGCTGCTCAAAAGCCGCGAAAAGGTCGATCCGCTCGGCGCTCTCGCCGAGACGCTCGGCGAACACTACAAAAGGAAACAGGCGCTCTACGCCTTCGATACGCCGAAAACCTACGACCGCGATTTGCAACGGTTGTTTTCGGCCGATCCAAAGCATCGGCGCTCCGAGGCGGCGTCATCGTTCCTGCGGCGCAACCGCGCCAGGGTGCGCAAGCTGGTGGCGAAGTGGACCGGCGAATATCAGCTCACGCTCGACGCCGTGCTCGACGACATGATCGCCCGCTGCCGCGAGCTTAATCTGCGCGCGGTCGGGCCGGAGCAAAAACTTGTTATCGACTTCACCGTGCTGTTGACCGCCAAAACGATGCATGCACTGTTCGGTCCGTCGCGGCGAAGGTGGATCGCGCTATGAAAAAGCTGCGCGTCCTGGTGCTCGTTCACCCGGACCTCATTCCCCCGGACTCGAGCAAGGGCTACAGCGAGCAGGAAATCAACGAGTGGAAAACCGAATACGACGTGGTGCGGACGCTGCGCCGCGCCGGACACGATGTCCGTCCGCTCGGCGTGCACGACGAATTAAAACCCATTCGCGACGAGATCGACAGCTGGAAGCCGGACGTGGTGCTGACGCTCCTCGAGCAGTTTCACGGCGAAGCGATCTACGACCAGAACGTCGCCAGCTATCTCGAACTGATGCACGTGCCCTATACCGGCTGCAACCCGCGCGGCCTGATGCTGGCGCGCGGCAAGGATTTGTCGAAGACGCTGGTGCATTACCGCCGCATCCCGGTGCCGGCTTTCGCGGTCTTTCCGCTGCGGCGAAAAGTCCGGCGCCCGGCGCGGCTGGCGCTGCCTTTGATCGTGAAGAGTTTGAGCGAGGACGGCTCCTACGGCATTTCGCAGGCGTCCGTGGTCGACAGCGACGCCAAGCTCGCCGAACGCGTCGGCTTCATCCATGAGCGCATCGGCACGCCGGCCATCGCCGAGCAGTACATCGAAGGCCGCGAGATCTATGTCGGCGTGCTCGGCAACGAGCGCTTGCGGGTGCTGCCGATCTGGGAGCTGGAATTCGGCAACATGGCGCAGGGCGATTGGCCGATCGCCACCGAGAAGGCCAAGCACGATCCGGATTATCAGGAGCGCCGCGGCATCCTGCACGGCCCGGCCAAGAATTTGGCGCCCGAACTCGTTGCCCGCATCCAGCGCAGCGCCAAGCGAATTTACCGGACGCTGGAACTCGACGCTTACGCCCGCATCGATTTCCGGCTTGCCGCCGACGGCACGCCGTATTTCTTGGAAGCCAATCCCAATCCCGAGATCGCCGAAAGCCAGGAATTCGCATCGGCGGCGCGGCACGACGGCATCAAGTATCTCGACCTCCTGCACCGCATTATGGCTCTCGGCATAAGCCGGGCGAGCTCGACTCCGACGGCGGACTGACGAAGCCCTGGCGTGCGTCTCACGCGCGTCTGTGCCGCCCGTGCGGCGCGCGGCGGATGCGCTGTTTGGCTTCGTGCTTGCCGCGACGGCGTTCGCGTTCGGCAGTGTGGGCTTTTTCGCGATGGAGCGGCGCGTGCAGATGTTTGCGTTCGGCCATGCGCTGCCGTTTTGAATGCGGCTTTGCCCGTGCTTTTTCCGGCGGTTTCGGCTTTTGCGGTTGCGGCTCTTCCGCTTGCGCTTGCCGCGCTTGCGCCCGCTCCAACTGCGCCTGTTGCAATTGCGCCTGCTCCAGCTCGGCGAATGCCGGATAATCGCGGCAGGGCAGGCGCCGCACGAAGCGCAAATCGGCGTCGTCCGGCGGCGTCTTTTGCCACTGTTCGACCGAACGGCCGGTCACATCGATGACGTAGCCGCGCGTCTCGCGCGGCAACGCGCGGCGGCGCTTCAGCCATTCGCCGACCCGCCTGGCGCCCGCATTGTAGGCGGCGGCCACGAAGCCGAGATTGCCGAATCGATCGCGCAGCTCGCGCAGGAGCCGCGCCGACGCGGACAGCGCCTGCAGCGGATCGAACGGATTCTCCAGGCCGGACGCAACCGCCACCCTGGGCATGAATTGCGCGATGCCCAAGGCGCCCTTCGGGCTCACGGCGTCGTCGCGCAGCCGGCTCTCCTGCCAGATCAGGTTGGCGAAAAAGGCGACCGGCAGGTCGTTGTCTTGCGCGGAGGTAAGCAGCGCGCTGCAAAGTTCGTCGAGTGGGACGGGCGGTGCGGTATTGGCCGCGCCGGGATTGGACACTTGCTCCGAAGTCGGATCGGAGTTCGTGGGCGGCGCGGCAGACGTTTGCGGTGCCGCCGCCGCCGGAGTTTGCTCGCCAATATCGGATGGCGGCGCTGCGACTGCCTCGCGGTCCCCTCTGGCCTGCGACGATTCGATTTCGACTAAGGACGCAAACGACGTTCCGCCGCCGAGATGGAAAGAACCTGGAAGCAGCGACGAATATTCAGGTTCCGGCGCCGCCCTGGAAAGGCAAAGCAACAGGATCGCAACAGCAAGAATCGGCCGCATCCGCTCCTCGCGAAGTGGTGCTCGCGCGGCGCCGGATGACGCTTCGCGCGACGGTTTTGCAATGAGAGTGAACCCCTCGTTAAGGTGGCCTCTTGGCGGGTCAAGGGGGCGGCTTTTTGAGCGGATTGTGAGTCATTCAAGGCGAATTGCGGCGTGTTCGGCAGTTTTGGAACACGGCGAGACAGCTTGCGCCGCAAGCTGCGAAGGCCGATAGTTACGGTCGCGACCAATTTCCGCGCGCCCGTTGGCGAGGACGGCATGCGGCGCAGCCGCGTTGCGAGGCTCCATGACGCACGAAACCAAAGCCGATACCGACGTCCGCAAACCAGACAGAGCGGCGGAAATACGCCCGCCCGCACCGCAATATCAGTCCGGCTTCGGCAATCATTTCGTCTCCGAGGCGGTGCCCGGCGCGCTGCCGGTCGGCCGCAACTCGCCGCAGCGGCCGCCGCACGGGCTCTATGCCGAGTTGATCTCGGGCACCTCCTTCACCATGGCGCGCGCCGAGAACCGGCGCACCTGGACCTACCGCATCCAACCCTCGGTCGTGCACCGGCCCTACGCGCGAATCGACAACGGGCTCATCCGCAGCGCGCCGTTTCACGAGGTCGACGCGACGCCAACGCAACTGCGCTGGAGCCCGATCCCCATCCCGAAGAAGCCGACCGACTTCGTCGAGGGCATTGTGACTCTCGGCGGCAACGGCGACGTGGCGACGCAGCTCGGCATGGCGGTTCACGTCTACGCCGCCAACCGCTCGATGGCCGATCGCTTTTTTTACAATGCCGACGGCGAAATGCTCATCGTGCCGCAGCAGGGGCGCGGCCGCTTCGTCACCGAGCTCGGCGTCATCGAGGCCAGTCCGGGCGAGATCGCCGTCATCCCTCGGGGTTTGCGCTTTCGCGCCGAATTGCCGGACGGACCGTCGCGCGGCTACGTCTGCGAAAATTACGGCGCGATGCTGCGGCTGCCCGAGCTTGGTCCGCTCGGCTCGAACGGCCTTGCCAATGCGCGCGATTTTCTCACGCCCGTTGCGGCCTACGAGGACCGCAATGCGCCGTGCGTCATGGTCGCCAAATTCCAGGGCAACCTGTGGGCGGCGGAGATGGACCATTCGCCGCTCAACGTCGTCGCCTGGCACGGCAATTTCGCGCCCTACAAATACGATCTGGCGCGTTTCATGGCGATCGGCACGGTGAGCTTCGACCATCCCGATCCGTCGATCTACAGCGTGCTCACCGCGCCGTCCGACCTGCCCGGCTCGGCCAATATCGATTTCGTGATTTTTCCGCCGCGCTGGCTGGTCGGCGAGGACACCTTCCGCCCGCCGTGGTATCACCGCAACGTCATGACCGAATTCATGGGGCTGTTGCACGGCGTCTACGACGCCAAGGCCGAAGGGTTTTTGCCCGGCGGCGCCAGCCTGCACAATTGCATGACCGCGCACGGACCCGATGCCGACACCTGGGAGCGCGCGACCCGGGCCGAGCTGAAGCCGCATAAGATCGAAAACACCATGGCGTTCATGTTCGAAAGCCGCTTCGCCATGCGGCTCACCCGCTACGCCATCGAATCGTCCGAGCTGCAGCACGATTATTTCGAAGGCTGGCAGGGGCTGGAGAAGCATTTCAGCGACAAGCGATAGCCATGGCCTGCCGCGAAGCACCCTAGCGAGAGAGATCGTGTCATCCGCCGTGATGGATCAGTCGACGCGCGAGCGCCTCACCGAGGCGGCGCGCGCTTGCCGAATTCTCGACATGGAAGGGCACGGCGACATGACGCTCGGCCATTTGTCGGTGCGCGCCGTTTCGGGCGTCGGCTTTTGGATGAAGCGCAACCGGATCGGTCTTGGCGAAGTTATGGGCCCGGACGATTTCGTCTTGCTCGATTGGGACGGAAAGCAAATCGCCGGCAGCGGCGGCCGTCATTCCGAATGGCCGATCCACTCGGAGATTCTGCGCGCGCGGCCCGATGTGAACGTGGTGGCGCACTCGCACCCGCTCTACGCTGGCATCTTTTCCGCGGTGACGGAGCCGCTGCAACCCTATACGCTCGATGCCGATTATTTCATTGAAGTGCCGCGCCACGTGGATGAAGTCGCGCTTGTCACCTTAAAGAGCGAAGGCGAGGCGCTGGCTCGATCGCTTGGACAGGGCTTCGCAGTGCTCATGGGCAACCATGGGGTGACGTTTTGCGGCACGAGCATCGAGCACGCGGTTTGCGCCGGGATTTTTCTGGAAAAAGCATGCAAGGCGCAATTGATCGGGCGCGCTTCGAACCTCACGGTCGGCATGCCGAGCCGGGCGGTTCGCGAGAAGCGAAACAAGCAGATCATGACTCCGGTTCACTGGGAGCATTGCTGGCACTATTTCTGCCGCAAGCTCGAGGCGCGGCGAAGCGGCGCCGCCGCCAGCGAGGCTGTATTCGGCTGATGTCGGAACCCGAAGCGCCCGCTTACATCGGAAAGCCGCTGCGCCGGCGCGAAGACGGGCGCTTCTTGCGCGGCAAGGGCCAGTTTGTCGATGACGTCGCGCTGCCCGGCATGGCGTGGTGCGCGTTCGTTCGCAGTCCCCACGCCCACGCCCGCATTCGCAACGTAGCGGTGGACGCCGCCAAAAAATTGCCGGGCGTGCTGCTGACGTTGACGGCCGACGATTGGGAGCGCGCCGGCCACGGCGAGCTGACCGTCGTGCACCCGATGCCGTTCGGCGATGGACGGCCGATGAACGGCGCGCCGCGCCCGGCCTTTGCCCGCGATAAGGTGCGCCATGTCGGCGACATCGTCGCGGCAATCGTGGCCGAGAGCCGGTTTGCCGCCGAGGAAGCCGCCGAAGCTGTGTCGGTCGATTACCGCGCGCTGCCCGCGGTCTGCGATCTGCGCGCGGCGGTCGAACCGCAGGCGCCGCTGGTGCATGAGCGGTTCGGCAGCAACCTTGTCTTCGAGATCGAGCGCGGTGACCGGGTAAAGACCGAAGCCGCGATGGCCGCCGCAGCAAAGGTCGTCGAGCTGAAGCTGCACAACTCGCGCCTCGCCGCCAATCCGCTCGAGCCCCGCGCCTATCTGTGCGACTACGACGCGGCGGCCGATCGCTACACGCTGTACGCCACATCGCAAACTCCGCACTATTTGCGGCGCTGGCTTTCGGTCTACACGCTGCACATTCCCGAGCACAAAATCCGTGTCATCTCGCCCGATGTCGGCGGCGGTTTCGGCGTCAAAGCGCATTTTGCCGTCGAGACCTCGACGATCGTTTGGGCCGCGCAACTATTGCGCCGGCCGGTCAAATGGATGGCGACGCGCAGCGAAACTTTCCTGTCCGACACACAGGCGCGCGATCACGACACTCACGCGCGCATGGGGTTCGACAGTGACGGCCGCATCGTCGCCATGCAAGTCGACACGCTGGCGGCGCTCGGCGGTTATCTGAGTAATTTTGCCCCGAGCATTCCCGGAAACTCCTATCCGCAGACGACCACCGGACTTTACCGCACGCCGAACCTGCACTTGCGCGTTCGCGGGGTCTACACCAACACCGTGCCGGTCGATGCCTATCGCGGTTCCGGCCGACCGGAGGCGACCTGGATCAACGAGCGGCTGATCGAGCGCGGCGCGCGCGAACTCGGCATCGACGCGGTTGAGATACGCCGGAGCAATCTCATTCGGCGCGAAGACTTTCCGTATCCGGCGCCCGGTGGCAGGGTCTACGATTCCGGCGATCCGCCCGCACTCCTCGATAAGCTTCTGTCGCTTGCAGACTATCCGGCACTGCGGCGACGGCAGTCGGAGCTGCGCCGGCAGGGCGTGCTCATCGGTATCGGACTTGCTTGCTTCGTCGACAAGGCCGGGACTGGGTCGAGCGCCAATCTCGCCAAACGCGGCGGTCTGCATGGCGGCTTCGAGAGCGCGATCGTGCGCGTCCACAGCGACGGCAAGGTAACGGTGTTGTCCGGCAGCCACTCGCACGGGCAGGGGCACGACATCACCTTCGCGCAAATCGCCGCGGATCGGCTCGGACTCGATATCGATCACATCCGCGTCGTCGAGGGCGATACCGACCGGATTCCGTTCGGCAATGGCACCTGGGGCGCGCGTTCCACATCGGTGGCCGGCACGGCAATCTTTCGGGCATCCGATAAAATCATCGCCAAGGCGCGCCGCTTTGCCGCCGAAGCACTTGAATGCGCGACCGATGATGTCGTCCACGCGGACGGATGCTTTCGCGTCCGCGGCACCGATCGGTCTATCGACTTCGCCGAGATCGCCGACATTGCCTATCATGGCGCCAAACTGCCGGCGGACGGTTCGCTCGAGCCCGGCCTTGAAGTCACCGAGTTTTACGATCCGCCCGACACCAACGATCCGCAGGCCATGCACTTGGCGGTCGTCACCGTCGATCCGGAGACCGGCGCGGTTACGCTCAACGAGCTTTACGGCGCCGACGATTGTGGAAAGATCGTCAATCCGATGATCGTCGAGGGCCAGGTGCACGGCGGCATGGCGCAAGGCGCCGGCCAGGCGCTGATGGAAGAGGTGGTCTACGATCGCCAGTCCGGCCAGCTCTTGACCGGCAGCTTCATGGATTACGCCATGCCGCGCGCCGGCGATTTGCCGGCGTTCCGTACCGCTTTCATCGAAACGCCGGCGCCGAGCAATCCGCTCGGCGTCAAAGGCGGCAGCGAGAGCGGCACGATCGGCGCTCCCGCGGCGATCGGCAATGCGGTGATCGACGCGCTATGGCATCTTGGCGTCCGCGACATCGGCTTGCCGATCGCGCCGGAGACGGTCTGGCGCGCGCTTCGGAAAGCGCAGGCAAGAGCATGAAGGCCGGACCATTGTCCGCAAACAGAGGGATTGAAGCGCAGTGAGGGGCAAAACTTCCGAGAGCGCGCGGCGGATCGCCGACGAGCTCGCTTCGTGCGGCGTGAAGCTCGTCGCCAGCCTTCCCGACAATTGGGTGATGGACGTGATCGACACGATCGAGCACGACGACCGCTTCATCCATGTCCCGGTCAACAGGGAGGAATCCGCGATCGGGCTGTGTTCGGGGGCTTACATGGGGGCGATGGGTTCCGCCGCGCTCATGGGCGCGTCGGGTTTCATGACCGTGGTGTATGCGCTGACCAAGATCAACTACACCTACGAAATCCCGCTCTTTCTCATGGCGACGCTGCGCGGCGCGGTCGGCGACCGTCACAAGCATCACGTGTCCAACGGGCTTTATCTCTTGCCAGTGTTGGACGCGATCAGCATGCCGTACCGGATCATCGACAAGCCGGACGACATTTCCTCGATTTCGCGGTGCTATCGCCACACGCGCACCTACTCACGGCCGATGGCGGTGCTGTTCACGCGCGATCTGCTGCGCGGGGGGCTTTGATGAAATACCTCGATTGCTTCCGCGCCATCGCGCGGCACCGCACCGACGAGATCGTGGTGGCGTCGGCGGGCAATTCCTGTCAGGCGTGGTGGGCGGCGACCCGCGACTCCGTTGGCAGTTTTTATCTCGACGCGTCGATGAGCCTGTCCACCATGTTCGCCTCCGGCCTCGCTTTGGCGCAGCCGGAGCTGAAAATATGGGCGTTCATGGGCGACGGCGCCTTCTGCATGAACCCGGGCATGCTGATGGTCGAGCGGCAGATGAACCTGCCCAACCTCGCGCATTTCCTCGTGTCCAATCGGGCGTACGGCGCGACCTCGAACGCGGGCCTGCCGAATTTCAAGGATAACGACTACGCCGCCATTGCGCGCGGCATGGGTCTTGAGCGGGTGTTCGAGTTTTCCAGCCTCGAAACCCTGGAGCGCGATTTTCCGGCGCTGAAAGCGTCCAACGCGCCGGGGCACACGTTCGTCGTGCTCGAAGTCGAGCCGTTTTCCGGCGACGAACAGAAAATGGAGCAGCCGCCGTTCGACGGCCCCGAGCTCAAATTCCGCTTCGGACGCCATATCGAAAGCGTCACCGGCTGCAGCGTTTTCGGCTACCGGATTTGATTCTCTTCTTCCTCTCCCCGTTGGGGAGAGGGTCGGGGTGAGGGGCGCGGGCAGTGAGCTAACAACTCTTCACCTCGTGCTTCTCCTGCTACTCCTCCGAACAGTGATTGAGGTTGGCGCATTGACCTTGAGTCCCGAACCCCCTCACCCCAACCCTCTCCCCTCTGGGGAGAGGGGGGTCGCATGCGCCAGGCCGATCGCAGAGCCCTTGCTGACCGCGCGCAAGTGGGGATGGCAGGTCGGTGCAAAACTAAAAATACATATCGGGCACGATCTTCTTGAATTCCGGCAATCGCGGTCCGGCGGCTATCATCAAATCCACGACCAGGCGCTGCAAGTCGCCGCCCGTCCTAGGCATCCAGCGCGCCGCCTCGACCCGTGCCCAGCCCTTTCATGAAGCGATTGCGGATGAGCGCGGGGTCGCGCGGGGTCTGGCCTTGGCCCGGCGCATCGTCGATTTTCGCCGCCAGCAGGATCGGGCCGCCTTCGTCGAAACGGCGGTCGAGCAAGCTTTCGAAATGCGCCTCGTCACGCACCCATTCGCTAGCTGCGATGCCGGCGCCGCGAGCCACCGCGACGATGTCGGTTAACCCGCTGGTCGCCGCCGCCTGCTTGCCGGTGATCTGATAAATGCCGTTGTCCCAGATGATGATGGTGAGATTGCGCGGTTTTTGGTTGGCGATGGTGGCGAGGCAACCGAGCGCCATGAGGATCGAGCCGTCGCCTTCGAGCGCGATCACGCCGCGTTCGGGCTGGGCGAGCGCCACGCCGAGCGCGATCGGGCAGGCAAGCCCCATACTGCCGAGCATGTAGAAATTCTGCGGCCGGTGCCCGGCGGCAAAAAGATCGAAATTGGCGTTGCCGATGCCGGCGACCACGGCCTCGTCATGCGTCAGGCGCGCCACCAAGCGCCGCGTCAGCGCCGTGCGGTTGAGCGTCTTTGCCAAAGCTCTGTCGTTGCTCACGTCAAAAGACCCTTCACCCTTTCAGCTTGGCGGCGGCCGCGGGATTGCCGCCGGTCAGAAGCGGCGAGAGGATGAAGGCGACCGGGGCCTGCGTCGAGTAGGCCTGCTTGATCGATTTATCGACGATAAACGCCAGCGTCGCTTCGTCGCTCAGCGTGTGATGGGCAATGCCGAGCGCGTCGAGCGTCGGCCGCATGGTGCGCGCCACCAGCGACTGGCCGATGTTGAATTCGCCCATGGTGCCGCGCTCGGAGATCGCCATGATGGCGGGAATCTGCGAGGGCACGACCAGCGAGGCGAGCGCATTGGCGATAAGCGCAAAGCCCGACGTCTGCATCATCACCGCGCCGCGCAGCCCCGCCATGTAGGCGCCGGTCACGGCGCCGACCGCCTCGTCCTCGCGCGTCGTCCCGACGGCTAAGAAATAATTGTCGGCGGCAACGCCGTCGAGCAGCGGCGTGAGCACGTTGTCGGGCACGTAGGTTATGAGGCGGACGTCATTGTCCTTCAGTATGGCGAGGAAGGTGTCGGACCAGGTCATTATAGGTCATCATCGCTGAGTGTCATCATCCGCCAACGGGTCCGGCCCTATGACAAGCTCCGACGGATGATCCAGTAAGCCACACATTTTGAGTTTGTCCAACAGCGCCCGCGTTTACCGGGTGCTCCGCATTCGCGGGGCATGACAATGCTCATGCCTTCCGCAAAAAATCGAAGTCGCAGCCGGCTTCCGCCTGCAGCACGCTCTGCATGTAAAGCCGCGCGTAGCCGCGCTCTGGCGTCGCCGCAGAGGGCCGCTGCGTTTCGCGCCGCTTGGCGAGTTCGGCTTCGCTGACCGAGAGATCGAGGCGGCGCTGCGCGACCGAGAGCTTGATGCGGTCGCCGTCGCGGACGAGCGCCAGCGGGCCGCCGATCGCGGCCTCCGGCGAAACGTGCAGCACAATGGTGCCGTAGGCGGTGCCGCTCATGCGCGCGTCGGAAATGCGCACCATGTCCTTGACGCCGGCGCGCGCGAGTTTGGCCGGGATCGGCAGGTAGCCGGCTTCGGGCATGGCGTAGCCGCTCTTCGGTCCGGCGTTCTGCAGCACCAGAAAATCGTCGGCGGTCACGTCGAGATCGGGCTCGTCGATGCGCGCGGCGAGATCGTCGAGCGAGGAAAACACCACGGCGCGGCCGTCGCGCTCGAACAGGCGCGGATCGGCGGCGGAGCGCTTGATGATGGCGCCGTTCGGCGCAAGCGACCCGAACAAAGCCGCGAGCCCGCCCTGCTTCCGGTAGGGCTCGCCGAGCGGCCGGACGATGTCGCGGTCGACCCACGGCGCCTGGTGCGCCAGGCGCTCGCCGAGTGTCTCTCCGGTGACCGTGAGGCAATCGAGATGCAACATCGGCTGTAATTCGCGCAACACCGCGCCGATGCCGCCGGCGGCAAACAGGTCCGACATGTAATGCTGGCCGGTCGGTTTCAAGTCGACGAGGATGGGCGTCTCATCGGACAGCGCGTTCAGGCGCTTGAGCGAAACTTCGACCCCGGCGCGGCCGGCGATGGCGGTGAGATGAATGAGGCCGTTGGTCGAGCCGCCGATGGCGAGGAGCACGCGCAGCGCGTTCTCCACCGATTGCTCGGTGATGATTCGGCTCGGCCGCAGAGCCGTGCCGATCATCTCGACCGCGCGCCGTCCGCTCGCCTCGGCGGCGCGCAGCCGGTCGGAATGGACCGCGGGAATCGCCGCGGTGCCGGGCAGCGTCATGCCGAGCGCCTCGGCGATTGCCGCCATGGTGCTGGCCGTGCCCATCACCGCGCAGCTTCCGGCGGTGGTGGCGAGATTGCCCTCGATGTCCTCGATGTCGCGCGGCGAAATCTCGCCGGCGCGGTATTTTGCCCAAAACCGCCGGCAATCGGTGCAGGCGCCCAGCCGTTCGCCATGGTGCGCCATCGGCAGCATCGGCCCGCCGACGAGCTGAATCGCCGGTAAGTCGGCCGAGGTGGCGCCCATCAGCAGCGCCGGCACGGTCTTGTCGCAGGCGCCGATCAGCACCACCGAATCCATCGGCTGCGCGCGGATCATTTCCTCCGCATCCATCGCCATCAGGTTGCGGAACATCATGCTGGTGGGATGCAAAAAGACTTCGCCGAGCGAGATGGTCGGGAAATCGAGCGGCAGCCCGCCGGCGGCAATGACGCCGCGTTTGACCGCTTCGACCAATTCGGGGAAATGCCGGTGGCAATTGTTAAAGCCGCTCGCCGACTGCGCAATGCCGACGATGGGACGCGACAGCATGTCGGCGGAGTAGCCCATCGATTTTGCGAACGAGCGGCGCAGATAGAGCGAAAAATCGGCGTCGCCGTAATTGGTGAGCCCGCGCGCCAGCCCGTGCTTTTGTGTGTCTTCCTGCGCCAAGTCCGCCTCTTTCCCAGTCAGTCGATCGCGTCGGCGTCGCCGGCGAATTCCATCGGCGTGTAGAAGCCGCCGTGGAATTGCGCCGCAATCTCGTTTTCTTTCTTGCCCTGCGCCAGGATTTCCGCCGCGAATTTCTCCGAATCGTCGTCGGGGCGGTAGCCCAAAAACTTGGCGTTCGTGTTGTCCCAGCGGCTGCGCAGATTGTTGGAAACGCCGTAGACGATCACGAAATGATAATTCGGGTGATCGATGCAACGGCGCATGAGCTGCACCATGTCGCGGTGGCTGATCCATGTGAGAAGCTGCCGCGCGTCGTTCGGCCGGTCGGGCTCGGTGAAAGTGCCGATGCGCATGCAGGCGACGCTCAAGCCGTATTTGTCGGCATAAAGGCGGCCGAGCGCCTCGCCGAACACCTTCGAGACGCCATAGCGCGTGTCCGGCCGCGGCAGCACCGTGTCGTCGATGAACCGTTCGCGCCGGTGAAAGCCAATGGCATGATTGGAGCTGGCGAAAACGATGCGTTTGACGCCGCTGCGGCGCGCGGCCTCGAAAACGTTGTAGCAGCCCTCGATGTTGCGCGGTAGCACCTTCTCCCATTCGGCCTCGGTCGATTGGCCGGCCAGATGCACGACGCAGTCGATGCCGGCCGTCGCTTTCTCCAGCGCCGCGATATCGCGGATGTCGGCCGTAAAAACCTCTTCGCCGTTTTCGGCGGCGCCGAGTGGCGCCACGTCGAGCAAACGAATGAGCGCGTAAGTGCCGCGCAGTCCCTGACGTAGAGCTCTGCCGATTTGGCCCGCTGCGCCGGTGATGAGAATGCGTTTCATCGCAGGGCCCCCGAGATTGTCGCCGAAGTTCCGAAACGGCGCTCATAGGCGCGGATATATGCTGCCGGCGAGGGCTTTAGGTGACGTCGCGTGAGTTCGATCAATTCGTCGCGGCGCGAGGCGCGAAGCGCCTCCACGATTTCGACGTGGTCGCGGCGCACCCGGTCGAGCGCCTCGGGGAAGGCGTTGGCGTAAGAGCGAATGCCGTAGACCTTCTGCGCCAAGCGCTCGATGGTCTCGATCAAGCAGGCATTCCCGCACAGGCCGAACATGGTCTGGTGAAACTGCAGATTGGTGTGGAACACAGTGAGCATATCGCCGGAATCGACCGCAGCGCTGTGTTTCTTCTGCAGTTCGTCGAGCTTTGCAAGGTCGGACATGGCAACGGGAAAAGGCAGAATATGCGCGGCCATGACCTCCAGCTCCTCGCGCACCGCGTAGATTTCCATCACTTCCTTCGGCGTTAGATCGCGCACCACAGCGCCGCGGTTGGGAATGCGCTCGATCAGCCCCTTCTTCTCGAGCTCGAACAAAGCCAGGCGGACGTCGCCGCGATGCGTGTCGAAGCGATCGCACAAATCCTGTTCGACCAGACGCTCGCGCGGGTGGCGCCGGCCCAAGACGATGTCCTCTTCCAGGCGCGCCGCGATAACTTCGGCAAGTGCCGGTTGCCGCGCGCGGCGTTTCGACGACGATTTGACTGACTGCCGCTTCGGCGGCGTGACTGTGTCCGCTGTCACAAGCTTGCGTCGAAGCGCCCTGCTGACGGTCATGTGGACCCTGGAATCCTGCTGCTTTCCGCAATCAGCATTAGGGCAAAATACTAGTGTTTGCAATCTTAAAAATAATATTGTATACAATAGGTCGCGCCGACAGAAGAAAACGAAGCGGCGCGGAAGCTTTTTTCGCTGGCGCTACTGGAGGAACGAACTCCCTAGCGCCGCAGGGAGGTAAAGATGGCAAAGTTCCAAGGTAAGGCATCGATCGGGCGGCAGGGCCGGAGAGACTTCCTCAAAAAATCCGCAGGCGCTGCGCTAACCGGCGCATTTGCCACGTTTGGTATCTTGCGCAAATCCAGCGCAGCAGAACCCGTCAATATAGGGGGACTCTACCCGGTCACCGGAAGTTTCGCGCAGATTGGTCAGGGCTGCGTCAATGCCGCTAAGCTCGCCGTGCAGATGGTCAACAATGCCGGCGGCATCAAGTCGCTGGGCGGCGCCAAGCTCAATCTGATCATCTCCGACGTGCAGAGCGACCCCACCGTCACCCGCACGGAGACCGACCGATTGATCTCGGGCTACAAGCTGTCGGCGATTCACGGTTGCTTTGCCAGTGCGCTGACGCTAATCGCGAGCGAAGTGGCCGAACGGGCGAAGGTGCCGCTGTTGACTGGCTCGAGCACGGACCAGCTCAACAAGGATCGCCATTATACTTTTACGCCGTTCGCGCGCGCTTCGCAGTTCGCTCTGGCGCAACTGCAAATGGCCAAGCTGGTGAGCGACAAGCCGAAGGTGGCGGTGATCTTCGAAAATACCGCATTCGGCACCTCCACCTCTAATGGGCTGCGCGAACAGGCACCGGGCGAGGGCGTGGAAATCGTCATGTTCGAGCCGTACTCGGCCGGCTTGACCGATGCCAGTCCGCTGATCAACAAGGTCAAGGCCTCGGGCGCGAACATGTTGTTCCCGGTATCCTACCTGAACGACCTCATTCTGATCATCCGCGCGATCAAGCAGGTCGACCTCAAGATTGCCATCAACGGCGGCTCCGGAGGTTTCGTTATTCCCGACTTCTACAAGAATGTCGGCGGTCTCGCCGAAGGCTTGCTCGGCGTCGCGCACTGGAACCACGATATCGACGCCGACGCCCAGAAGGTGAATGCCGCCTATCAGAAGCAGTACGGAGAATTTCTCTTCGAGTACGCCGGCGGCCTCGTCGCCCAGACTTTCATGATCGCCGACGCGCTGGAGCGGGCGGCGTCGACCGATCCGCAAAAGGTGCGCGATGCGATCGCCTCGCTTGACGTCTCCAAGGGTTACGCCGCGATGTGCCCTGGCGGCAAAGTGAAGTTCGGCCCCGACGGCAAGAATATCTATGCCCATCCGGTTGGGGTCCAGTGGCAGCGCGGCGACCTAGCGACCGTATTTCCCAAGGAAGAAGCGCGTGCAGCGTTGCTGAAAATCTAGACCAGCCTGCCGGCCGATGCTCGAGACACTGGCCCAGGCGGTGGTGAACGGCCTGCTCATCGGCGGTATTTATGCGCTGGTGAGCATCGGCGTGACGCTGATCTTCGGCGTAGTGAAGATCGTCAACTTCGCCCAGGGCGAGTTCGTGATGATCGGCATGTATATCAGCTTCTTCCTCGCGACTCGCTTCGGCATCGATCCACTGTTGTCGCTTTTCATCTCGATGCCGGTTTTGTTCGTCGTCGGCGTGCTGCTGCAGCACTTTCTCATCCGCCGGGTTCTTGCGCTCGGCGACATGCCGCAGATCTTCCTCACCTTTGCGCTGTCGCTGCTCCTGGTGAACGTCGCGCTGCTGTTGTTCACGGCCGATTACCGGACGGTGGAAACCTCCTACAGCGAGACGGCGATCCATCTCGGCGGCATCTATGTACCGGTGGCAAAACTCATCGCCTTCGTCGTCGCGATGGCGCTCAGCGGGACGCTCTGGGTATTTCTGCACTCGACCGACCTCGGCAAGGCGATGCGCGCCGCGGCGCAAAACCGTGACGTGGCGATGCTCATGGGGATCAATCCCGATCGCGTGTTCTGCGTCGCCGTCGGCGTGGCGCTGGCCTTGGCGGGCGCCGCCGGCTCGCTGCTCATGCCGTTTTACCCGGCCTACCCGATGGTCGGTCAGGTGTTCGTGCTGATGGCGTTCGTCGCCGTCGTGTTGGGGACGCTGGGTAACGTCACCGGCGCGCTGATCGCGAGCCTGATGATGGGCGTCGCGGAATCGCTGGGCATTCAGTTCGTCGGCGCAGATTCCGGCTTGATAGTGGTGTTCCTCATGCTTCTCTTGACGCTGGCGCTGCGCCCGAGCGGCCTGTTCGGAGGGTGGACGCGGTGAAGGCGAAGCTGCCACGTCCGCGCTGGCTGTGGCTCGGCGCGCCGGCGGCGATTGTGCTGGTGCTTCCTCTAGTGGCGTCGAGCGCCTTCGCGATCGACATTTTCGTCCGCGTGTTGCTGTTCGCCTTCATCGGCGTCGCCTGGAACCTGATGGGCGGGTACGCCAAGCAGCTATCGCTGGGCCATGCCGCTTATTTCGGTCTGGGCGCATACACCTCGACGATCCTGCTCATTCGCTTCGGCGTCTCGCCGTGGATCGGAATGCTCGCCGGCGGCGTGGTGGCGATGCTGGCAAGCCTGCCGATCGGCGCATTGTGCTTCCGGCTGCGCGGACCCTATTTCGCCATCGCCACGATCGCGACGGCGCAGGTCTTGATGCTGCTCTTTCTAAAATTCCGCGATTTCGCCTGGGGCGCAGAGGGCACGACGATGCCCAACCTCGGCAACGCACCGTTGATGATGCAGTTCGATGCGAAAGCCGCGTACTACTACATCGCGCTCGCCCTATTGGCGATCGGCCTTGTCATCACCTATCGGATCGAGCGCTCGTGGATGGGATATTATCTGGTCGCCGTCGGCGAGGATGAGGATGCCGCCGAGGCGATCGGCGTGGACACGCTGCGCATCAAGCGGCATATCTACATGATCAGCGCGTTTCTCACGGCGCTCGCCGGAACATTCTACGTCCAGTACATCTACTTCATCGATCCCAATACCGCGTTTAGCTTCAATGTTTCGGTGGAGGCGGCCTTGGTGTCGATCGTGGGCGGGATCGGCACGCTGTGGGGCCCGGTCGTCGGCACCGTCTTGCTGGAAGCGACATCCGCCTTGCTGCAGAGCTGGCTCGGCAGCGGCCATGGCGGCGTACAATTGACGGTTTACGCCCTCATCCTGATCGCCGTGATCCTGTGGCGACCAAGCGGTCTCGTTGGCGTGCTGACCGATGCGTACGCGTGCGTCGTTCAGGCTCGCCCGGCGAAGAAGGAAGCGCTGCTCGATGGCTGAGGCGCTTATCGTTCGTCACCTCAGCCGGCGGTTCGGCGGACTTCACGCCGTCCAGGACTTGAGCTTTTCGGTCGACGAAGGCGAGACGCTTGCGCTCATCGGCCCGAACGGCGCCGGCAAGACGACGAGTTTCAATCTCATCACCGGATATCACCGCCCCAATGCCGGCTCGGTCGCCGCCTTCGGCCGCGAACTGGTGGGCTTGCGGCCGCACGCCATCTGCGCGCACGGCTTGGCCCGCACATTTCAGGTTGCCAGACCGTTCGGCAAGATGACAGTGCTGGCCAACGTGATGACCGGCGCATTCCTGCGCGACAGGACGATTGACGGTGCCCGCAAAAAAGCCCGCGAGGCGATCGACTTCGTCGGGCTTTCCGCCAAGGAGCACGTTGCTGCGCGCGACTTGACCACGATCGATCAGCGGCGCCTCGAAATGGCGCGCGCGCTGGCGACGCGGCCGCGGCTTTTGCTGCTCGACGAAGTCATGGCCGGACTCAATCCGGCAGAAATCGATTCTGCCGTCGCCCTCATCGGCAAGCTTTCGCAGCGCGGATTGACCATCGTCATCGTCGAGCACGTGATGCGCGCCATCATGGCGGTGGCGCGGCACATCGTCGTACTCGATCACGGCCAGAAGATCGCCGAGGGAAATCCCAAGGACGTCGTCGCCAACGCAGAAGTGATCCGCGCTTATCTGGGAACCGGCTATGTGCATGGCGGTGTATCGGGAGGGGCTCGATGCTAGCGCTGTCGGGCGTGAGCGCCGGTTACGGTTCGGTGCCGGCGGTGCGCGATGTCGACATCGTGGTCGGCAAAGGCGAGGCGGTCGGCCTGTTGGGAGCAAACGGCGCCGGCAAGAGCACGACGCTCCGCACGATCTCGGGTCTCGTGCGGCTGACATCGGGCACGATCACTTTTCTGGAGAAAAGCATCGCTGCGTTGACGCCGTACCGGATCGCCGAACTGGGTATCGCCCATGTCCCCGAGGGCCGCCAGGTTTTTCCCGAACTGACGGTGAAGGAGAACCTCGAGATCGGAGCCTACATTCCAAGCGCCAAGGCCGCGCGCAGCAGCAGCCTCGACCTTGTTTTCAATATCTTCCCTGTGCTGGCCGAACGCCGAAAACAACTTGCCGGCACCATGAGCGGCGGCGAACAGCAGATGCTCGCCGTCGGCCGCGGCCTGATGCTCAAGCCGCGCCTGTTGATGCTCGACGAGCCGTCGCTCGGGCTTGCACCGGTAGTGACCGATACTACCTTTGCCAAAATCGAGGAAATCCACGCCATGGGCATGGCGATCCTCCTGGTCGAGCAGAACGTGAGCCGCGCGCTCACGCTGGTGCAGCGCGCCTACGTGCTCGAAAGCGGCCGCGTGATCATGCACGGCTCCAGCGCCGAACTGGCCAACAGCAAGGAAGTGCAAGCCGCCTATCTCGGCCTGTAGCCAGAGAAAACCGGCGATCCGGTGGCTACGCAGCCGCGCGCCATAAATGCCTTGGCGCGATGATTGACCCCATTGCCCAGGTTGCTATTCTGAAATTGTGGATCGCACGATGCTGAGTTCAAGGATCGCACGATGGGTATCTTCCGCAGAAAGGTTCCAAACCATTTCATTCCAATCCACCCGGACAACACCGCGAGCAAGGACTGGATTATCGTTTTGGAGGCGGGCACGATCATTGGCCCGGCGCCGTCGAAACTCCGCGTTGCGCGCGCCACCCAGGAGCGGACGGTCGTCAAGAAATACAACATTTTGCTCAAAGCGAAGCGTTACCTTGTCATGGAAGGCTATGACCCGCGAATTCATGCACTCTATTTTTGTCCGCAGCTCTACCGGTACGACGCGGACAGAAAGCTCGTTCCGCTGCAGGGCGAGGAAATCGGCGCCTTGATCGCGCAATCGATCGAGGGCGGCGTGACCGACCGGCGGCCGTGGTACGAACCCTCGCAGCAATTGCCGGAGCAGCGCGTCATCAGTACGCCCACGAATATGGAATACGATACGGTCGTCGTCGAAATGCCCGGCACGCGCAGCTCCGCGGCAGGCTGAAGACCCGCGCGAAATCTGGCGAGATTGCGCTTTAGCACAGGCAAGCAGGATCGCGATTTCAGGACCCCAGACGCTCGACGACATGGTCGCCGACGCGCAATGCGTTGGCGATGATCGTCAATGTCGGATTGACGGCGCCGATGGACGGGAAAAAGCTGGCGTCGGTGACGTAGAGATTGTCGATTTCGTGGGCCTTGCAATTGACGTCGAGCACGGATTGCGCCGGGTCGGTGCCGAACCGCATCGTGCCGGCCTGATGCGCAGTTCCGCCGATCGGAATATTTTGTCCTAGGTAGAGCGACCGATCGAACAAATGCGGATGGATTTCGAGCTTGCCGCACAGGTCGCGCAATTTCTGCTTCAAGCGCCGGTGTCCTTCCATATTGGTTTCAGTCAGATCGAGCATCACTCGATCGCCGTCGTAGAAGATACGGTTTTCCGGCCGCGGCAGATCTTCGGATGTCAGCCAGAAATCGAGCGAGTGCGTGGCGATCCAATCGAACGGCTTTTCTGGAAACCATTGCAGCATTTCGGGCAGGCCGTCGCCGCGGATTTGCACGCCGTCGGACTTGCCGACCATCTGGATGTGGCCGAGCGGATAAGACCAGTCGTCCGCGCCAAAATAGTAGTCGTTCAAGCCCAGCGTCTTTTGAAACCTGGTCGGATTGGGGGTGCGCGAAATCGCCAGCACGACGCTGTTGTTGTGGCGCATGTAATTGCGCCCAACCAGACCGGACCGGTTGGCCAGGCCGTGCGGATGCTTATCGTTGGCCGAACGCAACATGAGTAGCGCCGATGACAGCGCGCCGCAGGCGACGATGACGATATCGCCGGTATAGACGACGCGCTCGCCGCCGCGCACCACTTCGACGCCGGCTATGGCGCGGCCGGACGGATTCGTGTTGAGCTTGTCGACATACGATTGCGTCATCAGCGTCAGGTTGGGGTGCGCGGCAAGCGCCGGGTCGACGCAGATGATCTGCGCATCCGCCTTGCCGTTGGTCAGGCATGGATAGCCGTCGAAGGCATTGCAGCGGATGCACGGCGAATGCGGCAGCGCCTTGCCGTCGCGCTCGTCGAGCAGGATGCCGACCGGCAAGTGGAAAGGATGATGGCCTTCGCGCTTGAGACCGTCGAACAGCTGCGCGATGCGCGGTTCGTGTGCGAGCGGCGGATAGGCATAAGGCGCGCTGGACGGCGGCTCGGTCGGGTCCTCGCCGCGCAAGCCGTGGACGTGATAAAGCTCCTCGGCGGCCTGATAGTATGGTTCAAATACGTCGTATTTGAGCGGCCATGCCGGCGAAATCCCGTCGGGATGCCTGATCTCGTCGAAATCCCGCTCGCGAAGCCGCAGCAAAACGCCGCCATAAACCTTGCTGTTGCCGCCGACGAAGTAGTGAAGGCCGGGATGAAAGCTGCTGCCATCGGAACCGTACCAGGTTTCTTTGGCTTGATAGCGTGCGTCCACGAATACGGCTTGGCTGTCCCAGTTTTCCCGTTCACGCGGCAAATAATCGCCGCGCTCCAACAGGAGAATCCGCTTTCCGGTCCGTGCCAGACGCAGTGCCATCGTCGCGCCCCCGGGTCCGGAGCCGATGATGACGGCGTCGTAATGTTCGCTGCTCATCGAATGGTTCCCCATCGGTCGTTCGGCCCGACGGCTTAAGGGATTAAGTTACAATGACGCAGATAGTTCAAAGGTCCGGGTGCGTTAGCGATGAGAGCCTCTGTTCAATAGTTAAGGGTCTCCGTTCTCAGAGGCGACGAGTTGAGACACAAGGCGGTATGCCATGATCACGCTCAGTATCGGTCTCGCTTTGGCGATCCGTATATTTCTCGTTCTGTTGTTTCTGCCGTTCAGCGCCTTGGACAAGGTGCTCGACTTCCGCAGCGCTTTGGCGCAGGCGCGAGAGGCGGTGCCGAACAGGGCGGCTGCAACGGGATTGCTCCTGGCCGGGTTGTTTGTCGAGGTGTTCATGTCGGCCGGTGTCGTCTCGGGCATTGCCGATCGGGCCTGCGCGTTCGTGCTCGCCGGGTATTGCGGGGTGACTGCGCTGGTGTGGAAGCAATTCTGGGTTCCCGGCGACTTTTGGACTTCGAGCGACGGCAAAGCGCGGGCGCTGTTCTGGGACTTTTGGAAGAACCTGGCGTTGGGGGCCGGTTTCCTTCTCATCGCGTTCGGGACCGACGCATCCTCGGTCGACCATTTCCTCGCCCATCCGTCGATTTCGACGCATCCTTATCGGGTGGAGCAGGTACGGCCATGACCACGGAATCCTCTCCTGCGGTGTCATACTGGCATGTGTGGACCGATGCCGACGGGATCAGTCACCAATCGCGCTGTCAGCTCAGCGAGTTTCAGAAGGCTGCGATCCAACCGGCTGCTACGCCGCAATGGATCGGCGCAAAGACACGGCATGACACAACTGTGTTCGTCACCGTACTTCCGGCCGGTTGGATCGGCAATTGGCACGAAAATCCGCTGCCGCAGTGGATTATCCCGTTGTCAGGCCGCTGGTTCGTCGAAACGATGGACGGTGTGCGCGTCGAAATGGGCCCGGGCGACATTTCGTTCGGAGAAGATCAGAACACGCGCCAGACCGGCGGCAGGCGGGGGCACCTTTCCGGCACAATCGGCTCGGAACCCGCGGTGCTGATGCTGGTGCAGTTCGAAATCGCACCGACAATCGCGTCGGCTTGCCGATTGAGGTGAACTATGGACGGTTTCGAGGTCCGAGCTCCGCGGTTTGAGCGCTATATCCTTAGCAACGCAGCACTGGAGACGCTGGCCACCGGCTTCCGTTGGATCGAGGGGCCGGTGTGGATGGGCGATGCCAATTGCTTGCTGTTCCAGGACATCCCCAACGACCGCACGATGCGATGGATCGAAGGGCAGGGAGCATCCGTCTATCGCGCGCCGTCGCACTACGCCAACGGACAAACGCGCGACCGACAGGGCCGCTTGCTTGCTTGCTCGCACCGTGAACGCTGCTTGTTTCGCACCGAATATGACGGCAGCGTCACCAGATTGGTCGATCGCCATGCGGGCAAGCGGCTGAATTCACCTAATGACGTCGTGGTGAAGTCGGACGGCTCCATCTGGTTTACCGATCCGCTCTACGGCATTTCCAACGACTATGAAGGGGGGCGGCAGGTCTCCGAACAGCCGCCGGCGGTCTATCGGCTCGATCCGGAAACCGGCGACATCCGAATCGTAGCGCACGATTTAGACGGTCCCAATGGGCTTGCTTTCTCGCCCGACGAGCGCCGGCTCTACATTGCGGAGACGGGTGACCAGACGCAACAATCCCCGCGCCAATATATCCGCATCTTCGAGCTGCGAGCCGACGGCAAGACACTCTCCGGCGGTGAGATTTTTCACAAGATCGAGCCGGGCTATTGCGATGGCATGCGCGTCGATGAAGACGGCAACATTTGGAGCAGCGCGGCCGACGGCATCCACTGCGTTAGCCCGAGCGGGGAGTTATTGGGCCGCATATTCGTGCCGCATGTCGTCGCCAACGCGACCTTCGGCGGTCCGGCGAAGAATCGTCTCTTCATCGGCGGATCGACGACGCTTTACGCCATATTCTTGAATTGCCGCGGTGTGCAGACGCCGTGATCTCGGTCAGCTCCCTATCATCCATCGTCCTCATCTGCCGGGACGCGACACGTCTGGCCGAGTTCTATACACGGGCTTTCGGATTTGTGGCCTTGACTCATGCGCATGAGGTTGATCCGGATTTTGCCAAGCTCATTGGCCTTGGCGGCGGACAGGTCAGGATAAAGATGTTACGCCTGGGCGAGCAGCACATTGCGCTGGCGCAGCCGGAGCCTTGCGGACGCCGCTATCCCGATAGCGTTCCCGGGTGGGATCCGCTGTTCCAGCATTTCGCGATCGTCGTATCCGATATGGCGTCGGCCGTTGCGGCGCTCCGGGCGCTTCCCGGATGGACGGCGATCTCGACCGATGGTCCGCAAACTTTGCCCGCGTCTTCGGGCGGCGTCACCGCATTCAAGTTTCGCGATCCTGAAGGTCATCCTCTCGAATTACTGGCCTTTCCGGCTGACGCTACGCCTGCCTATTGGGCGATGCGATCCGGCAAGGGGTGCCTGGGAATCGATCATTCCGCGATTTCGGTGGCCGACACAGGCCGCAGCGTTGCCTTCTACAATCGGCTTGGGCTCACGCGCATGGCCAGTTCGCTCAATATCGGTCCGGAGCAGCAAAAGCTCGACGGCATTACCGGCGCCGTCGTTGAGGTGACGGCGTTGACGCCGGTGCCGGCGCGCTCGGTCCCCCACGTCGAATTGCTTCGCTATTGCGGCAATTTCGATCGTCGTAAGGTCTTGTCCGATGCCGATGATGCGGCGGCGACGCAGCTCGTCTTCGCAGTGGCGCGCGACGCCTACGATGTCCTGATCGAACGTAACCGCGCGGCGATCGTCCGCGGCCCGGTCGTTTCGGAATCGGGAGCATCGCGCGTTTTGCTGCGCGATCCCGACGGGCATTGGCTCTGCTTGCAGCACGGCGCTTCTTGAATGTGGTGGCGATGACGGAAGCTCACGACATTGTCTTTCTGTTCGACGTCGACAATACGCTGCTCGACAACGATCGCGTGCAGGATCATCTGAGCGAGCACCTCGCCGAAAATTACGGCCCTGCCGCGCGCGACAGATATTGGGAGATTTTACGAGGATTGGTCGATGAACTCGGCTACACCGACTATCTGGGCGCGCTGGAGCGATACCGCGTCGAGGCGATGCATCGTCCGGAACTGCTGCTTATGTCGAGCTGGCTCGTCGACTATCCGTTTGCCGACCGGCTGTTTCCCGGCGCCCTGGACGCCATCAAGCATGTCCAGCAATGGGGACCGGCGGTCATCCTCTCCGATGGCGATGCCGTTTTCCAGCCGCGCAAAGTGGAGCGCTCCGGGCTATGGCAGGCCGTCGACGGCCGCGTTCTCATCTACATTCATAAGGAACGCGAGCTGCAATACGTGGAGCGGCTTTATCCCGCCGATCGCTACGTGCTCATCGACGACAAATTGCGCATTCTCGCCGCGGTGAAGAAAATCTGGGGCGAACGGGTCACCACGGTGTTTCCGAAGCAAGGCCACTATGCGCTCGATCCGCATATTCTGGCCGAGTGTCCGCCGGCCGACATCGAGCTTGTCGGGATCGGAGATATTCTTGCCTGCGATCTCGGGTTATTCCTGAAAAGGAAGTAGATCGCTTCGATGATATTGTAGGATGATATCGGCCAAACGAATAAATCCGCGTGACGTCAAGTTCGCGAACGCAAGGACGGCAATCTGTGGCGATAACGATCGCGCTCATACTGGCTGGGTCGATGGGGGCGGGCGGCATCGTGCTGGCCGCCGCCGGCGCGCACGCGGCGCCCGGCGCCGGGCTCGACAGTGCCGCCTACATGCTGTTGTTTCACGCAGTGGCCGTGCTTGGCGGGGCCGCCCTGATGCAGCAGGGGATGCTGTGGCGGCCATTGGCGCTCGCGGTCCTCGCCGCGTGGGTGCTGGGTGCGGTGCTGTTTTCCGGCGATGTCGCGCTGCGCGCCTTTGCCGGGCATCGCCTGTTTGCAATGGCGGCGCCGTCCGGCGGCATAATCCTCATCGTCGGCTGGATTGGACTTGCAGTCGCCGCCGTCGCCGCGCCGCTGCGGAGTTAGTTTGCGGCGGGGGCGGGCGAGAGGCGGCCGGCGGCCGGCCCCCGATAAGCTTGGGGCTGCTCGCGGCCCGGGTGGAACTGCCGCGATATATGGTCGTTAAATGCAATGATTGCTCACGGCGCGGGAATTTCAATGAAGGCCGGTATTGCGCTATTGGCGGCAATATCCGCCGTCGCGATCTTTTCGCATCGGGCCGCGGCTCGAGAACAGTCAATTCTGACCTACCACGGCGACGCAAGCCGCAGCGGCAATTTCGTTGTACCGGCGCTGACCTGGGACAAGGCGCGCTCCGTGCATCTCGATCGCACGTTCGACGCTCGCGTTTCCGGACACCTCTATGCTCAGCCGCTCTATTGGCGCGCCCCGGGATCGAATACGGCAATGCTGCTTGTGGCGACCGAGGACGACATCGTTCAAGCCTTCGATGCTCAAACCGGCAAGGAGCTGTGGAGACGGTCGGTTGGACGGCCGGTTCCGCGTTCGTCGCTGCCGTGCGGCAATATCGATCCGCTCGGCATCACCGGAACGCCGGTTATCGACCCATCCACTCAAGCGATTTATTTCGACGCCGCGGTTCAGGAAGCAAGCGGACCTCGCCATGAAGTCTTCGGCCTGTCGCTGAAAGACGGCAGCATCCTGCAAGGCTGGCCAATCGATGTCGCCGATGCCTTGCAAAAAGCGGGACGGCGTTTCGATCCGCGCACGCAGAATCAGCGCGCTGCGCTGACCCTTCTCGATGGTACGGTTTACGCGGCATTCGGCGGCCATTTCGGCGATTGCGGCGATTATCATGGATTTGTGGTCGGTTTTTCCCTGCACGATCCCGCCAAGGTCGTCAGCTTTGAAACGCGGGCGCGGGGCGGCGGTATCTGGGCGCCGGGCGGCTTGAGCGTCGTCGGACACGACATCTTTTTTGCGACCGGAAACACTTTTGGCGCCAGCACCTGGAGCGACGGCGAAGCGGTGTTTCGCCTGCCGCCGGATTTGCACCGCAGCGATAACAAGCGGGATTTCTTTGCTGCGTCGGACTGGCGCGCGCTCGATGCCCGCGACGAGGATCTCGGCGGCAGCAATCCCGTTCCGCTGAATGTGCCCTATTCTGGCGGCAACCGGGCCGTGATGGTCGCGCTCGGCAAAGATCGCAAGGCGTATCTGCTCGACCGCGATAATCTGGGCGGCATCGGCGGCCAATTGGCCGTCGAAACCGCCTCGACAGGCCCGATCCGCACCTCGCCGGCGGCGTATCCGCTCGGCAATGATGTTTTGGTCGCGGTCGCGGTTGCGGGACCGGGCGCCCAGTGCCCAGGCTCCAGCCGGGGCAACGGCTTGACCGTACTCAAGATCCAGGGCGGATCGCCGCCGAGAATGAGCACGGCTTGGTGCAGCGCCGTGAACGGCCGCGGGTCGGCGATCGTGACCACGACGGATGGACATTCCAACCCGATCGTATGGATGCTCGGCGCCGAAGGCGACAATCGCCTGCACGCGTTCCGCGGCGATACCGGCGAGCCGATCTTCACCAGCGAGGCAATGCGCGGGCTTCTTCACTTTGAGTCACTGATAGCGACACAAGCTCGACTCTATGTCGGCGCCGACGGGCGCGTGTATGCCTTCGGTTTTTGAGAATCGCGGAGTTTTCGGCGCAATTTTGCGCGACAATCCGGCTAATGGGTGTCACTGTAATCCACCGTAATCCGTAATCCATATGGGTAAAGGACCAATACGTCGTTATAGCAGGCTACTTCCAGAGCCATACGCTCAGCTATCTAACCTGCCTTCTCCTCACCACCACACTGACCGTCGTCGCGTCGAAAGTGGCGTTCGTGATGGTGGAGCAGCCGGGCATCGATCTAGGCCGCAAGATCATCCGAAGATTGCGGCGCCAGAGGCGCATCAAAGCGGAATCACTCGCTTTAGACTGAGCCAATACCTTGATTGCTTGGATTTTGATTCCTAAAAAGAACGTGCCGTTCAGCCGGCCGTAATGCGACTAGAGCAGAATCCGATCGGACTGAATCAACGCCGTCATTGCGAGGAGCCCCAACGGGGCGACGAAGCAATCCAAAGTCGCACGCGCCGGCCCCTAGATTGCTTCGCTTCGCTCGCAATGACGGGTCAACCTGATCGGAATCCGCTTTAGTTCGGAGCATTGGCTTTCCACAGCTCATCAAATTCATGCAGAAATTTTGCAAAGGTCGGACAGCTTGCCTTGATTTCCAGGCAAGGGCTGAAGCCGGTACCCGCCGAATAAAGATACGGAGAAACAAGAGCGTGATCGTCGCATATGATGATTTGTTGAAAGAATAGTCCTTTTCTAAGCGAGCGGACTTCCGATTTCGACGTGCTGCCAAGTCCGCTCCGGAACCAGGAGCGGACTTCCTCAAGGCGCGGCGCCTGGCCGGACACGTCGGACGATGCGACTTCGGGATTGAGCATGCCGCCGAAGGCCGGATTCTGCGCATCCATCGTCAACACGCGGACTTCGCAGCCGGAGGCCGCAACGGCGCCGAGCGCTTCCCTCATGCCGGGAATGCCCCTCCAGCCGGTGAAGCCTATCCCAGCGATACACAACCGCTTCCGCGCGCGGCTGACCAATTGCAGCCAATAGTCGCCGGCGGCGTTCGTTTCATCTCTCAGCGCATAGGGCAGACTCGCCGCCGCAGCGTTGAGCGGAGTGAGGTTGTCCCCGAACGGCACTTCTCGCCTTCCGTCAAGCCGTCGCACGCCTTCAATCATCGCGGCCAAGCCGCGAATGTTGTCGCCGCGATGGATGCTGCGGGCTCCAAGATCGTAGTGGAACACGCGTTCGTCCTTGAGATCGAACGGCGGATCGATACCCTTCTCGCTCAACAGGATCACGGGAACTCCCGAACTGTGCGCCACCGCCAATTCATAAAAAACGTTCGGGTTGAACCCGTGCAGGACAGCAATGCAAAAGTCGGAATAGAGAATGTCGTTATACATCTGCTTCGTTATTTGGCCGACGTCTTTGATATGATCGGCGCGGCGGCCCTCGACCTCGGTCACCTTCAACGCCGGCTCGATAATGCACTCGAACACATCGTCGGCGTGCTCGCGCGTCTCGCTGCCGGGCTGGCCGATTGGGCTGATTACGAAGCATCTCATCGCGGGGGCTCGCGGTTGGGCCTATGTGCGAAGGCGCATGGTGATCGCGGGTGCGCGGCGCAGTGTAGTCCTGACCGACGAGTGTGTCTGCTCCCGGGCGGTTCACTCCCGGGCAGTTCAGCCTGCCTGTTCCGCCAAAAAGACCCGCAATTACGCTGATAGTGCACTTAATTCCTGGCGTCGCACTCGCTTCGATCTCCAATCCTGCAAGCTCGGGTCCACCGGTTGTCTCCAAGTCAGAGATATGACGCTTGACAATCGTCTCCATTTACGCTACATATGGCCTCGAATCTCGCCCCGTCGGGGGACGCCCCGGAGCGGAGCGAGTGCGGTTCGAAGCTGTGGCGGCCGGCCGCCGCGGCGACGGCCGCGGTGCAGCGCCGGGAGGCGCCGCGCGCCCGAAGCAGGCGGTTCGCGCAAGCGGATCGTTCTGTGGCGCGCGCCACGCCCGAAGCGCGAGCGAGTGGTAACATTCGCCCGCGTGGCGCGGCCCACGACCCAGGCGCCTCTCGGCGCTCCACTCCCCCTTCGTTCGGGGAGGTTCGTGAAATGCATTTGCAAAACTCGGGCGCAAACAAAAATGCGTCGCGAGAACGAGAGTGCTTATCCTCACGCACTTTCGCGCGGCGGACGAACGGGCGCCGCAGGCCGCGGCATGCGTCGATACCTCCGCGCAACGGGTTTGCTCTTCCCCCGCATGCGACGGCAAGGCGCCGGTCCGCGTCTATCGGCGCGAAGCGAATGTAGGCTAAGCTGCCGAGCGGGGAGCGAGGGAGGGGTAGGGCACGTGGGCGCCCAATATTGGCTGATCCAGACCTTTAACGGGGTTTCCTACGGCGCCTTGCTGTTTCTGGTCGGTAGCGGCCTGTCGCTCATCTTCGGCGTCATGCGCATCGTCAATTTGTCGCATGGCGCTTATTTTCTCTGGGGCGGATATATCGCGGTCTCGGTGATCGGGGCGACCGGCTCATGGGCGTTGTCGCTGCCGCTGGCGGCGCTTGCGGTCGCGGCGATCGGGCTGTCGATGGAGCGTGTGTTTCTGCGTCCGCTCGGCTTCGACCCGCTGCGGCAGGTGCTGTTGACCGTGGGCTTTGCCTATCTGTTCCAGCAGGGCGCGCTCGACATCTGGGGCGGCAATAATTTGGAAATTAATCCGCCGAGCGCGCTCACGCACAGCGTCGTGATCGGCGGCGCCTACTTCCCGCTCTACCGCATTTTCATGATCGCGATGGCGTTGCTGATCGGCGGCACGATCTGGCTGGCGATGGAGAAGACGCGCCTGGGCGCGGCGGTGCGCGCCACCGTCGACGACGCGCAAATGGCGCGCGGCGTCGGCATCGACACCAATCGCATTTCCATGTTGATCTTCGCGGTCGGCGCGTTTCTGGCCGCGCTCGGCGGCGTGATCGGCGGCGCCTTTCTCGGCGTCTATCCCGGCCTCGATTTTGAAATTCTGCCGCTCGCGTTCGCCGTCGTCATCATCGGCGGCATGGGCAGCCTGGGCGGCGCCGCCATCGGCGCGATGCTGGTCGGGCTTGCCGACAATTTCGGCAAGGCGCTGTTTCCCGAACTTTCCTACTTCACGCTCTATGCGCCGATGGTGCTGATCCTGGCGATCAAGCCGACCGGCCTGTTCGGCCGCGAGTGAAGCCGATCCGACGATGAGCCAGAAAGCCAAAATCCTCGCCGTCGCCGCCGTTCTCTTGGCGCTCGCCTATATCGTTCCGCACACGACCTCGTTCGTGATGCTGCTGGCCACGCGCGCGCTGGCATTCGCGATCCTGGCGATGAGCGTGGATATTCTGCTCGGCTTTGCCGGGCTCGCCTCGCTCGGCCAGGCGGCCTATTTCAGCGTCGGCGCCTACCTGACCGCGATCCTCGCCACCAAATACAATTTCGGCCTGGGCTGGGATTTCTGGCTGGTGGTCCTGTTGGGCATGTTGGCCGGCGCGACGACGGCGGCGTTTTTCGGGCTGTTCGCGGTCCGCGCCACCGGCGTCTATTTCCTGATGATCACGCTCGCGCTCGGCCAATGCGTCTGGGGGCTTGCTTACCGCTGGGACTCGCTCACCGGCGGCGACAATGGCATCAATGTCACCACCCGGCCGAGCTTCGGGCTCGACCTCACCGACGAGCGGACCTTCTTCTTCCTGGTTTTCGCCTTCTTCACGGTCACTTTGCTGTCGCTCTACGTCCTGGTGCGATCGCCGTTCGGCCGCAGCCTGGAGGGCATCCGCGAACGCGAGTTGCGCATGAAGATTCTCGGTTACAATACCTGGCTGCACAAATACATCGCCTTTATCATCGCCGGCGCGGTGGGCGGCTTGGCCGGCGTGCTGTGGGCGCACACCAACGGCCTGGTCAGCCCCGACACCGTGGTGCTGACCACCTCGGTGGACGCGCTCTTGATGGTGGTGCTCGGCGGCGCCGGCACGCTGGTGGGCGGCGCCATCGGCTCGGCGGTTGTGTTCGGTTTGCGCGAATATCTCAGCACGCTGGTGCCGTGGTGGCAGTACGTGCTGGGCGGCGTCTACGTGCTGACGATCCTGTATCTGCCGGGCGGCTTGATGAGCATTCCGCAGCGCCTTCGCCGCTGGCGCGCGGCGCCGTCGAAATCGGCGGTGGCGCTGGCGCCGGCGCAAAATTGAGAGTAGAGCGAGCAAACAAAGGGAGGACAGTCATGACAAGCAACATTGGACGGCGAACCGGGCTCATGCTGATGGGCGCGTGTCTTGCCTTGGCGGCGGGACTTGCGCCGGCGGCGGCCCAGCAGGAGCTGCGCATCGGCTTTATCGCGCCGACCACCGGGTTCCTGTCGCAAACCGGCCAGGACATGGTGCACGGCTTCCAGATGTATCTCAACGATCACAACGGCATGCTCGGCGGCGCCAAGGTCAAATTCATCCTTGAGGACAGCCAAGCCAAGCCCGATCTTGCCGTGACCAAGGCCAGACAGCTCGTGCTCGACGATCACGTCGACATGTTCATCGGCGGAGTGCTCGCGACGGAGGGCTATGCGCTGGCGCCGGTTTCGACCGAAGAAAAGACGCTGTACATTTCTTCGGTCGCCGCGGCCGACGATTTGACCCAGCGGCAGCTCGGCAAATATCCGTATTTCATCCGCACCACCTGGTCGAGCTCGCTGCCCAACCATCCGCTCGGCCAGTGGGCTTGCGATCAGGGCTACAAGAAAGTCGTGACCGTCGCCGCCGACTATGCCTTCGGCTATGAATCGGTCGGCGGCTTCCAACAGGCGTTCGAGGGCTGCGGCGGCAAGGTCATTCAGAAAATCTGGCCGCCGCTCGGCAACAAGGATTTCGGGCCCTACATCCCGGCGATCAAGAGCGACGCCGACGCCATCTACTCGCTGATGGCCGGCCCGATGTCGCCGCAATTTCCCAAGCAATTGCGCGACGCCGGCGTCAAGCTGCCGATCGTCGCCGGCGGCACCAGCTATGACGACTACAACCTCCCGTTCGATAGCGACGAGGTGATCGGCGACGTTTCGGCGCTGATGTACAGCGCCGCCCTGCAGACGCCGAAGAACGAGGCGTTCGTCAAGGAGTTCCGCTCCAAATACAACGAAGTCCCCGGTTACTACGCGGAAGCGAACTACACGACCGCGCAGATGATCGACGAAGCCATGAAGCAGAATGGCGGCAAGTTCCCCGGCGCGGAAAAATTCATCCAGACGATGCTGGGCTTGAAGATCGACGCGGCGCGCGGCCCGGTTTCCTTCGACGACATGCGCAACCCGGTCGAGAACATCTACATCCGCAAGGTCGAGAAGACGAAGCTGTTTGGCGACGCGAAACCGCAGCTCTGGAACGTCGTGATCAAGACTTATCCAAACGTCGGCCAGTTCTGGACCTACGGCAAGGCCGCGTTTCTCAAACAGCCGGTTTATAGCCGCGACTTTCCGCCCTGCAAGTTCTGCGAATAGTTCTCTCCCGGCCCTGCGGCGGGAGGGAACGGCGCCGAATGTGCCGTGGAGGACGGGTTCCTGGCCGGGACGCAGCAAAGCGTCCCGGCGTCACATTGCGATACAGGCGCGCGCGTGAACAAACCGCTACGCACGAACGGTCAGCCGCTGCTCGAACTGAAGGCGCTGTCGAAATCCTTCGGCGGACTGCGGGCGGTGCGCGACGTCTCGCTCACGATCATGCCCGGCGACCGCAAAGCGATTATCGGGCCGAACGGCGCCGGCAAAACCACGCTGTTCAATCTCATCAGCGGAATTTTCCCGGCATCGTCGGGTCAGGTGCTGCTGCTCGGGCAGGACGTCACTTTTTGGCCGAGCCACCGCCGCGCCGCGCTCGGCATGGCGCGGACTTTTCAGGTCACGAGCCTATTTCCCAAGCTGACGGTGCTGGACAACGTGCTTCTCGCCATCAAGGGCAGGCGCGCATCGAAATTCGTGATGTGGCGGCCGCTGTCGTCCTATCGCTCCGTCTACGATAAGGCGCATGAGCTGTTGGAACGCGCCGCCTTCCTCGACCGCAGGGACACCGAGGTACGCTATCTTTCGCACGGCGAGCAGCGCCAGCTCGAGATCGTCGTCGGGATCGCCTGCGATCCGGACATTCTTTTGCTCGACGAACCGGCCGCCGGCCTGTCGTCCGGCGAATCGGCGGAGATGACACGGTTCCTGCAAAAACTCGATCCGAAAATGGCGATACTGTTGATCGAGCACGACATGGACATCGTCTTCGATATCGCCAGCGACATATCGGTCCTGCATTTCGGCGAGGTGCTGGAAAGCGGGCCGCCCGAGCGCATCCGCTCCAGCGCCAAGGTGCAGGAAATCTATCTGGGAACCGGCTGAGCGTCGGCTGATTTTATGGCCATTCTCGACGTCCAGGATATTCACACCTATTACGGCGACGCTTACGTGCTGCAGGGGCTGTCGCTGCAGCTCGAGCAAGGCCAGATTCTCGGCTTGCTCGGAAGAAACGGCGTCGGCAAGACCACTTTGGTCAATTCCATCGTCGGCTTCACGCCGCCGCGCCGCGGCAAAATTTATTTTAAGGGCGCCGACATCACCGGAAATTCTACGTTCGCGATCGTGCGCAGCGGCATGGGGCTGGTGCCGCAGGGCCGGCGCGTGTTTCCGACGCTGAGCGTGGAGGACAATTTGTCGGTCGCCGGTCACAGCCCCGAGCGTCACGGCTGGACTCTGCAGCGGGTTTATTCGCTGTTCCCGCGCTTGCACGAACGAAAAAACCAGCGCGCCAAGACGCTGTCCGGCGGCGAGCAGCAGATGCTCGCCATCGGCCGCGGCCTGATGACCAATCCCGACTGTCTGATCATGGACGAGCCCTCGGAGGGTCTCGCGCCGATCATCATCCAGGGCCTGTGGGAGGCGATCGCCAAGCTCAAGGAGGAGGGGCTGTCCATCCTGCTGGTCGAGCAGAACGCCGCCCTGGCGCTCAAGCTCGTCGACTTCGTGCACGTAATCAGCAAGGGCCGCGTGGTCTATTCCGCGCCGCCCAACGAGCTGTGGGCGAACCACGACGTCAAGTCGCGGTTCCTCGGGATTTGAGGCGCATTGATTCTAATAGCCGGCCTTAAGTCGTACCAACGCGCCGCCTCACTTCACATTCGGATAAAGCCCCGAGGCCTTCACGACGGAAAGGCCTTCGGCGCGGTCGGCCACGAGGTCCTTGGCGAACTCGTCCGCCGAGTCGAATGCCGGGGTCAAGCCGCGGCCCAACAGATACTTCTGCTCGAAATTCGGCTTCGATCCGACTGTGACGATCGTCTTGTTCAGCTTGTCGACGATCGACTTTGGGGTGCCGGTTGGCGCGTAGATGCCGAAGAAGGTCGCCGAAATGTGTTCGTTGTAGCCGATCTCCTTGAACGTCGGAATATCGGGAGCGAGCGGCGAGCGCTTGTCGCCGTCGATCGCAAGTCCGACGATTTTGCCGTCGCGGATGAACTGCAACAGGTTGCCGATGCCGAAAATCGCGATCTGCGTCGTGCCGGTGAGCATGCTGTTGACGGCGTCGCCGCCGCCCTTGAACGGCACGCGGACGATGTCCGTGCCGTTCTTCTTGTTGAATTGCTCCATGAAGGCGACCTTCGACAGCGAAGGCGCCATGTAGTTCAGCGAATTGGGCTTCGCCTTCGCCAGTGCCGCCAGTTCGGCGAACGATTTGACGTGCAGCGAGGCGTTCACCGCGAACACCTGCGTCAAAAAGAACGCCCTGGCGATCGGCTGCAAACTCTTGTTCGGGTCGAAATCCGAATTCGGATGGATGATCGGTTCGATGGTGATTGTGTCGCCGGGAAGAATGCAGATCGTGTAGCCGTCCGGCGCCGCCGCCGCGCAGGCCTGGGCGCCGATCGTACCGGCTGCGCCGACCCGGTCCTCGACCACGATGGTGCCGAGATGCGCCGCGCCAATCCCGTCGGCGAGCGCGCGCATGAACAGGTCGCTCAGTCCGCCGGGGCCTTGCGACGCGATCGCCCGGATCGGCCGCGACGGATAGTCCTGTGCGGCGGCCGCCGCCGGCAGCGCAGGCGCCGGCAACGCGAGCGCGAGCATCGTCAGGGTTCGATACCAGCGGCGCATGTCATTTCCTCCGTGGGCCTTTATTGTTGTTGCAGCAGACAATGCCGCAGCAGGCCACGGGTGAGCAAGCGACTTAAGCGCGCGCTCGGCATCGACTGGCGCGGCGGCGTGTGCAGGCGGGGGACCGTCATTCCCGCGACCCGCCTGCGCTCGCTCGGCGAGCTACGGCGGGTTTGGAGTCCGCCGACCCCCCCTACGCTCGCTAGGCGAGCTTCGGAGGGTTCGAGTCCACCGTAGCGCGGAGCGCGTAGGTGGAAGCGCGGAGCGCGAAGGCGGAAAGCGGTAATCCATATCCACCGCCTGAGAACTTATTGCACAAGCGGTGACTCTCGGTCCCCGCTTCGGCGCGGACGACGGGCCGAGCGAAAACGTTAGGCCCGCGCGTAGCGGCCGCGGTTGAAGAAGCGGTCCTTCTGGTCCTCGCTGGCGGTCTCGCGGTTCGATTTGATGGCGCCGACCTTGGCGAGCGCGGCTTTCACCGCGAGACGCTCGTCGATCGATTTGAACCAGCGGGCAAGATTGGGATTGTCCTGCCATTTCACGCCCTGGATGTCGTGATTGCGCGTCCATGGGAAGCTGGCGATATCGGCGATGGTATATTCGTCGCCACCGAGATACGGCGCCTTGGCGAGCCGCTTTTCCAGCACCTCGTAAAGCCGCTTCACCTCGGTCTGATAGCGCGCCATCGAATACGAATTGTCCTTGTCTTTCGGCGCGAACATCTTGAAATGGGTGAACTGGCCGAACATCGGGCCGACGCCCGCGACCTGCAGAAACAGCCATTGCAGCGCGTCGTATTTCTTCGCCATGTCCTTGGGCAGGAATTTGCCGGTTTTTTCCGCCAAATACATCAGGATCGCGCCCGACTCGATGACCGTGTACGGCTTGCCGCCCGGGCCTTCGCTGTCGACGATCGCCGGAATTTTTGAGTTCGGGTTGACCTTGATAAAATCAGGATTGTACTGCTCGCCCTTCCACACATCGACGAAATGCTCCTGGTAGGGGAGCTTGGTTTCTTCGAGCATGATGTAGATTTTCTGCACGTTCGGGCTGGTCAACGCATAAAGGTCGATCATGGCAATGTCCTTGCAGTCCTCGTTTTCTCGGGGGGAGCGTGAACCTATCGGGCTACACTGATTTCGGCAAGGCGGTCCGTGCAGGCCCGAAAGCCCGCTACTCGACCCTTGTGCTGGATTGTTGAAGCCGCTTAGGGTCGGCTGATCGAAATAAACGAGACCGGATCGAGTTCAACCAGGATGCCGCGCCAGAAAAAATCGCCCGAAGAACTGCGCTCCTATCGCTGGCTCGGCCGCGACGATCTGCGCTCGTTCGGCCATCGCTCGCGGCTGCGCCAATTCGGCTATGACCGCGACGATTGGGTCGGCAAGCCGGTGATCGGCATCATCAACACCTGGAGCGACATCAATGCCTGCCACGGCCATTTGCGCGCGCGGGCGGAAGACGTGAAACGCGGCGTCTATCAGGCCGGCGGATTTCCCATCGAGCTGCCGGCGATGTCGCTCGCCGAACCGTTCGTCAAGCCGTCGACCATGCTCTATCGCAATTTCCTCGCCATGGAGTGCGAGGAACTGTTGCGCAGCCATCCGATCGACGGCGCGGTGCTGATGGGCGGCTGCGACAAGACCACGCCCGGCCTCCTCATGGGCGCGATCAGCATGGGGGTGCCGGCGATCTACGTGCCGGCCGGACCGATGCTGCGCGGCAATTGGCGCGGGCAGACGCTCGGCTCCGGTTCCGACGCCTGGAAATACTGGGACGAGAAACGCGCCGGCCGCATCGGCGACGAGGAATGGAACGAGATCGAGGGCGGCATCGCGCGCTCGTTCGGCACCTGCATGGTCATGGGCACCGCGGCGACCATGATGGCGATCGCCGAGGCGCTGGGCTTTGCGTTGCCCGGCGCCTCTTCGATCCCGGCGCCCGATGCCAATCATCCGCGCATGTGCGCCGCCGCCGGCCGCCGCGCCGTCGAGATGGTGTGGGAGGATTTGACGCCGGATGAAATTCTCACGCCGGCGGCGTTCGACAACGCCATTCGCGTGCACATGGCGCTCGGCGGTTCGACCAACGCCATCATCCACGTCATCGCGCTGGCGCGCCGCGCCGGCCTCTCCCTGGACATGCAGCGTTTCGATGCGATTTCGCGAAAAGTGCCAGTGATCGCCAACATCACGCCGTCCGGCAAATATCTGATGGAGGATTTTTTCTATGCCGGCGGCTTGCGCGCGCTGATGGCGCAGATGGAAAACCTGCTCGACCTTTCCTGCATCACCGTGACCGGCCGCAGCGTCGGCGAAAATATCGCCGGCGCCAAGGTGCATCTGCCCGATGTCATCCATTCGCTTGCCGCGCCGCTTTATCCGGAAGGGGCGACGGCGGTGCTGACCGGCAACCTCGCCCCGCGCGGCTGCGTGATGAAGCCGGCGGCGGCGGAAAGGCGCTTCTTGCGCCATCGCGGCAAAGCGATCGCGTTCGAGAACTACGACCACATGGCGCGCGAGGTCGACCGCGACGACCTCGAGGTCACGCCCGACCACGTCCTGGTGCTGAAAAATGGCGGGCCCAAAGGCGGGCCGGGCATGCCGGAATGGGGCCAATTGCCAATCCCGAAGAAGCTGCTCAAAGCCGGCGTGCGCGACATGCTGCGCATCTCCGACGCGCGCATGAGCGGCACCAGCTACGGCGCCTGTATCCTGCACGTGGCGCCGGAAAGTTTTATTGGCGGCCCTCTCGCGTTGGTGCAAACCGGCGACGAGATTGAGGTCGATGTCGAGGCGCGGCGCATTCATTTGCACGTGGGCGAGGAGGAGCTGTCGCGCCGGCGCGCGGCCTGGAAACAGCCGCCACCGAAATATCCGCGTGGCTACGGCGCGATGTATTCGCAGCATATCGGCCAGGCCGACGAAGGCTGCGATTTCGATTTCCTGCGCGGCACCGAGCGGATCGCCGAGCCGGAGATTCACTAATTTCCCTCTCCCCGCGTGCGGGGAGAGGGTTGGGGTGAGGGGGCGTCGCCGCTGCGCTCAGGATCGCGGATAGGCCCCCTCACCCTTGCTCCCCCCCGATCGAGTCGGGGGTCGCTCGACCTCTCCCCGCGCAGCGGGGAGAGGTGGACGTCACTCCGCCGCGTGCTGGACCGGCACGCGATGACTTCCCGGCACGGTGCGAAAGGCGATGTTCAGGCGGTTGGCGCCGTTGATGGCGACGATCGCGAGCGTCAGGTTGGCAAGCTCTTCCTCGTTAAACTGCGCGCGCGCCCGCGCATAGACTTCGTCCGGCACATGTCCCTCGGTGATGAGCGTGAGCGCCTCGGTCCAGGCGAGCGCCGCGCGCTCGCGTCCGCTGTAGAACGGCGATTCTTCCCAGGCGTCGAGCAGATAAAGCCGCTGTTCGCTCACTCCGGCGGCGCGCAGCTCCTTGGTATGCATGTCGATACAATGCGCGCAGCCGTTGATCTGCGAGGCTCGCAGCTTGACGAGTTCAAGCAAGGTATGGTCCAGGCCGCAGCGGTGCACGAACGCGTGCAATTCGCCCATCGCCTTGGCGCCTTGCGGCGACGCTTTGCGAAAATCCATGCGCGCTTGCATCGTCATCTTCTTTCCCCTTCTTGCATCGCCGACAATCGCCGCGTATCGCATCGCTGCGCCTTGGTGTGCGAAGTATATCGAGTTTGCGCGCGATATGGGATAGGATTATGGGGAAGGCCGCTCACCCCGCCGGCAGCACGACGGCGCGGCATTCGCCGAAGCCGATGCGCGCGAAGCCGTCCTTCGCGCAAAAACCGCGAAAAATGATCTCGTCGCCGTCTTCGATGAAGCCGCGCTGCTCGCCGCTCGGCAGCGCGATCGGCTCGCGGCCGCGCGCGGTGAGTTCGAGGAGACTGCCCCAGCTCGATTTCTCCGGCCCGGAAACGGTGCCTGAGCCGATGAGATCGCCGATGCAGAGGTTGCAGCCGTTGCTGGTGTGATGCGCGATCATCTGCGCGACGGTCCAATAGACCAGCGCAAACGACGTCTGCGTGATACGCAACGGCGCAGTCCCCGCGCGCCGCATCGCTTCGCTCGACATGTAGGCTTCGAGCGTGAGGTCGAGGCCGCCATGGGCGCGATCGTCGGCATCGTCGAGATGCGGCAGCGGGGCGGGATCGCCTTGCGGCCGCGCGAAGGCGGCGGTGCAAAACGGCGCCAGCGCTTCGCGCGTCACCACCCAGGGCGAGACCGTGGTGGCGAAATTCTTTCCTAAAAACGGACCGAGCGGCTGGTACTCCCACGCCTGCACGTCGCGCGCCGACCAGTCGTTGAGCAGGCAGAAGCCGAAAACGTGCTCCGCCGCATTGCCGACGGGAACGCTTTCTCCGAGCTTGCTCGGCGTGCCGATATACAGGCCAAGCTCAAGCTCGAAATCGAGATTGCGCGACGGGCCGTAGCTTGGCGCCTCTTCGTTCGCGCCTTTGCGCTGGCCGCGCGGCCGCTTGAATGGCGTTCCGCTGGGAATGATCGATGAGGCGCGGCTGTGATAGGCGACCGGCACGTATTTGTAGTTCGGCATCAGCGGATTGTCCGGCCGAAACATCCGCCCCGCATTGGTGGCGTGGAAGATCGAGGCGAAGAAATCGGTGAAGTCGCCGACGACGACCGGCAGCATGATTTCCGCCTGCGCCATCGGCGTGAGATGCTGGGCAATGCCCTTTTGTGCATGCTCGGCGCTCAATGCCCGCGACAGTTCCAGCCGCAAAGCCGACCAGGCCTGCGGTCCAAGGGACATGAGATGATTGAGGCGAGGGGACGCGCAGGCCCTCGCCGCCTCGGCGGCAAGGCCGTCGAACGACGAACCCGCCGCGGCGACATCAAGGATCCGGTCGCCGATCGCCACGCCGACCCGCGGCGGCATTCCTGCGGCTGGGCGAAACACCCCGAACGGCAGATTCTGGATCGGGAAATCGCAGCCGGGCAGATTGGCGCTGTCGACCAAGCTTCGCCGAGCCGGATCGTGCGTTTCGTTAGTCGGAATTGTCATGGGCTGCCACCGGCGCGTTTCTGCTATGAGTGTAGTATGGATAGCCAATTCACATCGAGCTGAGCAATCGTACCGTGAGCGTTATTGGTGAGCTTGCATCCTTCGTCACCGGAGCGAAAGCGCCGGCTTTGCCGGCGGCGGAACGGGAGCGGCTGCGGCTGCATCTCACCGACACGGTGGTCGCCGCGCTCGCCGGCGCGCGCATTCCCGAGGGCAAGGCGCTGCAAAGCTTTGGCGCGGCGCCTGCGCTCGCCGATCGGATTGGGCGGCGGTGCGCCGCGATCCGGCTCACCGAAATCGACGACATTCATCTGCCGTCGTGCACCACGCCGAGCGCCGGAATCGTTCCGGTGGCGCTCGCGCTCGCCGAGCATTTGCAGAATTTCGACGCCGAAGAGATCGCAAGCGCGATCTGGGCCGGCACCGAAATCATGACCCGAATCGGCGTGGCGGTGAGCGGGCCGCAAATCCTCTATCGCGGCATCTGGCCGACTTATCTGGCGGCGCCGGTGGCGGCGGCCGCGACGGCGGCCCGCGTTTTTGGATTGAGCGAGGCGCGCACGAGCCACGCGCTGTCGCTTTCATTTATGCTGACGGCCGGAGGAGTCGGCCGCATCCACGGCGCGCCGTCCGGTCGCTGGTTTCTCTACGCCAATGCCGTGGCCGGCGGTGTTGCGGCGGCCGAGGCGGTGCGTGCCGACTATCGCGGCGATCCGGGCCTTTTGGATAAAAATTGGCTTGGCGATACCCACGGTATCGCGCTCGATCGCAATCGGTTGACCGACCGGCTCGGCGCGGCCTCCGTCTATGCAATGCTGAGCGTAAAACCGTTCTGCTCGGCAAAACAGGCGATCGCCGCCGTGGAGGCGTTCCGCGCGCTCGTCGACGAAGCGAACCTTCGCTGCGAGGCAATCAAGAAAATCCGGGTGCGCGTGCCCCCCGCTTATGCCGGCATGATCGCCACGCCTGCCGAGCCGGGCGCGCGGCAATCGACCATGGTGAGCGTCGCCCACCAGATCGCGCTCGCGGCGCTCAAGCCCGAGCGGCTCTACGACGTCGACCGCAGCACGCCGATTGTGGACGCCGACATCGCGCAACTTTCCGCCAAGGTCGAGGTCGTGCCGGAGCCCGCATTGGAGGCGTTCTATCCGCAGCACTGGCCCGCCGAAGTGGAGGTCGAGGCCGATGGAAAAACGTTTCGCCGTCGGGTCGTCGCGGCCGCGGGCGATCCGGAGCGTCCGCTCGGCCGCGCCGACATCGACGAAAAAGCGCATCGCGTTCTCGATTCCCCGCTCGGCGCCGCGCGCGTTGACGAATGGCTGACGATGTGCCACGGCGCTTTAGACGGTAACGCCGAATGCAGAAAACTCGCGGCCGCGTTTGCGGACGCATGACGGCGGCAGCACGGCAGGAACAAAAAGTGCAACAAACACTCGCGGAGGAACGGCGGCGGCGGCTTGCGGCGGCCATGCGCGAAGCCGGCATCGGCCACTTGGTGCTGTACGGCAACGCCTGGCAAGGCGACTACCTGCGCTACGGCGCCGACTTCGGCATCCTCGAAGGCCATGGCATCGCGCTCATTGCCGCCGACGGCGCGGCCGAGCTTTATCTCGACAGCGCCGTCGAGGCCGAACGCGCAGAACTGGAAGCGCCGTTCGTGCGCGTCCACTTCGCCCCTGATATCGCGCGCGCGGTTGGCGCGCGGCTCGATCGCGTCGCCAAAGAGCGCCTCGCTGCCGCGCCGCGGCGCTTTCTGCCGCGCTTCCTCGCCGATCCGGCGCGCAGTTTTACGTTGAGCGACGGCACGGCGCTTGTCGATAAGCTGCTCATGCACAAAAGCGAAGGCGAGATCGCGGCGGTGCGGCGCGCCGCGCAGATCGCGGACGAGGCCTACGGCGAGTTCCTCAAAGCGGTCAGGCCGGGCCGCCGCCAGTTTGAAATCGTCGCCGATATCGAAGCGCACTTGCGCCTTCGCGGTTGCCCGGACAATTTCATGATTATCGGCTCGGGCGGCAAGGACGTTCTCGGCATGACGCCGCCCTCCGAGCGCCAGATCGCCGCCGGCGATCTCGTGACCACGGAACTCACGCCGGCCGTCGAAGGTTACTTCGCCCAGATTTGCCGCACGCTGGTGGTGGGCAAAGCGAGCGAGGCGCAGCGGCGCGCCTTCGCCGTGTTCGTCGAGGCCTTGGAGGCGGGCATCGCCGCAGTGCGTCCCGGCGTGCGCGCCGCCGACGTGGCGCGCGCCGAGAACGACGTGTTTCGCAAACACGGTCTCGGCGAATACACCACCAGCCAATGGACGCGCGTGCGCGGCCACGGCATGGGCCTGTTCGCCGATTCCAAGCCGCACATCCTCGAAGACGTGAATACCGTGCTGGAAGAAGGCATGACTCTCATCGTGCATCCGAACACTTACCATCCGGAGGCCGGTTACATCGTGCTCGGCGACGCCGTGGTCGTGACCGAACGCGGCGCCGAGGTGTTGTGCAAGACGCCGCGCCAATTGTTCGAAGTCGCCGCGTAAGAAACAAGAGATAAGAAAATGCGCCGCGGCCTGATTTCTCGCTCTCCGGTGGAGTTATCCGATGCGGTGTTCGACGCGCGGCTCGATCGGCTGCGCGCGGCCATGCGGGGGGCGCAGCGCGATGCGCTGGTCATTTATACCAACAACACGCGCCCGGCCGGAGTATCCTGGCTCGTCGGCTTCGTGCCGTACTGGTCGGAAGCTTTGTTGATCGTGCCGCGCGAAGGAGCGCCGTACCTGGTGGCGGCGCTGAGCTTTCGCGTCAAAAGCTGGATCGAGCGCGTAAGCCGCCTCGGCGAAATTTTTCACAATCCGCGCATTGGGCTCAAAGCCGCGCAGCAAATCGCTTCGGTGGAGAAAAATGCCGCAATTGGCGTCGTCGATTTCGACGGCCTGCCCGCCGGCATTGCCGACGATTTACGAGAGGGCGGTCCGGACCTGACATTGAGCGACGCCGGACCGCTGTTCGCGCGACTGCGCGGAAAGGCCGATCCGGCCGAAATTGCGCTCGCGACGAAAGCCGCCGCGATCGCGCATCGCGCCCTGGCGCAGGCGCAAGGCGAAACGCTCAATGCGATGATCGCCGGCGTGGAGCGGCAGGCGCGGCTTCTCGGCGCGGAGGAAATCTACATCGCGGCCGCGCCCGATCTCGCGCGCGATAGGCGGCTCATGCGCATCGAAGGCGAGCGGGAATTGGGCAAGAACTTCGCGCTGCGCGCGACCGTCGCCTACAAGGGAACCTGGGTGCGCCTTGTGCGCACATTTTGCGAGCCCGAGATCGCGCGAGAAGCCGCTGCGCGTCTTTCTCAAGCGGCCGCGCAATTGCCGTCCGATCGCGGGTTTGCTTCCGGCTTCGGCTCTTGGCTGGTCGAAGGTTGCCGCATGGCGCAGCCGCTCGAGCCGCTGATGGGCTCGCGCCTTCCCTTCGCAAACCCGCCGCTGCCCGGAGCGCTCGTTTCGGTGCAGGGCGCGCTCATGATCGACGGCTGCACGATACCGGTCGGCGCGCCGGCTTTGATCGGCGCGCAAGGCGAAGCGGCGGCGCTTCTTATCGATCCGCTTTACGATTAGAGCATGATGGGCAGACGGCGACCCGGCCGGTGCTGCCGCAACCCAAGGACAGAAGGTGCCAGAAAAACTGAACGACCTTATCGAAGAACTGGCGCTCGCCAACCGCATGCTTGCCCACGAGGGCGTGCTCGACGCCTTCGGCCATGTCAGCGCGCGCCATCCGAGCGATCCGGGGCGCTATTTGTTGCCGCGCTCGCGCTCGCCGGCCTTGATCGAGCCCGGCGATATCCTGCAATTCACGCTCGATTCCGAGCCGGTAAAGCCGCCGACAGCGCATCTGTACGCCGAGCGCGTCATTCACGGCTGCATCTATCAGGCGCGCAGCGACGCGATGGCGGTATGTCATCATCATGCGCCGGCGATCATGCCGTTTGCCATCGCCGGCAAGCCGATCGTGCCGGTTTTTCATCTCGGCGCGGCGATGGGCGAGGAAATGCCGTTCTGGGACCAGCATGACGAGTTCGGCGACACCAACCTTCTGGTCGTGAAGCAGGAGGAGGGCCATTCGCTGGCGCGAGCGCTTGGGCAGCATTCGGCGGTGCTGATGAACCGCCACGGCGCGACGGTGGTCGGCGGCAGCTTGAAGGAGCTGGTGTCGCGCGCGATTTTCATCTGCCAGAACGCCGAGTACCAGCTGCGCGCGCTCATGCTCGGCGCCGCCACCCCGCTGCATCGCGGCGAAATTAAGCTTGCGGGCGCCATCAGCCGGTTGCCCAACGTGGTGACGCGCACGTGGGAATATTGGAGCGCGCGGGTCAAAACGAGCGCACCACGGCGCAGCAAATCCGCGCGCGCCACGCCGCGTGCGCGCCGCAAAGGCAAGAGACGCCGATGACACCTCCAGCCAAATGCTGACGATGTCGCGTCGAGGATTGCTCGCCGCGGCAATCGGCCCGTTCGCTCTGCGCAAGCCATTGCGGGCGCAAGCCGCCGCAGCCGAAGTGAGCGCATTTCCGGCGGACTTCGTGTGGGGCGCGTCGAGCTCAAGCTATCAGATCGAGGGCGCAGTCGATGCGGACGGCCGCGGCAAGCGCATCTGGGACGTTTTTTGTCACATGCCGGGCCGCATCAAGAACGGCGATGCCGGCGACATCGCCTGCGATCATTATCATCGCTGGCGCGAGGACGTGGAGTTACTCGCCGGCGGCGGATTTGGCGCTTACAGGTTTTCGACTGCGTGGCCGCGCATCCTGCCGGCCGGCAGCGGTGCCGTCGAGCAACGCGGGCTCGACTTTTACGACCGGCTGGTCGACGCGCGCGCCGCGCGCCGCATTACGCCGTGACTCTGCCTCTATCATTGGGACCTGCCGCGGGGCTTGCAGGAGCAGGGCGGCTGGCTCAGTCGCGACACGTGCGAAAAATTTGCCGATTATGCGGGCGTCGTGGCGAAGCAACTCGGCGACCGCGTCAAGCATTGGGCCACGTTCCCTGCAATTCCCTGTTAAGGCGAAAAAATTCCCTGCTAGGCTGGCAAAAATTCCCTGCTCCGTTGCGTAGGGAATTTTGCTGTAACGGGCCGGAATCGCTGGCAAATTCCGCCGCAAAAAAGGCCGGAAGCGGTAAAATTTCCAGCAGAATTCCCTGCTAGCAGGGAATTTGAAGCGAGAAAGACCACCGGGCGTAGCCCGATTCCGTCCGACCGGAATCCGCCCTAGACGCACGTCGAAGTCGTCGTTTGCTTATCTCGCAGCAATGGCGTGGCGCGGGCGGTAATGATCGTCGTTCCGCCGTTCAGTACGAAGCAGACAGCATTGCAAGGGGAAGCTAGATCCTAATCGAGCTGCGGACAGGGCAGGTGCCGATGCGGTCAATGCCGATCGCGCGCGGCCGCGCTGATCGCGCTCAAGATCGCCGTGCGGCCCTGCGGCAGCGCGCCGCGCACAGATTGCTGGGTGCCGATCTGGCCCATTTCGCGCTGCCGCCGCACGGTGGCCAAGGTCATCAGCGGCTCGACTCCGAGTTCGCGCAGCGTATCGGCGCTCTCCTCCATTTCGGCGGCGCGCCGCTCGCCGTGGTTCGCCATGCGTTCGAGGTTGTAGGGCACGATTTTCGCCCAATCGAGACCGGGATAATTGTTCTTCATCGAGGCGGCGACCTCGTCGACGACACCCGCGCGCGCAGCCGCCAGGAAGCATTCGAGCGTCAGCGCCTCGATGCCTTTGATCATCACGCTGCGCACCATCTTGATCGCCGCCGCCGCGCCGATTTCGACGCCGGCGACGTTCACGCGCATGCCGAGCGCGCGGAGAGCGGGAGCGATCGCCTGCGCATGCGGTCCAGCGAGCAACATCGGCGTCCGATGGCGCGCCGGATGAATGGGCGCGAGCACGGCGACGTCGACATAGCGCGCGTTATCGGCGAGGAGCCTTGCGGTCTCCTGCTTGCGGCCGGGCGACACCGAGTTGATGTCGAGGAAGAACGGTTTTCCGGAAACATGCGCCTTGACCGATTGCGCCGCTTCGACGCTGGAGGCGGCGGTGACGGCGGAGACGACCGTGTCCGCTCCGCGCACCGCTTCGGCCGCCGAACCGGCGCAGCGCACGCCGTTCGCTGCGCCGGCCCGCCGGAGCTTTTCGCCCTCGTGGGCGGGAAATAAAATGTCCCAGGCCGACATCGATTCCACGCCCGCCTCGCGCAGACCGGACGCGATGGCTTGGCCCGCTTCGCCGAAACCGATGAAGCAAATCGTGGGCTTCACATTTGGCATGGCGGTGATTCCTTGAAGGCCGTTCAGCCGCGGATCGTGGCAGGTTCGGCGCCAGGTTTGCAATGCTATGGGCCATCGTTAGGATGCGCGCCGCGCGCGGATAAGGGTTCTTTCCGCGATCGAATGCCGGGCAAAAATCATGAAGCAAACGTCCTGCCGCGATCGTCTCGAACTGGCGCTGTTCCGCATGGCCGAGCCGGACGGGCAGGGGCCGCGGACCTGCCTGACGATCTATCACGATGCCGCGCGTGCCGCGGCCGATGCGGCAGATGCGCGCGCGCGGCTCGGCATATCGCTCGGTCCGCTCGACGGCGTCATCGTCAGCATCAAGGATTTGTTCGATGTCGCCGGCGAGCCGACCCGCGCCGGCTCGAAAATCCTTGCCGAGGAAGCGGCGCCGGCCGCCGCCGACGCGGCCATTGTGCGCCGCCTGCGCACGGCGGGCGCGGTAATCGTCGCCAAGACCAATATGACCGAGTTCGCCTTCTCTGGAATAGGCGCCAATCCGCATTTCGGCACGCCGGGCAACCCGCGCGACCGGACGCGGGTGCCCGGCGGCTCGTCGGCCGGCGCGCCGGTCGCCGTCGCCGATGGCATGTGCGATATTTCGATCGGGACCGATACCGGCGGTTCGGTGCGGATTCCGGCTGCCTTATGCGGCCTGGTCGGCTTCAAGCCGAGCCGGCAACGCATTCCCACCGATGGCGCTTTCCCGTTGAGCTATACGCTCGATTCCGTAGGGCCGATTGCAAACAGCGTCGCCGATTGCGCCAAGGCCGACGCGGTGATGGCCGCCGAGGATTTTTCTTTCGCGCCGCTCGAGCCGAACGCGCTCAAGGGCCTGCGCTTCGGCGTCGCCGACGGGCTGCCGCTCGACCGGCTCGACGACACCGTCGCCGCAGCCTTCGCTGCGGCCATCAAGCAACTCGACGGCGCCGGCGCGCGCATTACGCATGAAACGCTGTCGCTGTTCGACGATATGGGCGAGGTGAACGCCAAGGGCGGCATCTCGCCGCCGGAGGCTTGCGCCATTCATCGCGACCGGCTGCGCCGGCGCGGAGGCGACATCGATCCCAACGTCCGCGCGCGCATCGAGCGCGGCTGCGCGGTGTCGGCCGCCGATTACGTCGACATGGTGCGCGAGCGCTCCCGGCTCGTGCGCGCCATGGATGCGCGGCTTGCCGCGCTCGACGTACTTCTCATGCCGACGACCTCGATCGTCGCGCCGACCATCGCGGAAGTGGCCGATCCGAAAATCTTCGCCGCGCGCAACGCCGCGCTCCTGCGCAACACCGCCATCATCAATTTCTTCGATCTGTGCGCCATCTCGCTGCCGCTTCCGGGGGCGCCGGCCGCGCTGCCGGTCGGGCTGATGCTGGCCGCGCGCAACGGCCACGACCGGCGGCTTTTGAGCATCGCAGCGGCAACGGCACAGCTTTTTGCCGCCTGAACGCCGCTTGCCCTCGACGCGGCACTTCCCTAGCATTTCGCCAAACCGGGAGGATAAAGCCATGACCCACGCCCGCACACAGCCCAATCGGCGCCATCTGCTCGCCGGCGCCGCCGCGACGGCCGCAACGTTCGCCGCGCCCGCAATCGTGCGCGCGCAGGGCGGGCCCCTCAAAGTCGGCATGCTGCTGCCGCGCTCGGGCTTCGAGGCCGCCATCGGCCAGGACTGCCAGCGCGGCGTCGACATTGCCCCGCCGATTCTCAAATCGCTCGGCTTGCCGGAACTGACGATCATGAACGGCGATACCGAGTCGAACGTCGACGCCGCGCGCGAACACGCCGAAAAGCTGATTAGCGATGGCGCACAGCTTCTGGTCGGCGCCTTCGATTCCGGCCAGACCACCGCGATCGCGCAAGTCGCCGAACAGAAGGGCATCCCGCTGGTCATCAATATTGCCGCCGCGCCCGCTATCACCGAGCAGGGCTACAAATTCGTCTTTCGAAATTTCCCCACCGCGATCACGATTACCGCCGACGCCTTCACCAACCAGAAGGAAGTCTTCGCCCTCGCCGGCGTTGCGCCGAAGACCGCGGTGTTCATGCGCGTGAACGATACCTTCGGTACGGCCATGTCGAAGGGCGTCGCCGCGCTGATGCCGAAATTCAATATGCCGTACAAGATCGCCGCCGAGATTTCCTACGATCCTGCCGCCCGCGACCTTTCGGTCGAGGTCGCCAAGGCCAAGGCGACCAACGCCGACGTGCTCCTCGTCGTCGGCCGGCTCAACGACGCGCTGTTGATGACCCGGGAGCTGATCAAACAGCGCTGGACGCCGCAGGCGATCCTCAGCATGGGGCCAGGCTGGTACGAGGACCAATATTTCAAGACGCTGGGCAAAATGTCCGACGGGCCGATCAGCTTCGTGCCCTGGTTCGATCCGAACAAGAAGCTGGCGCGAACGCTTGAAGCCGCATTTGTCAAAGCCTATCCGGGCAGCAATCTGAACACCAACCAGGTCTTCACCTTCGAGGCCTTGTTGGTCGCCGCCGACGCTTACAAGCGCGCCGGTTCGACTGATCCCAAGGCGCTCGCCGACGCCATCCGCACCACCGACATCACCGATAACGTGAGCGTTGGGCCGGGAATTCAGTTCAATGCCAAGGGCCAAAACGACAAAGTGAAGGACAGCGCCATCCAGAACCGCAGCGGCAAGACGCTAACGATTGCACCGAAGGAGGCCGCAAACGCCAAGCCGGAATGGCCGCTGAAGTCGTATCAGAGCCGCGGGTGAACGCACATAATGCGGGTAGCACCCAGCTCAAACCGTCATCCCGAGGTGCCCGCGCGCGGCGCGGGCCTCGAAGGATAAACGGCCGCAGCACCCGGGCCGTTGCCCTTCGAGGCTCGCGGAGTTTACCATCGGGCCGGATCCGTTGGCTCGCGCCTCAGGGTGACGGATGACAGTTGACGTTTATCTGAATGTGGCCGTCGCCGGCGTTCTGACCGGCCTGGTCTACGGCCTGATGGCGCTCGGACTGTCGGTCATCTTCGGCGTGGTGCGTATCGTCAATTTCGCCCACGGCGAGATGATGTCGATCGCGATGTACATCGCGGTCTTGCTGTTCTCGGCATTTCACCTCGATCCGCTGATCATGCTCATTCCGATCGCGGCGGTGATGTTCGTGTTCGGCTACGCGCTGCAGGCAGGCCTGATCAATCCTTTCATTACCCGTCCGGAGCACAGCCAGTTTCTCCTGTTGGTGGCGTTGGCGATCGTCATCGTCAACACGCTGTTGATCGTGTTCGGGCCGGACGCCCGCAGCGTGCAGACTTCGTATGCTTACGACAGTTTCCAGCTCGGCCCGGTGCTGGTCGACGCGTCAAAGGCCTATGCGGGCGCCGCCGCGATCGCGTTTGCGGCTGCATTGTTCGCGTTCTTTCGTTTCAGCCACATCGGTAAGGCGATCCGCGCCTGCGCCGATAATTACACGGGCGCGCTGGTGGTCGGGCTCAATGTCAATCGGCTTTACGCGCTCAGCTTCGCGCTCGGGGCGGCGTGCGTCGGCGCGGCAGGCTCGATGATGACTTTGATCGTCGATGTGACGCCGAACATCGGGCCGGCCTATACGCTGCTCGCTTTCGTCATCGTCATTACCGGCGGTCTGGGATCGATGGCGGGCGCGCTCCTTGGCGGCATTTTGATCGGGCTCACCGAAGCGCTGGCGGGGCTTGTGTTCACGCCGTCGGCCAAGAGCATGTTCGCATTTGGGGTTCTCGTGCTCGTGCTGCTGTTCCGGCCGCAAGGCATCCTCGGCAAGAGGGCGTCATGACGGCTGCCATGATGGCGCGCTTGGCCGACGGCGTCCCGCGCCGGACTTTTATTCTGCTCGGGACCCTGCTTGCGGCATTGTTGATCGCGCCGTGGATCGTCAACGACTATTTGCTCACCGTGCTGATCGTCATTCTCTATTCCGCCTATACCGGGCAGGCCTGGAACATCATGATGGGCTTCGCCGGGCAGCTCTCGCTCGGCCACGCCATTTACGCGGGATTGGGCGCCTACGTGGCGGCGGTGTTGTTCACCAAATTCGGCATCGGCCCGTGGATCGGATTGGTGGCGGCCATTCCAATTGCCATGGCGTGTGGCGCTGTCATCGGCTTTCTCGCCTTCCGCTTCGGCGTCGCCGGCGTCTATTTCGCCATCCTCACCATCGCGTTTGCCGAGTTTGCGCGAATTGGGTTTGATCATCTGGGGATCGTCAACGCTTCGGCCGGCCTGTTCCTGCCCGTGGCGCAATATGCGCACAACGATTTGTGGCGGCTGCGCGGCGATCCGACCATGTTTTATTACGTGATCCTCGCCGCCACCGTGCTGGCGTTCATCGTCTGCCGGCTGCTTCTTCGCAGCCGCATGGGCTATTTTTGGCTCGCCATCCGCGAGGACGAGCAGGCGGCGCGCGCCGCCGGCATCGACACCTTCCGCTACAAGATGTACGCCGTGACGATCTCCGCGGCCGTCACCTCCTTTGCCGGCGTGTTCTATGCGTTCTTCTACAACAATCTGTTTCCCGAGCAGGTTTTCAACATCGGCCGTTCGATCGAGATGATTCTCGGCCCCGTCATCGGCGGCGTCGGCACCCTGTTTGGACCGATCCTCGGCTCTTTCGTGCTCACCGGGCTTGCGGAAACGCTCAATTCGGCGATGAGCGCCGTTGGCCTCGATCTGCCCGGAGCTAAGGAGGTCTTTTACGGCATCTGTTTGCTTTTCGTGATCGTGGCGCTGCCGGAGGGCGTGTGGCCGCCGCTGGCGCGCCGGCTTGGCATCGACAGGGGCAAGCGATGACGGCGCTGCTTTCGCTTCATCGGGTCGGCAAGCGTTTCCGCGGCCTCGTCGCCGTCGACGGCGTGAGCTTCTCCGTACCGGAAGGCGCGATTTTCGCGGTGATCGGGCCGAACGGCGCCGGCAAGACCACGCTGTTCAATATGATCGCCGGCGCGATGGCGCCCGACGAGGGCTCGATTGTCTTTGCCGGCCAACCGATCACGGGTCTGACGCCCGACGCGGTGTGCCGGCGCGGCATCGCCCGCACGTTCCAACTTGTCCGGCCGTTTCCGGCGCTCAGCGTGGAGGACAACGTCATCGTCGGCGCGCTCCTGCATCGTCACGATGTCGGCGCGGCGCGCGAGCGCGCACAGACGCTGCTGCGGCGCTTCGACCTGTTCGACCGCCGCCACCAGCCGGCATCGGCGCTGACATTGCCCGACCGCAAGCGGCTCGAAGTCGTCCGCGCGCTCGCGACCGAGCCCAAACTGCTGCTGCTCGACGAAGCGGTCGCCGGATTGAGGCCGACAGAAATCGACCGCATGGTCGCAATCCTGCGCGAGCTCAATCGCGAGAGCGGCCTGACCATCCTTTTGATCGAGCACGTAATGCGCGCGGTGATGGCGCTCGCCTCGCATGTGCTCGTGCTCGATCACGGCACGGCGATCGCCGAGGGAACGCCCGAGGCAGTCGTGCGCGATCCCGCGGTCGTGCAATCCTATCTCGGTGCCGAGGCGGTCTGATGCTGCGCGTGGAAAACATCGATGTGTTCTACGGCGACGCGCAGGCGCTCGATAGCGTATCGCTCGACATCGAAGAGGACGCGATCGTCGCCATCGTCGGCGCCAATGGCGCCGGCAAAACTTCGCTCATCCGCGCCATCGCCGGCATGCTTCGGCCGGCGCGCGGGCGCATCCTGTTCGGCGCAACGGACATCGCCGGCTGGCCGAGCTACCGCGTCTGCAATCTCGGTATCGGCCAAGTGGCGGAAGGGCGGCAGATTTTTCCCACGCTCTCAGTCGCCGAAAATCTCGAAATGGGCGCCTTGCTGCCGCGCGCGCGCGCGCGGCGCGTGGTCAATCGCAAGCGCGTGCATGCGCTATTCCCCGTGCTCGCCGAACGCGAGCGGCAGGCGGCCGGGACGCTCTCCGGCGGCGAGCAGCAGATGCTGGCAATCGGGCGCTGCCTGATGGGTGCGCCGGAACTGATCATGTTCGACGAGCCTTCGCTCGGGCTTGCGCCCGGCGTGGCGCACGGCCTGCTTGGCACGATTCGCGATCTTAATCGCGAGGGGCTTACGTGTTTGCTCGTCGAGCAAAACGTGGCGCTGTCGCTTAAGCTCGCGAGCCGCGCCTATGTCCTGGAAAACGGACGCATCGCGCTCACGGGCAGCGGCAGCGAGCTTCTGGCCGACGATCGCGTGCGCAGTGCTTATTTGGGAATTTAGCGCCCCGGTCAGCTGGGACGATGCCTGTATTCCATCATGAGGCCGAGCGCCGCCAACCGCGCGCTAAGCGGCGCAAGCGGGAAAGCGCGGCGCAGACGGCTCAACACGTCGGCTGCGCTTGGTGCATCGAATTCGGCAAGAGCTGCGGCCATGGCGCGCGCCATGTCAGCCTCAGCGCGTCCGGTCAGTGCGGCAGGGACCATGGTGACCTCTCCAAGGGGCGAGGGAGGTTGCACGCGGATGACACGGCGAGGGCCCATGGTAAGCTCCAATTGCGATTTCAGTGCTTGGCAACGCGCCAAATACGGTTGAGTTCCGTCTGGTTGTCTCATTTTGGCCGTGTGCTATACGCACTGCATTGCATCAATGTGACCGGGCGACGCAAGCCTGTGCGTGAAAGGAGATACATGTCATGAAACTGTATTATGCGCCCGGCGCCTGCTCGCTGTCGCCGCACATCGTCTCGCGTGAGGCGGGCATCGCTCTCGATCTGGAACAGGTCGATAACCGCGAGAAGAAGACCAAGAGCGGCAAGGATTATTGGAGCGTCAATCCGAAGGGCCAGGTGCCGGTGTTGGAGCTCGATAACGGCCAGCTTCTCACCGAAGGACCGGTGATCGTGCAATACCTTGCCGATCAAAAACCTGCTTCCGGCCTGGTGCCGGCGCCCGGATCGATCGATCGCTATCGCGTGCAGGAATGGCTGAACTTCGTCACGTCCGAGCTGCACAAGACTTACGGACCGATCTTCCGGCCTACGACGCCCGAGGAATTCAAGAAAATCTCGAAGGAAAATCTCGGCAAGCGGTTTGACTGGATCGACAAGCAGCTCGCCGGCAAGCAGTACCTGATGGGCGACAAATTCACGATCGCCGACGCATATCTGTTCACGGTGCTGCGCTGGTCGCCGCGCATCGAGCTCGATCTTTCCAAATGGCCGAACATCAAGGCCTATATGGATCGCGTCACGGCGCGTCCGAAGGTGCAGGAAGCGCTCAAGGCGGAAGGGTTGCAGTAGTCAGACGACGGAGGACAGACGACGGAGGAACGCTTCTTTATCCGTCGTCCGTCGTCCGGTCACAGCGGCTGTCCAATCGTCACCGTCAGCGTCCCCACGCCCTCGATCTCGCACTCGATCTTATCGCCGGCGGCGGTGGCGGCGACGCCGGATGGCGTGCCGGTCATGATGATGTCGCCGGCGGCAAGCTCGACCATCTCGGAGAGTTTTGAAATAATTTCCGGCACGTTCCAGATCATCTGATTGAGCTTGCCGTCCTGGCGCACCTTGCCGTTGACCTTGAGCGCGATGCGGCCGTTCGACGGATGCCCGATCGCCGCTGCGGGGTTGAGCGCACCGCACGGCGCCGAATGGTCGAAGGCCTTGCCGATCTCCCACGGCCGCTTGATGTCGCGCGAGGCGATCTGCAGGTCGCGCCGGGTAAGATCGATGCCGACGCCGTAGCCGTAGATGCAGTCGAGCGCCCGCTCGGTCGCGATATTGCGCCCGCCGCTCTTGAGCGCGACGACCAACTCCACCTCGTGATGCATGTCCTTGGTGAGCGACGGATAAGGCACCGTGCCGCCATCCGGCACGATCGCGTCGGCGGGCTTGGCGAAGAAGAACGGCGGCTCGCGCACGTCCTGCCCCATCTCCTTGATGTGCTCGACGTAATTGCGCCCGACGCACCAGAGGCGGCGGACCGGGAAGACTTTATCGGTGCCGGCAACCGCAAGGATGGGCTGCGGCGGCGGCGGAATGACATAACTCTTGGCGTCGGTGCTCATGTGGGGGTCTGCTGACGGAGGACGGAGGACGGATTGACGGGTTTGATCGGTCATCCGTCGTCTGTCATCTGTCCTGCGTCCTCCGTCCTCCGTCCTCCGTCAACCGACCGCGACCGGCTCGCGCTCGGGCGACTGCTCCTTCAGTTGCAGCCGGTAGAATGAGGCGTAGCGTCCGCCCTTGCGCAGCAATTCCTCGTGGCGGCCGGACTCGACGATCAAGCCGTCCTCGACCACGAGGATGCAATCGGCATGCATGATCGTGGAGAGCCGGTGCGCGATAACGAGCGTCGTGCGGCCCTTGCAGAGTTCGCCGACTGCCTCCTGCACGGTGCGCTCGGATTCCGAATCGAGCGCCGCGGTCGCCTCGTCGAGCAGAATGATGGGCGCGTTCTTGATCAGCGCGCGCGCGATGGAGATGCGCTGGCGCTGGCCGCCGGAGAGCTGCATTCCGTGCTCGCCGACCGGCGTGTCATAGCCCAGGGGAAAGCCGAGGATGAAATCGTGCGCGTGCGCGGCCTTTGCGGCGGCGACGATCTCAGCCTCGCTGGCGCCAAGCCTGCCGAGCGCGATATTGTCGCGCACCGTGCCGCGGAACAGGTGCACGATCTGGCCCACAAAGGCGATGTTTTGGCGCAGCGAGCGGCGCGATACGGCGGCGATGTTTTGGCCGTCGATCAGGATGCGCCCTGAATCGACATCGTAAAACCGCAGGATCAGGTTGAGCACCGTCGACTTGCCGCCGCCTGAGGTGCCGACCAGTGCGGTGACCTTGCCCCGCTCGGCCACAAACTTCATGCCGCGCAGCACCGGCGTGCCGGCACGGTAGGCGAAGTGCACATCGTCGAATTCGAGCCGCGCCGTGCTCAGTTTAAGGGGCGGATTGTCGTCATCGTTCGGCTCGCCGGGCGGGCTGTCGATCACCTCGTAGAGAAGGCGCACGCCCACCAGAGAGTTGTTGAGGTCGAGGTTGAGCCGCGCCAGCCGCTTGGCCGGCTCGTAGGCGAGCAGGAACGCCGCCAAAAACGAAAAGAACTGCCCCGGCGTCGCGCCGGTGTCGATCACCCGATAGCCGCCGTAGATGATGGCCAGCGAGACCGTGAAGCCGGCGAAAATTTCCATCATGGGAGCGGAGCGGCTGGCGACCCGCGCCATTTTGTTCGATTCGTGCTCGACCGAAGCGACGCTCGCGCGCAGGCGCCGCCGCATCTCGTCTTCCAGGCCGAAGGCCTTGACCATGCGCATGCCCTGAAGGGCTTCCTGCATCGTCTCGAGGATGCGCGTGCCGCCGGTGAACTGCGTGCGCGCGATCCCGCGCACGCGGCGGACCATCTTGCGCAAGACGAATAAGGCCGGGGGCGCGATGATGACGCAGGCGATCGACATGACCGGGTCCTGGATCACCATCACGACGGTCAGTCCGATCAGCGACATTAGATCGCGGCCGACCGCGGTGATGAGAAGATTGATCGCCTGACTGACGGCGGCCGCGCCGGTGGTCAGCCGGGCAATAAACTCCGACGAGTGCCGATCAGCGAAGAAGCCGATGTTCTCCTGCAACAGCTTATCGAACATTCGCCGCTGGTTATCGGCGACGATGCGGTTGCCGATCCAGGCGACCATGACGGCCGAACCGTAGGTCGCCCCCGCCTTCACCACGAAGATCAGCATCGCAAACAGGCCGATGGCCACGATCTCGCGATAATTCTTCTCGATATAGGCCGCGTTGATCATTGTGCCGAGGATGTACGCGGAAAACGCCGTCGCGCCGGCGACCACCGCCATTAGCACGAAGGCGGCCGCATAGCGCCGCCAGTGGCCGAGCGCCTCGTCAACGAGGAGGCGCCGCAGCAGCGGGTATGTCGCGTATTTGTCGGAGGATGCGGCCCGAAAAAATCTCATGCACGATCCGTTTCGCCCCGCTTTCGGCCAATGTCGGCGAGGCCGGCGATCACAGCCGTTCCATGCCCGGAAGTGACGGAATTTTCAAGTGAAATGAGGGCTCAGAAGCCGCCGCGGGCGGGCATCGGCGGCGCCGGATCGCGACCGCAAATCAAATTCCAATACGCCCACGACCGGCGGTCGAATACGCCAGGCGGTGCGTTTTCGAGGACTTCGCGGAACTGGTCCTTGCCGATTAGGCCGCGCAGTGCGACCAAGTCTTCCGGGGTGCCGTAAACCATGACGTGCGACAGAAACAAGAGCGGCTCCGCGAGAGTCTCATGCGGTTTCTTGAACCAAACCACGCGCCGCGCCACGCTCAGCAGTTCCGATGTCTGCGGCAAGGATTTCATGACGTATCGCCGTTGGCGTCAGCGCGGGACCGATACGGCTTGAGCTGCGGTAAGCGTGCCACATCGACGGCCGATACGGCCGCCTTCAAACGATCGCGCACGTTTCGGGATAACGCCGGCACGTCATCGTAATAGCTCAGCGCCTTGAGCGCGATCAGCGGATTGAAGCTTTGCCCATAGACGATGCCGGCGGCGGCGAGCGCAGTCGGCAGCGCGATACCGTGGCTGATCAATGCGTCGACGTCGAGATAGTCGCGTTCCTGGGCGCGCTTTTGCACAACTGCGACCTTGGTACCGGCGATGTCCAACAGCGAGGCTACGTGCAATCGCAGGCCTTGCGGCTGCTCGGATGCCTCGGCCTGGCCGAGACCAAGATGCCCAAAGAACGAGACGAGCGCCGGGCCGCCGCGATCGACGCGGCAAGTGAGGGTATTGGCATCCACCTGGACGCGTTCGGCTTTTGCCAAATAGGGAATCCTGTCGAGAAGTGCGTCGGGATCGAATGGTTGATTGGAGAAGAAGTCGAAGTCGGCCGAAACGCGATGGCCGAGACGCAAGGCTAAGGCGGTTCCACCGTAGAGGGTGAAATGCTCCGGCGTGCCCGCGAGCTCCAGCCATAGTTTGCGCTGCGGCGCCGGCAAAATTTCGAGGTGTGGCAGAAACGTCATCGCGCCGGGTTCCAGTCGGATTATCACGCGTTGCAGGCCTATTGCGTGCGCTCCGTTATCCAAACAATAAAATATACCATACGCCACGCGTTATTTGCATCCAGAAGGTTCGCGGGTCCCGAAAAATCCTTCCTCGGAGTCACGCTCGTTGAATTGCAGCCGTGAAGCGAACCGGCGCGGTCGGAAGTGCGCTCAGGCGCGTTCAAATTGTGCCCGCGCACCGCCGTGTGCGCCGCGTAGACCCATCAGCTTGCGCTCCCAGGCAAGCGCGTGTTCGACGATGGTCGAGAGGTCATCGTAGCGCGGCTGCCAGTGCAGCGCTTTGCGAATCTGCGCGGTGTCCGCCACGATCCGAGCCGCATCGCCGGGCCGGCGCGGCACGGATTCCACCTCAAAGTCGACGCCCGATATGCGCTTGACCGCCTCGACGACTTCGCGGACCGAAAAGCCGTGGCCGTAGCCGCAATTGAGCGTCGACGATGGCGCACTGGCGCGCAGTTGGCGCAGCGCATCGCAATGCGCGAGTACGAGATCGCTGACGTGGATGTAGTCGCGGATGCCGGTCCCGTCCGGTGTCGGATAATCGGTGCCGAAAACCTTGAGCTTCGGGCGCAGTCGGAGCGCTGTCTCGACCCCGACCTTGATCAGGTGCGTGGCGCCGTCGGTCGACTGGCCGGTCCGGCGCTGCGGATCGGCGCCGGCGACGTTGAAATAGCGCAAGATCATATGCTTGAGACCATGAGCCGAGCTTGCGTCGCGCAGCATGATCTCGGTCATCAGCTTCGACCAGCCATACGGCGAGATCGGCAGCGTCGGCGCATCCTCCCGCACCGGAATTTCAACCGGATTGCCGTAGACCGCAGCGGTCGAAGAAAAAATGAAATGACGCACGCCGCCGTTCACCGCGCACTCGATCAGCGCCCGCGAATTGACGGTATTGTTGCGGTAATAGGCGAGCGGATCGCGCACCGAGTCGGGCACGACGACCGAAGCGGCGAAATGAACGATCGCGTCGATGCGATAGTCGCGGATGATTTTTGCGACCAGCTCCCGATCGCCGGTCTCGCCCACGACGAGCGGCACGCCCTGCGCAACCGCCCAGTCAAAGCCGGTGGAGAGATTGTCGAGCACGACCGCGCGCTCGCCGGCGTCGAGGAGCGCGTAGACCATGTGACTGCCGATGTAACCGGCTCCGCCGGTGACCAGGGTCGTCATGTCGGTGGACCTTTTTGTCGCGCCGGCCCTACACGGATTTGATGAATACCGCGTTATATCCAGGTTTCGGGTTCACTTGGCTAAAGCGACCGCTGCAAGTGCACGGCTCGCGGCCGAAAAAACCTCGTCTAGGCTGATTTCGACCATGCAGCGATGATGCCTGAAGCGACAGACCGGCTTATGGCAAGGCCTGCAGGGCAGTTCAATTTTCGCCTGCATCGCCGCCGCCAGCGGGTTGAGCGGCGCCCAGTGCCACGGACTGGTCGGCCCGAATATTCCGACCGTGGGCGTGCCGATTGCTGCGGCGACATGGAGGAGGCCGGAATCGTTGGAAACCGCCGCGGAGGCCGACGCCAGCGCCAGAATGGCCTCGCGCAGGTCGGCGCCGGTGAGATCGCGCGCTTCGGTGCCATTGACGATCTCCTGCGCCAGCCCTTTTTCCGCCGGGCCGCCCAGCACCCAGACGGCGAGCCCATCGGCAAGGAGGCGGCGGGTGAGTGCGGCGTAGGCGGCGGCAGGCCAGCGCTTGGCCGGCCCGACGGCACCCGGGGCGAGCGCTACGGCCGGCCGGCTTGGCGCGGCCAAGCCGTGCTTGCTGCGCCAGGCGGCGACCTCCTGCGCGGGCACCTTGAGTTCCGGCGCGGGCCATTCGGCAGGAAGCTTGGTGCCCGCAGGAAGCGCCAGCGCCGCGCACTCATCGACCATGCGCGGCAATTTGCGCTTGCCGAAGCGCAGGTCGTTGAGGATGAAAAAACGCGCCTCGCCAATCAAACCGGTACGCTCCGGAATGCCGGCCAAAAATGGAGCCAGCGCCGATTTCCACGTCTTGGGCATGACGAGAGCCGTGCCGTAGGCCTCACGCTTCAACCGCTCGGCCAGCATTCGGTGCCGGCGAAGAGCGAGACGGTTGCGCGGCAGGTCCACGACGATGGCGTGCCGCACCCCCGGCATGTAGTCGATCAGCGGAGCGCAAACCGTGGTCGCCAGCATGTCGACTGGGCGATCGGGAAAGCGCGCCCGCAGTAGCTTCACGACCGAATGGCAGCGCACGAAGTCGCCGATCCACATGTAGGGAACGATGAGAATAGGGCTCCCGGCCACGGCCGCGCCCGGTCGCTGTTCAGACTCCCAGTTATAGGAATTATGATTCATTATATTTATGAAGTATGATTCATTTTATTGTAGGCTTCGAGGGTCCGGCGATAACCCTCCTGGCCGATGCTGTCCAGTGTTGCTCGGTGCGCCGGTCTGGGGCAAAGGAGCGCGCAGTCGGCGCAGAGCCGATCCACTCCAACCGGTCTTACGGCGTCGATGTTATTGGTCACCGGCGGGGCCGGGTTCATCGGATCGAATGTCATCGCCAGTCTCAACGCGGCGGGGCGCCCCGACATTGCGGTCAACGACAGTCTCGGCAGCGACGGCAAATGGCGCAATCTCGGCAGCCGCCAACTCGCCGATTTTGTGCCGCCGACGGACCTGCCGCGCTGGCTCGACGGCCGTAAACTCGACGCCCTGGTGCACCTTGGCGCCATCTCGTCCACGACGGCGAACGATGGCGACGCCCTCATCGAAACCAATTTCCGGCTCTCGCTCCGCCTGTTGGAATGGTGCACATCGACGCGAACGCCTTTCATCTACGCCTCATCCGCGGCAACTTATGGCGACGGCCGCGAAGGCTTTTCCGACGCAGGCTCGCTCGCCGCCCTCAAGCGGCTCAAGCCGCTGAATCTCTACGGTTGGAGCAAGCATCTGTTCGACCTCGCCGTCCTCGCGCGCGCCGCGCGCAAGGAGAAGTTGCCGCCGCAATGGGCGGGGCTCAAGTTCTTCAACGTCTATGGACCGAACGAATACCACAAAGGCGAGATGATGAGTCTGATCGCCAAGCGCTTCGACGAAGCCAAGGGCGGCAAACCGATCCGGCTGTTCAAGTCGCACCGCGCCGGCATTGCCGACGGCGAGCAGAAGCGCGATTTCATCTATGTCGACGACGCCGTCGCCGTCGTCCGCTGGCTGCTCGACACCCCGGCGGTGTCCGGCATTTTCAACGTCGGCACCGGACAGGCGCGCAGCTTCCGCGATTTGATCGCCGCCATGTTCGCCGCGCTCGGGCGGGTGCCGGCGATCGAATACGTCGACATGCCGGATTCGATCCGGGACAGTTATCAATATTTCACGCAGGCGGAGACCGAAAATCTGCGCCAGGCCGGCTATAATGCGCACTTCCTCGGGCTCGAAGAGGCGGTGCGGCGCTACGTGACGTGCTATCTCGATCGTGCCGATCGCTACCGGTGAATGAATCCGCGGGCCGGGAATTCGGGGCAGCAGCAGACGCCGATGTTCGATTTCGAAGAAGCCCTCAAGGGCGTTGCGCGGCAGACGGTGCTCTGCGTCGGCGATCTCATGCTTGACGACTTCGTGTACGGCGAGGTCACGCGCATCTCGCCGGAGGCGCCGACGCCCGTTCTCGCGGTCAGGCGCAGCGAGATCGAAATCGGCGGCGCCGGCAACGTCGCGCGCAATATTGCCGCGCTCGGCGCGCGCTGCATTTTCGTCGCGCTGATCGGCAACGATGACGCGGGCCTGGTGCTGACCAATGCCTTGGGCAAGCTCAACGGCGGCATCGTGCCCGACCTCGTCGTAGACAGGGCGCGGCAGACCACGCGCAAGGTGCGCTTCGTCTCCGAACACCACTCGACGCACCTGATACGGGCCGACTGGGAAACGGCGGAGCCGATCAGTGCGCAGAGCGAATCGGCATTGATCGCCTACGCCGAAGCGGCATTGCCGCAGGTCGGCGCCGCGGTGCTGTCGGATTACGCCAAGGGCGTGCTTACCCCCCGAGTCATCCGCGCCGTCATTGATGGCGCGCGGCGGCTCGGCAAGCCGGTCATCGTCGACCCGAAAAGCCACGATTACGGCGTATACCGCGGGGCGACGCTGATCACGCCGAACGCCAAGGAACTGGCGGCCGCCGTGCACCGCCCACTCGCAAGCGAGGACGAGGTCGCCGAAGCGGCAGCCGAGCTTGCCCGTGCCATCGCCTGCGAAGCGGTGCTGGTGACCCGCAGCGACGAAGGAATGACTTTGCACGTCGAAGGTCGGACGCCGATCCATGTCCCCGCTTATCCAGTCAAAGTACGCGATGTCTCCGGCGCGGGCGATACGGTCGCCGCGGTGATGGCGGTGCTGCTGGCGATGCAAACGCCATTGGAGCCCGCGATGCGCGCCGCTAATGCCGCCGCCGCTGTGGTGGTCGGCAAACGCGGCACCGCCACGGTTTCGCTCGCCGAGTTGCGCCACCGCATCCTGCCCGCCGCATCGCTTGCTCGCGAGGACAAGATCGTGTTCGACTGGTCGGTGCTCGACGAGCGCCTGGCGCAATGGCGGCGGCACGGACTGCGCATCGGGTTCACCAATGGCTGTTTCGATCTTCTGCATCGCGGCCATATCCGGTTGCTGGCCGAAGCCCGTGCAGCTTGCGACCTCCTGGTCGTCGGTCTCAACAGCGACGCCTCGACGCGCCGGCTGAAGGGCCAGGGGCGGCCGATCAATCCGGCCGTGAGCCGCGCCGAGGTGCTCGCCGCGCTGGAAGCGGTCGATCTCGTCGTGGTCTTCGAGCAGGACACGCCGCTCGAACTGATAAGGCTCGTGCGCCCAAATGTGCTGATCAAGGGGGCCGACTGGAGTCAGAATGTCGTGGGCAGCGATGTGGTCGAGGCCGCCGGCGGGCAGGTCATTCTCGTCGATTTGGTGCCGGGTCACAGCACGACGGCGATCGTCGAGCGGACGCGGCGAGCGAAGGAACCGGCGGGGGAGTAAGCCACCATGCCGGAGCCGCATCTCATTTCGGTCATCGTGACGACCTACAATCGCGAAGATGCGCTCGATTTAGTCTTGCGCTCGCTCGCTCATCAATCGGACCAAAATTTTGAAATCGTCGTCGCCGATGATGGATCGGGATCGGACACGCTGCGCATCGTCGAAAACTGGGCGGCGCGCTTGCCGATACCACTAAAGCATGTCTGGCACGAGCATGACGGCTTTCGCGGCGGCGAGATCCGCAACCGCGCCATTCGCGCTAGCGCCGGAGAATTATGCATCTTTCTCGACGGCGACTGTATGGCGCGCCCGGATTTCCTCGCCACCCATCGCCGGCTCGCAGAACCCGGATGGTTTGTCGCGGGCAATCGCATCTTGCTGTCGGCGAAGCTGACCGACGCCGTGCTGGCAGGCGGGGTGGCAGCGGAAACTTGGGATTTTGCCAGACTCGTGCGCGAGCGGTTGCGCGGCCGGGTCAATCGCCTGCCGCCGGCGGTGCGTCTGCCGCTCGGACCACTGCGCAAAATTCGCTGCAACGATTGGAAGGGCGCAAAGACTTGCAATCTGGCGGTCGCCCGCAGCGACCTCGACCGTGTCGACGGGTTCGATGACAGCTTTCGCGGGTGGGGCCTGGAGGATTCCGATCTCGTCGTACGTCTGTTTCATGCCGGAGTGCGACGCAAGGACGGACGTTTCGCAACCGGCGTCCTCCACCTATGGCATCCCGAGGCCGATCGGTCGGGCCTGCCGGAGAATGAGCGCCGACTTCATGAGGTGTTGACCGGCGACCGCATAGAGGCGAAGCGAGGACTCTCGACGCTCGGCGGCGAACTCACAACGCCGACGACGGTGAGTTGATCTATCGGCGGTCGTTTCGGCAGGTTCAGTTGCGATCGAGTGAGGCCAGTCTACCGCTTATTCCCGCAAGCGGGATTCCAGGCGGAATATTACACCTTCGGAGCAACTTACTGGGTCCCCGCTTTCGCGGAGACGAGCGGAGAAGAGGGGCGCACCACGTAGAGCACGGAATTCTCGGCGATGCCGGCGCGGCGAAAGACCTCGGCGCCGAAGTGTTCGATGCCGAGCTGCGCGACCCTCAACCCGGCTGCCTGCAGCCGAACGATGAAATCGCGCTTGCCGTATTGGCGCACGTGGTCGCCCATGCCGAAATATTTCCAGCGCAGCGCTTCCGTGTCGATGCTTGGATCTTCGTGAGTCTTCTCGACGCCGACGACAAGCGGCACCAGGAGAACTGCAAAACCGTCCGGCTTGAGCACGCGGCAGATTTCGCGCATGGCCTTGCGGTCGTCCGGAATGTGCTCAAGCACGTGCGAGCATAAAATAATGTCCACCGACCGGTCAGCGTACCGCTCCATCGCCGTGAGGTCGATGCGCTCGTCGACGGTTTTGCGGGAAAGATCGGCGCTGCGATAGGCGATAAACGGATAGCGCTTGAGCTTCTTGTCCAGCGCGTCGCCAGGGGCGAATTCGAGCAAGCGGTAAGTGCGGTCGCGATCGAAGCTGCGAAACACCTCTTCGAGATAGAGCGCGGTCAGCCGGTCGCGGTCGAAGGCATCGCAGCGCGGGCAGGTGAACGCCGTCAGATTCAGCGTCTCATCGCCGTCGGCGGATGGATCGGGGCGAATTTCGCAAAATCCCGCCAACAGGAATTCCACATCGGCCGGAAGGCGCGCAGCCCGATTCCGCAGACCGGGCACTGATACTCTCTGCCGAGATAGCGCGGCAATTTCACTGCTCACTTGACCACTTTGCTGTGGCGGCGGACGGTTTCGTAAAGGAGACTGCGGCGATATACGCTATGCGCGCGGGTGCTTTTCACCGACTCAAACATTCACGTACCTCGAGATCGTCGCCGAAGAAGCTGTTTGCTTGCGCCCCATCGTGAATGGCGGGCATTTTGTCAATCTGCTGGAGGTTAAGCCCGGTAATACGTGAATCCGGGAAGTCGTGTTAATGCCTGCGCAGAGCGGCTATAATTTAGCCTCACGCGGCAGGCAGACTTCATAGCGCTCATGACAACGATGACGAATCTCCGCGGCAAGGCGCTCGATCGGCGAGCGCTGGAAGCGCTCGCCGACTGGCTGGCGGTCGCGGTCGCGGTTTCGTTGCCGTGGTCGACGACGGCGACCGGAATTCTCGTCACGCTCTGGCTGCTCGCCGTCTTGCCGACGTTGGATGTCGCCGCCGTCCGGCGCGAGCTTGCGACCGCCGCGGGCGGCCTGCCGGTCGTGCTGTGGGGGCTCGCGAGCCTCGGCTTGTTCTGGGCCGACGTGAGCTGGAGCGAACGCCTCGGCGGTTACGCCCCGTTCAATCGGCTGTTAGTCATTCCGTTGCTGCTGGCGCAATTTCGCCGATCCGACCACGGCATGCGGGTGCTCGTGGGGTTTTTTGCATCGGTCACGGGCGTGCTGCTCTTCTCCTGGGCGCTCGTGCTGTTTCCCGCTTTGCCTTGGCACTCGAGCGCGTTCGGCGTTCCGGTCAAGGATTACATCCTGCAGAGCGACGACTTTCTAATGTGCGCGTTCGTCCTTTTTGCGATCACATTCGAAAATGCCCGCGCGGGCCGGTGGCGCTCGGTTGTGGGGCTTCTCGCTCTCGCCGTGCTTTTTCTCGTCAACATCGCCTTTGTCGTCACCGCCCGCACCAGCCTTCTGGTGGCTCCCGTGCTGGTTCTCGTGCTCGGTTGGCGGCAATTTCGCTGGAAAGGAGTGTTCGGCGCCGCGATTTTGTTCTGTATTCTCGGCGCCGCGGCGGCTCTGGAATCGCCTTATCTGCGCACACGATTGAATATATCGGTCGATGAATTGCACGCCTACGAGTCGCGCGATGCCTTGAACTCGACGAGTCTGCATCTGGAGTTTCTGAAAAAGTCGCTTTCGTTCGTTGAGACTGCTCCCATTATCGGTCACGGCACAGGCTCGATCGCGGAGCAGTTTCGCAATGCGGCGGCCGGCGAAACCGACGCTGCAGGGGTGGCGTCGGTCAATCCGCACGACCAGATTCTTGCCGTCGCGATCCAGCTCGGACTCCTCGGCGCGGCTGTGCTGCTGGCGATGTGGGCTGCGCATTTCATGCTGTTTCGCGGCGCCGGCTTGACTGCCTGGATCGGCATCATCGTCGTGACGCAGAACTTTGTGTCCTCGCTCGTCAACTCGCATTTGTTCGATTTCACGCAGGCTTGGTTGTATATCTTCGGCGTCGGCGTGGCGGGCGGCATGGCGTTGCGCGAGCGGACTCCACCCCTAACCTCCCCAGCAAGCGGGGGAGGGTAGGGGTGGGGACCGTCATGGAACCGATCAAACTACCGCCTGAGCCCAGCGTGCTCGTGGTGGCGCTGCGCCGGCTCGGCGACGTGCTGCTGACGACGCCGCTCATCCATAGCGTGAAGCGGGCGTTTCCCGCGTCCTCGATCGAGGCGCTGGTGTTCGCCGGAACGGAAGGAATCTTGTCGGGAAATCCCGATCTCGCCGGTGTGTTGACGGTGCCGGAACGCCCGAGTGCGCGCCAATCTTTGGCGCTGCTGCGACGGCTGTGGCGGCGCTACGACCTCGCACTTTCGACGCAGACCGGCGACCGCCCGATCGTTTTCGCCTTCCTCGCCGGACGGCAAAGCGCGGGGCCGATCGAGGCGAACGGACTTTCGGCCGCCGTCAAACGCCTGGCGCTCAGCCGCTCCTACACGACGGAGCGCGCGCGGCACCGCATCGTCGATCACCTGCGTCTCGCCGAGCTGTTAGGCATTCCCGGCCTTGCCGAGATCGTCTGCCCGCAGGGAAAAGTGCGGCCCGGATTGCCGCTGACGCATCCCTATGCAGTCGTACATGCTGCGCCGAAGTACACGTACAAACGTTGGACGGTCGATGGCTGGCAAAAGCTGGCTGCCGCGCTGCGCCTGCGCGGGCTGGCGACCATCGTCATCGGCGCCGAGGCGGATCGCGCTTACCTCGACGAGGTCTGGCGCGAATGCGATGTCGCGCGTCTCGACGGCACGCTCGACTGGCCGGAGCTTTCCGCCCTCATCGGCGCCGCTCGCGTCTATATCGGCCCGGATACCGCCGTCACCCATTTGGCCGCGGCGACGGGGACGCCAACGGTGGCGCTCTACGGTCCGACGGATCCTCGCATCTGGGGGCCATGGCCGATCCGCGGCCTCGATCGGCCGTGGTCCGCTGCCGGTACCGTTCAGCACCGTGGCAATGTCTGGCTGGTGCAAAATCCGCTGCCGTGCCTGCCGTGTCAACTGGAAGGCTGCCAACGGCGGCTCGACAGTCACAGCCAATGCCTCGATGAACTCGCAGCGGACCAGGTCGTGGCGGCGGTCGATCGTGCGCTGGCGATGCGACAAGCGGCATGAAGCAAATTAGGCAATCGTTGACGCCGCGGTTGTAGAACTCAGGCCGCCAGCCGCACCACAGTATCGCCATGAAACCTGTCCATCTGGGCGGCGGGATCGAATGATCAGAAGCGCGCAAGCTCACAGCGATTTCCGCGTGGATCGAGGCAAAAGCCGATGGCCAGCATGACGGTCAAGCGGCTCGTCGCGGCGGCATTCGCGTCCGTTCTTGGCCTGATGCTGGGCTCGTGCAGTCCGTTTGCCGATTTTGTTTCCAATAATTGGCCGCACTTCGCCGGCGGCGAGCCCAACGGCCTGCCGCCGCGCCCGGGCGATCCGGGCTATGCACAATTCATCGCCCACGGCCAGCCCGGCGAAAGCGCGAATTCCGCGGCCGGCAACGCGCAACCTGCCGCCACCGGCGGGTCGGCTGCAGTTACAAATCGGAAACCTGCCGGTCCGCCTCAAAGCGCGGCTGCTTTTGTCGAGCCGTCGCGGGATGAGAAGCCGGAGGCGCAGCCGGCGCCCGCCGCCGATCGGCCAGGCAACGATTCGGCCGTCGTTCAGGGCGGTTTATATTAAGGCACGATCCCGAAAGAACAGTTCCGGACTCGATCCGGGTTGAAATCGATTTTTGGTAAGTTTGGGCTCAACCGGAACGCCACCGTGTCATGCCACGCCGGCGCGCAAGAGATCGTGGAGATGCACGATGCCGACCGGCCGCTCCGATTCCACGACGATGAGCGCCGTGATCTTCGACGCGTTAAGGAGTTGCAGCGCCTCGCCGGCCAATTGGTCGGGCCGCACCGTTTTCGGCGACACGGTCATGATGTCATCGACCGGTGCTTGCAAGAGGTCCGCGCGCATGTGGCGGCGCAGATCGCCGTCCGTGATGACCCCGGCGAGCTTGCCGTCGCGGCCGGTTACGGCGACGCAGCCAAAACTCTTCGCCGACATTTCGACGATCGCTTCCGACATCGGCGCTCCGCGCTCGATCAGCGGTACGGCTTGGCCGGTATGCATGATGTCGCGGACGAATTTCAGCGCGGCGCCGAGCTTGCCGCGCGGATGAAAGACGCCGAAGTCGACGGCCGTGAACCCTCGGCTTTCGAGGAGCGCAATCGCCAGCGCATCGCCGAGAGCGAGCTGCATCAGCGATGACGTCGTGGGGGCGAGGTTGTGCGGACACGCCTCGCGTGCCGCCGGCAACGCCAGCACGACATCGGCGGCCTTGCCGAGCGTGCTTTCGGCGTTGACCGTCACCGCGATCAGGCCGATGCGGAAACGCCGGGAATAATTGATCAGGTCCTTCAGTTCTTCGGTCTCGCCCGACCAGGAAAGGACCAGCATCACGTCGTCGGAGGTGATCATGCCGAGGTCGCCATGGCTCGCGTCGGCGGCGTGCACGAAAAACGCCGGACTCCCGGTCGAGGCCAGGGTCGCTGCGATCTTGCGTGCGATGTGCCCGGATTTGCCCATTCCGGTCACGATCACCCGGCCGCGGGCGCTGCTAATCTTTTCAACGGCGGCGACGAAGGACGCGCCGAGCGCATCGCACATCGCGGCCGCCACGGCGGCGATGCCGTCACGCTCGGCGTCGAGCGTGCGCAGCGCCGAGGCGATGAACGAGCTCGTCGTGGTTTTCAGCGCCTTCGCATCAGGTGAACTCATTGTTCCCTGTGACTCCAGTCGACGTCACTCCAACAATCTACGCCCGGGGATCGCATTTACTGACCCCAGGCCGCGAAAGCGTCGGCGAAGGCGCGCTCGCCGGGCGGACCCTTCTCCATCGTCAGGATAGCGCGGCTGCCGTTGTCGTAGACAATAAGAATGTCGAACCACGAGCGCTCCTTGAGGAGCTGCATGTTGCGCTGCACATCGTCGTCGGCGGCATTGAGACCGATCAGGAAGAAGCCGTTCGTTACCTTGACCGCAAGCCCGGCAAGCGGCATGCCGCGCACCGCTTCGGAATCCTTCATCAGAATTCCGGGCACGTTGGAGATGCCGCCACCGGGAAAATCGGGCGGCAGATTGAACATGATTTCGATCGTGTGACTGGCCGGCAGCGCCTTGTCGGTATTGCGGCGAAGCGACCAGGTCGCCGTCATGTGCCGCTCGGGAATCGAAATATCTGCGCGGACCGCGAGTTCCGGCGCCAAGCCGGGGCCGGGCGAGACCGTTTCGGTGCGCCAGATGACCGAGCCGGCAAAGCGTTTGCCCTGCGGATCGTTTTGGTCCGCCTCGTACAATACGGCGCGCTGCGCCACTTCCGGCGCCTGTTGCGCTCCTGGACTTGCGCCGGCAGCGGGCGCCTCGCCGGGAGCTTGTTGCTGGGGAACTCGGCCCGAAAATTTGGTTATCGGCGCCGGATTCTGCGCAGTTTGGCTCGACGGACTCAACTTCACCTGCGTGAAGGAGTGGTAGAGACCCGCGACATTGGACCGATATTCCCAAGCGGTCGCCGCGACGCCGAGTACAACTATCAGCAGCAGGGCAAGTTTCGCCCAGCCGCGATAGGAGCGCGGCGGACGCGGTTCCTCGTAGTCTTCCGCTTCGAACTCCGTTGCGTGCGGCGGATGCGGTCGCGCCGACCGCGGCGCCGGCATCGGCTCCTCGTCTGGCAAATCGTACGATGGTTCGAGGCCGTGCAGCTGCTGCGACTCGTCATCCGCGGGCTGCAATTCCTCATCCGCAAACCTCGGTTCGATCCGGTCCGGCAGGGAAGGCGGCGCGGGAGAGTCCGCCGCCCCCGGAGATTGCTGCCGCGGCCCGGCCGCATAGGAATCGCGGGTGTCGCGCGCCGTTTGCGCCGCCGTCGCGGCGCCGAGACCGTCGACCTCGTTCACGACGTTGCGGAAACCCTTGAGCCCGTCCTTGGTCAGCGAGGACGTGCGCGCCTCCAGAATCCGGCTCCGCGCACTCGGCTTTGCCGCCGCACGCGGCGGTTCCGCGGCCTCATCGCCATGCTGGAGCGATTGCGGCGGCTCTGCCTGTCGCGTCTCGGACGGCTCCGCGAGCGGCAATTCGCCTGCGTCCGGCGTCAGGCGTTCGCGCCGCAATGCCATCCCGAAGCCAGGAGGCGTCTGCGCCCGCGCCTCGGCGGTTGACGAACGCTGGGCCGACGCCGCCGCACGCGACTCGAAGCGCGGTTCCGAGCGAACATTTGCCCGCGGTTCGGCGAGCGCTTTGCGCGCCGCCTCGCTCTCGACCTTGCGGATCGCCTCTTCCAGCGCCAGGCGCTCTTTGGTGATGTCCGATTCCGAGAGCGCCGGTTCGACGGTGCGCAACTGCGCGACCAGAGCGGCGCGCGCCCGCTCGTAAAGCGCGCGGCGCGCTTCACCGGTGTTCTTGGCAAGCCCATCTACGGCTCGCGCGATGAGCGGGTGATAGTCGGTCATCTGTTAAGCTTACGCCCGGCTCCGTTAATTTTCATCCCGGTCAGCCTTCGAACGGATTGCGCATCAGGATCGTGTCCTCGCGTTCCGGACTGGTCGATAGAACGGCGGCGGAACAGCCTATCAGTTCTTCGAGCCGGCGCACGTATTTGATCGCCTGCGCGGGCAGTTGCGCCCACGAGCGTGCGCGCGCCGTCTGCTCGCGCCAGCCGGCAATGGTCTCGTAGATCGGCGAGACCCGCGCCTGCACATGTTCGCCGGCGGGCAGATAATCGATCTCGCGGCCGTCGAGATGGTAGCCGACGCAGACCTTGATCTCGTCGAAGCCGTCGAGAATATCGAGCTTGGTGAGCGCGAGACCGTGAATGCCGCCGGTGCGCACGGTCTGGCGCACCAGCACGGCGTCGAACCAGCCGCAGCGCCGCGGCCGGCCGGTCACGACGCCGAATTCCTTTCCGCGTTCGCCCAGCGTGCGGCCGATTTCGTTTTTCTGCTCGGTCGGAAACGGGCCCTCGCCGACGCGGGTGGTGTAGGCCTTGCAAATGCCCAGCACGTAACCGATTGCGCCCGGTCCGAGACCCGATCCGGTCGCCGCCTGTGCCGCCACCGTGTTCGAGGAGGTGACGAAGGGATAAGTCCCGTGGTCGACATCGAGCAGCGCGCCCTGCGCGCCCTCGAACAGGATGCGCTTGCCCTCGCGGCGCTTCTGCTCGAGCAAAGACCATACCGAATCCATAAAGGGCAGCACGGACGGCGCGACGCCGTCGAGTTCCTTGCGCACCTGCCGCGGGTCGATTGGCTCCAGCCCGAGACCCTTGCGTAGCGCATTATGGTGCGTGAGCAGGCGCTCGATCTTGCGGTCGAGCGTCGCGCCATCGGCGAGATCCATGAGACGGATGGCGCGCCGCCCCACTTTATCCTCGTAGGCGGGACCGATTCCGCGGCGCGTCGTGCCGATGCGCAACGCCGCGCTCGCCGACTCTCGTATGGCGTCAAGCTCGCGATGCAGCGGCAGGATGAGCGGGGCGTTTTCGGCGATCCGCAGATTCTCGGGCGTGACGGCGATCCCTTGCTTCCCAAGCTGGGCGATCTCGTCCAACAGCGCCTGCGGATCGAGCACCACGCCGTTGCCGATGACCGATAATTTTCCCGGCCGCACCACACCGGAGGGCAATAGCGAAAGCTTGTAGGTGGTGCCGTTAATGACCAGCGTGTGGCCGGCATTGTGTCCGCCTTGGAAGCGGACGACGATGTCGGCCTGCTCCGACAGCCAATCGACGATTTTACCCTTGCCCTCGTCGCCCCACTGGGAGCCGACCACGACAACATTTCCCATGAGGAATGGTCCCCAAGAGCTCGCTCTATGCTCGCATGGATCGGATACCGGCCGCCGCCGATGGCTCCGGATAATGGATGATGCCGTTCGAAGCAAGCTGGCTCGGCTCCCCCGGCCGCTGTGACGTGCCGCAAATGGTTGGTTTCCCAGCAAATTTGGGCGAGATCAGGCCGCTTAGGCAAAAATTAAAGCCGCTTTGCGGGCGCCGGCGGAGTTCCGCCGGGCGCGGATTGTCGCAGGTTCCAACCGCGACCGGTCATGCAGCCCTGGGACTGGTCGTACGCTTAAGTCCGCGATAGCTCCTCACCACGCAATTCGCTGCGACCGGGAAATTCCACCATGGCATGGGTACGAGAGACTGGCGCGAGCCGCGCCGGCGGCTGGCTGTTCGACCAGCCGTACCTGTTGCTCGCGCTCACCTCGCTGTTCTGGGCCGGCAATACGGTGCTCGGCCGGTTCATCGCCGGCCACGTTCCGCCGATCACGCTGGCGTTCATCCGCTGGAGCGGCGCGTTTCTGATCCTGCTGCCGTTCGCCGCCCGCCATCTGCGGCGCGATTGGCCGGCGATCCGAAAGCACGCGGGCGTTATGGCGTTGCTCGCGTTTACCGGATTCTCCGTTTACAACACGCTGGCCTATTACGGCTTGCAATACACCACGGCGATCAACGGCCTGCTGCTGCAGTCGGTCGCGCCGCTGTTTGTGGCGATGTGGACCTTCGTGCTGTTCGGCGATCGGCTGACGCTTCGCCAAGCCGGCGGCATCTGTATCTCTCTCAGCGGCGTCCTCGTCATCGTCTGTCACGGCAGCCTCGCCGTATTGCTGGCGATCGCGTTCAACCGCGGCGACGTTTGCTTCCTGATCGCCCTGGTGATCTATGGCTTCTATGCCGCCTTCCTGCGCAAGCGGCCGGCGATGCATCCATTCTCGTTCCTCGCCGCTGGAATGGGCTGCGGTGCCGTGTTGCTGATCCCGGCGGTCGCCTGGGAGATTGCCGGCGGCCGAACCATGGTGTTCGATGCCGAAAGCGTCGCCAGCTTCGCCTATGTCTGCTTATTTCCGTCGCTGCTCGGCTATCTGTTCCTCAACCGCGGCATCGAACTCATCGGCGCCAACCGCGCGGCGCCGTTCATTCACCTCGTTCCCGTGTTTGGCTCGGCGCTGGCGATCGTGCTGCTCGGCGAAGAATTCCACCTCTATCATGCGATCGGATACGGGCTCGTCTTCACCGGGATTACGGTGGCGACCAAAAAGTAGGGTGGGCTGAGCGCAGCGAAGCCCACGCGGAGTAAAGAGCCGAGATCAAAACGCGGGCACGGCGAGGAGCTTGTCATCGGGCCGCGCTTCGCGCGGACCCGTTGGCGCCTTTGCCCACCTACGACGCGACGATCTCGATCGACGCTGGAATATCGGAAACGCCATGCTCCTCTAGCAGATCGAGGATCATTCCCGGCAGCTTGGCGCGCAGCGCCTCGATCGTTTCCGCCTCGGTTACCAGTCCTCTGAGGTCCTGCGTCGTTGCCACCCAGACCGCCGCTTCGGGGTCCCAATCTGCGTGAATAACGACGGGGCGGGCCATGACTTGATGCCCTAAGGGGGTGCGGCGCGCATGATAACCAATTTCCGGCGCTGCGGTACCCCTGCCTCAAAACCGCAGCGGCTTGGCCTGCTGCACCTGCGGCAGCGCGCGGACTTTGGCGAGCACGTCGGGCGGCAGTTCGCCGTCGATCTCGATGAGCGCGATGGCATTGCCGCCGGCGGCTTCGCGGCCGACGTGGAAGGTCGCGATGTTGATGCCGGCGTCGCCGAGCGTCGAGGAGAATTTGCCGATGAAGCCGGGCTTGTCGAGATTGGTAATATAGATCATCGACGGCCCGAATTCGGCGTCCATGCGGATACCCTTGATGTTGACGATGCGCGGGCGCCCATCGGCGAACACGGTGCCGGACACGTGGCGCGACTGGCGGTCGGTCGTAACAGTGACGGTGATCAGGCTCTCGTAATCGCCCTCGGCCTCGCGGCGCGTCTCTTCGACGACGATGCCGCGATCCTTGGCGATGACCGGCGCCGAGACGACGTTGACGTTTTGCAGCATGGGGCGAAGCAGCCCCGCGAGAGCGGCAGAGGTGAGCGCCCTGGTGTTCATCTGTGCGACGACGCCTTCGTAGGAGATGTGCAGCCGCTGGATGCCGGTCTCGGTGAGCTGGCCGGCGAACGAGCCGAGTTTTTCGGCGAGCGCCACGAACGGTTTCAGCTTCGGCGCTTCCTCGGCGCTGATCGAAGGAAAGTTGACCGCATTGGAAATGGCGCCGCGCAGAAGATAATCCGACATCTGCTCGGCGACTTGGAGCGCGACGTTCTCCTGCGCTTCCAGCGTCGACGCGCCGAGATGCGGCGTACACACCACGTTGGGCAGGCCGAACAGCGGGCTATTCGTCGCCGGCTCCTCGGCGAACACGTCGATCGCGGCGCCGGCGACATGGCCGGACTTGAGCGCCGCGCACAATGCCGCCTCGTCGACCAGTTCGCCGCGCGCGCAATTGATCAGCCGCACGCCTTTTTTAGTCTGCGCAAGCGTCTGCGAATTGATGATATTGCGGGTGCGCTCGGTCAGCGGCGTGTGCAGCGTGATGAAGTCGGCCCGGCGCCAGAGTTCGTCGAGCTCGACCTTCTCGACGCCGAGGTCGAGCGCGCGCTCGGCGGACAGATAAGGATCGTAGGCGATCGCTTTCATCTTCAGGCCGATCGCCCGGTCGGCGACGATCGAACCGACATTGCCGCAACCGACGATGCCGAGCGTCTTTGAGAAAATCTCCACGCCCAGGAATTTGTTCTTTTCCCATTTGCCGGCGCGCGTCGAGGCGTCGGCCTCGGGGATTTGCCGCGCCAGCGATAGCATGAGCGTGATCGCGTGCTCGGCCGTGGTGATCGAATTGCCGAACGGCGTGTTCATGACGATGATGCCGCGCGCGGTGGCCGCCGGGATGTCGACATTGTCGACGCCGATGCCGGCGCGGCCGATCACCTTGAGGCCTTTCGCCTGTTCCAGGAGCTTTGCCGTCACTTTGGTGGTCGAGCGGATGGCGAGCCCGTCGAAACCGTCGATCGCCGCGGCAAGTTTTTCCTTGTCCTTGCCGAGATTGGGCTGGAAATCGACCTCGACGCCGCGATCCTTGAAAATCTGCACGGCGGCGGGCGAAAGCGCGTCGGAAATGAGGACTTTGGGAGGCATGGGCTTCTCCAAATTTTGTGCCCTCGGCTCTTTGCCTTGTCATCATCCGCGCAAGCGGATGATCCGGTAGCCGGCCATGTTCGAGCCTAGATGGAAGTCTTGTGGTTACTGGGTGCCCCGCCTTCGCGGGGCATGACACGGTGCGAGCGGGGGACAGGTTGCATCACGCCGCCTTTGCCAGCGCATCCTTGGCTTTGGCGTAGGCCCAATCGAGCCACAGCGTCAGCGCCTCGACGTCGCGCTTCTCGACGGTCGAGCCGCACCAGATGCGCAGGCCCGGCGGCGCGTCGCGATAGGCGTCGATGTCGTAGGCCACGGCTTCCTTCTCCAGCGCCGCGGCGATGCCTTTGACAAAGGCCGCTTGCGCGTCGGCGGGAAGCCGGCTGAGACCCGGATCGACAACCTTCAGACAGACCGATGTGTTGGAGCGTAGCGCCGGATCGGGCGCCAAAAAATCGATCCAGTCGGTGCGCGCGACCCAATCGGCAATGACCCGCGCGTTGGCGTCGGCGCGGGCGGCAAGCGCCGGCAAACCGCCTGCCGATTTCGCCCATTCGAGCGCGTCGAGATAATCCTCCACACACAGCATCGACGGCGTGTTGATCGTTTCGCCGGCAAAAATGCCTTCGATCAGCTTGCCGCCCTTGGTCATGCGGAAGATTTTCGGCACCGGCCATGGCGGCGTGTAGGATTCGAGTCGCGCGACCGCACGCGGCGAAAGGATAAGCATGCCATGGGCGGCCTCGCCGCCGAGCGCCTTCTGCCAGGAGAAGGTCATGACATCGAGCTTGGGCCAATCGAGTTTTTGCGCGAAAGCGGCCGACGTTGCATCGCAGATCGCAAGACCTGTCCGCTCGGCGGCGATCCAATCGGCGTTGGGCACCCGCACGCCCGAGGTCGTGCCGTTCCAGGTGAACACGATGTCGTGTGCCGGATCGATGCCGGACAGATCGGGCAATTCGCCGTAAGGCGCCCGCCGGACGCTCACGTCTTTAAGCTTGAGCTCCTTGGCGATGTCGGTCACCCAACCCTCGCCGAACGATTCCCAGGCGAGCATCGTCACCGGCTGCGGCCCGAGCAGCGACCAAAGCGCCATTTCGACTGCGCCGGTATCGGAGGCGGGCACGATGCCGATTCGGTACTGCGCGGGGACCTGCAGCACCTCGCGGGTGAGATCGATCGCGCGCTTGAGCTTTGCCTTGCCGACTTTCGAGCGATGCGAGCGTCCGAGAACGGCGTCGCGGAGCGCTTGCGGGTTCCAGCCGGGGCGCTTGGCGCACGGCCCGGACGAAAAATGCGGCACAAGCGGCCGCATAGCAGGCATGGCAATCGTCATGATCTATCCTTCCAGATAGTCGCCCCTCGTTGGGGAGGGGTGTCCCGAGGTCGCAAATAAGGAAGGAAACGGCGGACGTCAAGTCGGATGACGGATCGCCGATGCCGAGATCGGATTCCTCATCCGTTATCGGTCATCAGAATTTGAATCCACCGCCGATCCGGACGCTGGAAATGGCGATCATGACATCCGCGAACGGCGCAAACCGCGTATACTCGCATTCGCCGCGCAGAAAAACGTTTTGCGTGAGCGCATAATCGAGCCCCGCGCCGACCGTGCCGCCGTAGAGCACGGCAGAGTTCCTTCCGCCGCTAGCGGTAAAAGAAAACGGGGCACACGACGTGCTCGAACCTGGATCGCAAGTTCCTTCCACGTTCGCGTTGACGTCAATATTGGCGACACCCACCACGGCGCCGAGAAATCCGTACGGAAGGAGGCTGCCTAAGATCAAGCCGGCCCGCCCGCGCAACGCCACGTAATTGAGATCGGTCATTGTGCCGGTGGCGGAAATAGCGACAGTGTATGAGTTGCCGTTGCCGTCCGAAAAATCGCTGCGCGCGATTGGCGAACTAGGCGCATTCAGAGAAGCATTCGTGTGGACGAAATTAGCCTCGAAGCCCAGCATCAAATCCTGCCACTGGCTGTTGTAACCGACAAACCCGCCATAGCTGGACGCAGTCTGATCCGCGGTGCCGAGCGTCGGCAGATCAGAGGGATGGCTGTACTGCTCCAACAGCGAATTGCGCAGGACATAGGCGATCGGCGCTTGCGTGGATTTGCTGAAATCGCCGCTCGCGTCGCTGTAGCCCCACTGGCCGCCGATATAGAAGCCGGTCCAATTCGTGAAGGTTGCCGGCCCGACCGATTCCGCGCCGCGCAGGATGTCGAAATCTTGTGCGAACGCGCTCGGGGCGAATCCAAATAGGACGAGCGCGCAAACTACCCAACGCATCTGCCGGCCTTTCATGCCCTTACCGCGCTTCGAGCGGCCAATCGCGCGCGATCATCTCCCATTAACCTTAATGGAGCGTTAGCCCGGCGGATTGGGGCTGCAGCTCGGGAGGGCCGCAAAACGAAGACGGCGCGGTCGCCCGCGCCGTCTGGTGTCGTCCGGACCGTCGAGATCGGCGGCGTGCTAGCCGCGCGTGCTCAGCGGCATCACCACGGGCGCCGGCGCGGACTGCAGCAGCCAGCGTACGCCCAACATGAAGTCTTGCGAGGAAAGATGGTCGAATTTGTAAGAATCCGGATTGCAGCCGCCGGTGCAGTTGATGCTGTCGGTGATCGAGCCGTAATTGAGGTAGCGGTAGGCGAGTTCGACCGAGAAGTTCGGTGTCACATTGTAAGCGACGCCGGCATGGATCGCCCAGGCCGGACTCCATGCGGCGGCGAAAGGTCCGACGCCGGTCCCGGACGTGCCTATCCCGGTATCGGTAAAGTTGCTCAACATATTGTATGCGCCGCCGACGCCGGCGCCGACAAACGGCGTGAGGCACCACCAGGTGCCGAGGTCGACATAGGCGTTCGCCAGGAAGACCCCGGATGACAGGAACGCATGATAGGAGTCGCCGAACGTTCCGCCGCCGAACGTATAAATGCCGAACGCATCCACGTCGGCCTTGCTGCGATACTCTCCGGTGACGTCGAAGCGGAGCCAATTGTTCAACTGGTACCCGACGCCTGCGCCAAAGAATGTCGTATCGCCCATGGACTCGTCATGGAAGGCGAAATTGTTGGGCGGGTTGAGCGGATTCGGCAGGTATTTGACGCTGGTATTGCCAATGGCGCCGACGCCGACATCGCCGCGCAGGTACCAGCCGGTCGCCGAGGATTCGACGAGGGGGACGGGCGGTTGGTATTGGTACGGAGGCGGCGGGGGACCGAGATCGGCGGCGAACGCCGCCGTGCTGAGCATGGCTGCCGCACCGCTGCTGATGAGGGCTTTGACGCTGACCATAGCTTCGTCCTTTCCTGCGGCGGCGCCCGCGCAGGCGGCGCCGGCCGTGGTTGCAGTCGGTGCGAAGATGGCAGCAAATGCTTAAGCGGGTCTTAACCTTAACGCTTAACCTTAAGCGTCAGTATCCACCTTGACCCGCGAGCGGATATCGAGGCCCGCCGGGGCCGCGCTGCGTCGCACGCCGCGCGCCCGCGCGGACGCATTGTTCTTGATCGTTATCGACAGTGAATTCCTGCGTGCCGGCCGATGTCACGCCGCAACCGATTCCTCGGAATCGTCCGGCCGGCTGCGCCGGCGCGAGCGCAGCCGGCAAAGGCGCGAGGGGATGAAGCATAGATCGTCGAGGAAGCCGGAGAAGCGCTGACCGCGGGCGAGCGCGCGGTCGAGTGCGGCCATGGTGCGGGCAAGTCCCGGGTCGTCATCGCGGACCCACGTGCGCAGGACCGAGGAAAAGAGCAGCGCCAGACCTTGCGCGCGCAGCGCCCCGCGCGGGCCCGACGCGTTGATTCCGGCGGCCGTCAGCATCCATTTCTGCGACCGCACCGCGAGGCCGTTAAGCGCCAGGGCGAGCGGCGGATTGCGCCGGGCGGAACGCATGAGCGAGCGCACGGCTTGGCGGTGCGGCGCCAGCGCTTCGAGCCGGCGCATCAAGACGTCGAACAGGCGTTCGCGGGGCGGCTCCTCCTCCATGTCGCTCAAATTCTCACCGAGTACGGCGCGGTCGACGTCCTTGAGGTAAGCGGCCAGGATCGCGAGCGGCGAGGGGAACGCGCCGCGCAATTGCGCAAGCGACGCGCCGGCCTCCTGCGCGATCTCGGCAAGGCCGATCTGCTCGATCGATTTCTCAGCCAGCAGCACCAGCAGCGCCGCGATGATCTTTTCGCGCTCGCCGGCTGGAGCGGTAGTTCCCTGTGCAGACGAAGATCGCGTGGATCTGCGGGCGGGACGGGCTGGACGGCTGGGTCTGCGGGCCATGACCGAACTCCTGTGGGCGAACTCTTAAACGGGCGGGCTCAAACGCGGCACTCAACTTCAATGTAGGTCCGCGGCCGCGTGGTTCCAAGGCGGCAAAAAATCAGGCGGCAAAAAATCAGCCGGCGAGTTGGCGGGAGCGTGCCGTCGCGGCCGCGACCGCGTGGCGCATCAGCGGCGCAAGGCCGCCAGCGCCCATAAGGACATCGAGCGCCGCGGCGGTGGTGCCGCCCGGCGAGGTGACGTTCTCGCGCAGTGCGGCGGCGTCGAGCGGCGAGCGATGCAACAACTCGCCCGACCCGGCGACCGTTTCGCGTGCGAGTCTTTGCGCCAGAGCCGGCGGCAATCCCGCCGCCGCGCCCGCTTGCGCCAAAACTTCGGCGAGCAGGAACACGTAAGCCGGGCCGGAGCCCGACACCGCCGTAACCGCGTCCATCAAGGCTTCATCCTCGATCCACTCGACCGCTCCGGCGGCCGAAAGCAGGCGCTGGGCAAGCTCGCGCTGCGCGGCGCCGGCGCGAAGCGGCACCGCGACGGTGATGCCGCGGCCGATTGCCGCCGGAGTATTGGGCATGGCGCGCACCAGCGCGCAGGCGCCGTTGAGCGCGGTGGACAGGAATTGCAGCGTGCGCCCGGCCATGATCGAGACGACGAGCGCGGCAGCGTCGACCAACGGCGCGAGCGGCGCAATGGCCTCCGCCGCCACCTGCGGCTTTATCGCAAGCACGATGGCGTCGATGGTGCCGAGCCCGTGCAGATCGGGATTGAGCCGCAGCCCGCGCTGCGCAAAAGCCGAGATTTGCCGCGAGGGAAGCGGCTCCAGCACCGCGACGTTGTTGGCGTCGAGGCCGAGCCGCAGCCAGCCTTCGAGCAGGGCGCAGCCCATCTTGCCGGCGCCGACCAAGAGAAGACGGCCGGAGAAATCGCGCAAATCGCGCGTCTCAGTGCCGGCAAAGTTATTTGAGGCGTTCATCGCCGTCATTCCCCCGCTTCGCCAAAGCCCTTCGCCGCCATGGCGAGATGCACTTTATTCTGAAAACTTGCGTCATCGCCGCGGGCGAGAAGCTCGACGTTGTCGGCGAGGATGCCGATGAGCGCCTCGACCCAGGGCCGCTCGTCCTTGGCGAAATCGCTGAGCACATAGGCATAGACCAGGTCCTTGTTGCCGGGATGGCCGACGCCGATACGTACGCGCCGGTAGTCGTTGCCGATGTGCTCGGAGATGGAGCGCAAGCCGTTGTGGCCGGCGATGCCGCCGCCGACCTTTACCCTCACCTTGCCCGGGGGTAGGTCGATCTCGTCGTGGAACACGGTGACGTCACCAAGTCCGAGCTTATAGAAATGCGTTGCCTCGGCGACGGCGCGGCCCGATTCATTCATATAGGTCCCGGGCAAGAGCAGGAGTGAGCGCACGCTGCCGATCGGGCCTTCGCAAGCGACACCCTGAAAGCGTCGGCGCCACGGTCCAATGCCGTGGCGCTCGGCGATCGCCTGCAGCGTCATGAAACCGACATTGTGCCGGTTGCCGACATAGCGCGCTCCTGGATTGCCTAAACCGACCAGGAGCAGCATCGGTCTCGTCCCGCGGCGCGGAACCTCACTTCTTCTCGGCGCCGCCGGCGCCGCCGGCTGCGGCCGGAGCCGCAGCGGCGGCGGGTGCCGCTCCCGGCGCCGCGACTGGAGCCGCGCCTTCGGCCGGAGCGGCCGCCGCGGCGGCAGCCGCAACGGCGGCGGCTGCGGCAGCTTCTGCGGCTGCCTTCATCTCTTCGGCATAGCCCGACGGCGGCACGACGGTGACCAGCGTGATGTCCCTGCCGGCGACGACGCGCACGCCTTCCGGCAGCGCGATGTCGCTCAAATGCTTGGAATAGTTGATTTCGAGTCCGCCGACGTCGACCTCGATCGCGGCGGGGATCGCGTCGGCGCGACAACGCACCTCGATCGTATGGGTCACGATGCTGACGGTGCCGCCGCGCTTGACGCCCGGCGACTGCTCGGCGTTTTTCACATGGACCGGAATGTTCACCCGGATCGTCGCGCCTTCCCCCAGTCGCATGAAATCGACGTGCAGCGGCAGATCGCGCACGGCGTCAAGCTGGAAATCGCGGGGAATGACGCGGTGCTTCACGCCGTCGACCTCGACGTCGTGAATGGTGGTGAGAAAACGCCCGGCATAAATGCGCTGGTGCAGGTCGGCGTAATCGAGCGAGATCGGCAGCGGCGGCTTGCCGTCGCCATAGATGATGCCGGGCACGCGGCCGGCGCGGCGCTCGGCCCGGGCGGGCCCCTTGCCGGCCCGCGGCCGCGCTGCGGCCTTGATCAGGTTTACGGTGGCCATGATGCGATCCTGTTCTTAACCCCGTGGCATGAAAGGAATTCCGCAGGCGGCCTGCAGGGGCGGAGCCGCGGTCGCGGCGCTTATAGCGGCGCGAATGCTGAAAAACAAGGAAACCCGACAGGAAACCCGCCAGCTACGGCAGCATCAGGCCGTCCCCGCGACCGTACCCGGATCGGTGCCGGCGGAAGGAGCGCTCGCGGCATTTGCCTGCGGCGCTTCGATCGGAATCCCCATTTTGGCGAGCGCCGCTTCGAGCGCGGCCACGCGGCTCTTGAGGGCCTCGTTTTCCTCGCGCGCGATGCGGGCCATGTCTTTGACCGCCTCAAAATCCTCGCGCCGGACAACGTCAAGCTCGCGCAGCACGCGCTCCGCCTGGCTGCGGAACAAGGTCTCGAACTCCCGCCGGACCCCTTGCGCGGCCCCCGCCGCGTCATTCATCAATCGTGCGACTTCGTCGAAGAAGCGATTGGTCGTCTGCACCATGGCTGCCTCCGAAACGCCCCCACCCTACCCCCCCCGCTTGCGGGGGAGGGTAGGGTGGGGAACGCTTGATATGCTCGCAGACAATGGCGATGGTGCGCCGCAGCCGCAAGAGGCGGTGCCGCAAAGGGGGCGGCCCGATCAGCCGGGCGTATCGCGCCCGTAAAGGGCAGAAAATCACGGCGCCAACTTGCACCTTTACCACGCGCCCAATTCGATCTGTTCGCAGAAAGTGCGCGCCGTGCTTGCGGCCACCGATCAACCCTAGATCTCTCACTTGCTGGACATCTTTCGGGACGATACTTACGACCCAGCCCAAGTCACGGACAGATCGGACCGAACGGCGCGTCGGACGCGTGTTCGCCACTCCGACGGCGCGCACAAACGTGTCGCCCTCACGAAACAGGTTGGCCAATTCCGGAGCGCTTCATGCGGCGTACGGCTTCAGCATATGGCGCGGGGGCAACCGTCGCACGAACGTCCGTTTGCCGGTGTCGCTCGACCTGCGGCTTTCTGGAGCCTCCGTCCGGCTCTCCCCAGGTCAGCATAACCTCTGTTCCCGGTGTCGCATGCTCGTTATCTAAGACGGCGAGCGAAAGCATTTTCGCCTCGTTTGTGCTGTAACCGCAGAATCCCGACCTTCCTACCAACTTGCCATCCGTGCTGCGAACCACGTCACACTGCGGAAAACCGTAAGACGCCACGGGCAGCTCCAGATATTTATAGGGCAGCCCCGATTCGAAAAGAGAACTCTGAATTCGCGTGACGTCCTCCTTATGCCAAACCAGCGTCACCTTAGAACCATGCGGCTGATTTGCCATCTTTTCCAGCGCGGCGCGGCCAATGAAGTCGTGGTCAAACTTCATGATGCGATCTACGCCCATATCCCATGGCGTAAAGTAATAATCTTCAATGTTCGAAGACCGGTAGCTGCCACTGAGCTGCGCCTGGCCAGCCCATGACGTTGCCGGAAGCCATTTACGAAACTCGCGTAGCTTTTCATCTGTATAGACCGCGGGCAAAGGATAGGCGAGCCAGCCTCCTTCACTTGGCGTGCTGAAATACGCCAGCCTTCCCGCCGGACGCAGGCCATATTTTTGACCGGCCTTTAGGATCGCCGCCCGTACGGTTGGCCCGTTGGCATAGGGACCCGAAAGCTCGACGCCCTTATGACCAGCCATGCCATGCCGCAATGCAAGCACGTCGCAACCGGCGATTCGAACTGGGGCTGTCCGAAAGAACGGGATATCCGGCACCTCCCCCTTAACAACTTCAGTGAAGATTTTTTCGGCATTTGGGCCATCCATGCCAAACCGGAATTTCGTTCTGCCTTTGGAATTAGCAGAGGTTTGATAATCGCGCTCAATGGTAACATCATAACTGCCGGTCACGGCGTTGAATTCCACCCAATCAAGAAGGTGCATGCCGCTGATCAGCTCGAAACTATCCGGCGCAAGATAATAAAGAACAGATTCTCCAATCACCTGCCCACTGTGATTGCACCCAACATATTGCTTTGCCCTACCTGGAACGAAATTGCTAAAGGTGTTGATGCCGAGATAGTTCAACAGGCGAACGCTGTCCCGGCCATTGAGGAAAAGCTCGGGCATATGGTGCGATTGATCAAAGAGGACCGCAGTCTCTCGCCATGCCCGCTGCTCATCTCGCCAATTGGTATATTCGGCAGGCACAGGAGAGAAACCGGGCCTATTCCGGCTGTGGGGAGCGACGGTGTCATTATAAAAGTAGTCAACCAGATCGGGCACAGAGTTGATGAGATCCTCGATCGACGTGACCTTGTTTTCCGCATCCATGGCGGGCATGACCTCTTCGTTGTCGAAGTACACATCGACCGCTCACGCTCTCAAGCCGACAATTTCTTTACCGCGTCCATGGGCAACGCAATGTTCGGGGACTTGGAGGGTTCAGTTGCAGCAACAGCCGCCGCCTCATCGAGGCGATAACCACCAAATCGGCGAATGCACATCATAACCAGCAGCCCGGCGGCGACAGCTCCGACGAGAAGGGCGAACGCCGGCGCCAAGTACAACTGCTGCGGCAAAAGATGCATCCCAAGAAGGATACCGCCGATAATAGGCGCTCCGAGTGAGCCGACGCGGCCCATCGCTTGCGCCCATCCGGCGCCAGCGGATCGAACGGGCGTCGGGTAAATCATGACCATGGCGGCATTGATGGCGAAGTTATTGCCGACGACGCAAAAGCCGGCCGCAGCAATAATTGCACCCAAGGCCCAAAGCGGAATGCCTTGCATGCCCATTAGCGCGATGAAGGGCGCACCGACCAAGAACAGCGCAACAATCGGCAGTACGCCGAACCTGTCCATAATGAATGTAAGAACGAGGCCGCCAGCCAATCCGCCGATCGAGAACATGGACGCGCTAATGCCGGCCTGAGCGGTGCTCAGACCAGCCGATTGCAACAGGGTCGGCAGCCAACTCAATGCAAAGAAATTGGTCAACTGGTTCGCCGCGAGTGCGATCCAGAGCGCAGGTGTGATAACGCCAAGACTACCCTCAAATAGTCTCGCCGGTGAGCCGCTGCCCGCAGAGACACTTGGCAGACCGACAGAGAAATGAGCTTGTGAAGAGATCGAAAGATCAGGCCTTAGGCCACGAACGATGCGTCGGATATCTTCGTCACGACCGCCTCGCTGCGCCAGAAACTTCAACGATTCTTTGAGAATAAAGACGACTGCAAGCGCCACGAGCAAAGGCAGCAGCCCGCCCACAAAAAGAATCGCAGGCCAGCCATAATGCGGCACCAGCAGAGCGGCGACGAGGCCGGGAAGTGAGATGCCCGCCGGCACGCCAAAAAGGGTGATCACGGTGAACATGCCGCGCAATCGCTTGGGCGCGATTTCAGCCGTCAGCGACAGGACATTTGGAATCATACCGCCCAGGCCAAGACCCGTCAAAAAACGAAGCACCACAAATTGGTTCACTGAGCTCGCCAGCATCGTGAGCAGTGTGAGGCCGCCGTAGATGCACAGACCGATGAGGATACCTGTCTTGCGTCCCAGCCGATCGCCGACAAAACCAAGCAGCGGCGCGCCAGCCAGCAGGCCAAAGATGCCGGCCGTAAAGATTGGCGCTAATTGGGCCGGTTCGATATGCCAAATCTTTTTTAACTCCGGCGCCACAAAACCGATGGCCGAAAGGTCGAAACCGTCAGCGACCATCGCCAGCATTGCCACTGCCAGAAACACTATGGTTGACGTTTGGACTTTTTGGCCGTCGATCAGGTCGTTCAGATCAATTCCATTTTCATTAGCCATGTTCTACTCCCTTTTCCTAAAGGAAAGCTCATTCATGCTTGCGTGAATTTGATTGGATCATTCCGTTTTTTCCAAGAAGCGCTCATTATCAGCTTGGCGAATACTCAGCGGCCAGAGCTCGATTCGCGAATGTCCGGTTGCAATCGCGACAACGTCCTCAGGATCGAAACTCGAGTTCGTGCGACGCCAAGCCACGATCTGATCGGGCCTAATCAGGACAAGATCGCTCTCGTACAGATCTCGAGCTTCTTCGTCATCGCAGGTCACAATTTTCAGATCAATCTCGGCCGCCTCCGCTGCGGTGGCGAAGGCAGCCGTTGCCGGGATTTTTTCTCCGAGGCAAAGGAGTGTCCACTCGAAACCAAACACATCGTAGATGGACCGGCCATCTGCCAACCAGATGTGAGGCGCTCTTCCTCCCGGCTTTCCGGTGGGTACATACACAGTCGGGATGTCCGGAGGCGGCGGTGCCGAATCATGGGCAACAATGGGCGAGTCGTTGTATCGGGCGCCGAAGGTGAAGCCTGGAATATTGAATTCCGATCGCGCATGGTCAGTGAGGTATTCGCCGGCGCGACGCCGCGAAGCATCACCGGCTGGTCCATCCGCTTCAATGGCCGGCGACGGACGATATAAGCCGATAGAGTCGGCGAACCGCCGGGCGAAGCCGGTGTTTCTCAAGGCCACTGGACGGCGTTCGGTTTCGTAGCTGTCGAGTAGCTCCTTTGGCGCCTGTTCTTTCAAGACCGCTGAGAGCTTCCACCCGATATTGACGGCATCCTCGATCGCCGTGTTGTAGCCCATGCCCCCCGTCGGCGTGAAAAGGTGGACGGCGTCACCGCCCAGGAATATCCGGCCCTTTTGGAAAGCATCCGCAACCAAAGCGCGGCCGGCCAGCCATAAATCTTTCGAGAGGATTTTGACGGGAATGGATGTACCCAAAGCCTGCTCGAAATAATGAACCGCCGTCTCATCGGTCAGCGCCGCGGGGCTCTCGTCAGGACGCAATTGGGTGTGGAAGACAAATTCTCCCTTGCCGTCAACGGCAATGAACAGTGCACGCCGCTCGGCATTGAACGAGCAGTACATCCAGGTCTTCGGATGAGGACAGACTTCGTAAAACGCCGGCGCCTTCATGTAGATCGCAAGCATCTGGCCGCCCATGAAGTGGCGGTCGGCGCCGCCGTCGCCACCGTAGGGAATTTCCAGTTGACGGCGAACAAGACTGCGAGGCCCATCGGCCGCGAATAGATAGTCGGCTTTAATGTGCCGCTGCTCACCTGTTGTTACGTGCACGATGCGGACCTCAACACCGGTTCCATGTTCGTGAAACGAATCGAGGCGCCAGGAAAATCGCAACGACACAGACTCGAGCTCTGCGGCGTGCCGATAGAGGACGGCCTCGACAAATTTCTGAGATACCCGATGCGGTAGCTCGGCGGCGCTCCAAGAGCCACGCGTAGTTTTCACCAGCTGCTGCGCTTCTCTTGCTGACGGCAAGCTAACGCGGCCCAGTTCGTGCTTCGTGTAGCGAGTGAAATAGGCGATATCCGTAGGGTAATCGTCCGGAAGGCCCATGCTGCGGATTTCGTCGGCGAAGCCCAAGCGGCGGAATTGCTCCATCGTCCGCGCTTGCGTGGCATTGGCCTGGGGACTGAAGGCGGTTGTTGTTTTCTGATCGATGAGAATTGTCGCGATGCCGCGCCGTCCCAGTTCGTTAGCCAGCATCAGCCCGCAGGGGCCGCCGCCGACAACCAAAACCTGGGTCGTATCGGTGAACATGACGAGAGCCGAGCGTTAGCCGGAGATTTCGTGATTCACGGCAAAGTCGGCCGGTGGCACCGGACCCCAAAGGTAGAAAGAATCATGTGTAGGGTTGTCCTGGGCCTGCCAGTCGCAGTTAACCGGGATGTAGTCGATATCCGCGGAGTATTCCGCGTAGCTGCCCCACGGGTCGCGCACATAGTGGAAATAGTTGGAGCCCAGTACGTGGCGGCCTAAACCCCAGCCGGCGCTAAAGCCCTTGTCCGCCATGTACATGGCGCCAAGACCGATGTCGTTCACCGAGCCCACGTCCCAGCTCAGGTGATGAAGGCCCGGTCCCTGCGCTTTGGCGAGGGCAATAAGGTGATGATCGCTGCCGTGAATGCCGTGCATGAAGGCAATGCCATCGCCCGAGCGGTCCGAAAGCCGCAAACCGAGAGCCCGCTCGTAGAATGCGATGCTGGCCGGGACGACCGCGGTGAAGATCAGGATATGAGCGAGACGGCGTGGGTTAATCCGCGGCGCTTGGCTGCGGTTCGGTGATCCCTGAGTTCCCGCAGGCGGTGACGTTACTGCAAAGGCCGATTTTTCGTTGGGAGACGATTTCTCCGCCACCCGCAGCTCCATCGCCAGACCGTCGGGATTCTGAAACCAGATGCCGTTGGATTCGAAGCCTTGTGGTGGATCGATGGGAGCAATGCCAAGCTTGCTGAAACGCTCCTTGAAACGGGAGAAGTCGTCCTCGAAGATGCCGAAGCTGAGATGGGATAGTTGCTTGCGGGGGCCTTCGCTGATTGTGCCCCATCGATGCCCGTGACCGCGGGTATGGACATCGAAGCGATTGCCCCGAGCTTGAAGATCGAGCCCAAACTCGCCATAAAAGGTCTCGGCGACCTTCATGTCCGGTACCACCAAATTGAAGCTGTCCAGTGAGTGGATGCCGAGTTCGCCGGGACGGCGCGTCGCGCTGACGATGCTTCTGATCTGTGTCATTTCATTTTTTTCTATTACTTCGGGCTGTGTTTGGTTTTTCGATCGGCATCGCAATTACGGTATTGTTCGCGGCTAGACTTCGTCAATCACCGGATTTCGTAAAATTCCAGTCTGATCGATCTCGACGTCGCAGATGTCGCCGGCCCTCGTCCAAAGAGGCAGATCCTTGGAAAGGCCAACTCCGGCAGGTGTTCCCGTCACGAAGATGTCGCCGCAGCACAGAGCCAAGGTAGGCCGTTCCTTGGATCACGATAAGATTTCAAAAGAGTCGAATTGATACCGCTCCGGTATCGCGCCACAATCTGCCCTATGAAGCTGAACCAGCTCCGCGATGTCAGGGCCATAGCCCAACACGGCAGTCTGAGAGCGGCTGCTCGCGCCTTGGGACTGGCGCAGCCGGCATTGACGCGCAGTGTTCGTGAACTTGAGCACGAACTCGGCGCCCCTTTATTCGAACGCAAAACACAAGGAATGACACTTACGCCCATTGGCGAGGCATTCGTCCGTCGCGCCAATGCGATCCTGGGCGATGTACGCCGCGCGCGCGAAGAGGTCGAACAGATATCCGGAGCTACCCGAGGTTCCCTTGTCGCAGGTCTCTCGATCGCGGCCCATGTCGCCCTGCTGCCGCGATCCCTGCAGCGATTTCGTAAGCGTTATCCGGACGTACGGCTCCGGATCATCGAGGGTTTCTTCCCAACTTTAGAGTCGGGGCTGAGGGACGGTAGTGTTGATTTCTATATGGGACCGCGACCTCAAACGGCTGTCCCTGAAGGGCTCGTTGTCGAAAAGCTTTTTGACAACACCCGCCTGATCGTATGTCGAACAGGGCATCCGTTGACACGAACCGTAGGGCCGAAAGTGCCTGTCTCACTCGCCGATCTGGCCGGCGCCGAATGGGTAACGACCAGCATCACCCATCTCGCGGATGATGAACTCGGGGCGCTCTTCAAGCAGCACGGACTGCCGCCGCCGAGGCTTGTCGCGCAGACCCAGTCTGCGTTAAGTCTGATCATGACGCTTCTCTACAGCGACATGCTGGCGATGGTGCCGGTTCAATTCACGGAATTCGCATTGGCCAAAGCCGCAGTGACTCCAATCCCGGTCAGGGAAAGCCTTCCCGCCCCTCCCATGGTCCTGATCCGGCGAACTGGCCTTTCACTGACGCCCGCCGCGGAATATTTTGTCGAGCTTCTGCGAAGGCACCCACGGCCCTCGTGATGGAATCAATCAACGAAACCAAAGCCTTCGTGAAGCAAGCCTTGCACCTTCGCTAATTAGGGGAACTCCAGCCGATGTTCGTTTTGCCGGTCCTGCCGTATCCCGCCATCAATCCGGTGTTGATCCATCTCGGTCCGCTGGCCGTGCGCTGGTATGCGCTTGCCTACATCGTCGGCATTCTCGCGGGCTGGGCCTATGCGCGGACAATTATCGCTTCAAAGCGCTTATGGGATGGACCGGCGCCGCTCACGGCGGTCGATTTCGACGATTTTGTCATTTGGATCACGCTCGGCATCATTCTCGGCGGCCGCATCGGCTATGTGCTGTTCTACAATCTCCCGCTCTTTGCCGCACACCCGGTGCAGATTTTCGAACTGTGGAACGGCGGCATGTCGTTTCACGGCGGCTTTCTCGGCTGTATGGTCGCCATCGTCCTATTCGCGTTGAAGCGTAAGATCCCGATCCTGTCTCTCGGCGATGTTACCGCCGCGGTTGCGCCGATCGGCCTGTTTCTCGGCCGTATCGCCAATTTCATCAATGGCGAACTATGGGGCCGGCCGACCGATGTGCCCTGGGCCATGATTTTCCCCAACGGCGGTCCGGTGCCACGCCATCCCAGTCAGCTCTACGAAGCGGCGCTGGAAGGCGTCGTATTGTTCGTCGTGCTCAATGTGCTGGTACGACTAGGCGCGCTCAAGCGGCCCGGCGTGGTCACCGGGGCGTTTGCGCTCGGCTATGGGATTGCGCGCATCGTTTGTGAATTTTTCCGCGAGCCCGATCCGCAACTCGGCTTTCTTTGGGGCGGACTGACCATGGGAATGCTGCTCTGCATTCCATTGATGTTGGCCGGCATCGCCATACTTGCCTATGCGCTGACCTGCGAACCGAAGCCGAAAGATGGCTGACAAACATTCCCCGCTGGAAAACGAAATCCGCAGACTCATCCGCATCGCCGGGCCGATGCCGGTTGCCGAGTACATGCGGCTGTGCCTGACGCATCCGCAATACGGCTATTACATTAACCGCGACCCGCTCGGCGCCGGCGGCGATTTCATCACCGCCCCGGAGATCAGCCAGATGTTCGGCGAATTAATCGGGCTGTGGCTCGCTTCCGTCTGGCAGCAGATGGGCGCGCCGGAAAACGTGCGCCTGATCGAGCTCGGCCCGGGGCGTGGGACGATGCTCCTCGACGCATTGCGGGCGTCCAAAACGGTGCAGGGTTTTCACGCGGCGATCGTCCTTCATTTGGTCGAGATCAGCCCGGCGCTGCAGCAGGTGCAGGAGCGGCGGCTCGCGCCGCTCGGCCTGCCGATGCTCTGGCATTGCGCGCCGGAGGACGTCCCCGCCGGTCCGTGCCTTATCGTCGCCAACGAATTCATCGATGCGCTGCCGGTCCATCAGGCCGTCAAACAGGCCGATGGCTGGCATGAGCGGGTGGTCGACATCGCGGCGGACGGCACTTTTGCAATCGGCACGGCGCGCGATCCGCTGCCCCATTTCGAGGCGACGCTGCCGCGCGGGTTGCGGCTGTCTCCCGCCGGCTCGATCTACGAATGGCGCGCGGACAGCGTCGCTATGGAAATCGGCCGGCGCGTGCGCAACGATGGTGCGGCTCTGATCGTCGACTACGGTCATGCCTGGTACGGCTTAGGCGAAACGTTACAAGCCGTCTCCGGACACGCCTTCACCGACCCTTTGCGCTCGCCCGGTCAGGTCGATCTGACGGCGCATGTCGATTTCGAGGCGCTGGCGCAGAGCGCGGAAAGCATGGGCGGGCGCATCCACGGACCGATCGCGCAACGCGACTGGCTGCGCCGGCTCGGCATCGACAAGCGGGCGGCGGCGCTCAAGGCGCACGCGCCCTACGGCAAGGCCATCGAGATCGACCAGGCGCTCTCGCGCCTGACCGCGGGCGGGGCAAAGGGAATGGGGGAATTGTGCAAGGCAATCGCCATTGCCGATCCGAAGCTCGAATCCCTTCCCGGATTTGAAACCTCATGATGGTCAAGGCCGGCACCCTCGCGCTTCCCGGCATAGGTCACGCATTCTTCACGCGCGAAGGCGGCGTTTCTTCCGGGCACTATGCCAGTCTCAATGGCGGCCTCGGATCGGGCGACAGCGCCATCCACGTCGCCGAAAATCGCGCGCGCATGGCGGGTGCGCTCGGCGTCGAGCCGTGCCGTTTTCTCACCGCCTACCAAATCCACTCGCCGCATGTCGTCGTCGCCGAGACGCCGTGGACGCCCGCCGCGCGGCCGCGGGCCGACGGCATTGTCACGCGAACGCCGGCGCTCGCCGTCGGCGTGAGCACGGCCGATTGCGCTCCGGTGCTGTTTGCCGAGCCGCAGGCGCGCGTCGTCGGCGCGGCCCATGCCGGCTGGCGCGGCGCGCTCGCCGGAATCGTCGAGGCAACGATCGCGGCGATGGAGCGGCTCGGCGCCGCGCGCGAAAGCATCCGCGCCGCCCTCGGGCCGATGATCCGCCAGCCCAATTACGAAGTTGGCCCCGATCTTATCGAGCGATTTGCCGCCGAAGACCCCGCCAGCAAGACTTTCTTTCTTGCCGGGCCGCGCTCGGGCCATGCCCTCTTCGACCTTGGCGGCTACGTCGCGGCGCGCCTGACGCGGGCCGGCGTCCGCCACATCGAGGATTTGGGTCTGTGCACCTATGCCGACGCGGATATATTTTTCAGCTACCGCCGGGCCACCCACCGCGCCGAAGGCGATTACGGCCGGCACGTCAATGCGATCGTGCTGACGTGAGGCTTACGAATGGCGTGTAGCCATTCCCTCACAGGTCATGCTTCGCCCAGATGGCGCGCACCTTTTCGTCTGTCGCAAGCTCACCGCGATCCGCCTGCGCAAGGGATTCGTCAAACGACGCTTCTTCCTCGGCGCTCAATTGAAGCATCGGCTGATCTTCCCCAGCCAATTGCAGGAGCACGCGGGCGAGCTCGTCCTGCATTTCAGGCGGGAGACCGCGCACGGTCTCGACAGCTTGGTCCAGGAGCTTGGTCATAGCCCACTTTTCCCGACCGCGCGGAAGGTTTTTCGAGTGGGCATTTATGCCCCGATATTCTGCACCGGAAGAGCCATCTTCAATCAATGGGCCTTTTGAGGCGTGAAATTCTTGATTTTGTCGATTACCACTAGCTAGGAGAAACCCATGGTTATGAAAAATCCGTGCCATCCTGGCGAGTTGATAAAGGCGGACATTGACGAGCTGGGCTTGTCCCTCGTGGCGGCCGCCAAGAGACTCGGCATTTCGCGCCAGCGGCTTCACAGCGTCATTGCCGGGCGCGCGGGCGTGACGCCGGAAATGGCCATGCGGCTGGAAAAGGCACTCGGCAGCACGGCGGACACTTGGCTGCGGATGCAGATGAATTACGACCTGGCGCGGGTTCGCAAGCAAGCTCTGAACATCAAGCGACTGGTGCCGGCTTAAAGAGCGCAAGGGCCGTCACGATCACTGCTCGGGCGTCTGCTCGCGCCAATGTCGGTGTTCCGCTTTGTCGGTGCGGCGCTACTCGCGCTCGACGAGCGCGCCGCCGATGATGTCGCGCATCGGGCGGTAGTCTTGCGTGTGGTAGCTCACCTTCGCGGCCTCGTTCCGGGCCTCGGGGTCGATGCGCGCCAGGTCGATCCGATGACCGGCCTGTTCGGCGAGCAGTTCCAGGAACGCGCGTTGCGTGCGGCCGTTGCCATCGAGGAAGGGATGAATGGCATTCAACTCGCAGCTATGTTCGGCGGTGCGCGCCGCGAATCGCTCGGGCGCGAGGTCGCGCAAATTATCCTCGGCGTTGATCGCCGCGAAGCGCTTATTCATCTCGGCGTCGATGAATTCGGCCTTGCAGAAAGGAGCGCCTCGCCCCGTCGTAACCGTCCGATATTCCCAATCGTAGACATCTTGCAAAATGTAACGATGAATCTCGCGATAGCCGTTAACCGTGAGCGGCAGATTGTGCGGCCGCGTCAATAATCTATCAGCGGAATGTTGTCGCTCGAAAGCCTCAAGCTCGTCCTTGTCGCGGAGGTTTTCCTTATTCCGGTATACGTCCGTACCCGGATAACAATAGGGATGATCCATCAAGCCGAGGCGGGAGTCTTCTGACGGCGCTTCGCGCGGCTCAATTGAGTAATGCGCGCGGCCCGCTCGTCAGGCGTTAGCCGTTCCTGCTCCATTTGGTCGAACAGCGCTTTCTCTTCGGCGGTCAGAACCATGCCCTCGCACGCAAGCGAGGCGCGCACACCGGGGCGGCGGCGGCGAATCTCGACAAGCTCCGCGTCGGTAAGGCGGTGTCGTCCGGGCATCTGTTCTCCTTGTTTCAATATAGCACAAATCGAGGAACAGTACCCGACATGGCGCGTCACGATCGCGGTCCTGGCGTCCCCGTCGTGCTTGCTGGTCTCCGTGCGCCGCATCAGCGCCCGCGCCGGCGGCATAATGGGCCCTTTGGCGTTGGGATTGCTGCGGAAAAACCCGCGGGGACAAGGTCCGATTCATATTGCCAGCCCGGTATGCGGCTTGTATCAGGTCCGCGTGAACGCGAAGGCGCGCACAGGAGAACGGAATGGCGGGCAACAACGGAGCGATGAAGCTCGTCGCCGGCAATTCCAACCCAGCGCTGGCCGGGGCGATCGGCGGCTATCTCGGCATCCCCTTGACCAAAGCCGTGGTCCGCCGCTTCGCCGACATGGAGATCTTTGTCGAGATCCAGGAAAACGTGCGCGGCGCCGACGTGTTCGCCATCCAGTCGACGTCGTATCCGGCCAACGACCACCTGATGGAATTGCTCATTATCATCGATGCGCTGCGGCGCGCCTCGGCGCGGCGGATCACGGCGGTGATCCCGTACTACGGCTACGCCAGGCAGGACCGCAAGGTCGGGCCGCGCACGCCGATCTCGGCCAAGCTCGTTGCCAACCTCATTGCCCACGCCGGCGCCGATCGCGTGCTGACCCTCGATCTTCATGCCGGACAGATCCAGGGTTTTTTCGACATTCCGACCGATAATCTGTTTGCCGCGCCGGTCATGATGCGGGACATCAGGGAGCGTTTCGACCTTGCCAAAGTGATCGTCGTCTCGCCCGACGTCGGCGGCGTGGTGCGCGCACGCGGCCTTGCCAAGCGCATCGACGCGCCGCTTGCCATCATCGACAAACGGCGGGAACGGCCGGGCGAGTCCGAGGTTGCAAACGTCATCGGCAAGGTCGACGGCGGCATCTGCGTCCTGGTGGATGACATCGTCGATTCCGGCGGCACGTTAATCAATGCCGCGGAGGCCTTGCTGGAGAAGGGCGCCAACGCCGTCTACGCCTATATCACCCACGGCGTGCTTTCGGGCAATGCGGTCACCCGCGTCGGCGATTCTCACCTCAAAGAGCTGGTGATCACCGATTCGATCCAGCCGACCGAGGCGGTCACAGAATCCAAAAATATCCGCATTTTGTCGATTGCGACGTTGATCGGCGAAGCGATCGGCCGCACCGCGGCGGAAGAGTCGGTTTCGAGTCTGTTCGACTAAAATACTCCGAACCGGCTTCCGGAGCGGTGCAGCGCCTCAAGCGCGCTTACGTGCGTCTCCGGCGCGCCATCTCGCAAACTTTAAGCCTCGCAATGCGCCGCGCCGGGGAAACGCGTCCCCGAGTCAACTTGTCGCAGCCCGGCCTGTGGATGGACTCGCCGGCGGCATTGTGCCGCGCGGCCAAATCACTTCATGAAGCAAACATTGTTTGCCGGTTCCGGCGCTTGAGCAAAAATTGGCGGGAGGAATCCGAACCATTATATTCGGCGTGCCGGCTGATTCGCGGCTTCCGGTCAATGCGCCGGCGCGAGTTGTTCCTGCGTCAAATCGCAGCCGGGACTCGGCGAAGTGAAGTGGCGTGCGCATTTCCACTCATAACGAAGCTGTGGAGGCGGCATGTCCATCATCGAAATCGCACGCGAGGAAAAAATCAGCCCGCTCGAAGTGGTCGAGCGCATGGCGGCGTCCAACAATTGGCCGTTCGAACGCGCCGGCGAGGACGAAGTCGCGCTCAACGTCACCGGGCGCTGGACCAATTACCAAATCTCGTTCACCTGGATGGGCGACATCGAGGCGCTGCATCTGGCCTGCGCCTTCGACATGAAGGTTCCGGAGCCGCGCTTAAACGAGGTCCAAGCGCTGGTCGCCCTTATCAACGAGCAGATGTGGATCGGCCATTTCGACGTCTGGATGCAGAACGGCGTGGTGATGTTCCGCCACGCCCTTGTGCTCGCCGGCGGCGGCGTCGCATCGGATCGGCAATGCGAGGCGGTGCTGGGCAGCGCGCTGGATTCCTGCGAGCGCTACTATCCGGCATTCCAGTTCGTGATCTGGGCGGGCAAATCCGCGCGCGAGGCGATGGATTCCGCCATGTTCGAAACCTCGGGCGAGGCTTAGCGCGCCAATTCCCGGTCGCGCGTGACCTCGTGTCTCCGCAAACCGTATTATATACCCGTCATGCCCGGCCTTGTGGAGCGCAACGATGCCTACGCGCGGACTGTTGTTTACCGATTACGACACGCAGTGGACGCGAATTCTCGCGGAGCCGCAATCCGCTCGCGAATCGGTCTGAGCATCCATGGGCTTTAAATGCGGCATCGTCGGAATGCCGAATGTCGGCAAGTCGACGCTGTTCAATGCGCTGACCGAAACGGCTGCGGCGCAGGCGGCGAATTATCCGTTTTGCACCATCGAGCCGAATGTCGGCGAGGTGGCGGTGCCGGAGGCGCGCCTGGAAACGCTCGCCGCCCTCGCCAAGTCGGCTGCCATCGTCCCGACCCGATTGAACTTCGTCGATATTGCGGGCCTCGTTCGCGGCGCGTCGAAAGGCGAGGGTCTGGGCAATCAGTTCTTGGCCAATATCCGCGAGGTCGACGCCATCGCGCACGTCGTGCGTTGCTTCGAAGACGGCGAGGTCACCCACGTCGAAGGCCGCATCGATCCGATCGCCGATATTGAAACGGTCGAGACCGAACTGATGCTCGCCGACCTCGACAGCCTGGAGCGCCGGCTGGACGGGCTCGAACGCAAGGCGCGCGGCAACGACAAGGAGGCCAACGAGGCGAAGGAAGCGCTCGGCCTGGCCAATCGCGCCCTCGCACTCCTGCGCCAAGGCAAGCCCGCCCGATTGACCGAGCGAAAGCCCGACGAGGAGAAGGCATTCCACTTGCTCGGGCTGATCACTTCGCTGCCCGTGCTCTACGTCTGCAACGTCGATGAAGCTTCGGCTGCAGACGGAAATGAATATTCGCGAAGCGTCGAGCATAAAGCCGCATCCGAAGGCGCGGCCGCCATTGCGATCTCGGCGAAGATCGAAGCCGAGATCGCGCTCCTCGGCCGCGAGGAACGTAACGAATATCTCGCCGCGCTCGGACTCAATGAGGCCGGTCTCGACCGCCTGATCCGCGCCGGCTATGGGCTGCTCGACCTCGTGACCTTCTTCACTGCCGGGCCGAAGGAGGCGCGCGCCTGGACGGTGACGCGCGGCACCAAGGCTCCGCAGGCCGCCGGAATCATCCATAGCGACTTCGAGCGCGGCTTCATCCGTGCGGAGACGATCGCCTACGGCGATTATGTCGCTTGCGGCGGCGAGGCAGGAGCGCGCGATGCCGGCAAAATGCGTCTTGAGGGGAAGGATTACGTGGTGGCCGACGGCGACGTCATGCACTTCCGGTTCGGAACGTAGGGGACCGTAATCAGGGATCAGTAATCGGAACGCGACGAGCCAACGAACCGACCACTGATTACTGACTATTGATCTCCTGAGACGATTATTGCTCCCTCAATCCCGGTCCCTGATCCCTCAAGGCCGAGCCTTGATTCCTGATCGCCCCAAGATGCTCGTTGATGCGGAACACGATGAGCACGAATTCGGCAACGATGCGCGAAACGATCACGCCCATGCAGGTGCCGAGCAGGCTGGCGACGAGAAAGATCATGCCGACGAACGGATTGAACGCCATCGTGCCGAGCGCCGTGACCGCGCCGGCGATCCCAAGCAATAGCGAAATAACCACGGCGAGCCAGTAGAACACCTTGATCACGGTGGGCGTTACGAACCGCTCCCACTGGAACAGGTCGCCGATGCCGAACATGATTTTTCCTCCCCGGGCAATAAAGCCCGCGCGCGATTCCCGATGCGGGGCGGCAGACTGCACTCGCCGGTTGCCACGGTCAATTGCGGCCAAACCGTCGCAAATGCCGATCTGTCGAGCCGCGTCTGCCATAACGCCGACGCCGGTTTTGGCGACGCCATGGTGCGCGGCTGAGAAAACACCGCAATCCAATTCGATCGAATTGGATTATTGTCGTGGATGAGCGGCCTTACGGGATCCCATGCGCTGGCTTTTTTGGGACGATTTTGCGGCGCGCGCGGCAAAATTTTCGCGCGACGAGCGGCGCGTCGCCGTCATCGCCGCCGGCGCGCACGCCCTGCACGACGGTTACACCGATCTCATCTACATCATGCTGCCGCTGTGGCAGGCGGAATTCGGCCTGACCTATGCGGCGCTCGGGCTGCTTCGCGGCATGTTCGTCGGCGCCATGGCGAGCCTGCAGATTCCCGCGGGGCTGTTGTCCGAGCGGCTCGGCGCCGCCGCGGTGCTCGCGCTCGGCACCTCGCTTGCCGGACTGGGTTATTGTCTCGCCGGTCTGAGCACCGGTTTCGCCATGCTCCTTGGCGCGCTCGCGATCGGCGGGCTCGGCGCCAGCGCTCAGCATCCGATCGCCTCGGCGCTGGTTGCGCGCGCGTTCGCCGGACCGCGCTCGCTCAAGGCGCTCGGCACCTACAATTTCGCCGGCGATCTCGGCAAGATGACGCTGCCGGCGGCGCTGTCGCTGATGCTGCTGGCGATGCCGTGGCGGCCGGCGCTGGCGATTCTCGGGAGCGTCGGATTGGCGATGGCGGCTTTGATCTTTCTGTTCGCGCCGCGCTTCGATCGTGGCGTCGCCCGCGCGCCCGGCGAGGCGCGCGCCGGGCGCGATCGGCCGCAGCAGCCTTATGCGTTCGCGCTCTTGCTCGCGGTCGGCATTCTCGACAGCGCCGCGCGCATGGGCTTTTTGCTGTTTCTTCCCTTCGTGCTGACCGCCAAAGGGGCGAACCTGCAGGACGTGGGCCTGGCGATGACGCTGGTGTTTGCCGGCGGCGCGGCCGGCAAGCTCGCCTGCGCCTTCATCGGCGCGCGCATCGGCGCGATCGCAACGGTGTGGCTCACCGAAGCGCTCACGGCCGCGGGAATTGTGGCGCTGTTGCCGCTGCCGCTTCCCGCCGCCTTGTTGTTGTTGCCGCTCATCGGCATTGCGCTCAACGGCACGTCCTCGGTGCTCTATGGCTCGGTGCCCGATTTGGTCGCGGCGGACCGCCGCACGCGCGCGCTGAGCATTTTCTACACCGGCACGATCGGCTCGGGCGCCACCGCGCCGATCGTATTCGGCCGCGCCGGCGACGTGCTCGGCGTTTCCCACGCGTTGCTCCTCGTCGCCGCCGTCGCGCTGTTCACGCTGCCGCTCGCGGCGCTGCTGCGGCCCGCTCTCGCCCGCAGATACGGTTCCGGCGCGGCGTGACCGCGTCAACTTTGCGGCGCGGGAACGATCCGCCGGCCGCTTGCGCTCCATTCGCCGGCCAACGGGAACGCAGAGCGCCAAGCGGCGTTGGACTCGATGCTCGGCAAGTTCCGAACAAAGCATAGGGAGTAGGCAATGAGATTCCATATCCCCTGCACCGCACTGGGGCTGGCGCTCCTCGCGATCGCGCCGGCCGCGCACGCGCAGACGGCGATCACCTCGCAGCCGCTGGTCACGGTGCCGCCCACGACGGTGGTGACGCTGCCAGTGCGAACGGTGTGGACCGTTACCACCGTGCGGACCGTGCGGCCGCTGCCTCGCCGTCGGGTCGTGGTGACGCGGCGGACTTATGTGAGCGATCGCGTGGTTCCCACCACCACCACCACCACAACAACGACCGTGGCCGCAGCCCCTGCGGTCGCCGCGACCTATCCGGCGCCGCTCTATGACTATGTGACGCCGGCGCCCGCACCGGTCGCGTCCGCGCCGTATTACCGCCAGCCGCTCTACGACACGGTGGTGCAGACACCCGCGCCGGTCGCGCCCGCAATCGTTCCGGCTGCGGCAGTGGCGCCCGCGCCGGTTCCGGTCGGCACCGCCGTTCCGTTCTATCGCTACGTCTATCAGCCGGATCGTATCCTGGTGATCGATCCCAATACCGGAATCGCGGTGCAGGCGATCCCGCGCTGAAGGCGTAAGGCTTACGCGGACGGCGCGTAACCGGGCGTAACGACAAGCGCGCGCTGCCGGCGGGGCGGCGCGCGCGGCCCTTCGCAAAGGAGAAGCCCGTGAAGAGGCGCATGGCTATTCCTATCGCACTCGCAACGGTGCTCGTTTGCGCTAGCGCACCGGGACTGTCGATCGCGCAAGGCATAACCGCAAGCGCGCCGTCTGCCGGCGAAAGTGAACAACAAAAATTCGTGCTCACGCCGGCGCAGCGCCGCGCCATCTACGCCGCCGTAAGCAAGGACAAGAGCAAAACGGCAAAGATGCGGTTTCCGGCAACGGTCGGCGCCGACGTTCCGCCGATGATCGAACTCTACACGCTGCCCGACCAGGTTCTCGCCGAAAACCAAACGGCCAAATTTTACCAATACACGATCGAGCAGGATAAGATCGTGCTCGTCGATCCGACCAGGATGCGCGTGATCGACGTCATCGGTCCGCCGACGCAGCACTGAGACAATCCCAGCGTTTCCCGGAAGCGGTGCAGCGCGATAAGCGCGTTTACGCGCGTCTTCGACGCACTATGGCGGTGCGCCGCTGTTCCGGGATCGTGGCAGGCACAGCGTTCCTCACGATCCCGGGTTTGCAGCGCATCACTTCGTGCTGCGCTGCGCCCGGGAAACGCGCCTCTCTACCGCGGCTTCTTCGCCCCTTCGACCACCGCTTTCGGCAGCACGTCGAGATACGGGCCCATGAAAAACGCCTCGCCGCTGCCCTCGCCGTAATAGCGGTCGTAAGCATCGATCATCGCGCGCACCGGCGTGACGCAGACCGGCATCGAATCGACGATCAGGTCGCCGAGTTGCGCCGTTTGCCGGCCCGTTGCGTAGCGCGGATCGGCCGCCACGGCGTGCACGATGCAGTCGGTGGCCGAGCGCACCAGCGGCTCGGTGGCCGCCATCTTCTCCCGCAGCGACAGATGCGCCACCTCGCCCGCATTGTTCAGCGGTTCGGCGGACACGGCGACGACGAGCGCCGTGCCGAAAAGCGGTGCAAGCAGCATGCGATGTCCCTTCCCCGCGAAGCGCCCCCATAGCCGGACGGCGCGGCGCAAATCAACATTTATTTTGCGCGCCGCCATGTGACCGTGCGTCCGCGCGCGCCGGCCGCCGCCCTTCCGCCTCGTTTCGCGCCCCCGGCGTGCTATATTCGAGCGGGCGAATGACGGAGCACGGTCAATGATTTTGCCTTCGGTCCTGGCGCTCGGCGCGCACGTATTGCTGCCCGTCGCCGACAGCGTTCCGGTTCTCAATGTCGAACCGGTCTGCCAAGGCATCGCGGTGCAGGGCGGCAGCTCGTACCACGGCGCGGCGATCGCCAAGGAGAAGCAGGACTGCCTGCAAGGCGAAAAGGAAGTGCGCGACGAGTTGGTTAAACGCTGGTCGACTTTCTCCGCGGCCGACAAGAACCACTGCGTCAACGAATCGAAAATGGGCGGCGATTCGAGCTACACCGAACTTCTCACCTGCCTGGAAATGGCGCGCGACGTGCGCAACCTCGGCAACGAGCAGGGCGCGCCGAGCGCGGTGAAACGAAAGCGGTAGCGCTGAACATCGTCATTGCGACGAGCGACACTCCGTAGCTCACATGGCGAGCGAAGGAGGGTCGCTTGCAATGACGCTCAATATCCGATCAAGATCTCGCTCACCGTCGGCTTGAGCGCGCGCAGGACGGGATCGTCGGAACTGTATTGGTCCTTCGCCGGCAGCTCGGTTGCGGCGGTTTTGGACTTGGCCTGCAGGTTCACGCCGGCCTTGCAGCCGCCCGGCAGCGCGGCGAGCTCGCCGCCGTCCCAGTCCGCCACGCTGGCGACGCCGTCCGCGTCGAAACCTTTGATCTTGAACGGCTTGCGGTTGAGCTTTTCCAGCTGCTCCAACGAGAGCCCGAGCCGCAGGCCTTTCGGCGCGGTCCAGATCGATTTGCCGGCGATGTCGATCAGATAGGTGCCGGTGCGGTTTGGATTCCGCCACCACACTTCGAGGCGCCGCCGCGGGTCCTTGGGAAACATGACCGTGACGCCGACCTGGGTGCCCTGCACGGTTTCGTGGGTGAAGATTATGTTGCGCGAATCGTAGGTCACGGCCAGCGCTAGCATCCCCGAATCCTTGGCGAACGGGCCTGAGCATTCGACCACGGTGCGGTAGCTCGCCGCGCGCCGCGCTCTTGCCGGCGCCGAGCCGGGCGCGCGCTTGGCGTTGGTCGCCGCACGCCTGCCCGCAGCGGGGGCCGGTTCGGGCACCGCCGGCGGCATCGGCTGCTTTATCTGCGACGGCGCCAGCTCGTCCTCCGGATTGAGGTTGGGCTGCCGGCTCTGCCGCGCCGAAGCGTCGGACACCAAGAGCGGCAAGCCGGCCAAACAGGCGGTCGCAAGTGCGGCCGCAACGGCGAGGCCGGCCGCAAGCCCCGCTTCGATCGACGGTTTACGCATACCCCGACTCCTCTCCCGTGACCGCAACGCTATAGCACGGCCGCCCCCTCCTACGCCTTGCGCATTTTGTCCGCCGCGGCGGACAGGGCAGGGCAGGGCAGGGC